>Ga0208823_1000175_pt1 | contig 54902 bp, 49 predicted proteins | sample AD_UKC075_MetaG_FD_184440 | JGI IMG/M metagenome (GOLD analysis project Ga0208823, IMG submission 184440) | Active sludge microbial communities of municipal wastewater-treating anaerobic digesters from USA - AD_UKC075_MetaG (SPAdes) (version 2) | ecosystem: Engineered > Bioreactor > Anaerobic >...
AAGAACAACCGTCTTACCCTTTACATCTCCGATAATGTGCATTACTTCTGAGACATTGGGTGCAGGCCGCCTCTTGTCGATGACTACCAAGCCAACACCTAGTTTCTCCGCCATTGCCCGCGCTCTGCCTGTCCCTCCGATATCGGGGGATGCAATGACGCAGTCAGTGAATCCGCATTCCTCCACGTATTTTACCAGAATCGGCATGCCGAGCAAAGGGTCAACGGGTATATCAAAGAAACCCTGGATCTGACCGGCGTGAAGGTCCATTGTGAGTACCCTGTCACACCCGGCAGTAACCAGCAGGTTAGCGACTAGCTTGGCAGTAATCGGGTCTCTGGCTCTCGTCTTCCTGTCTTGTCTTGCGTATCCATAATACGGGATTACTGCAGTCACAGTTTTTGCAGACGCCCGGCGCATGGCATCAGCGATAATCAATAGCTCCATTAGATTATCGTTCACAGGCGGGCAGGTAGGCTGCACTACGAAGCAATCGATGCCTCTGACTGTTTCATCTATTGCTACCCGTATTTCGCCGTCTTTAAACCTGTCCACCCGCATGGCAGAAACGCCTATGCCAAGGTGAGACGCAATCTCGAAGGCAAGCTCCGGATGAGCCAGCCCCGTGAACAGTTTTAGTTTCTTGTAAGACGGTAAAAACAGATGCACCCCATTCTTGTCGTCCATTATGCAAGCCCTCCTATTTATCGCAGGTTCCGCCCGATTCCTCTTCCGAACCTGATTTCTTACCTTCTCTCTTTTGCCTCTTGACCCAGTCCTCTATGTTTCTTTGCTTCCCACGGGCAATTCCCAGGGCTCCTTCAGGTACATCTTGCGTAATAGTGGAACCTGCAGCAACATAAGCTCCTTTCCCGATCTTAACAGGTGCCACAAGGTTCGTGTTACTGCCTATAAACACCCCGTCTGCAATAATCGTAGGGTGCTTCTTATATCCATCATAATTGCAGGTTATTGTTCCTGCTCCTATGTTGACGTCTTTGCCTACTGTTGCATCACCAAGATAAGTCTGATGAGGGACCTTGCTGCCTTTCCCTACAGTTGATTTTTTCACCTCCACAAAAGTCCCGGCTTTGGATTTCTCAAAAAGACGGGTCCCTTCGCGAAGGTACGCATAAGGACCGACAGACGCCTCTTTACCTACCTCAGCTCCGACAACAACAGCATTGCTTATAGATGCCCCGTCAGAGACAGTTGAATCTATAATGTGGGTAAAAGGCCCGATTATGCAGTTCTTGCCTATAACCGTCTTGCCCCGGATTATTGAAAACGGCAGGATCTTTGTATCCTGTCCTATGATAACATCAAAATCGATAAATGTGGTGGCAGGATCCACCATGGTGACGCCTGAGAGCATAAGTCGCTCCCTGATCCTGTCCCTGAAGATCTTCTCAGCCTCTGCCAGTTGAACTCTGGTATTAATGCCTTGTGCCGCTAGGGGATCTTTTGAGATCACAGCTTCAACACGGAGGCCGTCTTTTATCATTATTTCGATGACATCTGTAAGATAGTATTCCCCTTGCACGTTATCAGGGGTTATGCGGGACAGGGCGTCAAACAGCCTGCGTTTTTCGAAGCAGTAAACAGAGCTGTTGACCTCTTTTATCAGGGCTTCCTCAGGAGAGCAGTCTTTCTCTTCGACGATTCTCTCAACCCGTCCTGAAGCTCCACGCACAACTCGCCCGTAGCCTGAGGGATTTTTTACAATGGATGACAGCACAGTTGCTGAAGCCCGGGTTTCAAGATGGTGATTGACCAGAGAACGGACATCTTCCTCACTTAAGTACGCTGCATCTCCTGCAGCCACCAATACTGTGCCTTCATATGCGGAGAGTGCGTCTTCAACTTGCATGACAGCATGGCCTGTCCCCTTTTGCTCCGACTGGAGGATGCAAACGGCTCTTTCGCCGACAACCTCCTCCACAAGCTCAGCCATGTGCCCTACTACTGTATAGATGCGTTCTGCGCCAGCAGCCTCCAGAACATCCAGGACCAACATGATCATGGGCTTTCCGCAGATCTCGTGGACAACTTTAGGCAATCTCGACCTCATTCTGGTTCCAAGGCCTGCAGCGAGAACAACAGCTTGAAATCCTGGCATACTTTCTGACTCCCCTACAGTGACATCCCTACCCTAGATCCTATTTTAGCAGTTAGGAGTAGGTTTTTCTGCATACCGTATATATGTTCAACATAGTACTATAGGTTTCCTCTATTATGCAGAGGGAAAACAACAGACTATTTCGCAGTCAAAAGAGAAGGAAGCCATTTGCCTGGCAGCGCGGCAAATGGCTTCATGCAACCGAATAATTGCTCTTATGAAACAGGCACCTTTCGGGCCTGATCAAGCTTAATACTACTCCTTGTCCCCTTCCTTCACTTTCGAAGCTACGATGTGCTCACCTTTCAACTGGAAAAGAAGACGATCGTCAGGCTCAAGCCCTAGCTGGTTGAGTACTGATTCCGGTATTGTAATAGCTCCGTCCCCACGAACATCGGTCAACCCCGAGAACCGACCTGGCTGGTTCACGTCTGTTTCCTCCCTTCCAGCCGTATAGAAGTGCGATAAGCGCTGTTTTTGTATCATATTTATTTTATACTAATATAGCTCGATTTTCAACATTTTTATGGAAAATAATCCAGTTAATGTATGGTAATGGGTTCTATTAGCTATTTGCTTCGATTATCTCTGTATTTCTTAGCTATAAGATAGCATTGATGCAGTGTTGACGCGGGATCCGCTTCTTGGCTATACTTCAACTGGGCACCTTACCGTTTATTTCCGGACATGGTGCTATCGCCGGACGAGAACGTCCTGTTGCGCGACAAGAACATGACATCGCTGGACGAAAACGCACTGTTGCCGGACTAGAACGTGATGCTGCCAGGCGAGAGCGTAGTGTTGTAGGGCGAGAACATGCTGTTGACGGACGAGAACACGTTGTTGCCGGGCGAGAATACGCTGTTGCTGAGTGAGGATATGGTGCTATTTTGCGGAGATCCTAGCATTGACCAAAAAGACTGCGCAGTGCGTTAACTAAGAAGAATAAGCGATCATTTGAGGAGATCCTCGAGAATGAATTGCAATAAGCCGGTGATCTTACAGAAAGACATTGAGGTCCCAAGATACGTTCAGGCAGCTGCCGAAATGCTGATGCATAGCGGCTATGAGGCGTACATCATCGGCGGAGCAGTGCGGGACTCCCTTATTGGCAAAACACCGTCTGACTGGGATATAGCGTCTTCTGCTACTCCGGAAGACGTAAAGAAGGTCTTTGAGGAAGACTGCATCCCGACAGGCAAACGCTTCGGCACGTCAACTGTCCTCATCAAAGGTGAAAAGGTAGAGGTTACCACATTCCGGATGGAAAGCGCATACTCTGACGGACGCAGGCCAGACAGCGTCACCTTCTCCAAGACCTTAAGAGACGATGTGGCGCGAAGGGATTTCACCATCAATGCTCTGGCGTACGACATCCGGCAAAACGGCGTTATTGACTATTTCGGAGGGCTTCAGGACCTTGAAGACGGAATAATCCGAACGGTAGGTGATCCTGAAGATCGTTTCAGTGAAGACTCCCTCAGAATGCTCCGGGCAATACGGTTTGCAGTTGAACTCGGTTTCGAGATATCCCCTGACACCCTCCGGGGAATAGAAAAGCTTCATGCTTCGATCCAAAGGATCTCTCATGAGCGCATACAAGAGGAACTCTCCAGGATGCTCTTATCCGCCATGCCAGGCAAAGCCTTCCGTTATGTTTACGAAACTGGCCTTATGGATTATATCCTCCCTGAGCTCTCAGATTGCGCCGGTGTTCCTGCATATGACGGAAGCCCTGATGATGTTCTTGAGCATAGCATTAAGGCCTGTGAAAACATTGAGGCAAGACTGGACCTGCGCCTTGCTGCGCTCCTCCATGACATCGGAAAACCTGTGACCATGTCCCAAGATGGCACAGGCAGAATCCGCTATTTCAACCATGAAAACGTCGGCTCGGAACTGGCGAAGGCTGCCCTTGAGAGGCTGAGGTATCCAAAGGCTACTGTCGATAAGGTCACTACCCTCATAAAGTGGCACATGTTCTCATATGAACCTTCAACAAAAGATAAAGGCATCAGGAGGCTTGTGAATTCCTTAGGCCTCGAAACCATCTACGATCTTGCCAAGGTGAAGCAGGCAGACAGGGCGGCACTGGGTTTAGATCCCGGTCCGGGCGAAAAGATGGAAGCTTTTCTGAAAAGGGTAGAAGAAGTACTTTCCCGCGGCCCTGCATTTACAGAAACCGACCTTGCTGTGGATGGCAGGGATGTCATGAGGATCCTTGGTATTCCTGAAGGCCCGGAAGTGGGTAGAGCCCTTGCCGAGCTCCTTGATATGGTTCTGGAGGAGCCCGATCTTAATTCCCGCGAGAAGCTGCTGGCCATCTTGAAGACGATGTCGGGTCAGAAAAAGCCCTAAAAAGAAAAAAGGCCAGGAATAAATGCCGGGCCGAAACCTCAAAGAAAATGGCTGGGGCGGGAGGATTCGAACCTCCGCATGCAGGATCCAAAGTCCCGTGCCTTACCACTTGGCTACGCCCCAACACATGTCAAAAACAATATTTTAGCTATCTTTCTTTTAGCATTACGAGTATAGCAAAGGCTTTGGAACACGTCAAGCCTGGCATGGATTGCCGCAGGGTGGCGTAAAGCTCGCATAGGAAAAGAAATCTTAACCCGTCAACTAAGAGTTGACTCAGTGGGTAACAGCTCCGGATGTGCCGGTCTGTTTCTGGAATTCTTCAAGTACCATGGTTTGAATCTCTTCACGAGCTTCTGCAGTAATGGGATGCGCGATATCCCTGTAACCTCCTGCACCCACTTTGCGACTGGGCATTGATACAAATAAACCTGAAGGCCCTTCCACCACTTTCAGCTCCTTTACAACGAAGGAGTCGTCGAAGGTTATGGAAGCTATCGCTCGCGTTTTCCCATCACTTTTCACCGGCCTGATCCTTACCTCTGTAATATTCACTTTCTACGCCACCACCTTCTATAAAGAATAGAGAAGCGGGTTGCGTAGATTGTATTCCATATAAAGACAGAAATTCCTTCTTATGGGATGACTGGGCGCCATAAACCCTACTAAATGACTACACCGAACCTGTAATCCCTTACCCGTCCAGTATCTTCTTGGCGAGTTCAAGGTCTTTTGGCTTGTCGACGTCAAATGCGATTTCTGCATAGTCCGAAATAACACCCATGCCTCGTATCCCGGTAAGGGCTTCAAGCCTCAGCTCAACATCCTGGATAGACAAGCGCCCTACGAGGAACTTGAAAATCAGCCGGAGCCCGAGGACCTGCGCCATCATCCAAGGCTTCTTACGCGTAGCTATGGCTTGTTCCAGGAACCGTCCGGCATCAAAAAGAGCAGCCGGCTTCGCCAAGACGATATTACCGCCGGTCAGCGTTCCGTCGCGAATAGCCAGGTATGTCCTCTTTATCCCCGGAAATCTTGCTTCGCAGGCTTCGCGTTTAACTACAGGATAATAAATGTCGGCATTGTGCGTTGCTGCCTGCTTTAACAAGTCATCAATTGCCTCGTGTGTCAGAAGCGGTATGTCCGCGGTGGCGATGAGCGCAAGCTTATCAGGATCCAGTTGGGAGAGGCCTGCTTTCAGGTTTTCCAGCAGCCCGCCGCGCTCTTCCACTGCAATAAGCTCAGGCACAGCCTTTAATCTCTCGGACACCTCCTTGGGGCATACAACGACTATCTTTCCGATTTCGCTGTGGCTCCTCAGGATATCTAAGACATACGAGACCATAGGCTTACCGTGGATCTCAATAAGGGCTTCATACTTCGCGTCATCGCACTCAGCGAGCTTTCCGTCATTCGGTGCGCCTGCCAGGACAACTGCATTTACCATATCTATCACCCTCCCTCCCCGGAGTGGGGAGTAAAGATAAAGGCAACTCCTTCTGAGACTGCCTTGCACACGAATACCTCTTGAAACAATGTGCAGGAAGAAGCATCTTCCTCTGACTGCGGTTTCTTGGGGGAAGCTGATGATGATTTCAGTGCGCTGCTGATTTCTTCGGCTTTTTCCCTGCTCTCAGCAATGCCGAATACCGTGGGACCGCTCCCTGACATTCCGGCTCCCATTGCCCCGGCAGAAAGGAGCGCATCTTTTACCTTGGAGACAGAAGGCACAAATGTTACTGCAGCAAGCTCCAGGTCATTCGCAAGGCCCAGGGCGATATCATGAGCTTTGCCCGTACTGAGAGCGCGTACCATATTTGAAGCGACATCAGCGGCAGCCAAAGCATTGTCTGATAAGCGAGAACCATCTGCGCCGGAAGCATCAGCCAGTTGGTCATACCTGGCGTAAACCTCGGCAGTGCTTATCTGTTCCGGCAATGTCACAACAACAAACCACAAGCCGGCCGGTGTGGGAAGTGATTCCACCCGCTCGCCTTTACCTCGGATAATCGCTGTCCCGCCTTTGATGCAAAAAGGCACATCTGCACCGAGCTTCTCACCGACAGCCATCAATTCTTCTATCCCCAAGCCCAGGTTCCACAGGCGGTTGAGTCCTACAAGGACTGCAGCCGCATCGGCACTCCCGCCTCCAAGGCCTGCACCTACAGGGATTCTCTTTTCCAAGTCAATTTCCACGGAAACCCCGGGAGAACAAGGAGCTTGCGGGTCAGATTCTCTTTCCGCTGAGGCTTCCAGGCCGACAAAGTCTGCCAGAGCGAGAGCCGCTTCTAGAGCCAGATTGCCCCGACCCGTCGGTATCTTCGAGTCGTTACAGGTAACCTTAACATTAATCTTGTGGCCCTTTTCCCCGGCGCAAAAAGGAGAAGGAGGCTCTGTCCTAAGCGTAATCCCATCGCAAAGATCGACAGACTGCACCACTGATTCCAGATCATGGTATCCATCAGACTGCTGTCCTAGTATTTTGAGGGTCAGGTTAAGTTTGGCCTGCGCTTGTAAGACCACTTCTCCCACGATTATCGAAGCTCCCACGGTAAGCTCTTAAAGAGAGATCCCCGGTCAACCGTCAAAGTGAGATTTCAGTCTGAGGAACCGGACGCTTGAACAAGCCCCGGAAAAAGTCACGGATTCCTCGAGACAGGAGCGTGAAAAAGTTTGCTTTGGGAACATCTTCAGTGGAAACCACATTGACTCTGATAATTTCTTCACCGTCAACGGATACAATAACCTCGCCAAGCCTTCCGCCTTTGGGAATTGGGGCTTTACGCTCATCAGATACGAATTCCGTCGTTATCAGTTCCCTCTTGTCCCTTGGCACGAGCACTGTATAGTCTCTGTCAACGCTTGCAGCAACCAGCTCCCGATGCCCGTTGGGAACCCTCACGGAGCCGATATTCTGTCCTTCAGTTGCCAGGACTACACGATCGAACTCGCGGAATCCGTAATCCAGAAGCTTTATCGTGTCATCAAGACGCTCAGCATTTGAAGGAAGCGCCATGACTACACTGATGAGCCGCGTATCATTTCTCTTGGCTGTAGCGGAAAGACAAAAACCCGCCTCGCTGGTCATACCTGTCTTCAGGCCATCTGCCCCGGGGTACTTAACTATCAACTCATTCGTATTTCTGAGAAAAGACTCTTTCTGACTGGCCCTTGGATGCAGCCGCTGGAGCCAGTCAGTCCACACTGAGGTCCATTCAAGGACTTTCGGATGTTTGGTAACAAGCTCCCTTGACATAATGGCAACATCCCGTGCAGAACTGTAGTGGCCTTCGGCAGGGAGGCCGTCGGAATTCTGAAACTGCGTATTTGCAAGACCCAGCTCTTTCGCTCTTTCATTCATCAGTCTGACAAAGTCTGGCTCAGTGCCGGCAATATACTCGGCCAGCGCAAAAGCGGCATCATTGGCTGAGACGATTGCTACCGCTCTCATCATATCCTCGAATCTCATTTCCTCGCCTTCCATCAGCCAAATCTGGGAACCCCCGATCTGGCTTGCGGCGGTACTCGCGACTACCATATCATCAAGACTTGCTTTTCCGGCCTCAACAGCCTCCATAGCCAGAAGCATTGTCATGATTTTCGTCATACTTGCAGGTGCTAATCTCATATCCGCATTCTTCTCGTAGAGCACCTGACCGGTTTCGGCATCAATGAGTATCGCAGATTTTGTTTTCAGAGAAGGTGCAGCTGCCTGGGATAGCGGTGCCATACTCACCATAAGCGCAGCTATTACGCAAAGGCATACTGCTCCCGACCAGAATCGGGACTTGAAGATCCGTCCGGATAAATACTGCTGGATTCTATTTGTCCTACTAATGTACATACACTAACCACCTCACCCATTCTTCCCGTTAAAGGAATAAGCCCCTCTTAATTCAGGGGCGAGCGCCATCTACTATTAAGAGAACGCCACAAGGCCTCCGGTTCAAGTGAGTATTGCGCGGATATGGCAATATTTTTATGTTTTCTGCACATAGAGTCCTTCTTCCTCCTTGAAAAAGCAGAAAGCCCAGTCTTTCCATAATATACCCACACTGGATACGGTTTACACGTTTAGAATGAAAGCATCGGCCCGAAGGTGTATAATGTTGTGAGTGATCCGTATCTCGAGGCTATAACACAGATTTCATTGCAGAAAAGGTGACAGCTATATGCTGAAGAAGATAAATGCTTTTTTCGGAGCTCAAGACATGACAGAAGGGAAGCCCATGTCTGTCTTGCTGAGATTCTCCATTCCTCTGCTTATCGGCAACTTTGCGCAGCAAATGTACAACACAGTCGATTCCATAATCGTAGGCCGTTACGTCGGTGACAAGGCTTTGTCAGCAATCGGAACGACTCTTCCCATCATTAACCTGCTCCTTGTATTCCTTATGGCGATCTCGACAGGAGCAGGAATCATGGCGGCACAGTACTACGGAGCCAAGGATAAGGAATCGCTCTCAAAGTCAATCGGAAACGCCATGACTTTGGTGTTCATATCATCACTTCTGGTCATGGCGCTGGCAATACCGTCAGCAGGATCGCTATTGAAGCTGACAAAAACGCCTGCCGAGACATTTGACTTGGCCCATTCCTACCTTACCATTATCCTTTGGGGCACTTTGGGTCTTGCATACTACAACATAGTAGCCGGAATCTTGCGCGGACTGGGGAACTCCGTGTTTCCACTGCTGATTCTCTTGCTGACCTCATGTCTTAACGTGGTCTTGGATCTATGGTTTGTAGCCGGCCTCGGTTGGGGAGTTGCAGGTGCAGCCTGGGCAACAATCATTTCAGTAGCTGTCTCCGCTGTGATATGCATTGTTAAGCTTTACAGAATGAGAGATGTAGTGCGAATAGACGGCGCAAGCCTCATACCTCGCAGAAATCTGACCACCCAGCTGTTAAGGTTAGGGCTGCCTGCAGGTGCTACACAAGCCATATTCTCCATGTCCATGGTATTCGTGCAGGCACTGGCAAACAGCATGGGTTACCAGGTGGTAACCTGCACTACAGCGGTGATGCGGATTGACGGGTTTGCAATGATGCCAAACTTCACCTTCGGAATGGCTATTGCAACGTTTGTCGGCCAAAACATCGGAGCGAACAAATTGGACCGGGTCAACCGGGGGACAAAAGACATACTGAGAATAAGTCTTACTGCCTCATTCATGCTGGTGGCCTTATTGATGATATTCGGCAGGAACCTGATAGGGATGTTCACTACAACGGAAGAAATCATCCGCCTCGGGATAAGACAGCTTCGGATACTGGCTGTTGGCTACGTAGCGGTGGCGATAACCCAGGTTTTCGGCGGGATCATGCGCGGCGCCGGAGATACCATGCCGACCATGTGGATTTCGCTCTTATCAACTGTGGGAATACGCGTGCCTCTTGCATATCTTTGGGCATGGCTCACAAGGAGCGCAACATATCCGCAAGGCTCGCCTGACGCAGTGTTCTTTTCGCTTCTCCTAAGCTGGGTGGCTGGGTCTGTTGGCACATACCTGTGGTACCGCAGGGGAACCTGGAAAACCAAGGCCCTTGTGCCTCTTTCGGAGCCGGGGCAAGACCAACCCCAGGCTGCGAGTTAGAGTGCCATCATGAAATCCGGAACATATTACGTTCCAGCCAAGCACCCCCAGGAGTCGGTCAATCAGACCGGTTACATCGTAATCGTCCTGGGCATCGCTAATCCTCTTCAAATCCTCAAACCAGCTCTCAAAGGACATGTTGTACCGCTTAACCAGTTCCCTGGCTTTTGGAAGGTCCCGCTCATAATTCTCTAGGTTGTCAATGCGGTTCCTTAAGCTTGAAACACCCGGTTGCCTGCCTACAAGTTCTCGGGCGATGATCAAGTTAGCTACACGGCTTGTCCGCTCAGATGTATCCGGGATATCGGAATATGCAGGTTAGCTCTCTTGCCTCAGCCACTCGACACGGATCATTCTCATGAATCCTATTTTGAACAACAAGAAGCCCGGCCTGGGATGTTTAGGGACCACACAGCTCTGCCAATCATCGCTGTTCAAAGGCCTCCTCCGAGAGCCGGGCGTAACAGGCATGACGCACTGGTAGCTAGGCACTATTGGTTTTGTATTACTTCCAAGATTCCCTTACCCTTCTTACCAACTCATAAGTGCGTGAACTGATTTCCTCCGGCGATACTTTCATCCGAGCAACGCCTGAAGACTCTGCAGCTTCTGCTACACTGGCAGCTACAGCAGGCGCAACTCTCTCATCGAAAGGCGCAGGAATCACGTACTCAGGATCTAGCTCCTCATCAGTGATGATCTCGCTGATAGCATAGGCTGCAGCCAGTTTCATCTCTTCATTGATATCCGTTGCTCTTGCATCAAGCGCACCTCTGAACACACCAGGGAAGGCCAGTACGTTGTTGATCTGGTTCGGGAAGTCAGACCGTCCGGTTGCAATAACCTTTGCTCCGGCTTCTCTGGCTTCATCAGGCATAATCTCAGGAATAGGATTCGCCATTGCGAATATCATAGGATCCTCTGCCATACTGGATACCATTTCGCGAGTGACGCATCCTGCTATCGAAAGACCGATAAAGACATCTGCACCTTTCATAACATCTGCAAGCTTACCTGAAAGCTTATCGCGGTTAGTAATCTTCGCTATTTCTTCCTTGTAAGGATTCATGCCTTCAGTTCTGCCTTCGTACACGGCGCCTTTTGAGTCGCACAATATGATATCATTCACGCCTAAAGTCATCAGCAGCTTGCAAACGGCGATTCCTGCTGCACCTGCGCCGTTTATCACTACGCGGAGTTCGGATGCGTCCTTTCCAACTATCTTAAGAGCATTAATCATAGCAGCGCATACGACTATGGCAGTTCCATGCTGGTCATCATGGAAAATCGGCATATTTGTGACTTTCTTGAGTTTAGATTCTATTTCAAAACACGCAGGGGCCGAAATATCCTCGAGGTTTACTCCTCCGAAAACAGGTTCTAACAACCTCACGGCATTGACGATTTCATCGGGATCCTTGGAATCAAGGCATATCGGGAACGCATCTACGCCTGCAAACGCCTTGAACAAGACTGCTTTTCCTTCCATGACAGGAAGACCAGCAGCAGCTCCGATGTCACCCAACCCTAAGACCGCGGTACCGTTAGTGACTACTGCCACCATGTTTCCTTTAGCTGTATATTCATACACCTTGTCCGGATCTGCATGGATCTCCTTACACGGTTCCGCAACACCCGGAGTATACGCAAGACTAAGATCATGTTTGTTTAGAACAGGCACTTTACTGATAACTTCTATTTTGCCCCTATGAGTCCTATGTAGTTCCAGCGCTTCTTTCATCAGTGTCATATAGAGTCCCCCTTCCAAGTTTACAATCGGCAGGCATATTGCAGCTCATCGCGGTGCGATGTCCGGGTTCAAACCACTTCACGATTCGCTCCTGCCCAGAAATCCCGTCCAACTAATCGAAGTAAAAAACAGCCAATACCATGGCCGCCTATTTGTTTGACTAGCATGCCTTGCCGTTAATGTGATTTCTATATCGGTGAGGTAACTCCTTCTCGTTTCACGAATGTAAGCACGGGAAGTGTACCAATGAATGCAAAAGGTGCCAGACATACTTGCCTGACACCTTTTGTATTCTAGTTCCTATACTTCATATGGATGAAACAGCTTTGGGATTAACGTGTTGGGGAAGACCTCTCTGGCCTCAGAAAGAATCATTTGTTGACATTGCTCATCAGGAGGTAAATGGCACAGCATCAGGCTTTCACAACCAAGTGATCTGGCAACCATAGCCGCTTGACGGCCGCTGCTGTGTCCACGGGAAACCAAACCGGGTTCGTCTATTGCAGTCCCTCCTGCCTCATGAATCAACACAGAAGCACCATATAACTCTTCCGGATATGTCTCCGCAGGGCAACAATCAGCCATATACACGACGGTCTTGTCTCCGCTTATGAACCTGCAACCACACGTCGGTACTCCATGCTGAACGCGGAATAAATCAATGTCCAGGCTTTGACAATGAATGGTATCCCATTGAGAATCCGTACCTATCCAATAGATCGGGAACATGCCTTTTTTCTTCTCAAGCCCAAACACATCACACAGATCCTTAGCCACCTGTAATGTCTCGCTGTTTCCTACTATCCTCAACGCATTGCTTCGCCCCAGAAGCCAGAGGTTATGGACGAGTGACGGTAAAGCATAGGTGTGATCGACATGCGAATGAGTTATCACAACCAGATCAAGAGATAACGGCGATATACCTGCAAGAGCCAGATTCTGAACTGGAGATCCCGAGACATCCACAAGGACATTGTTATCCTCATGGGACACTATGATTGAGACGTTTCCTGATTCTGCGCTTTGGATGCTGCCGAGTATACCGGTAAATCGTATGATCACGTAGCCCGCCTCTCCCGTCGCCTCAAGGTAACCGAGTATGCAATAGATGCAATGGAAAGAGCCATGAATAACAGGCAGATAGGCTTCGTGAAGAATGTGAAATAATTACCCCCGGCAAGTTTTACAGCACGTCGGAAGTTTTCCTCAAACATCCCTCCGAGGATCAACCCGAGGACGATAGGGGGAATAGGATATCCGTCCTTTCTCAATACATAACCGATCAACCCCATTACGAGAGCTATTCCCATATTGTAGATTCCCACGGTAACCGCTTGTCCTGCTACCGCATATGAGCCTATGAAAGAAAGGATCAGAACAATGGGAAAAAGTATGGGTTCCGGTACATTAAAGACTTTTGGATAGAGTGGTACTCCAAGAAGATGAAACAAGAACATGAATACATTTGCAACAAACATCGCAATGAATATTGCGTAGACCAAAGACATATTGGTAGCAAAAAGATGAAAGCCAGGGGTCACTCCTTTGATCGTCAAAGCTCCTAAAAGCACAGCAGTTGCTGCATCACCAGGAAGCCCCAGGGCGAGGGTTGGAATCAAAGCTCCGCCCGTAACTGCATTGTTCGCCACCTCAGGTGCAAATACACCTTCAAGAACTCCAGTACCTAACGTGTCTAGCTTGCCCTTGGAGTTTTCTGCTATGTTCTGTGCAGCATTATAAGCCATGAATACTGCAATTGAAGCGCCTGTCCCAGGGATAGCTCCGATCAATGTTCCAATCCCTAAAGAACTGAGGATTATCTTCCACATGCTCACAATCTTGCCTAGTGGCGGGAATAATCGCCCGATCTCTGTCTTAACTATACTCTGTTTCTTTCTATTGACAGCTGTCAAGTCAATGAAAATCTGCGATATACCAAACAATCCAATCAACGCCGAGGTCAGATCGATTCCTTTAGCCAAAGGAGTAGTTGCAAGCAGACTTTGGAAGGGAATACGGAGATGCCCGCTGAATGGATCAGTTCCGAAAAGAGCAAAGGCCATACCAAGGGCTCCCGTCAACAGGCCTTTCCAGATATTCTTGCCAGATATGGAGGCAATGATCGTCAGTCCGACCACGGCAAGGGTTGCCTTTTCTGCGGGTCCGAACGCCAACGTCATTTTTGCTATCATAGGTGCAAATAAGACAAGAAACACTAGACTTCCTATCCCACCGATAAACGAGGCAATCGCTGCTCCTCCAAGCGCTTGTCCTGCCAACCCACGCTTTGTCATACGATGCCCATCTTCGATAGTGGCGATCGCGTTTGGATTCCCTGGAATTCCCAGGAGAATTGCAGGAATCGAGGCACCCGCGACAGCCCCGCAGTAGACAGCCAGCAACATTCCGATACCGGTGACAGTCGGTAATTGAAAGCTAATAGGCATCATCAGTGCGACCCCCATAGTTGCCGTCAAGCCTGGTAACGCCCCGATGATGATACCCAGAATCGATCCGATAGCCATCCACAATATTGTAGAAACATTCGCTACCTGAGACAGACCTCGCAAAAACAGCTCCACGGTATTCCCCTCCTACCAGGCAACCAACCCTTGAGCAAGCTGGACGAAGAATGCTTGACGAAAGACAATGTATAACAACTCGGTAGAAGCGACTGATACCATACAAGCAATCCATGCACTATTGATCGTATCTCCCGCCCGATTCTCTCGAAAGAAACTGCGAGATACAAACAGAATAACGACGAACACCACTATCACAACACTTAGCACAACGAAAAGCGTAAAGCTTCTCGACCCGATCCAGGCTAGATTTGAATTCTCTCTTGAAATCCGAAATAGGAATCGAGTAATCGTTCGTCCGATAGAATACACGCCTAGCGTCATCAGTGTTGAAACGATTACTCCAACGAACCAAACAGAAAGATCATTTTTCCTTATTCCGTGACGTTGGTAGAAGAACACAAGCGTATACAACAGAATTACCGTGCATATTATGAATCCCAAAGTCCTCATCATCAAAATGTATACAATTGATATAATGAATGTAAGGACAAGCAGTTGAAGGTCATCCCGGCCGAGTTCACTCGACCGGGATTCGCTTTGCCGTTTGTCTGTAAGAAACAAGAATGTAGAGACCAGGAACATGAATACTGATAACACCAAGGGGAGTACCATGGTTCCCGGGTCTCCTCCTATCTCATCGCCTATCATTCTTGATGAACCGGACCCAATCACATAGAAGAAATACAGCAACGATAGGACCATGAACGCTATTGGTACGGGCTTACGGCTTCGTAACATCTCTACGGATCCCCACCCTACCTATTGCATCTTATACAGATCAGCTTCTTTCAGAATCACCTCATAGTCTGCAATGATTCCAGCATCATATGCTCTGAACTCATCGAGTTTTCTGAATGCAGGAATCAGTCCGTTTCTCTTCATGAAATCCTGGAAGCTTTCAGAGAAAAACGCCTTCTCTGCGACATCAGCAAGCCACTCTATTACGTAATCGGGGGTACCCTTCTTAACCATTAACGACCGGAATGATCCGCCGGGGACTTTGATGTCCGGATATCCACATTCCGCCAGGTTGGGCACAGAGGACAATATGTCCAGGGAGCTGTGTTCCTCAGTCAGAATAGCAAGGGGTTTGAATGAATCATAGTTTGCAACGACTTCAGATTGCGAGAAGATGCCCACATCACAGTGTCCACCTAAGACTGCTGCAATCAGCTCGGCGCCTCCGTTGAAAGGAGTCACATTGAAAATCTTATCAAACGCCAAGTTCAAACCAACAGAAGCAACACCCGTGGCTCCACCCATTCCTGCGTTGCCAAGAGAGATCTTGCCCGGTCGGCTCTTTGCATCCTCAATCACATCTGAGAAAGTATTCCACGGTCTGTCGGAATGTACCGCAATAATGAACGGATCCCAGTTGAGCGCAGCAACATACTCCAGCTCCTTATATCCCGGAGTCAATCCCTGCATTGTCGCAGCGGTGGTGTGAGTTCCCGCAGCGAGGACCATGTACCCATCAGCCTCATTGCTGAGGACTTCGTTTGTTCCTGTCGCACTCCCCGCACCGGTTATATTTGTAACAATAAAGTTTGCGCCTGAGACCTTCTTCATCTCTTCGGCAAAAGCCCTCAAGATCAAGTCGGTGCTACCTCCGGGAGCATGCGGAACAACAATAACGATGTTTTTCTCCGGATCAGGGTATAGATTGCTGGAAGCCCCTTTTGTTATCACCGGAAAAGCCATTGACACAAGGAGAAGGATTACAAGCAAACGAGTAATCTTTTTCATACATCTGATTCCTCCTAATCAAAATAGCTTCCCTTAAAGGGCTTTATCTCGAGACAAAAGCCCCTTTCTTCCATCACCGCGTCAAATCGTCTCGGAGTCTTTCAAGAAGCTGCTTTACACTTGGAACATAGTCGTAACACTGCAGTTCAATGACAAACCAGTCACATCCTCGCTCGACTAGAGCTTCTATCACCTCCCCGATATTGTCCAAGTTCTCAGGATGAACGTGTACACCTGAAGGAGTCTCGATCTCATAAGCATGCACAGTACGTATGGGTGCCTTTATCATGTTAACCAGCTCAACCGCGTTGAGCGTTCCGTTCCGTACCAACTCAGACGCATTGGCATGCCCTATATCGAAGGTAGCCGATGCACCGCTCTCTGTAAGAATTAAGTTATATGTCCTCGGGTCTGCAGTCCAACCGACTTTTAGATTCTCAAGACATACGGTTACGCCTTTTGCTTCGCCGTAACGGACAAGACTGGAAACCGCATCTATGCCTCCTTCGAGATCCATTTCCCGAGGATCAATACTCTTGGAACCCAGATGGATAGTGATTTCTGTCCCTCCTAGAGATGCTATAGCGTTAATATACTGTTGAAGATACAAAAGAGAGACTCTCCGCACCTCTTCGTCTATATGGCCCAGCTCCACATCTGTGCAGGGGGCGTGAAATTTAAAAGGGAGATTCGCACTGTTAATCAAAGTCTTTAGCTTCGAAGCCGCGCCAGACGCTATCGGCAGGCGAGCATAATCAAGATAATACTCGATGCCATTGAAACCGTGGGTCAATGCAAACTCGATCGCCTCTTGGAAATTACCCCCAGATGGCCTTGACGAACATATGATTCTAAAACTCATCTGCTGCGTTTCCTCCTGTTAGGTCTTGCATGGTTTGTCGCTGGCTTGCCTTTTTCCGATACAGAGCGAGAAGGATTCTCTGCAAGCCTCGGGTACCCGTGAGAACTCCGGAAAGTCTCGAATTCCTGTAGACTGTCTGATGCCTGCTTACCGAGGCAGTGTCCTACGGCAAGAGTTATCGATTCAGTGACTATAAGCGGTGTAACCATACTCTGGAAGAAATCTGAAGAGCCTCGCGACACCACGAGAAGCTCATCCACAGCGACAGGAGGTTCTGCCAGTGAAAGATCTGTGATGAGAATGGTTCTTGCCCCTATTTCCTTTGCTCTGGATAAGAGAATTCCAACCTCTTCCAAAAATCGGAGAAATGCGAATACCAAAAGGCAATCCTCACGACGTATCAGAAATGCTTTATCGAAAAGGCCTTTACCTGTCTCATTGATCTGAAGTGTATCCACTTGAAAGCGTCTGAGACGGTACTCCAGCAACTGGGTCAACGATGCTGACGGGCCTTCTCCGAATAAGATAAGCCTTCCACATCCGCATATTATGTCAGCAACTCGTAGCAGCTGCGCCTCGGATATCTGGTGTGACAAAGCCTCGATATTGGCAGTTTCTCTTTCAACAAGGCTCGCAAATATGCGGTTCGTTCTGCCCAATAGATCCAGTGTGGACTCTAACATGGATGCGGTACTCACTGCTTTTCGAAGGACCTCTTCTCTGAGAACCTCCCTTAGTTCCGCAAACCCTTCAAACCCCAACATCCTTGCAAATCTTACAACCGATGCTACACTCGTCTTTGTTTTTGCTGCCACTTGAGCAGCAGCCATGAAGGCTACCTCTTGCCCCTGGGTATTCACAAATTCTGCAATCGCGCGTTGACTCCCGGTAAAGGAGCTGTAATTTCGAGAAAGAAACTCGCGTAACTCCTGAGCGTTATGAATCTTTGCCACCTCCACAAAGACTGCGTTTAATGAAACGAATGATTCATTGTCGCTCAAATGATTAAGATGCTTAATGATATAATTAAACCCGGATCGCAGATTTCCTTCCACGCAGTGAAATTTTTTCTTCATTTATGCTAGAATGAACCATCCGCTTCATGGTCGCGATCGATTATTCATATTGACTCTTTTGGAGAAGATACATGGAAGACTGAAGAAAGCCAGCTGCACACAATTAGGAAGGCACTCTGCTAAACCTCCCCCTCCGCAGCATAAGGAACCAGAGGCTTCTTGATGCGGCGGATGCCGCCTCGTGGATCCGGCACATCGCCGCGATACCGCGGAATCACATGAACGTGCAGGTGAAATACTGTCTGCCCACCGGCTGCTCCTACGTTGACCCCTATGTTGTAGCCGTCAGGATGAAATTCTTCGTCAAGCTTTTTCTTCACATCGATTAGCAGGCGGGTAATGGAGTCCTTCTCCTCCAGCGTGGCATCAAAATACGTTTCTACATGCCGTTTAGTTACTATGAGGGTATGGCCTTGATTGACAGGGTACCTGTCAAAGAAAGCTAGAGCCAGTTCGTTTTCAGCTATGATTTCATCCTTCGGAACATTACAAAATACACATTCAGGCATCGGCCTCATCCTTTTCACGTTAGTCTTTAAACCTGCGTCGAAAATAGTCAATCCTGCGGAACTCCAGAATATCTTCTACATGGGCTGCAAGTTGCGGAGACAGGAACGGTTCAACTTCCGGGTTCAGGTACATAACCTTATTTACCTCATCATAATGGAAGAACCGCCCCTTGGACAGATAACGCACGGGGTTTACCTTTGCCAATCTGGCAAACTCCTTTATTCCCCACTCTCTCCAGTTCTTGTTGCTACCATCCCTCAAGTCTTTCTGGTGAACAGGGTTATCCCTGTAAAATGCCATCATTTCACCGGCAATCTCCTGTAGCCTGACTTTTGGCACAATAGTGCCTTCACGTAGGAAGGTTTTGATCGTGGGTATCTTGTAAGCCTTGGTGAAGTGGGTCCGCTCAACCTCAATAAGAAAGTCCTCTGCCGGAGTGCCAAGCCAGCTTTCTTCTTCAGGCTCAAGATCTCCCACAGACTCCAAGAACCTAAGCCACCCTTCTCTTAAGTATTCTCTGATGGGTATATCGCTACCTTTGTATATATCCAGCCTTGTCGGTCTTCTGCCGAGAGATTGCTTAATCCGAAGGTATGTATCCTTCATCCTCACGGGTAGCGGATCACGTGCAGCAAGTTCTTCAAACAGGTCGATGATGCGAAGGTCGAAGTTGACCACACAGCCTTCAGGGAATTCGTAGTCTTCTACTCGAGGCAACCTGGAAGACTCGGCAGTCAACGGGTTCTCGCCTGCTAAAAGAAGAGGTATGTAATGCGCTCTTTTGTAGTTGCCGATAAAGTCTATTACAGTGAGATACTCTTTACCCGGATACTTGCGAAGACCTCTTCCGAGCTGCTGGAGGAATACCACGTACGACTCAGTGGGCCTGAGAAACATGATTGTGTCGAGGGAAGGAATGTCAACACCTTCGTTGAATATGTCTACTGCGAAGATAACCCTTATCTCGCCTCGTTCAAGGGCTTCTACCGCTTCAATCCTATCCGCTACATATCCGTTTCTCTGTGAACCGCTGTGAACGGCAGCCGCCTCCACCCCGTTAGCACTGAAGTACTCTGCCATGTACTCAGCGTGCTTGATGGATACGCAAAACCCCAGAGTACGTTCGCCTGCAAATCGCAAGTACTGTTCAAGGATCAGATTCGCTCTTTCCTCGTAGGATAACTGCCGTTCAAGGTTTTCAACTACATAGCGTCCGTTTGCCGTTTCTATTCGGTCGTAATCGGTAGGATCATAGATGGCGTAATACTTAAACGGCACCAGCAAATCTCTTTCAATCGATTGTTTCAGTGAAATCTCATAGATGACATTATCATCGCAAAGGGCGAAGATGTCCTGGTTATCCATGCGAAAAGGTGTAGCAGTCAAGCCCAGGAGGAAATCCGGCTCAAAATAATCCAGTACTCTTCGATAGCTTTCAGCAGCTGCATGATGGAATTCGTCTATCACTATGTAGTCGAAATAGTCTCTGGGGAAAGCCTCTAAATGCTCACTCTTGCTGAGTGTCTGTACGGTACTGAAGTAGACATCCGCCCCTTCGTCTTTTTGTGTCCCCGTATAGAAACCCAGGCGAGACTCGGGCCTTAACTGATAGAAAACATCATGTGCCTGCCTCACTATTTCGTCACGGTGTGCCAGGAAAAGCACCCGGTTAAACGGTAAGGCATCAAATGCTGCCAGGTGAGTTTTGCCTACACCGGTCGCGGCCACTACAAGTCCCTTAGTCACTCCTTCTTCACGTGCTTGCTTCAAGTAGTAGAGGGCTTCTATCTGAGCCCCGCGCGGCTCAGGCCTCGGAGGCGGCTCCAAAGGCACCGGTCCATCGACCAGTCTCAGAAGGGCAGGTTTTTTCCATCGCAAAGCATATTCTTTGAGCGTTTCCGGTGTTACCTGCTGCGAAAAGCAGTGAAACAGCTCATCAAATGTTTTGGAAAACCGCAGGTAATCGTCGGGATGTTCGCTCTTTAGGAAGCGATAATTCCATTCAACCCCTGTGGTTAATGCAGAGCGGGAAAGATTGGACGAACCGACAAATACCTCAGCGTCATCCTCATAGTCAAAGATGTATGACTTCGGATGAAACGCTCTTACGGACTCCGCGTAGGCACGAATATCAATACTTGAACCCAATTGGTCATACAGGTAATACAGTGCAGAAGGCTCGGTTATAGACAGATAGAAACCGGTCAAAAGCTGGATTTGGACTCCTCTATCCACAGCCATCTTAAGCTGGGGGATAATAAGCTTTACCCCTGACTCCATAACAAAGGAGACAATAAACCGCATCCTATCGGCTCTGCGGATGGCATCCTCCAAATAAGGTTGTAAGGGATCGTATCTACCGGTGGTGGCCCTGGTCACGACCTACACCTCGCAGGATGTGGTAGTCGTGTGTAGCAGCAGTCTTTCTTGTTTTCGGATTGCCTTGGAATGAACTTGCCGGGACGTTTGATGACTCGCGGCGAGCGGCTTAGTATAGAACGGCTAATACTCCGTACATTGTTTTAGTATTCCGTTTCTTATGGCAAAATCCTGCTGGTTGCGACACAGCGCTACCGTATACTCGTTCGTTTGTCGGTAATACAGGATTGCCGGTGATTGCAACGAGGGGTGTCAAAATCCGGCCACGCACTTACGCGTCCGGGTCTTGTCAAGGCGCCCCCGCTGGGGTCGCCGTTCCCGAGTGCAATACCAGCAATCTTAGACCGCCAATCCTAGACCGGCAATCCTAAACAACACAACGATACCGGCTGATCAGTCTAGCGCCTCGCGGATCATCCTCGGGGCCTTGGCACGGTCACTGAATGGACCTCGCGCCAGGGCTTCCCAGTAGTCGTCCATTTCCCTGATGGAATCGTATGAGAACAGGACCACCCCGGACGTTCCAAGCTCCCTTGCTGCATCGATCTTCTCTATGCAGTCCCGGGGATTGTCAAGCATGCGGTAAACCCCGACGCCGGCCAAGGCCCTCCGGCCAGGCGACGCCTCTACAGCCTTCATGATATGGCCTTTGAACTCCTGGGTATCGGGCGTATACGCCATAGGGACTATAAAGTCCACAATGCCGTCTCGAACCCACTTTCGCCAGTCCTGCAATCTCAGGTCATAGGCTTCATCCGCATTGGCGAAAACAGCGCAAGATACTGCAACATCAGGCTTTATCTTCTTAACATCCTGATAGACTCTGCGAACCACCTCAGTCACTTGATCCCGGCGAAACTCGTTCCACTTATCGCTGAGACTGTCAAAAAGATCAACTCCGTCTACGACTGTTCCCTGGAATTCTGCCGGCTTCTTTACAAGATCAAGAGGATCATAACCTGTAAGCTCTCTAAACTTATCCCTCGCCTCTTGGCTGTATCCATACCTTTTGCCCGGATACCTGATGTAATCGAAGTGGACGCCGTCTACATCGTATTTTGTGACTACCTCCAGGAACACATCGCGGACGTACTCCTTCACGCCTTCTATCGCAGGGTCAAGCATCACTGAAACAAGTTCGCCTCTCGCCATTCCCTGGGTGTAATCAAAGGTTGAAACCTCGTTAAGATCTACCAGCGACCACTCAGGATGCCGACTCAGAATGTGCATCTCGTGATAATCGCGTCGACCTAACTCTCCCACAGTAAAGGCGTTAATCCACGCGTGGACCTCTATGCCGGCAGCATGGGCCTTTTCAATACAGAATGCCAGAGGATCAAAGCCTTCAGGCACAGCCGGCATCTTGGGCACGATGTCACTTTCGTAATAGGCCTCTCCACGTCCGTTTACCTGGACTAATATGGCATTGAAATTGCTTTTTGCGGCTTTGTCGATCACGTGCTCGACTGATTCTTGAGACTGCATACTGGTGCGCACAACCCACAATCCGCGGAACTCTTCGCGTGTTGCAGGTTCCTCCAGTACAGGGTGTTTTGTTTCAGGCTCTCCTCTTGCAGGCACCTCTGTTGCAGCTTCTTCCCTTAAAGACCCTTCTGTTGCAGCTTCTTTTATTGAAGGCTTTTCTATTCCAGCCTCCTCAAGCTTAGACTTCTCTATTCCAGGCTTTTCCGTCACAGCCTTTCCTAATGCGGGCCCCTCTATTACCGGCTCTTCTACCATCGACTCCTCTATGGCAGGCCCTTCAACTGCAGGCCTTTGTACTACAGGCGCCTCTATCGCAGGCCCTTTTATTGTGGCATCTCCCGTCGAAGGCTTTTCAATTAAGGCCTCCTCCACTCCGAGTCCTCCTGCAACCTCTACCATTGCAGGCTCACCCTGTTCCACGCCGCGTCCCGCCGCTATATATAAAACCCCTCCGGCTATCGCAAATAAAACCACCAAAACCGCAATGCGATGCGTCGGGTTTCCCAGGTTAGAGCCAGTGACTATATTGCGTAATTCTGAACTCGCCTGATCTAAGCCGCGGATTATCCTGTCAATGAACTGTCTCACTGCTTCAACACAAGCCTCCTCGTAATGGCACAAACCTATCATATAGACCAATTACAAGCAACAATCGCATAGAATCCATTACCTGTCAGAAAAATGAATTCAATGCCGGCTCACAAATACCTGCTAGCTTTCGCGTAATCTACCCGAACGGACCAATGCCATTCTTTTCCCTAATACGCAAGAACGCTTTTGACGCAATTTTTGCACTTATAAGAAGTTTGTGGAAGGATATGTGGCTTCCAGTGTGAATAGCGTTATTAATATTAAGACAAAAAAGGAGTGAGTCTTCTTGGCAAAAAGAAAGGCCGATCTGGGCAAGCGATTTATTGCGGCAGTTGTGGATTCTCTAATAGCAGTAGTGCTCTCAAGCATTATTCCTTTCGTGGCATTGGGTCTCTGATTGGAGGTGCGTACATCCTTCTTAAGGATGCCATTATCTTTGAGTTGTCAAAAGACTCGGCGTGGAAGAATCGGAGTATCGGCAAGAAGATTATGAGTCTGGAAGTCGTGGGGCCGGGCGGCCAAGACATGGATATCCGGCTATCCGCCATGCGAAACTGGCCTCTGGCAATAGGACAGCTCGTGTCATTCATAATTTCATTAGTATCTTACCCGTGGCTGGCCTTGTCCAGCTGGTCTCTGTTGGCAGCCGTAACCACTGTCATCGGCATTATTGAAATCGTATTAGTCATAACGGATCCTGAAGGAAGGAGGCTCGGTGACAGGCTAGCTGACACCCGTGTTAGACAAATCGCGTCCGAGATCCCTTCTGAAGGTTAGATGTTTAGGCTTACTGAAAGCAAAAAAGGTTGGACTTTTCTGTTATTAATCCGGCATAAAAAAGGGACATCCTCACTATACTGGTAGTATAAGCCATGTGAGGAGAGGACAGGCGAAATGACCACATTGTTGAAACTCAGGCAAAAAGCGGGCATAAGCGCGAAAGAGGTTTCGATACGTACAGGAATCCCCTTTGAACTCGTAGTCAAGGCCGAATTAGGCGTAGTCGAGCTGCGTCCGCAGGAAACGAGGCTGATTCTAAACACCCTTAACCGAGCGATGACAAGTAAGTAAAGGGAACCGAGATGTACGTGCTAAGAGGAAAATGGATTTTACTTGGCCTAATCATCGTCGTCGGCATTGTGATAGCTGTAAAAGATCGCACTCATCAACCCGTTGCGGGAATCCCTGCGTCTCTTGAAAGAATAATCCGTATGCGCATTGACATGATACTCACAGCCAGGGCAGAGGCTCTTATCACAGGTGACGTGGAGACGATAAAGGACTATTACGATCTTGATTCCCTTTACGGGCGGTGGGCCTTCGAGCACGAGATGAGGAGGTGCAAATACCTCCAGGCGTGGAGTGCTGCACGCGGCATCAGACTCCTTGACAGTGAAGTTGAATTTAGAATCAGTTCAATAAAACTTGACGGGACTTACGCCAGGATCCAGATGGATGAAGGCGTGAAAATCTGCTACAAGCATGAATCTGCGCCTACATCAGAATCAGAATCAGAATCAGAGTCAGAGTCACAACGAGAAGCAGAGGAAGACTTCTTCGGCATTGGCACTGAGCACTGGCTTGAGCTTGTACTCAAAGACGGGGAATGGCTGGTAAGACGGGATTGGTATTTGGATCCCTTAGATTCAGACGCAAGCTCCATAAGCTTGGCAGCTGCTCTCAGTTCTTCTTTTGAGATATATGCTTCATCATCAGATACTTCATTATTAGATGACTTCGTGTCCCCTGAGCTTACAGCCGTCCCCGCTGCAGAGTATTCATCACAGTGCCCATGTGAAAACCTCTGCGCAGTCACAGCTGAAGCCGGAACAGGGGAACCTACCTCCCTCTACAACCGGGAGAACGCGGTAGCCTACGCAGACAAGTACTGCGGACTGGCATGGGGCTGCGGCAACGATCGCAAGTATAACCCTGCATATAAGAATTACACAGGTCTCGGCGGCGATTGCACAAACTTCGCGTCTCAGGTCTTAGGCGATCCGGAAGCAGGCAATCTTTCCATGACCCATACCTGGAGGTATAACCCCTACGGCCATGCAGCAGGGGCATCTGCCGCTTGGGCCCAGGCATCCAGCTTGCTGAGCTTCCTTTTGGCAAGCGGACGGGCTCAGAGGATCGCCCGCGGCACTTACTCCGACTTGATAGCTGTCAGCGAGGCGTATCCCCAGGGAGCAATAGCAGCCCTCGACAGAGGCGACCTCATTGCCTACGAGCAAAACGGCAAAATCGCACATTTTGCGGTAGTCGTCGGTGCTGATTCAGGCTCCTACCTTTTGGTGAACTCCCATACAGCTGACCGTTATCATGTGCCCTGGGATCTGGGATGGGATTCCCGCACGATATTTTGGCTGCTGAGAATCGTTATGTGAGCCTCCTGACAAACAGATAACCTCAGACAGATATATTCAGACACATATCCTCAGACACATATCCCTGAACAGATATCCGCAAATAGACATCCGCAAACAGATATCCTAAATGCTATTCCCAAATGCCATCTCGCTAGTAGCCTTCATTTGACACTTCAGATTTCAAAGTATCCCACGAGCTTACCTGTGACCCGCAAACCGGACAGCATTCCGTTCCTTCCAGCGACATATCACTGACGCTAATCATGCCTCCGCATTGCTTACACTTTACGCTTGGTTCCGCATTATCAGGCATTTCCGGGGTATTTCCGCATTCACGGGCCTTTCCGCATTCACTCTTTTTCATGACAGTCCTCCTTCACACATACTCGTACCTCTTCGCATCTACCGTACCGATCTTTTGCGACGCTCTATAGCTACACTTCTATTGTTACCCTTATCAAAGGTTTCTACGACTCGAGATTCCTCAAGAACTCCTACTCCCAGAGCAGAGCAGTCAAAAGCGAGCAGGGCAATTAAAGCCGTTCCTGCGGCCTTGTTCACAAAGAATCCCCAGGCAGATTCCACTATTTACTCAAAAAGGAACGACAGATTTAGGTAAAGGATTTGCGGATAAGATAACGAAGAATATTTGGTGCCCATGAGAATACATATACATGCAAATTAATGGAATTTTGGGCAAAAGGAGGGTACATTATGAGCTCCATTAGAATCGTAACCGACAGCACAGCCGCTTTGCCCGATGACTGGCTTAAAGACCATAAGGTGGCCGTTGTGCCTTTGCTTGTGAACATAGAATCTGAGGTTTACAAAGAAAGTGTTGAAATAACCAATCGTGAGTTCTATGCCAGGTTAAGAAAGGTCCAAGAGTTGCCCACCACGTCACAGCCGTCATCAGGCGACTTCCTTGAGACTTACAAGCGCCTCGTGGAAGAAGGCGCCAAGACCATCATCTCCATTCACATTTCAGGCGGTATCAGCGGAACTGTAAACTCTGCTCTCACCGCAACCAAAATGATAGAAGACAAAGATGCTGACATAGTCGTCATCGACTCAAAGCAAACCGGGCCTGCCCTTGGGTTTATTGTGAAAGAATCCGTGGCTTTGGCTGAGGCAGGCGCGAATAAGGAAGAAATCCTAAAGCGCATTGAACAGATGATAGGTTCCATGAGAGCCCTTTTTGTCGTCAACGACCTTATGTATCTCCACAAAGGAGGCCGTCTCTCAGGCGCCAAAACGGTAATAGGGTCCCTCTTGCAGATCAAACCCATCCTTCACTTCATTGACGGACGGATTGAAGTGCTTGAACAGGTCCGGACCGAAAAACGCGCTTTGAAGAGGATCACTGACCTCATGATAGCCGAAGGAGGCGGAGACAGGCTTCCGACGAACATTGCCATAGCGTACGCAGACAACCCGGACAAAGCCGAAGAAGTGGCAAAATCGCTTGAAGAGCAATTCCCCGGCATAAAAACACAACCGGTAGAAATAGGGCCGATAATCGGCACCCATGTCGGGCCCGGACTTATTGGATTCCAGTTCTATTATTGTTAAGATCTAAATACGGACCTATAAGCTAAACACGAACCCGACTCTATCAAAAAGGGCTTAACTGCATCAAAAAGAACGTGTTACACTCCTGAAGTCAGCTTCTAAGATGCTTTGACAATCCGTATCAAACAAAGACCTGCATCGTACAATTACAGGCCGTCTTTTCAGACGGCCTGCTCCTTATGCTTCACTGCCTCGTATATTTATGGTTTATACAGGCTGGATGGGTTGCTTATAGCTTGTCTGCCCCGCTCCGTAGCCGGTCTGAGCGAAGGGCTGGGTGCCGCTTTGCTGAGTGAGGCCGGCCTGGAAGCCTGCCTTGACTCCGGCCATTGTACCCTCTATCAGCGACCGCTGGGCAGCCTCTATCATCCTGCGAACCATCTGTCCGCCGACTGCACCACACTGAGCTGAAGGCAAATTGCCCCAGTATCCCGTGTTTATGACATTGCTAGGCAGGTTCAGTTCGTTTGCAATCTCGTACTTAAACCTATCGAGCGCCGCAAGGGCTTCAGGGACAACCGGGCGATTCCTTCTGCGTGAGCCGCGTGCCATTACATTTCACCACCCTCCACGCTTTTCTGGTTATAGTGTCACACAAATAGATGGACGTATGCTAGGAAACCTATGGAGCGTATCGGTCATAATTAGTATATCTGGTCTTCTTTATTTGCCGTCGATTGCCTAAGATCATACCTGAATAGCCGAGCCAGGCCCCCTAAACGCTTTTATCGGATTTGTAAATATTATCTAACAGATCATCAATCCTACTCTTTAGGAATTTGCCGTTGTTTTGAATGCTGACCAATGAGAGCGTGCCTGTAGCGAGAAGGCACCGACAATGAGAGAGCACCTATAGTGAGAGAGTACATATAATGAGAGAGTATCAATAATCAAAAGGTATCCAGAATGAACCGGCACCCATAATAAACCGGCACCTATCTGGAATGAAAGAGTATCTATAATGCAACAGGACACAGACTTAAGGTTCTGTGCCCTGCAATTGGATGCTTTACAATTCAAAAGACATTACCAGGCAGATCTCTACCGATCAGGTAGAGATCTACCGATTATTACTCTATGATTCAGGAGGCGTCTTGAGGTCATCGTCTAAAGGGAGCCCTAAACCTTGTCGAAACCCTTCCAAGGCTTGAGCTGCCACTTCCGCAGCAAGGGTTTTTCGAGCAGCTTCTATCATTTTTTTGACCATTTGACCGCCTACTGCTCCACACTCTCTGGAAGACAAGTTCCCCCAGTCACCCTTCTCAAAGACTTCTTTTGGAAGGTTAAGTTCCCTGGCAACTTCGTATTTCAGCGAATCCAGTGGGCGTTTAGCCTTAGCTTTAGCAGGTCTTTTCTTCCTGGCCGGCATTGAAAGTCCCCTCCTTATTCGCTTGCTGCTCTTTATGTTTCCCCATAATGCGTCAGCATATGTGACAGAGCTACAAGCCGGGGATCAGCATCATTCCTCCCCACAAGGCAATTCCAAGCAATGCCGCCACAAAAATGCAAATTATCGGATGGATTTTCATCTTTAGTATTGCAAACAGCACCAGTCCCAGAATCACTACATCCTGCACATCACCAAGGCATGCTTTGGCCGTTGAAAAGGTTGCGCTGGCTATCATTGCAGTGACTGCAGCCCTAAGGCCTCCAGACATTGCCTTCACAGACGGGGTATCTTTATATCGTAGAAACAGGGAAGCCAAAGAAATGACGATCACAAATGAAGGCAGGACTACGCCTATCGTAGAAAAGGCTGCTCCCAACACCCCGGCCATTCTGTACCCCACATAAGTGGCTGAGTTGACGGCAACAGGACCGGGGGTCACTTCCGCAATGGCGATAATATCTACAAACTCCTTCATTGACAGCCATTTGTTCCCCTGTACAACCTCTCTTTCCAAAAGAGGGATCATGGCATATCCGCCGCCGAACGTAAAAAGCCCGATTTTAGAAAAAGTGAATAATAGCTTGAATAACATGCTTGTCATCGTTTAGTCAGTCCTTACTTAAGTCCTGTTGCTCGCAGTCAATCTCATTGCTGAGAGTAGAGGTTTCGTCTTCCCTGAAAAACACATAACCCAGCACAGCACTGCCCAAAATCACCGGTATCGGATGTATTCCTGCAACTGCGATAGCAATAAAAGCGAGGATACTGATACCTACCCCCTTCAGATCGCACAGAGCCATCCTGCCGATATTAATGGCTGCACTTGCTATGAGGGCAACCACTGCAGGCCTAATCCCGGAGAAAGCCGCATTTACTACGGCAGAATCAGTAATCCTTACAAAATAGATGGCAATAACAAGAATCACCATGTAAGACGGGAGTATCGTCCCTAGCAAAGCCCAGATGGCGCCTGGGATACCTGCAAGTTTATATCCTACAAAAACTGATGTATTAGCAGCTACAGGGCCGGGAGCAGTTTGCGCCAAAGCCAGGATGTCTATGAAGTCCTCTGCCTTAATCCATCCTTTTGCATCTACAACCTCTTTCTGGATAAGAGGCACCATGGCATGGCCGCCTCCAAAAGTGAAAGCGCCTATCTTAAAAAACGACAAAAAAAGCTCCCAAAAAAAACGTATGTTCACCGACGATACACCCTTCCCGATTTGCACGCCTCCCGCCTCTCACCTCTGAAACAGCACCTAGCCTCCGGCAAAAGGTACAAAACTAACTGGAGACAACCTATTACTACGCGATTTGCCAAGATCGCCCCACAGCCAGTAGACTACACTTGTATTATTATACACGATAACAGGTCCGTTGCTCCACAGGATACTACGGCTCCCCGTCCTTCGAGACCGGGCTGCCCCAAGCCATATGCCCATCACATGGCGTAATTCTAGCATAGTAGTAAGTCTTGCCGGGTAATGCAGAGATGTCTTCGTAGTCAAGAAAGATCTAATCACCGAAGGAGTTGTAAGCAGAGAAAAGAACTGTTCCGTTCCGGATGGTTTCAACATTGAAGCCCAATCAAACGCCTAGAGCGCCTATGAATACAAAAACGAGATGCGGTTATAATAGACTCGAGCTGCCGATAAAATGCGGCAGCGATCTGGCCTCGGCCAACCCGCAAGCGAAATCGTTTCAACGGACGCTTTGCGAAAGCCCGGTTGGTCGATGAAGATAGGAAGCAGGGAAAACTATTCTCCCTGCTTCCGCACATATTGACCTCTACCTTGTTTCGTGTTCGCAGGCTTCCTTCACAATCTTGACACCTGCACTTGCACCGATCCTATTTGCTCCGGCTTCTAACATTTGACGGGTAGATTCGTAGTCTCTAATTCCTCCTGCCGCCTTTACACCCATCTCCGTGCCGACTACCTTTCGCATGAGCCTGACATCTGGAGTGGTAGCTCCCCCCGGCCCGAAGCCGGTGGACGTCTTTACAAAGTCAGCTCCGGCCAGTTTTGCCAGGAGGCAGCCTTTTACCTTCTCTTCGTCTGTAAGGACGGCAGTTTCCAGGATCACTTTGACTAAAGCTTTACCGCAAGCTGCGTCCACTACAGCCTCGATATCTCTCTTTACGAGGTCGTAGTCACCTGATTTCAGAGCACCGACATTAATAACCATATCTATTTCAGTTGCGCCATTTGCAATCGCGTCTCTGGTTTCAACTGCCTTAGTCAAAGAGGTATTCGCCCCCAGGGGAAACCCTACTACCGTGCAGACCCTCACCTGTGTGCCTCTGAGAAGGCTCGAGGCTAAGCTTACATTTGCCGGGTTCACGCAGACCGAAGCGAAGCGGTATTCTTTTGCTTCCTCACAGAGTTTGGCTATCTGCTCACAGGTAGCATCAGGCTTAAGCAAGGTATGGTCAATGAACCGCGCTATATCCCGCGAACCGCAGCCGGCAAGTGCCTGCGATGCGTCGGAAGACTGCGAATCGTCGTGGCCCTGCAGCTTACAGGAATGCTTTACCGGCTCAGAATCCTTGGACCCCATAAGCTCTGCTTTAGCCTTTTCGATAAGAAGATCGAGTTCCATAAGCCAGACCCCACCTCGTTAAAGGTGCAGCACTAATTGCAGCACTTCGGAGCGTCCCCACAACACTTCCGGGCATCAGGATTAGGCGTCTTTATTACAAGGACGCTAAATCCGCTGTCGTCGTTCGCTATTAGACCGTGAGGCATCATCTTCGGGCTGGGAACGATATCTCCGGCAGCAGCTTCAATTCTCTCATCACCGATAACGACATAACCTGAACCTGAGTGGACGTAGAACAGCACATCAACAGGGGTCTTGTGAGACGGCAACACCTGGCCGGGTTCGAGAACCACGTTAGCAACTGCAACATCATCGCTGGAATACACTTTTCGGACCTTCGGGCCTCTTGGCGACGTCATCAACGGGAGTTCTTCAAGTCTTATCCTTTTCATTGATATCCCCCCAGTAATATATTTTGCCTCTCGTTTAAATCCAAACCTTGCGGCTTGCCATGGGACTCTGTTCGTAACGTTTGTACCCACGGATTTCTTTCAGATCATAGTCTGTACCGCATGTAACCCTGAGGAGAGAGGGATCCCGATCCAATAATAACATATAATACTATGTAAGCAACTTATATTTCTTTCATTTGACTTCGCTCTTGGTATCTACCCTCATTACCTCCATGTTATCCTGCGCATCTTCCGGAACCCCCGGCCTCTTAGAAGGATTCTCCATCTATGCGGAGAACCTTTCATATGTACAGTTCACCGGAGAGTCTTTGTTAGCAACGGGTTGTCAGCGTTATCGGCGCAAACTTGATGATAAAGCCGATAGGTGACATAATATGTTAGAGGTATCAGGTAAATGCTAATTTGGAGAAAAATACAGACGAAATGGAGGAATGGGAATGGAACTTAAGGGAACGAGAACTGAAGCCAATCTAAAAGCTGCTTTCGCAGGTGAATCTGAGGTTCGGAACAAGTATACATACTTTGCGTCTGTAGCGCGCAAAGAAGGTTATGAACAGATCGCTGCCATATTCCTTGAGACAGCAGACAATGAGAAAGAGCACGCAAAGCTGTGGGCGGCGGCTCTCGGCATGATCTCGGATACTGCCGCTAACCTTGAAGATGCAATCAAAGGCGAAAACTATGAATGGAGCACAATGTACAAGGAATTCGCCGAAATCGCACGGGAAGAAGGCTTTGACGACATAGGGTACGCTTTTGAAGAGGTAGCAGAAGTCGAAGAAGAACACGAAAAGCGGTTCAAGGCCCTGTTGGCAAGGCTTCAGGACGGCACAACCTTCCGCAGAGACAAACCGATTAAGTGGCACTGCCGCAACTGCGGATACGTGCATTTCGGAACTGAAGCGCCGGAAGAATGCCCTGCTTGCAAACATCCAAGAGCTCACTACCAGCCCCTTTGTGAAAACTACTAATCCCTGCAAGGCACTTATGACACATCACCGGGCTAGCGGCACCTTGCAGCCTGCCCGGTTAGGTCTGCCTGATTAAGCAGGCTTCTTAACATCACGTTTAGGAAGAGGCGAAATATCAGTGAGACTCATAGACATAATCAGAGAACGTAGAAGCGTGAGAGCGTACAAGGATCAGCCGGTGCCTGAGGATGCACTGGCAAGAATCCTTGAAGCAGCCAGGCTTGCTCCTTCGGCTCGCAACAGGCAACAGTGGAAGTTCGTGGTCGTACGGGATCCTGAGAAAAGGCGGAAACTCGCCGAGGCAGCCGGGTCCCAGGAATTCGTAGCAGAAGCGCCTGTGCTCATAGTAGCTGTAGCACTTGATCCTGAGCGGGTTATGACTTGCGGACTGCCTACTTACACTGTTGACCTTTCGATTGCATTAACGCACATTATTCTCGCAGCCTGGGATGAAGGCCTGGGCACTTGCTGGACAGGATCATTCCAGCCAGAAGGGGTAAAGAGGGTTCTGGGGATCCCGGATAAGTATAAAGTCGTAACTGTGATGCCTTTAGGTTATGCTGCGGATTCACCCCAGCCGAAAGAGCGCAAGCCATTGGAAGAAATCGTGTGTTATGAGGAGTTTTCAGAATAGGCCTCGGTGCAATTGCGTTTCTTGTGCGTAAAGCAAAAATCGCGGGGGAGCGGGAACATCCCGGCTCCTCCGCTCTAGTGTACCTCTAAGATTTCTTAATCCGCACTGCCTGCCATTTGTTTCTGCACGCTTCGCATTCCATCCAGTAGGTATAGAGCAAGCCTTGCCGGCTCACCGTGATTCCTATGGTATACTCCCTGCCTTCCTCCTTACCGCATTTAGGGCATTTTCTTAGCACACAAAGCCCACCTTTTGTTTTCATAGTTTATTATTGAAGCAGCTGCCTTCCGGGAACAAAAAAGAGGCTTTCGGTGATTATCCTATGTCAAGCCTCTTTGGTTTGGTGCGTAACTTTTCTAGCTTTTCAAGGATTTTGATCTATCTCCTTAATATCTCATTCTTGAAGCTCATCCCGGCAAGGTCCGCAGGGATCTCCAGTAAATCCGCAACTGTAGAACCGAGATCCGCAAAAGAACCGCGCGTTCCGAGAAAGACTCCTTGTTTTACAGGCCTGCCATACACAATAAGCGGGACGTACTCCCTGGAATGGTCAGTGCTGGGGGTAGTGGGATCGCAACCGTGATCCGCTGTTATCACTACAACATCCCCATCTTTTAAGCTCACTTCGAGGCCTTTTAGCCATTGGTCAAATTCCTCTAAAGCACGGGCATACCCGTGGGGATCATTCCTATGGCCGAAGCGCATATCGAAGCAAATGAAGTTAGCAATTATCAGTCCCCTGCCGGCTTCTTTCACAAATCCGGCAACGGATTTCATTGTGGCTGGGTTGTTGCCTGTGTGATCCGAGTGGGTTAACCCCTGGAACGCGAATATGTCCTCGATCTTGCCTATCGCGATCACATCCATGCCTGCTTCCTTCACGTAATCCAGAAGGGTCTTGCGGAAAGGCTTTATGGAGAAATCTTTGCGACGCTCGGTTCTCTTGAAAGCCCCTTTAACACCTATGAAAGGACGGGCAATCACTCGTCCTACACCGTGTTCGCCGGTTAGAATCTCCCTGGCAATTGTACACATCTCATAGAGCCTGGGAACAGGGATTATCTCTTCATGGGATGCAATCTGAAAGACGCTGTCAGCGGAGGTATACACTATGGGGTAACCTGTCCTCATGTGTTCTTCACCGAGCTCGTTGATGATTGCAGTACCTGAAGCAGGCTTGTTGCCAAGGATCTTCGTTCCGATTGCCTCTTCGAACCTTTCGATTATTTCCGGTGGAAATCCGTTGGGGTAGACTGGGAAAGGCCTGTCCAAGACAAGCCCTGCGATCTCCCAGTGGCCTGTGGTTGTGTCCTTCCCCGGCGATTTCGGAGCCATCCTGCCGTAAGCCGCCATAGGCCGAGGAGTCGGCTCGACTCCAAGAAGAGGCTCTCCAAAAGCAGCTGCCAGGTTCCCAAGACCCAGCTTGCCAAGGTACGGCGCTCTTAAGCCTCCTGCAGCTTTTGCAGTATTACGCAGGGTATCACTGCCTTCATCCCCGTAAAGATGAGCATCAGGCGCTTCGCCGATTCCAACACTGTCTAAGATCAGCAGAATGACTCTTTCCACGTTGCTGTATGTCATAAGCAGATCGCCTCATTCGATTGGAGTTTTATTTCTTTGAAAGACGCGCCAGTTGACGCCTGATCCTTGCTTCGACGCTTTCAGGCAAGCGTTTTACAGGCAGCTTGACAACCTCATCTGAGGCCTCTTGGCAGAAAGCATCATAGCCATGGGATTTGCCGCCATCGCTATCAGATGCCGACGGATAACGCGGCACTTTCACAGGCTTTGGAATGTATGGTTCTTTCCCGAGCAAGCTGTGGAGAAGGATAAGGGCAGCCTCCTTATCCGGGATGCGCCCTCTCGGGGAAAGATCCGGATCATTCTGGACGAAAGGAGGCACCGGCGCTCCTACGCAAGATGGACAACCGTCTTCACACTCGCAAGCCAGCACTAGCTGCAAGCATGCCTCCAGAACATCCTCAAGCACCCTGTAAGTCTTCTCGGCAAATCCTATGCCTCCCGGATATCTGTCGTAGACAAACAATGTAGGCGACCCTGTATTCATGGAATCCACCACTGCACCTATGTCCCTCGGGTCACACATTGCAAAAAGCGGCACAACTTCAGTGATGACATTCCCGATTCCGTATAACCCTTCGGAAGGATCCCGCCCCCACTTTCTTACCAGGTTCAAGTCGGAAAGAGGTGGAATCAGCCAGAGAGCTGCCGTATCCATGACCTGAGGAGGAAGGTTGATCTTGCCGAATCCTATGCTGTCCCTTGAGTGGAACTTTATCTTTTTGAACATGAAGACAAGGGATGTCACTGTAACGTCTCCAAAGACGGCATTAGCCTCATTAAGTTTCCTCTTCTCCTCTTCGCTCTCAATCTTAACCCGGGTTTCCGATATTGATTGCGTGAAATAGTCTACGTCCGCTTTTTCCACGTATGCAACTTTCTTGTCTATCTGGAGGTCGGAAACGAAATACGTCTCGCCGTCGTGTAGGTAAATCGCTTCCGGATGGATCTGTTCAAAAGCGGAGAGTTCGTCCATTGTACCGATAACACGATTCTTGGATAAGTCTTCGTGAGCCTTATCATATCCTACAGGCAGCTCGGTAGTGTCGATAATTGTATAGGTATTATCGGATACGCTGCGGAGCTTTACATCGTTTGACGGATATCCTGAAGTCGTCCAGAACCACTGATTCCCTCGACGCGTGATCTCCCTCCGCTCCTCGAAGATCTCTAGGATGGCCGGCATCCACTCGCCGAACCTTTCCAGATCGTTCACGGTGATGGGAAGCTCAAACGCAGCACACCTCAAGTGTTTCGCAAGGACGTAGGGGTTCAAAGGATCGATTACCGCGTTCTCTGTAGTCCGCTCGAAGAAGTATTCAGGGTGGTTCATGAGATACTGGTCTATGGGAGTGCTCTGACCTATCAGAATCACAAGGGATTCGTCCCTGCCTCGCCCGGCACGTCCTGCTTGCTGCCACGTGCTTGCCACAGTTCCGGGGTACCCGGTTAGTATTGCAGCATCGAGGCTGCCGATATCTATACCGAGCTCCAGGGCGTTTGTAGATGTGACCCCGAGGAGCTCACCAGAGAACAAGCGTTTTTCAATTTCACGTCTTTCTTCAGGCAGATATCCGCCTCTATAAGGTTTTATAGAGTTCGCCAGTGACGGACTAATTTTCTGCAGCCTTTCCTGGGTAAACCTGTAGATAAGTTCAGCCACTACCCGAGCTCTGACAAAAGTGATGGTCTGTACCCTGTCCTGAATCAACTTGGTAAGGAGCTGCTCTGCTTCAAAGCTGGAGCTCCTCCTCTCTGTGCGGGTGGCGTCTATGAAAGGAGGGTTCCAGAACACAAACTTCTTAGGCCCGCGAGGTGCGCCGTCATCATCAACAAGGGTTACAGGCCTGTCTGTAAGCTTCTCAGCGAGCTCTGCCGGGTTCGCGATAGTGGCGGAACAGCACACAAACTGCGGCCTTCCTCCGTAATGCTGACAGATCCTGCTGAGCCTCCTGATCACGCAACCTACGTTAGAGCCGAAAACACCTCTATAAGTGTGCATCTCATCGATAACCACGTATGCCAGGTTTCTGAAAAACTGTCCCCATGAAGGATGCCTCGGGAGAATTCCCTGATGGAGCATATCCGGATTGGTTAAAATGACGTTACCTTCATCCCTGAGCTTGCGCCTGGCGTTAGGAGGGGTATCACCGTCGTACGTGCCCGGGACTAAGGGAAGCGAAGGATCCAGTTCCAGATAGCGCATGAGTCCTCTCAGCTGATCCTGGGCTAAGGCCTTGGTAGGAAAAAGATAAAGGGCTTTTGTATCAGGATCAGCAACCAACCGCTCCAGGACAGGCACGTTGTAACAGAGGGTCTTGCCGCTGGCAGTTGATGTCACAATTGCTACATCTTCACCGCTTCTGATAGCGTCAATAGCTTGAACCTGGTGGGTGTATAAACGTTCTATCCCTGAATCTTTCAGGAGTTTTGCCACCTTTGGATGCAAAGGAGACTTGAGCTCCCCGTATCTTGCTTCCCGCTCAGGAATCTCCTCAACATGCACTATTTGGCCGCGATATCCCGGTTCCAGCGTGAGTCTTTCAATAAATCTCGATACATCAAGCTTTGCCAGCTCCAACCGCCCTCCTTTTAACCGGTTTCTATCTTGCAAGCCGTTTTATTCGAACAAAACAAGTGAGTACCAGTTCTCTTTACAGCTTTCGTCAGCCAGGGTCTCTATGGGAAGCCCCTGGCCTCTTGCCGTGGCGAAGACATCTATCCCCATTGCCTGCATGGCAGGCCTTGCCATCCCCGGGAAGCGGCACGGTCCCCCGTCAGGCAATGTGCACTCAGGACAAAGGCCGCAGTCGCTCATACTGAAAGCAAAATAGTACCCGTCAACGTAAGCCTTGCTTTCTATTTCAAAGGATATTCTCTGCGATATGTCCTTGTCATGGGTATGGATAAGCAAGCCCTTCTTGTAGTGGGAGAGCACTTCCTTGGCTTCCCAGGGCTTCAGTGCCCCCGGAGCTGACGGGCATGTCCAGTTTTTCCCCCAGGTGGAACAACCATACATGCATTTGATGTAAGTCCTGGGATCGAACGCGACATCACTTATATCTATGATAACTGCATCTACAGCTCCCATCTCCCTGGCAAGTACAGCATACTTTTGAAAATCAGACTCCAACCGTTATCCCTTCCTTTTCCGGTCCATTCCTTCTCCTGTCTTGAGTATAGCACGCATCCCAACAGCTTAGCTAACAATAGCTAAGAAAAGGAGATGATTAACACACATGATTCTACACAAAAATCCTGCTCTCCTTTATAAACAGCCCCATGAACTCCTCTATCGCCTGCAGGTGATCCCCTTCCACTACCAGGTGGTGATTGCCCAGGGGGCTTAGCAGTAGATGATTTACATGTGCCTTATCTGATAACTCCACTGTTATCTGGGTTCTGCACATGTCGTCACTAAGATCAGACTCGATCACGCGCCCTCTGGCAACGAAGATTTCGTTAAGGCCCCTTCCGCCGATTCGCGCCATTGTCACCGGGCCGGGCTTTACATCCCCTTCTATTGCAGTTCCGATCCCTGATTCGAAGTGTGAGCGTATCCTGTATGCAGTTGTCATAGTCCTTGGAATCGTGCAGTGAGCAAGCAGTAGCCTGCCTAATTTTGTATCGATCTGAGCAGGATTTGCCATGAAACTTGGCTGAGAAGTCAGTTCATGGATGAAAAGCATTCCGAGGCAAGAAAGAACGTCAGCTTCGCAAGCAGCAGGAACACCTTCTTCACTGAGGCGAGCCAAGGCATAGCAACCTGTATTCTGACACGGTTGTAACAGGTCAAAACACTTCACTGTTACCGCATCCAGGCGATACTCTTGGACAAATCTCTTCAAGGCCAGATAAACCCCGGCTGAACCTTCTAAAATCTCCTCTCCCGGTTCAAAGATACATGTCGCTCCCTTTGCGAACTCAAAGGCTACGTCTTTCGCCTCTTCGGGATCTATCTCCCGGACAGCGTCTATGAGCTCATCCACCTCAAACCGGACGAGGCGCGGGCCCCATACCTCTCTTACTTTCTTGGTTAATCTCCAAGGCTGCATAACCTCTATCTCTCTGCCGCCGAACACACCGATCCTTGCGCTTTTCATCCGAATCCTGGTGCAAAACATATTCAACATGCGAGAGAGCTCATCTTGCCATCCTGGCGTAGCTTGGATGAGACGAGCAACATGCCCATCAGCAGCCAGAAGAGGCAACACCTCGAGAGCAGCTGCAGGAGCATTATCTGAAGGATGAGCAAGGATAAGGGTGGGTCCGTCTTGCAGGGCCAGGAACTCAAGGACTTCAAGCTCTGTCCCTCCGCTCAGCACGAGCGGCAGGGTTATGTCGGTATCTTGATGCCCGCAATCAGTAGCCTGCAAGAGACTTTGCCGACCAGGAGGTGACATGAAGAACTTAAAGCCTTGAATCTTCCGCAGCTCCTCCATGTATTCGATAATACGCCCCTGGATTTCTTTGTCATCTCGCAGCACGGACACGAAAGGAACGACATTTACCCGAACCGGACTTGGCAACTTCAATCTATCCATAATCATTCCGCGCCTTTCTCCCTGAACTCTTTTAGGAAGAAGCCGCTCCTCCCCTCCTCCCAAAAAGTGATAAACCGTGGTTTAAAGGGTCTCCCCGGGCAGCATGGGCAAGTCAAATACGGACCGTCTCCAAGGAATATTTGGCAAATGAACCTCCTAATCCTCCTCGCAGCTCGTCCATTCACAAGGGAAAAACAAAATCCGGCCACAGGCTTGGGCTCTGTCTTTATCGCTCACCGGGAATCTCAAAGACAGGCACCCATCTATGGGCCGGATTTTGGGAGGATGAACTTCCTTACCGATTATGCAGCTCTTTTATTTGCAGCCATTACGGAATGACCAACGTGTCCCCCACCATTATCCTATTGGGATCCTGAATATTGTTTGCCTGTACTATCGCATCCACAGTGGTTCCGTATCTCTGGGCTATTTGGAACAGAGTATCTCCTATCTGGACTACATGCACTCTGCCTCCTGAGCTTGACGGGTCCTGGGTAATCGAACTGACGGGAGGCCCAGGCAACTCCCCTCCGGCTTCATGGGACCGAATGTCGACTACCGTCGGAACAGTGTCGATGTTTGTCGCCATTCCCCAGCCCCTCAACGTTACCCTGACATTTGCAACTCTCGGTTGAACCGGCACAGCAACTACCCTGACAACTGAGACTTCCGCCACTCCACAGCAGGCAGGATGTGCCCCGGCTATGCGCAATGTCAATGTGAACGGCACAGTTTGTACATGAGCAAACACTTTCTGGCTGGGAAGTTCAGAAAAGAGCAGGGTAATCCTGAGCGTCCCTTGGACTAACACAACACCGTCACGCACTAAGGTCTTGGTGACTTTAGGCTGAGCGAAGGACTGTATTACCCTTCCTATGCCCGGGTGCGTAGCAGGAACTACGATTTGCACTGTAATCGTGGAATCGTCCTGCACCTGACCGATGATCTCCTCTACTAAGAAGTCCTGGGTGACAGGCACAAGTGTAGGCGGAAGAGCCCCGATGCCGGTTACGAGGGAAAGCTCTCGCTCCACTGTAACAACTACCGAAACTTTCACAACTGCCCTTATGCGCAAGGTACGAGGATTTACGATCGTTGCGTCCACTGACTCGATTTGCACAGCTGCAAATGCAAACATTCCCACTTCTACACCGGGAAGGTCTACGATTACGCTGAAAGTGATGGAACCGTCCACTGAGAATACAGGTTGTTGAGGGCTAAGTCCTACATAAAGAGTGCGCGTAGACACAACCCCATCCACGATGACTTTGCCTCTCTGCACATTAGCCCGGGTAACGGAGCCTGCAGCGCTGGTTCGAATAATACTGGATACACCGGGCTTATCAGGCGGAATAGATACAGTGCCTACTGCAATCGTCTGAGCTTCCCCTTGCAGCACCGCACGTTCTACAGTGACAACTCTGCGTTTGACGACAGGCACGACAGGTTTAGTCACTGTAGGCACAACAATCTTTTTCGGGACGTCGCTGATTATCGGAAGGACCTGTTCCCTAAGGACTTTCACCCTTATCGTAACTAGGACATTAACCTCAACTGTCCTGGGATCTATGAGACGCGATGTGGCAAAAACATTCGTTACTACGACTTCAGGAGTCATCCCAGGGAAAATCCCTGGCACATCAGCACTCCCAAACAGGGACAAGGTCCCTTCGAAAAAGTGGACCGGCTGGGAAGGCGCGGTGGAAACATACGTGATATCCACTGAAACGTTTCCCTGGATTACGACTTTTCCGGAGACAACGGATACACGAGTGATCGTAACCTGGGCCTGTGTATCCAGAATCGAAGCTATGTCCGGCTTCGGAGGCGGGACAGTAAGCTGGCCGCTTGCAACAATGGACGCGCTGACATCAGCAGCTATTACCTCGACTTTTACCTTCTTGTGGTGAATACCGGAGATGGTCAAATCGCCTGACATCTCCCTCCCTCCCTCTCTGCTAACACATCTGCCAGAATATGATATGCCTGACTAAGAAGGTGTGTCACTTATAACCATTTGCTTAGGTGGCCGATGCTTGCAACGAAGGGTGCAAAAATCCGGCCATCTGCTTGCGGGCCGGATTTTTCCCACGTCGCCTCCGCCGGAGGCGCAGTCCCTGAGTGCAGCATCAGCCACCGAGCCGGCTTTACGGGTCGCGAAAGCCTTGGGGAACGATCACATCGATGACTACGTGCTTCTGGACTGTCTTCGTTACCTTTACAAATACCTCGATAATAGCATCAACCACAAGACTTCTTGTGCCTACATCAGGAGGAGGAGTCACTCCCACAGGCAAGAACTGGACAGTGACAAATTCTACTCTCGGCCTCACCAGGACATTCATCCCCGGATAAGCCCCGGGCATATCTACAAATGAGGTAAACGGTATTTCCACATGGGCATGGTGGACAGGTTGATCCTCCTCAGCTGCAACGTAGATAATCTGAAGCACCAGGACGCCTTCTAGAATGATCTTCCCGTCGAGTATGTCGGCACGTGTTATCTCCACAGTTGAACTGAATATCTGGAGTATCTTCTGCGCAGGCGGCTTCTCTTCGGGTATTTCTACCTCCCTGCGGATATTGATCTGTTGCGATTTTTCATTCACCACGTCCTCAATGGCAACAAGCTGCCTTACGGCATTAATCGGAATTCTGTCTGACTTTACGTCTGTGACCACACGGAGCTGCTGAATTTCAGTAACCTTCACAAAGATGCTGAGAATCAAGTCTTGCATAACAGTGTTAGGATTCACAATAGTGACCTGCACAAACTCTACGCTGGGGAATATCTCCGCCATCAAACCCGGAACCGCTCCGGGAATCCTGATATTTGCCAGGAAATTCACTTCCAAATGCATATGGTGGACAGGCTGGTCCGGCTCTGCAGCTACGTAAATCACCTGTGTTCTGACTCTTCCCTGGATAATCACAAGATCCGGAATAATCCGCACTTCATCTGTGATGATTTCTGTGCTCACCACGTTTAAGATTTTCTGCACAGGGGGTTTCCCTGCAGGCACAGGCAGCATATTACTCAGTATCACCTGGCCTGTGTTTTCACCTCTGACACGTTCCACTCGGAAAAGCTGCTTCTCGACTTTAACAGGGACACTTTTGAACATGACGTCAGTAACTACGTCGAGCTGGACCAACCTGATTACCTTTACAAAGAACTCTATGATGAGTTCTATCTCCACTTCCCTAGGCGACCTTATCACTATGTCAGAAAACGTCACCCTCGGTTTCAGTATCACTGTCATGCCGGGTTGTGTTCCGGGCACATCAGCAAACTGCACGAAGCCTATGACGTGCTCCATATGGTGGACAGGCTGGTCAGGCTCTGCAGCTACGTATATCGTCTGGACTGTTGCCGTGCCTTCGATTACGACTTTGTTGGGCAGCGGTGTCCCTGTTGCTGACACTGTTACATTGGCTATGCTCAAGATCTTCTGGACGTCAGGTTTTCCTGCAGGCACTGATTGAATGCTCCTAAGTGTAACAGTGGTGACAGTTTCGCTGACGACTTCGAAGAGCTTGAGGCGTTCCCTTCTCAGAATCATCTCCTGTTTCCCTCCCTTTCAAACCATCCTCGAAAACTCCGCATCATCCCTTAGGAGCAGGGCAGGCAGGGATCTGGATCACCTGGCCAACCTGGAGGTTTTCCGGCTGTATCCCGGGGTTTGCCTGAATAATGGCTTCGACTGTCGTGTTGTACTGTCTGGCCAGCGCCCAGAGGGTATCACCTGGTTGGATCGTCACCATCACAATGGTAGGCTGTGGGCACGGCCCTTCCGGAGCGGGCGTTACTACAACTACATTAACTACGACATTGAGTTGGACCGGTTCAGTGACTTTTGCAAATACGCCTACAAGCACTTTGACAGTGAACCGTCTGTCTTCAACAAGCTCAAAGTCGACGTGTTCCACGGCTACGCGGGTTTCTGCGGTGAAGCCCTCGTGTGTGCCTGGTATCTCCACGAAAAGGGTAAATTTCACCCGGTGGGACATATGGTGTACAGGCTGGTCTCTTTCAGGTGTTTGTGCCACATAAAGCGTCTGGAGTTCTATTACTCCTTCAATGATTACCTTGCCGTCGATTATTCTCCATGATGTCTCCTTTACCGAGGTATCAATGCGGAGGATACGCTCGATATTGGGCTTCTCTTTCGGCACCTCCAGAATCTCTTTGATTATTGTCTGAGCTATGTCTTCCCCTATGACATCCTCTACTCTCAGGAGCCTCTTTTCCACGTCAAGCACCTGGCTGGCAGAGGTTACATCTGTGACGATTTCCAGCTGCCTGACGACAGTCACCTTGGCTACGATCTTCAGGACCACATCCACGGTTATGGTGCGGAAATCCAGTTCAGTAAAGCTGACTGTTTCAAAGATTATCCTGGCCTGGGCAATCATGCCGACAGCTGCGCCCGGGACTTCCACCACTTGAGAGAACCGCAACTGGCTAGAGAAGAAGTGCACCGGAAGCTTGACGCCTTCAGGAGTCGGCTCCTGGGGCACAGCAGCATAAAGGACGTCAACATCTATCAAACCTTCAACAACTACCTGGCCATCAAGGACTTGAACGTCTGTAAGACGGGGTTTGGCCTCAACGCTTATGACAGAATCTATATCCGGTTTCTCAAACGGGACTATAAGCCTTCCGGTGACAAGAGCCTGTGCGTGCGCGTCACCTATTACGTCCTCGACTTTCAAAAGCTCCCTCGTAACCTGCAAATCAGGAGGACCTGTTACCTCTGTGACTACCTCCAGCTGCTCAGTTACAGTGACTTTTACCTTAGCGGAAACCACAACGCGTATATCAACAGTCCTAATGTCAACGAGATCGAAGGCTATGTCATGGATATCCACCTGCACCCAGGCATTCATAAACGGCTCAGTCCCGGGGACTTCAGCAATAAGTTCAAATGATATGTCTTCTTCGAATACCTGAACCGGCTGCGCTCCGCTAGCCTCCCGAGCTACGTAGAGAATCCTTATTCTGGCTGTGCCTTCAATCAGGATCTTGTTCTTAATCAGCTGAAATGACGTAGTGAGAATAATAACATCTACACTGATGATCTTTTCTGCAGTAGGCAGGCTGTCTGCTATCTTGATGACTTCTCTAAGGACCTTCCGCGCCGTGGTTTCGCCAATGACCTGTTCGACTTTGAGGAGTTCCTCTTTGAGCTCGATACCCACAGCCATCTCTTTTCCTCCTTTCCACTTAAACACATGGAGCCGTACACTTCTTTTTCATTTCTACTATATGCGGGCAACTTACTGAAATGTGCATATATTTCTAAATACAAGATCACGCCTTGCGCACGACAAAACCCCAAGTATCGAAGACCCGTTGTGTATAGACCGGGTATGATTAATTGTTGGGAACCGGGCCGCTGCCGCCCCTTACCGGCTTGAACCTTACCTTAAGCGCACCCCAAACCCTTGTATCCACATCCTCCAAATCTGCAATGGCAATACCGGCTACGCCGTACCTTTGGACCAGGTCTACATAGGCACCGATACTCTCTGCATCCTCAAAATACAGAGTGTGGCTCACGCGAAACGACCTATACTTAAAGACTTTGGACCGTTCCCCGTCAGGATGCGATACCACAGGCTTGAAGAGCCCTATTATTTCCTCAACCTCTCCATGCGTCTTTCGAAGGGGGGCAGTGCCGAGGCCTGAAGAGAAATCAACACCGAAAGCAGGGATAGAAACTACCGTTTTCCAGAAGTCAATGGCTCCGGCAAAGCTCTGCAGTAAAGACCGTACGCGGCTGATTGACATTACCGGTTCAGGAGATGTGAATTCCCAGGGGTACTTGTATGTCCTGAGAAAGACAAGGTGAGTTTGGGAGGCAATATCTTGTAAGCCGTGGATGCGTTTTCTGTCAATCTGTTTTCCGCTCACTGAAAGTTCGTAAAGCAGAGGGATTTCAACTGCCAACAGCGCCCCTTCTTGACTGAGAACCTTCCTCAGCTTGCAGAGGAATGACTGGAACGCAAAGATGTTCTTCAGAGGGAACTCTTCAACGGAGATGATGAGCCCTTTGGTTCGCATGCGGGCTGCAAGGTTTGATATGCCTTTTATTGCTGAAGAGTAAGCCACGCTGTCTGATAGCACGCAGGCAAGGGGGTTCTGTGTCCCGGCCCCGTCCTCCAGGAATCTATGCCGCGGGACATTCACTACAGGCCATAGTTCTATGTCTGCCATCCGTGTCAGGGCAAGGAGTTTTTTGTCAGGCGAGCCATGAACGCTCCCGTTTTCATCTAAAAAGAACCATCGCGGCGCGATTGCCGTAAGAGACCGTAGCACGTATTCGTAGGGATACACAGGCTCTCCCAGGTGTTCAGCAGAACAAAACCCGAAAAGGCGCATTACAGGGATTACGAGGCTGTCACCTTCTTCAACCTCTTCAGCTTCAAGAGAGTTTGCTCGGATGAGCAATTCTTCTGAGACTTTATACCTGGCTGCGATACCGGAAAGTGTCTCGCCTTTTGCAACTATATGCTCGATCTTTTCCCGCTCGAGCCCTGACCTAAGGATGCTGAAAACTTCCTTGCCTGCAATACCGTCAACCCTCAACCTGTGGGCTTTCTGAAAGTCGAATACTGCACCTTTTGTAAGGAGGCCATACACACCATCGCATTTCCCGCTGTAGTAGCTGAGCTCGGCAAGGCGTCTTTGAAGCGCTTCGACATCCTGGCCTTTCATATTAAGCCTAAGGGTTCTTTTCCAAGGCGTTTCTTTTTGAGAAGATGACATGGCGAGAACATCCTCCACAGAGGTGAGTGAAGATAGGGCCGGCACTTGGCGAATCTATTCTATGCCGGGCCTAGCCTATTTGTGACGCAATCCCCACAAGCTGAGTCCTTATCCATTACAACACCTTAGATACCTTTCACGACACGCTGATACTCTGCAAGTTAATCATGGGTAAGCTAGCCATTGGCAAGTCAGTTACCGGTAAGTTAGCCACTGGTAAGTCAGTCATTGGCAGGTCAGTTACAGGTAAGCTAACGGTTCAGACGAAAGATGTGCAGAATCCGTTTAAACAGGTCGTATACAGCATCTATGAAGCGCGATCCGGCTTGTTCTCCTCCTCCTCGGGCCGGGCAAAAACCTCGTTCACATTTGACTTGTGTCACCACTTGGAGAATGCACTTCTCGAGGACAATCCCTTCAATAAAAGCGAGAGCTTCAATAACCGTTCCGCCATGGGTTTCATCAAAAACCACTTCAATATCTTCAACACGGAATTTCGCATCTATACGCATAGAAGGCTTGATTTCCGGGATCCTTACAAGCGTTTTCATCTCATGGGTCAAGGACACCGCCTGGATCTCGCCTTCGTACGGCAGATACACCCATATAGACAGCTCCAGAGAGGCAATTGCGGAGCGGTCCAGGATTTCCCAGGACAGGGACGCCAAGTCCATGGTGATTCCAAAAGGCGACTGGCAATGAGTCTGTCCGGACGGAGCCTGCGGTATAATGGAAGCCCTTATAGGTGCACTGTGCGTAAAGCGCGTTATGACCTGCTCGATCTGCACTTCCCGGCTCTCTGCCGTAAGACAGCCCAAAACGTGCACCTCGCTTCTCCTATCCGGCTGCCGAAAACTCTTGGGCCTGCTGTACTGAATCCCTATTCACAGGAGTTTTTCTGTATTCTGTGGCAAAGCAAAGCCTTAGGGAGAAAAAAGGCACTAATTCAGGGAGTGCCGATAGAGCTACCGGCACTCCCCTCGTAGGGTGGCGTTGGCACTATTAGAATCTATGCTTTCCGGCAGGGAGTTCTGCCGTCGTATGTTTACTCACATCTTTCCTCGCAGCATCCCTCCTCCACAGTCCAGACTTTTTTCCCGGGACAACAGGAAGAGACTAATACCGGGATTTGAACATGGTTCGTTACCACTACCTGTATTCCGATGATAACCTTCTCTGTAAGCTCTCCTGTGGCCGGATCGAACTCCCAAACAATGTTCTCGATGAAGGAATGGTCCTGCTGGTCCATTCCTTCTTCCACAGGGAATTCGGGGTTGAGCGCCGGCACCTCTATCATTTCGCTGAAAGGCAAGTCTTCTGAGACATGGTGTACGAGGTCGTCTGTCCCGACAAAGAAGATCTGCTTATGAACGACCCCTTGCACTATGACTTTGCCGTTCTTCACAATAGAGCCTATTTCGCTGATCCTGGCATCAATATCCACAATCTTGACGGCAGGCAAGACGTTGGTCTCCTCAATAAGCTTCTGCGCGCATCCAAATCCTATGATCTGGTCTGCCGTGATAAGGGTTCCGCATTCGTCTATCCGTACAGGCACAGCACATGTCTCAGTAACCTTAACGCTCAGAGCAAGGATAATCTTTTGTATTAAGGTGCCGGTGGCAGGGTCGAATTCGAACACAAGGTTATCGACGAAGGAATGGTCTTGTGAGTGCATTCCCTCACAGGCACCCTCGACTACCACAAGATCACTAAAGGCAATGTCTTCGGACAGATGGTGAACCAGGTCGTCTGTACCTACATAGAATATCTGCTTATGGACGACACCCTGGACCAGGACCTTACCGTTCTTTACTGTATGCCTGATTTGGGATATTCTCGGGACTATCTCGATTACCTTGATAGCGTCGATAACCGTGCTCTCTTCGATAAACTTCTGCTTGGTATTCTCACCTACAACGACACGGGCCTTTATCAGCATGCCATCAGGACACGTCGCCACCTGGATTTGCTCAGTTTCAGTCACCTTCACACATAGCCTGAGAATGATCTTTTGCGTCAAGGCACCGGTATCCGGATCGAATTCAAAAACGTTGTTCTCGATTATGGAGAAATCCTGCTGGTTCATACCTTCACGCACCGGATACATAGGATTCAATGGCTCGATATCAATAAGCTCACTGAAATCCATATCCTCTGCAAGGTGATGCTCCAGTCCATCAGTGCCGATGTAGAATATCTGCTTATGGACAGTACCTTGTATAATGACTTTGCCGTCTTTTACTACTGAACGAATGTTTGTGAGCGAAGGAATGATTTCCACAATCTTGATACCTGCTATCGTCTGAGTCTCCTCAAGAAGAACCTGCTTTGAACCATGACCTACAACCTTTTCCACCTTAAGACATGCTGCTTGGACTCTACTGTACTTCTCCAGATTTAGCATTTGTGAGCCTCCCTCCCTAAGCCTGAATGGGCTTTCCGTCAAACGGTTAAGAAATATCGGTCGCGCCTCTTTTGGGCCTTCTGTCTCCTGGGACAAGTCTTGGACAGGCAAATGCTCTTCGTCTCCTGCATCCTCCTCATGGGCACAAAGCACCTCTATATGGTCATCAAGCACCTCTTCGTGATCATGGGAAACCTTTTCATTGCCATGGGATACTCCTTCGGAATCGTGTGGTACCTCTTCGCGGTCTCGGGATATTTTTTCAGCACAATGAGGTGATTCTCCACGATCACATGATGCCTCGATAAACTCGTAAGGCTCCTCTCCAGTGTCATGAACTATCTCTCCATCGTCGCACGGTACGTCCCTATCATCATGGAGCATCTCTCCACTATCGCAGGGTGCGCCCTCATCATAATGGGGTATCTCTCCACGGTCGCAGGGGACAGCCCCAGGACTATGGGGAACCTTTTCATCGTCATGGGGCTCGTTTTCATCTTCGTGGAGTACCTCTTTAATGCCGCAAGATACAGGATGCAACGGCCCTCTCTTGGCGTCTCTATCATCTTTTGATGAAATGTCGCTGACTTCCGGCAACACGCGGGATCCCGTCTCACTGCACATAACATGGCTTAAACCATCGAAGGATTCTGCCCTAAGGCTTATCTTGCCGGCAGGATCCGTATCAGGCTTGCATGGCGAGGATCGAAATGTCAGTGACACAATCGGTTGAGGTGTCGGTTTCGGTGAAGGTGAAGGTTTAGGTGTAGGCGTAGGCGTAGGCCAGCGTGTGGCATTTCCTGCATGCCACAGAGGAAGGGTGCTAAGCGTGAGGTTTCTTTTGGTGCGGACGGCCTCGGGGCGGACCGTCTCCAAGCGAGATTCCGCCCTTCTCATCTCCTCCAAAAGATCACAGTCATCGGAAGTAACCGCTTCATACAAACCTTCCGCTGATGCATGCTGAAGATTGCCAAGCCCTAATGATGATTCCAGGCTGTTTTCACCAAGAGGATAGTCGATGCCGAGAAGCCTTTCAAAAACGCGCCTGCGGCGCGGTATGAAGATGAGTCCCAGGAGGACAAGGGCAATAGCAGCTATAATTATGCCGAGTTGCCGTAGCCCTGTGAACATAGCGGTCAGTCCTCCTTCTCGCCAATTCTTCCCTATATCGTATTGAGATCTACCTAGAAATGTGATGAGTAAAAGTCCAGATTAAATCCTAAAAGTAGCGTTTGTCACCACAGATACGGGCTGGGGCCCGACTGTGCCGTTGACAATTACTACAAGGGGAATTGTCTCTCTTGTAACCGTCTCTACGTTGGGCCCGGTAAGGTCTGTAACTATATCAAGCGGCACAGGCTCCGGAATTCCATCGTCAACAACGTCTACAAATGCTCTTATCCTGGTCTGGAAGACACCGGGACCTGTCACGTTTACCACCACTTCAACGATTCTCTCTTCGCTCGCTGTCACAGTAACAAGTAAGACTATTAATTGCTGAATCCTGCACCCTCCGCATATCAGGTTCTGAACGATGCTCTCTACTACCACATCGACAGTGATTTCAGAGCCCTCCGCAAGCCCGGGAACATCGATGATTCCGGTGAACGGGACGGTCTCTTGGATATGGTGGACTATATTGTCGAACCCTACCACGAATACATCCTTCCTGACTTCGCCTTCAACAATCACCTGCTGGCCCAAGACTTCAAAGGTCACATTCTGAACCACGGCTTCTACTGACTTGATCTTCCTGGCTTTGAACGGCAGGCAAATGCAGTTCTCTACAAGGAGCTGCTCCTTGGCTTCTACTGCCTCACCTACACGTATCCTTGCGAATTCTATGGTAATAGGCAGCACAGGCACGGGTACTCCCTCTGCACAAACCTGGGCCGACCCTTCACCGATTACCTGCTGGACCTTGAACAGGGTGCCGCAAGGGTCTTCTTCAACACCGATTTTCACTGTCTCTGTGATGATTGCCTCAATATCTGCGATGTCTTTCTCTGTTATTTCAGTGCCGGTCTGCAGGGGGTCAAACACTACAGGCAATGCCTGTGCGATTATGAAGACATTCTGTCCGGGGGAGACTCCTGGTGCAGGAATGAAGGTGTTGAAGGGAATTGTGAAGGTCTCGACGACTTCTATGTCGCCTTCATTGATGTAATATACGTCTTTTACAAAGAGGCCCTGGATAATGACCTTATCTTCAATGGTCCGGCCTCTGGTTTCCTGTACAACGAGAACAATATCTTTTATTTTTATTGCAGGCTGTGCCAGGACAACGGTAACTTCCTCCATTACCTGAGTTGAAACACAGGAAATTACCTGCTCAGTCTTGATAGTCAAGTCCTGGCCCAAAGCCAGGCTTACCTCAACCGTCTGGGTAACCTTTACAAACACATCAAGGACAACTTCCTGGTTGACCGAAGCGCCTGTGGGATCCAACGTGAAATTGACATCTGCGACAGTGGCGCGTGCCTGCACGTTCATGCCTGGCTGTGCGCCGGGAATGTCTATCATTGTTGCAAAAGGCACCAAGACACCTTGGTGACGGCCTACCTGGTCAGCATCGATAAAGAAGATCTGCTTTATGATGTTCCCCTGGACGACTACTTTGTCTTCCTTTACTGTAACCTGGGTGATTTCAGGATTTACGCGAATGTCCGTAACTTTGACTGCAGTTGTAGTCAAAGTCACAGTGCCTGCTTCAAGGACCTGGCCTATACCTTCGCCTATCACCTCTTCTGCCAGAACACTTGGTCCTTCAGGGTCTTCCTCAAGATGCACCTGAACAAACTCAGTCACTGTAACGTCCACATCGATAATGACCTTTTGGATTATTTGAGTGCCGTCAGGGCTGAGTTCAGCGATGATATTAAAGATATTCGGATGGACTTGTACGACCACCTCAGGACCTGGCATTACGCCAGGGATGTCAATCATAGCCGAAAAACGTGCTTGCTCCGGGAAGTGGTGGACTATGTTGTCTTCCCCTACAAAGAACACTTGCTTCTGAAGGGTCCCCTGGACTATCACTTTGTTGGGAATGATATGTGCGGTAACGGAATCAATGTGAGCGCGAATCTCCTTTATCTTGACTGCCGGAATAGGCAACGTAAGGATCATCTCGGAACAAGACCTACCGGTTGCACTTGGGCAACACCTGTGAGATGCATATGTCATAAGCTTATCCCCCTCAAATATCACAGACTTCGAAGGCAAGCGTAGGAGCTTACACTATCTTATGAATTGATGACTTCTTTTGCCTATAGATGTGTCTATATAGTTCTCATGGGAGACCTGCACAAAGAACAAAAAACCCGCATCTCCGTAAAGCCAAAAAGAAAGGCCTCCTCATCCGCGAGGGACAAGGAGGCCTGTCCAATGCCTTACCGTATTTTGTTGTGATCCAGCCGCGTCTTATAGCAGGCGGCTATGTCACATTCTTACCATGTTCCTATGAATAGCTGGGTATACATTTTGCCGTAAGGCCCTCCGGAAACAATCCCCACACCGACCCTGTTGTAATTGGAGTTGAGGATATTCTGACGGTGGCCTGCACTGTTCATAAGAGCTGAATGTGCTTGATCCACGGTTCTGGCCCCTGCCAGGTTCTCGCCGGCGGTTCGGTAGCTGATCCCTGCTGATCTCATCATGGTGAAAGGATCGCCGTAAGTCGGGGATGTGTGGCTGAAGTAGTTGTTCACGATCATATCCTGACTCTTCTTCCTGGCCAGGCCTACCAGCCTCAGATCAACTGTAAGCGGAGCAAGACCTGCTTTTGCCCTTTCCTGGTTGATGAGATCCACCATTCTCTGTTCATCAGCAGTCAACCCAGGCGTGGGATTCGGCTGAGGTGTAGGCTCCGGTTTTGGCTGAGGTTTCGGAGCAGGCTGAGGAGTCGGTTGAGGGGTCGGCCTTGAAGGCGTGTAAGAACCCCCACTGTAATACCAGTTGTTCCCTGAATAATAGTAGGTCTTACTGCCTGAATTCGAGTAAGATGTCCCACTCTTATAGTAGTTTGATCCCGATGACGAGTTGTAGTAGTAAGTCGATCCTGAACCGCTGGAATAGTAGTTGTTGCTGGGATACTGATAGCCGTAGCTTCCGGAGCTTGAGTAGTAGTAGGTTGGAGCTGCGAGGACATGTGCAGGCAACGCAAGTGCTACAACAAGGGCAGCTGCAATCATTACTACCAAAGTAATCCGTCTATTCATTTAATTCCCTCCCCTTGGTTCACCTTGCTTTTTATGTTAGAGAGTTATCCATGGGATTTCAATAGGGAAAATCATCCAACATGACCTCTAGCAGCATAGGAATGCTCGTCAAATCTGAATCCAAGGGGATTTTTGAAAGGCTCATTTTTTTTGTGCCGGAAGGCCTATGCCCACAGCCCCAAAACCCGGGACCTGATTACAAGAGTCCAATGCTCATGGGATCTGTTCTGTACACAAAAAGGGGCAAGGTAACTGACACTACCTTGCCCGCAACTGAAATTAAAGACTTATTGCTGTTCTAGCCCGCGTATCCTATTCTTTTCTCCTCGTCCTTACACCGAACGGATACTTTTACCGTTTCAGTCAGGACATCAGCGTAGGTATAGGAGACTCGCTTCACTAATCCGGGTTTATCAGACAACTTCACAACAAACAGCTTGGGGTAAGTGTTTTCAAGGATCCCCTCAGTCTCAAGGACTTTCCTGCGTCCTTGATTTGCCCTGATCATAACCTTCTTACCTACAAAAGGCTCAAGATTTCGCTTAATGATTTCAAGGGCATTCCTGCCTGCCATTTTACCACCTTCCTTGGCGGGCCACACCTAGTTAATTTTAGCACGATTTGGGCTCTGCGTCAAGGAAAATAATAAGTATAACAACATGGTTCTATCGTGTCAATAGGGTTTTTCGTATATATTGGGTAGGCAGGCATTACAGCCCTCAAAAAGAATAGCCCTTCTCTTTATATCTAAAAATTGCTGGAGAATCCTCTTTCCTCCTTAAGAAATCGCGTCATCTGTTCGTTGACATTGTATTAGGTAAGCCTAAACGCAACTTCCCTCTGGTTTCTATGCCTCCGATTCCGTTCAGCCCGCTGATTATGCTTTCAGCGACTTCGTTCACATGAACAACCCTGTCAAAGGGGGTATGGGATATCTTTTCGGCAACGAGGAGCGGGTCAGCGCAATGTATAAATATCCTCTGCGGAGAGCTGGCAAAATTCGCTCCTGCATCGATTAATGCCTCGTAATATGACTGGCATGCCCCTGCGATTATCACAAGGGAATCCTTGTCAGGCTCTATCTGTCGTGCCTTCTTCACAGCTTCCACAAAATACTTTGACGTTCTATAGCTGTCTAAGTTCAGCTTATCGCCTACACGGGTAATCAAGCCGTCATGCCCTGTAAGCACCAGGATATCAGGAAGGTGCTCTCGGAAAAGCGCTGCAACCTTCGATGCTTGCGCCTCTTCTGGGACATAATATCCTACAGCAGGCACATTGAGTTCTTTGTAAAACTTCATGCAGTGTTTCAAATAATCCCCGTCCCCGTCAAGGTGAAGGACTTTTCCCGGGAAATAACTATAATCAATGCCTGGTGGTAGGATTTTATCTTCACGCCCCCTGTGTTCTATCCGGGAATCTTCTGCCATCCGCCTCCGGAATACCTTCTCCACCACTTGCCGTGCTTCTCGGTGAACACTCTCTATCGATGATTCCGCTTCTTCATTATCTATAGTCACAAGGTCATCAATGGGGGCATCTGCCATGAGCCTCATGTTCAAGCCTCGCAGAAGGACCCTTGCAACTTTCATCCGAGCAGTAATTATCTTCAGGACGACGAAGATCACGTCTGAACCGTGAGATCTCCGCGCCACCTTATCTCCAACTCTTACCTCGCCCACGTTCTCCCCTCCAAAGAGACCATGTCCGTGATATGACATAGTATGAGATGGACGAGAAAAAGTGAAGGCTCGTTTCCGGATTCGATGAAGGCATGAAAGCGAAGATTTTGCCTGGTAAACTCATGTAAAACGATGGGTTAAAGAAGAAAAGGAGAAGGCCTAGGGGGATGTGAAACGCGTTCTATTTACTGTGCTTGTCCGCGACTTTTGTAGCGCCGTAGGCATCCGGCTTGATCTTAGCCTCAAATCCGGTGCCTGTTACCATTCCTACAATCTCTCTAATAAGGTCTTTTGTTTCCCCGTTCCTGCCGATATCCAGATGGATCTCGACATTTAAATCCTCGTACCCGCTTTCAGCAAGCTTCTCTGCGAGCCTGCCGGCAATCCCAAGGCTTTTCGCTGTCTCAAAGAAGATCCTCTGTTTCAGGCTCTTTCCGATTTTTTCGTTCTCTTTAGTGTAGTAATACCGTCCGCCTTTCCCCACTCTGTGAATGACTATGGCAGTAACGAAACAAGTATCATCTTTAAGCTGAGAATCGGTGCCGATAATCAGCCTGTACGGGATGCCCGGCATCTCCTGCATATAGCTGACGATATCTGCAAAGGCTTCATCAAAAGTCAATTTCCCTTTTGATGGGCTAACGAACATCATGTTTTTCATCTTGACTAAGCTCACCACGTTCTA
>Ga0208823_1000176_pt1 | contig 54734 bp, 48 predicted proteins | sample AD_UKC075_MetaG_FD_184440 | JGI IMG/M metagenome (GOLD analysis project Ga0208823, IMG submission 184440) | Active sludge microbial communities of municipal wastewater-treating anaerobic digesters from USA - AD_UKC075_MetaG (SPAdes) (version 2) | ecosystem: Engineered > Bioreactor > Anaerobic >...
TATTATAGTGTTCCATCGGTGTGATGCTTCTTTTCTTTTCCGACATAATCATCCTCCTGTGAGTTTCACATAGCCATGAATAAAGTATACCAGAAAGTAATTACTTTTTCAATTACTTTACTATTATGAGCTTTTTGCTTTGTAGCATTTTTTTAATTTTTATCACTTATTTATTGCAATATTTTTCCTCTATTGAAATAACAAAAAGAATTTTTTGAAGCCAAAATGTAACCTGTTTTTTATTTCCATATTATTCTAACCAAAAAAGGCAATACTAAACTAAACCACTGTTTTGTGGCTTCTTTGATATTCTTTTTATTGCTTTTTATAGTCATAATTGCTTATTTTATGCGGCATCCGGCTCCTTTTTTCTTTGAACCGGCTTTATCAGGCTACGCATTTCTTCTGCCTGCTTTTCTTTTATCCTTCCTAAGGCCATCGCAAGCATTATACATAGGGCTATACCGCATTTTATTTCCATTTTCTTTTTCCCTCTGATGTAGTGTTTCTCAAACCCAAAAGATTCATCTAATCTGCTGTTTACTCTTTCTACTGCTGTCCTCTTTTTGTAATACCTTTCCCATTTGTAACTTGAACGGTCTATCGGGGTAAATATCCTCCTGTCTGTTTTTATCGGTATCCTTATCCCATTTTTTGCTTTGCATTCTTCCATACATTTGCATTCTATCCCATATTGTTTTGCAGGACAAAGTTTCTTTATTGTGTCCCTGTCTCTTTCAAATCCCCCGGAAGGCATTTCCCTCTTTTTCCCGGTTTTCAAACAGTAGCAGTATACTTCTCCTTTGTAGTTGTATACTATGTTTTCTCTTCCTTCTAACTGCCGGGTTTCTTCAGAATCTTTCCACATGTTCCGTATATCTATTACAGGCTTTATTTTATATGTATCCCATAATTCGGTTATTAATTTTGTGTCATCATAACCTTTGTCTGCCTGTAATGTCTCACACCTTTGTATTATTTCTCTATGGTCTTTGTTTAGTTTCTTTATTAATTTATGGGCTTGTTTTACATCTGATTGGGAAGCTGTAGTGACGCTATATGCTACCGGTAGTTCATAGTTTGAATCTACTATTAGGTGAAGTTTGTAACCAAACCATTTCACTATCTTTTCCCACATGGTGCCATCCTGCCTTTGTCCTCTATATTCCTTTCTACCCCAGTCTGCTTCTGTATCCCTCCTACCATCAGGTTTTTTGTTTTTGTTTTCATGTTTTGCCAAGGATTCTATTGCTTTGCTGTCTATGGCTAAGTCTTTTCCATAATCCGGTAGTATTTTTGATATTTCTCTCACTAATTGGTTAAACATTTTTTCTATTATTTCTTCATTTTCAAATAGTTTTTTTAAGAATCTTGTATATACCCAAGCAGGTGGAACAGGTTTTTCGTAAAATCCACACATTAGCCTTAGTTGCCCATTCCTTGAAAGTTCTCTTCTTAAGCTTTCTATGGATGGATGTTGATATACTACACCGGCAAGTATTGAGTTCCACATTGCTCTTACAGGGTAATCGTCTCTACCTTTTCCCCTTTGTTTTTCTAATTTCTGCATCAGTTCTTCATCGGGCATATATTCTATTACGAGGCGTAATCTTTCAAGATCCCCTAAATTTTCTATTTCATCCCATACAAATAATGTTTGTTGTGGTATAATAGACATGGGTGAAACTCCTTTCTTTGGTGTGTTTTGATTGTTTTTTTTTGTACAATTCTAATATACACCATAAAAGAAAGGGTTTCACCTGCTTTTTTATGTTATGGGTGCAATTTTTGATATCTCATATATTTATCATTATGAAAACCTCGATTTTCCGCTTTTTTATGGGAGAAATTATTTTTTTGAATGCCCTAAAATCGCTATTTCATCTGCTTTTCTGATCATCGCAAATTACTCCCTGTCATAGTGTTTATTTTCACCCGGTTAAAAAATCTGCCACCTTTTATATATCCCACTTTCATCCTCGAATATCCGGTTTCTCCATTTTAACTCTTTTTGGGCTCTTCCATTTGCCAGCTCCAGCTAAACTTCCAAAAAGTCCTTTTGGAGCCGTCCACACTACAGTGAGCGCACCAAAAGCAAAGAGAAACACAAAATACCAGGGAACCCAGAAAAGTGTTTTCCATAAATTCCTGTCGTAGTCATAATTCAAAAAGGCAGCAACCGACATCTGCACTACCCCTGCAACCGAAAGAAGCACCCCATACCAGGCTGGAATTGGACTAATTCCCAGAGGATAATGGAAAAATATACTGCTTATAGCCCATAAAAGAGTGCCAAAGACGAAACAAAATGCCCACAGGTATCCCAGTACAAAGTCAAAATAAACAGGATATAAATAACGCCAGTGCCAGCTTTTAAAAATATCTTTATGAGTTCGCAGTAAATGCCAGCCTCCAAGTGCCCAGCGCTTGCGCTGTTTCCAGTATTCCCTCAATGTTGCTGGAGACTGTATTAGGGCTACTGCCTGAGGCACAAACCAAACTTCATAGAAACGCTTTTGAATCTTCCAGGTTATATCAATATCTTCAGTCGCAGTATATGGTGAAAAACCGCCAACTTCCTTCAAAACTTCTGTTCGAAATGCTACAACACATCCTGATACAGTCAGCACCCTTCCCAAAACTCTCTGAGATCTTTTTATAAGTCCAATAATAGAGGAAAATTCAGCTGCCTGCAGCTTTTCAATAAGATTTTTCCTGTTGACAGATATAGGATTGCCAGTGACTGCTCCCAGTCTTGGCTGTTTTAAAAAGGGATAAACCAGGTACTTCAGTGTATCTGGTAAAAGAATTGTATCAGCATCTATTACCACGGTAATAGATGTTGTTACCGCAACCGACAGGGCAATATTTAAAGCATTGGCCTTTCCCTGATTTTCAGAAAGTCGCAGGAGATGAAAATTAGGATTTAAACCAACAAATCTTCTAATAATATTCGCTGTGTTATCGGTGGATGCATCATCTATAAATACTACTCTGTAATCCGGGTAGTTTAAAAATTGTAAAGCCGTGCATGTTGCTGCAATACTTACCTCTTCATTGTGGCAGGGCACAAGAATAGTAACTGATGGCCAGTCTTCCGGCCATTGACTGGGTTTTCTTGAATAACTTTTCTCACGCCTCCACCAGAAATATATCCCTGCAGATGTCCAGATTATGCTCATTGCAAGAGGATAAACAAATACATACCATCCTATGATTTCCCATATTGTCATTTACTTTCCTCCTCTGCAGGTATATATTCAGAAATTTCATGAATAAACTCCCAGTACAGACCTTCCTCTGCTATTCTTTTTATAACTTCAGGTGTAATTTCTTCTCCTTCAGAAACAATAATATTTCCTTTTGGACTGCAAAAATTCTTTTTCATAATCATTGGAGTAAAAGGAGCTAAATAATCTTTCTCTTTTACAGAGGTAAGATTTCCAAACAGGCTTTTATTGGTCTCCTGGGGTATCTGCTTATCCTCCATAATTTTTGCTATATCTAGAGCTTCTAAAGAAAGTTGTTTCCAGGCTAATATTGGCGCCTCAAAAACCGGCATTTTTAATTTTCTTTTATTTTTCCTGTAATACCTGTAATAATGATATTTGGTCCATACAAACATAATTGCACAAATGATAATAGCCCATCCAAGAGACAAAACAAAAGCAAAGGCTGTGGAATACACAGCCTGCGGTATAAAAAGATTTTTTCTCCAGACATATGCAAGCAAAAACCAGCCGAATGCCCCTAAAACCCAGATAAAGGCTCCTATAATCCACGACCATACACCTAAAGTAAAAATTATTAGTCCTATGCTTTTAAAAAAGCCTATCAAACCTTTAAGACTGCCTTTTACTCTACTTTCAAAATTATTATTCCCCATAAACTCTTCCTCTTTCTTTTCAACACTATCGGTATGATTATAATATATTGTTTCTCAGAAATCAATAATTTTTATGAATGAGCTTTTTGCTTTGTAGCATTTTTTTAATTTTTATCACTTATTTATTGCAATATTTTTCCTCTATTGAAATAACAAAAAGAATTTTTTGAAGCCAAAATGTAACCTGTTTTTTATTTCCATATTATTCTAACCAAAAAAGGCAATACTAAACTAAACCACTGTTTTGTGGCTTCTTTGATATTCTTTTTATTGCTTTTTATAGTCATAATTGCTTATTTTATGCGGCATCCGGCTCCTTTTTTCTTTGAACCGGCTTTATCAGGCTACGCATTTCTTCTGCCTGCTTTTCTTTTATCCTTCCTAAGGCCATCGCAAGCATTATACATAGGGCTATACCGCATTTTATTTCCATTTTCTTTTTCCCTCTGATGTAGTGTTTCTCAAACCCAAAAGATTCATCTAATCTGCTGTTTACTCTTTCTACTGCTGTCCTCTTTTTGTAATACCTTTCCCATTTGTAACTTGAACGGTCTATCGGGGTAAATATCCTCCTGTCTGTTTTTATCGGTATCCTTATCCCATTTTTTGCTTTGCATTCTTCCATACATTTGCATTCTATCCCATATTGTTTTGCAGGACAAAGTTTCTTTATTGTGTCCCTGTCTCTTTCAAATCCCCCGGAAGGCATTTCCCTCTTTTTCCCGGTTTTCAAACAGTAGCAGTATACTTCTCCTTTGTAGTTGTATACTATGTTTTCTCTTCCTTCTAACTGCCGGGTTTCTTCAGAATCTTTCCACATGTTCCGTATATCTATTACAGGCTTTATTTTATATGTATCCCATAATTCGGTTATTAATTTTGTGTCATCATAACCTTTGTCTGCCTGTAATGTCTCACACCTTTGTATTATTTCTCTATGGTCTTTGTTTAGTTTCTTTATTAATTTATGGGCTTGTTTTACATCTGATTGGGAAGCTGTAGTGACGCTATATGCTACCGGTAGTTCATAGTTTGAATCTACTATTAGGTGAAGTTTGTAACCAAACCATTTCACTATCTTTTCCCACATGGTGCCATCCTGCCTTTGTCCTCTATATTCCTTTCTACCCCAGTCTGCTTCTGTATCCCTCCTACCATCAGGTTTTTTGTTTTTGTTTTCATGTTTTGCCAAGGATTCTATTGCTTTGCTGTCTATGGCTAAGTCTTTTCCATAATCCGGTAGTATTTTTGATATTTCTCTCACTAATTGGTTAAACATTTTTTCTATTATTTCTTCATTTTCAAATAGTTTTTTTAAGAATCTTGTATATACCCAAGCAGGTGGAACAGGTTTTTCGTAAAATCCACACATTAGCCTTAGTTGCCCATTCCTTGAAAGTTCTCTTCTTAAGCTTTCTATGGATGGATGTTGATATACTACACCGGCAAGTATTGAGTTCCACATTGCTCTTACAGGGTAATCGTCTCTACCTTTTCCCCTTTGTTTTTCTAATTTCTGCATCAGTTCTTCATCGGGCATATATTCTATTACGAGGCGTAATCTTTCAAGATCCCCTAAATTTTCTATTTCATCCCATACAAATAATGTTTGTTGTGGTATAATAGACATGGGTGAAACTCCTTTCTTTGGTGTGTTTTGATTGTTTTTTTTTGTACAATTCTAATATACACCATAAAAGAAAGGGTTTCACCTGCTTTTTTATGTTATGGGTGCAATTTTTGATATCTCATATATTTATCATTATGAAAACCTCGATTTTCCGCTTTTTTATGGGAGAAATTATTTTTTTGAATGCCCTAAAATCGCTATTTCATCTGCTTTTCTGATCATCGCAAATTACTCATCTAAAAATCATAACTTATAAAAGTCTTTACTGATAATTTTACAAAATTCCCAAAACAGAGGTTTTGCAGAAATGTATTAACAGTAATAAATACTATAGAAAATACATCTATCCTATTTCCTCAACCCCCGCAAAAAAGGCGGTTATCTAATTTGGTAACTCAACTATAAATTTTCAGGGTAGTTGATATGTTCCCGAAATCAATAAAAACGAGGGTTCCCTGACATTGCCACATCCGGCAAAGCAGCCTTGAGAAAAGCTAAATGTCTGGAAACCCTTTATTTACAAGCTTTTCAGTTCTTTATTTCTCAACCCTTGACATCAATGTTACGCACTCAACGTGATAGGTATTGGGAAACATATCAACAGGCTGTACCTTCAGTATCCGGTAATCCTCCTTAAATAAAGCCAGATCCCTGGCCAGGGTCGCCGGATTACAGGAGACATAGACAATCCTTTCCGGTTTAACCTCTATTACTGCATCTATCACTTCTTTAGCCAGGCCTTTCCTGGGCGGGTCAAAAACAATCAGATCAGGTTTGATCCCCTCAGCCAGTAACTCCGGCAATTTATCCTCCACCTTACCGGTAATAAAACGGCAATTGTTGATATCATTAAGGCTGGCATTGTTACCGGCATCCTCGATGGCTACCGGCACCTCTTCTATGCCGATAACCTCCCTGGCCTTGTCTGCCAGATAAAGGGAGATACTGCCTAACCCACAATAAGCATCGATGACTGTCTCTTTACCAGTCAGGCCAGCAAAATCCACTACCAGATCATATAAATTCTTCGTCTGTAATGTATTTACCTGAAAAAATGAATTATTGGAGATGGCAAATTTAATATTACCGATATAATCCAGGTAATAATCCTGGCCAGCTATGACCCTGGTTTCCTGGCCCAGGATTACATTGGTCCTCTCCATATTTATATTCTGCAGGACTCCTACTATCTCCGGTATCTCTTTCATTATTCTCTCTGCAATCTCTCCAGCATGGGGCAAGTCCTTACCGGAAGTCACCAGTACCAGTAGAACCTGATTGGTACAGACTCCTGTCCTAATTACCAGATGGCGCAATAATCCCTTGTGGTTTTTCTCATTATAGACAGTCAAATCCGGGTAAGCATTTAAAACCTCCAGGCTTTTCTGCAGGGTCCGGTTTATTAAAGGATGCTGAATTGGACAGGTCTCCAGAGGCACAATATCATGACTGCCTCTTGCATAGAAACCAGCAATAATCTCCCCATCCCTATCCCGGGCCAGGGGAAACTGGGCCTTATTCCGGTAAAAAAAGGCTTGAGGAGAAGGAAGGGCTGGCTGAAGCTCAATATTCTCCAACCTGCCAATCCTCTCCAACAGATCCTTAACCATCTTCCCTTTATACTCCACCTGTTTATCATAGGCAATATGCTGTAACTGGCAGCCACCACAGGTGCCAAAAACCGGGCAAGCAGCCTTTATCCTCTCCCTGGCAGGCCGCAGGACCTCCACTAGCTCCCCTCTGGCATAATTCTTCTTCTTTTCCACAATACGAACCCTGACCTCTTCTCCCGGTATCCCTCCGGGCACAAAAAGAACCAGGTCCTCATATCTTCCGACAGAGTCACCACCATTGGCCAGGTCTACCAATTCTATATCTACAATATCTCCTTTATTTAATCCCATTGCTAACTCAACACCTCAATTCCCATTCTCTGCAGTATCCCTGTCCTCTTGATAGGCCCCAGCACATTGTGCCTTACCCTTATTTTTGGCTGCATATAAAGCCTGATCAGCTTTTTTAAAAACATCTTCATAAGTGTCCTTTTCACCAGGCAGGGCTACCCCTATACTGACAGAAATACCTGCTGTTTTCTTTAGTTTTTTATTTATTTTTCTGCATTTTTCCTTTAAGGTTTCTAAAGAAGATACATCCAGCAAATAAACACAAAACTCATCTCCACCAATACGGCCAATAATATCTGTATTTCTGAAGGTTTTTTTCAATATATTAGCCAGGATTTTCAATACCTTATCCCCGGCCAAATGGCCTTGTTGATCATTTATACCTTTAAAATCATCACAATCTATCAAAACAAAGGCATCCCTTCTATTAGCTGGTTTAGCATTTATCTGCTCAATAATAAGTTCTTTACTTGTGCTGGCATTATATAAACCTGTCAGGCCATCTAGCTGTGATCTCAGCAAAAGACTTTCTCTTTCCTCCACGTCTTCACTGATATCAATTAACTTCCCGATGATGAAATCTATTTTGCCCATTTCATTGAAAACCCTTGTACTGAATACCCTGAATACTCCCTTTTCCTCATTTAGTAAAGTAAATTCCAGGTTTGCATTATTATTTTCTGTAATAATCTCCAGCAAACTGCTTTTTAGTATACCTTTTACTTCCTCTAATTCATCTCCAGAACCAAATATTTCATTAAATTTATCTGATAGTTTCAGTTCCTCAGTCCTCAAATTATATTCAAACAAATACTCATTGGAAATTTGGGATAAAACTTCATATTTCTTATTCTGTAATTTTAAAACCCTTTTTGCTTTTATATTTGAAACAACACTATACAATAAAACAAGTATAATTAACAAGGAGACCATAAAAATATGTATCCCATAGATTTCAAAGATCATCCCTGGGGTAATCTTCTGTTCAACACCAGAAGCTACATCCAGGACTATAGTGTGGATACGGGTATCATCTATAAAAATAAGGGCCATATTAATTATACCCAGTAATATCTCATCACCATTTAATAAGCCAATAGAGTATTCCCGGGATTCTTTTGCCTGGGGAATTGTCAGGATATTTTTATAATTATTATGGAGGACATAGTATCCTACTGAATAGGCATTTCCATAACCATAGTCAGCTATACCCTTTTCAACAGCATTCAGGCTTTCCTCTCTGGTTTTAAAATAAATGGTATTCTCCTCTTTAATACCTACAGGCAAAGCACTTCCTTCTACTGCTGCATAGATTTTATCATCCAGATGTTCCACATCCAGGGATGAATTTAGATACAAGATGGCTTCAGTCCTCAAAAAAGGCAGAGAAAGCTTCATGTCTTCTGGTGCATATTGTTCCGGGATACCATAAACAATATCGGCATCACTGGCCAGGAGTTCTGCTACTGAGTCATATAATTTATACTCAAAAACAAGTCCTGTCCTGGAGGAAACCTCATCAAGAACACGTTTTGCTATACCCTGTACTTGATTTTTTGAATCTAAAAAGGAAAGGGGGGCAGCACCAGTTATAGAAGCTGCCTTAATTACCGGGTTTTTCCTTATATATTCCCTTTCTGCTTCTGAAAAATACTTTGCCAGGTCTTCTGCTCCCTGGACAAGTCCTGGGCTAAGCAGAAATAAGCAAAGCAGAAATATAATAATTTTATTTTGCTTAAAATGTTTTTTCATAATCATCTCCATCAATTCTTCAATTCCAGTAAAATACCTGGTTCCACAAAAATAACTAATATAATGGCTGAAACAAAAAGTAAAGACCCGAAGCTAATTCGAGTCTTTTAGTCATAAAATTATGTCCTACAGGCTTTAACTTTAGCTATTCTCTTTTCTTCTATTTCTTCAACTTTAAAAATAATTTCATCATATTCAACAACTGGAGTTTCCCCTGCTTCAGGTATCCTGCCCAACTGGCCAATTAGAAAACCACTCAGGGTATCATAATCATCAATAGGCAAGTCCACCTTAAGAAATTCAGTAACCCGGTCCAGGCTGGCAACACCATTTATAATAAAGGTGTTATCATCGATTTTTTCAAACTCCTTTTCCTCTACATCATATTCATCAAAAATATTACCAACTATCTCTTCCAGCAAATCTTCTATGGTTACTATCCCGGCAGTCCCACCATATTCATCTATGGCAACAGCCATATGGGTTTTAGTAGACTGTAATTCCCTGAATAACTCATCAGCCTTTTTCGATGCTGGAACATAATAGGGCTGGCGGATGATTTGATTCAAATCAAACTGGTTCCTATCCTCTGTCAGCTGGATCAAGTCTTTGATATTCAATATACCGATTATGTCATCAATATTATCCTCATAAACCGGATACCTGGTGAATTTTGCGCTTTTTACTATCTCGATTATATCCTTGATAGAGGCAGAGGTAGGAATACCAACAATCTCGGTCCTATGGGTCATAATATCAGAAACCACTTTATTATCAAATTCAAATATATTATTGATCATTTCCTTTTCGCTTTCATCAATGGCACCCTTCTCTTCCCCTACATCTACCAGCATGCGGATTTCTTCTTCAGTAACCATTTCTTCTTCTGCAGCAGGGTCAATGCCAAATAAGCGCACAATAAAATTAGTTGATACTGTTAGCAACTTTACAAAAGGTGATGTAATGGTAGATAAAGCTCTCAAAGGGGTAACAACAAAAAAGGAAATACTCTCTGCCTTTTTCATGGCCAGGCGTTTGGGTACCAATTCACCAAAAACAAGGGTGAAATAGGAAAGTATTATGGTTATAAGTATTACTGAAACATTTTTTAAGACCGTTTCTGAAATTGGTAGATTAGTCTTTTTGATAAGTTCTACTAAAGGCCCGGCAAAAGTATCAGCAGCAAAGGCACTGGCCAGAAAACCAGCAAGGGTTATACCTATTTGAATAGTAGCCAGAAATTTACTGGGTTCTCCTAATATTTTTATCAATAGGCTGGCCTTTTTATTACCTTCTTCGGCCATATACCTGATTTTATTATCATTCAAAGAGATCAAAGCAATTTCTGTGGCTGCAAAAAAAGCATTCAAAGCTACAAGTAGCATTAAAAGCAAAAGTTCGCTTATCAAATCTATTCAACTCCCAATTAATGTTTTAGCCTTTATATATTACCGAAACCATCCTGAAATGCTTTGATCCATTAAGGCCGGAGATAATAAAAAGGCTTTAAAAAAACTTTTGCTTTTAAGAGTAATAATAACAATACCCTACTACTGTCCTCCTCCCCAGAATTACCGTCCATTAACATTCCTCCATTTTTTACAATAATCTTTTTTTTATTCTACCATAATCACATCTATACTGTCAAACAAGCCAGGGTATCGGGTTTGTATCAAGTTTTTTATAAGTTTTTGAATATTCAGTATTGCATAATCCATTTCTTCATGTTATAATGAAGATGAAGAATCGGATACTCAAGGAGCATTAGCCAGTAGCTGCCGATTCTAGTTTTCACCCAGTGGAACAAAGTAGTGGTGAAGCGAGAAATGTTCCCTTTTAAATTATTACAAAAAGGGGGGACATTTATGAATTTATTTAATTACATGTTTACTACAGAAAAAAACAGAATAAAGGACATTGAAAAGTTGAGGTTTTATCCAACAAAAAGAAAAGATGAACTAAATAAAGAACTAAATCGAAGCCTGATATTCAGTTACTACCTGAACAACAGAACAATGTAAAAGAATAATGAATGAATTAATTAAGCCAGGTTTAACCTGGCTTTAATTTTTGTATAGATTTTGACACCTGGCCTATTAAAATGATAAAATTGTAAAACATAAAACAGTAAAGAATAATAATTGGCTGTAAAATAGAATTATCCAAGATAAGAACATAAGGAGTGAAAAGAAAAATAATGGATTTCGCTGTATTAATAAATCAAATCTTAGTCCTGTTTACAATCATCATCCTGGGCTATATCCTGCGCAAAAGGGAAATCATCACTGAAGAGATATCCAATGGTTTTTCCCTGATCCTGATTCAGGTAACCATGCCCATCTTGATTATAGATTCCATTTTAAGAATAGAGCTTAACCGTAATGTAATTAGAAACCTGGCTATAGTAACTGTTTTAACCTTTTTGAGCTACCTATTCGCTATCTTGATCAGCCTTGTTTTTACCAAAAAAATGAAGCTGGCCCGGGACAAAAAAGATGTCTTTAAGTTTCTGCTCATCTTTCCCAATGTGGGCTATATGGGGATTCCTATTGTCAGGGCAATCTTTCCAGCCGAGGCAGTAATTTATACAATCATAAATAATATAGTCTATAATATCTATGTCTGGACTTATGGAATTCAACTCTTCCAAAATAACAGAACAGAAAAAGGCCTCCATTGGAAGAAGCTAATTAATCAAGGGACCATTGCCCTCTTTGCCGGTTTTTTACTCTTATTATTACACCTACCCCTTGGGCCTATAAGGGGTGCCATAACCATTGTTGGAGAAATGACCTTTCCCCTCTCCATGCTGATTACAGGCAGCTCCCTGGTACATATCAAGGGTTTCAGCTTTCTAAAGGATAAATACTTACATTACCAGATGATATTAAAACTTTTCATCATCCCCTTGCTTGCTTTATTGATTCTATATCCCCTACACCTACCCAAAATGATCAGGGATATTCTTGTTATTATGCTGGCCATGCCCTGTGGAGCCAATACCGTTATCTTTGCAGAAAAATATAATAGTGATAAATTATTTGCTTCCAAGGCAGTATTTTTCTCCACTTTATTATCAGTATTTACAATACCCCTGATAATTTACTTGTTAAATCTATTGTAAAAAACAATACAGAGGACAGGTAAAAACCTCTAATTTCAAAGAAATTAGAGGTTTTATTATAATTATAAGGAGGCCATTATTTAAAGAGCTTGATATCTCCATTTATATTATTAAGGCTAACTGCCTTTTCCCCATCTCCTCCTGTTAAAATCTGGCGGCTTTTTTCCTTCTCAACTGTAAAGGGTAAATTACTACTGATATCCCCATACTGGGTCTCACAATAGATCCTGTAATCATCAAAACTATCCTTGAAATGAATTGCCATATCCAGATAAGAGCCATCCAGCTCCAGTTCATTGGCCACCTGGAGGAGGATCAGGTTACCATAATTCATCCTTCCTTTAATCCTACCTTCTACTTCTCTACCCTCCAGGTCTGTAAAAGATGTTCTTAACCTTACATCTCCTCTTACCCTGGTAAATTCAAGAGAGCCAAACTCACTATCCAGATCCAGGCTGCCGTCGATATCAGCAAGCATTATTTTACTACTATACCTATCATCCAGGATTAGGTCTCCACCAATATCGCCAATATCCACCTGGGAATTATAGGCTGATTTAATTTTTGTATTACCCTTTATATTCCGGACAAAAACTTTTCCATAATTCACATTAATTTCTGCCTGGCCAGCTATATCTAACACCTGACACTCTTCATAACTATTACGCAGTACCATATCACCTGCCATCTTTTCCACCCTTAATACTCCATTTTTATTCTGGATATTAAGGAAGAGAGCCTCGGGAACACTTAGATTATAATCTACTTTAACCATGTTTACCCCTCTGGGCATTTCCCCCTTATCCAGTTTCAGGCTTAATCTTCCCCCTCTGGTATCTTCCCGGACAGACAGGTCTCTGATATAAGACTCTGCCAACTCCTCACTATCTGCATAGACTGTCAGCTTATAATAAAGAAAAATATCCTCCCTATCTTCTCCCCTGATCACGATGGACCCTGCTTCATTATTTAGATATAATTCTTTTATATCATCACTGATACTAAATACCTGGCCGGAAACCTCCAGTTCTGCTGAAGAAGCCTGCTGGGAAAGGACTATATTGCCTTCAGTCAAGTCCCTTAAAGAATCAGTCATAAATTCCCTGAAAAAATTCTCAAAGATCCTGATACCATTATACCTGAAATCGAGAAACATGATCAGGATTACTGCTATGATTATTAAACTTACCAGCAATTTCTTTTTCACATTCTCACCCCTATACATCCAACTGTTTTTCCAGTATCCATGAACCCAATAAAAACAGGCCACTAAGCATCAGTAAAAAGGCTACAAAGGGCCCGCTGCCAATGGTAATATCATAACTCCGGGCTACACCCTCTTCCAATGAATAAATATAATTGTAGACTGGTATATCCGGGACCCATCTAAAGAGAGGTGCCAGTAAGGTGGTTCCCCGAAAGATTACATAATGGCTGAAAATAAAAACTACAATGGTAATAAAACCCCGGAAACGGTCAAAGAAGAGGCTGACCAGTTGGGAAAATTGAGCCATTATATAGAGAGTCAAACCATATAGGAGGTAAAGCAGTGAGAGTCTAAAAACTACACCCCTAAAAAAACCAGGTTCATACATTCCTATATAATTAAATTCCATGAACTCTCTTGCAAAATAACTATGATGAAAGACAACTATTAACAATATTGTCAAGAGGCAGATGGCTATATAAAAGGTCATGGCAGCAGCTGTTTTAGCCAGGCCAATCTCCCAGCCCCGCCGGGGAAGGGACAGGAGGAAGTACTGGGTATCCTCTTTCCACTCCTGGCGGTAGGAATTATAACCTAACAATAAGGCCAGTAAGGGATAAAGGAAAAAGGGTAAAAAACTCAAGCCAACAGCAATATCCCCCATCCAGGAATCAGCCTTATACAAAAGAAATACTTCCCAGGCCAGGACCAATAAGACTATAACTACAGAAAAGAAAGCAAGGTTATAAAGCTCTTTTTTATATAAATTCCACCAGGCTCTCATTCAAATACCTCCTTTACCAGATCCTGAATTGACATACCATGTTCAGCCCGCAAATCATCTGCATTACCCTGTAATTTTATCTCTCCCTTTTCCAGAAAGACCACATAATCAAAGAATTTCTCTGCCTCCAGGACCTCATGGGTGGAAAGGATGATCGTCTGCTTTTCCGCATCATATTCACTGATCAAGCCTTCCAGGATCTGCGCACGGGATTTAGGATCAATTCCTGACAGTGGTTCATCCATGATTATCAAGGGAACCTCCCTGGCCATTGTCAAGGTAAGCTTTACCCTTCCCACCATACCCTTGGAAAGGTTCTTTATCCTGGCCTCTGGTTTTAAATTCATAAATTCCAGTATCTCCATAGCCCTTTCCCTGTTAAAATTACTGAATTGGCTTTCATAGAGATTAATAACCTGTTTGATGGACATCCCCTTATAAAAATGATTTATTTCCGGCAAAAAGGCTGTCTCATTTTTAGTTTTCCTGCCAGGCCTTTCTCCAAAAATTAAAACTTCCCCCGAGGATGGTTGGACAAGCCCTGCTATAGATTTCAACATGGTAGATTTACCACTACCATTAGGACCAATTAAACCAGTTATCTTGCCAGCCGGAAAATTAACATTAATGGACTTCAAAGCCTCAACACCGGGATAATTTTTTACTAAGTTTCTTATCTCAACAGCCTGCATCTTAGACATCATGGCCCTCCTCTTCCTCCTTTTTGTTACTCAACTCATTGCTGATAAATACCAGGATCTCCTCCCCTGTATAGCCGAGGGACACCATTTCCTGCAGGAAATTTGTCACTGCATCTCTGGCCATATCATTCCTGATTGTAATCACCATATTCTCATCCTCCTTTAAATAAGTTCCCATCCCTCTTCTGGTCTCTACCAGTTCCAGCAGTTCCATCTCCCGGTAAGCCCGTTGAATGGTATTGGGGTTGACATTTATATCCTTAGCCAGCTCCCTCTGTGATGGCAACTTATCTCCTGGTTGCAGCTCTCCCCTGACAATCATCTTTTTTATATGGTCTATTATCTGTTCATAGATAGGTTTTGTAGCATCAAAGTTTAATCCCATGCATATTCTTCCTCCTTCCCCCGTCAATTTATATTAATGCACTATTTGACTAGTGCACCCCTATTATATGTATTTTTTCCAGCCTTGTCAAGAAGATTTATACAAAAAAAGAGCCTTTTCTAAAGACTCTTTTGCAGGCCTGGTCTTACAGAAACTCTATTTGGTTTAATAATACCTAACCCGGACGTCAATAAAGCCACCCTTATCTATCTCCAACTGGCCATCTTCCTCCAGCTTATTATCTTCCGGTACCAATATAACAATATCTCCACCCACAGCATTAGCAGAGATATGCCTGGTACCTGTCCAGCCATCCAGATATTTTAAGTATATATCGAGCCCGGCTCCATTAATGCTGATTTTCTCAAGACCGATCACATCCAGTTCAATATCAATCCCGGCCCCATTTATCTCCAGCTGTTCTCCCCTGAGCAGGCCATAGATATCAATCCCAGCCCCATTTATAGTCATTTCTTTACAATAATACTCACCATCAATATCAATTCCACCTGCGTTAATCCTGATATCATCGACATGGAGGACCCCTGAAAGGGCAAGGCCCCCTGCATCAATATTAATCAGACTGAACTTGTTTTTTGTACCTAAAACAATTTTGTGGTTGCGGTTACCAAAGAAATTAAAAATACGTTTCTTTGGAGTATAAACCCTGATCCTGCCTCCCCTTATATCAAATTCCAGTTCATCTGATATATAGATATTTTCCAGGTCCTCCTCAAAAAAGATTTCAGCACCTTCAATATCAAAATAAAGCCGTTCTACACCATCAAGTTCTATTTCATAGAGTTCTTCCAGGAACCAATCCTCAGCAGCTGCTCTACCATCCATGAGAACAAGCCCGGATACTGTTAATAAGAGGGTCAACAGGAAGCCAGTAATAAAGTTTTGCAGAGTTTTATTCATGATAATTATTCCACCCCTTTATTCTTAAAATCCAAAACTCAATCTCAGGCTGGCCTGTGGTGAAGAAAAATTATCCAGTGCCAGGTCAACCTTTTTATTATAGAATTTCCAATCAGCTCCACTAAAATCCAGGAGATAAGCCAGGCTCAGATCCAGGCCAAGAAAGGCCGCCAGCTGATAATGAAAATCCAGTCCTGGCATAACAAATACAAAGTCCCTCTGGAAGGAATTGCTCCTGGGCTCATTCCAGTCCTGATAATGGCCATAGATCAGATCCAGGTTTGCCTTGCCAGCACCAAAAACAGCACCCAGGGCGAGGTCAGCCTTTTCTGTGCTATAAATTCCCTTCTCATATAAAAAACCACCATAGCTCATTTTCAGCCTGATCTTTTTCCCATCACTGCCGATAGCACTGGTCTCCCCCTCATAGCCATAACCACCAATTCTACTGCCATTCCTGCTGCCGATGAGGCCTCCACCACCAGAAAGCAGGATATCTTCAGGCAGGCCAGCAAACCCTTCAGGCAGCCTGGAATTGAATTCTTCCAGGTCCAGCTTCATATATGCCAGTAATGGACCCCCGTTTAATTTAAAACCACTGGCAACCTCTTTCTGTACTTCATATATATAGGCCTCTAAATCTTCCAGGTCCTCAATAACAGGTTCATCAATCTCTGTTCCTTCACTGGTAACATCAGGTTCTACTTCCATATTCAGATTTACCTCAATCCTCCCTGCCTGGGCCAGGCTGCTAAAAACAAAAACTAAAGCAAGCAGGATAATAAGAAACTTTTTCTTCATAAAAGCTCCCCTTTCAATTATAGTGCACTATTTTGCTAGTACACTGTTATTATATGTAAATTTTCTCTAACTGTCAAGCTGAAAAATGTTATTTTTCAATTAAGTATTTCCAGTATCTCCTGGGCATATTTTGGACCTGCAGGCGGGGATTTTTCCTGGCTTCTATGGCTATATGTTGATAAAAAGACTGCCAGAGGCGCTGATAATGTTTTTCCTCTTCTGTAAGCCGCAGGTCTGGCAAGTTTACCATATCTGTCAAAAGCCACTCTTCCCTGTTATAGACAGCAGCCAGTCCTCTTCTTTTATCATGAATAAGCCAGTCCTGGTCAGCAAGCCTCCTGGCAAAATGGGCTGCCATAAGTGTAATAATATTATAATCAGGTTCAAAGGGGGCATAAAAAACCCCTCCCTCTATCTTCCGGAAACGCAATAAACCCTTGAGTAAATGAGCCTCTCTGCTGACCTTACCGCTGAGCTGGTTAAGCCGGGCAACAAGCTCATGGTTAAGATAGCTATCAATTTTCCTCCCTATTTTAAAACCCAGCCGTAAATAGTGATAGATCAAAAGACCAGTCTCCTTCTTTTCCGACAGGAAAACATAATAGATTTTTCTCAATGATTGGGGAGATATCTTGTTCTTAATAGCCAGGTACAACTGATCTGATTTCTGCAGATCTGCCTCTACTGGAATTTTATTGGCAAAGAAGGCCGGCTGATATTCATCCTCCCTTAGAATACCCCCGACCTGATTTTTGCTGTAAAAGGCCTCATAAATTGCTGTCAGTAATCCCTGGAAACTGCCATCATAAATAAAGTAATCCATCTTCATCCCTTCCTGAACTCATTGATTTCCACCAGCACAAAAGACTGACAAAAAGCTATCCCTCCTGGGCAGGCCTTACTCCTGGGAAAACAAAGAAAGCTGCTGCCTGTCCCCGGCAGAAAGCAACCTGCTTTTAACTAAATCTTCCCTGATGGGAATCCCCCCATAATATTTACCCTGGCAGGTGATAAAATAACGGGCCCTTTTTAATACTGTCCCGAATTTCTCCAGGTCATAATAACTGAGGGAACCATTTCTCCTGGCAGTAACAATTCTTCTGGCAGATTTTACACCAATGCCCGGGACCCGCAGTAAGAGCTCATAATCTGCCTTATTAATCTCCACAGGGAAATATTCCAGATGCCTTAAGGCCCAGTTTGCCTTGGGATCCAGTTCCAGATCAAAATCAGGTTTTTCTTCTGATAAAAGTTCATCTGCCCTGAATTTATAAAAACGGAGCAACCAGTCTGCCTGGTAAAGCCGGTGTTCCCTTAAAAGGGGCGGACTTTTCAAGGCAGGCAAAATACTATCCTTATTTACAGGAACATAGGCAGAATAATAAATCCGGCGCATATTAAATTGGCCATATAGGTTTTCTGATACTTTCAAAACCTGATAATCTGTTTCCGGACTGGCACCTACTATCAGCTGGGTACTCTGGCCGGCAGGAACAAAGGGCCCCGCCTTCCTGTACTTCTTTTTTTCCTCTTGATTTTGCCTGATAGCCTGGCCAATATTTTTCATGGGAGTCAATATAGCAGTAAAGTCTTTTTCTGGAGCCAGCATTTTCAGGCTTTGCCTGGTAGGCAATTCTATGTTAACACTCATCCGGTCTGCATATTTTCCTGCCTCAAATATTAAGGATAGATCTGCTCCCGGTATAGCCTTCAGATGTATATAACCATTGAATTTATATTCTTTCCGTAAGATCCTGACTGTCTTTAAAAGCTGCTCCATAGTATAGTCCGGGTTTCTCAGTACTGCTGAACTCAAGAATAGACCCTCAATATAATTTCTTCTATAAAAATTAATCGTTAGATCTGCCAGCTCCCTGGGAGTAAAGGCAGCCCGGGGCCGCTCATTACCTGCTCTATTGATACAGTATGTACAATTATAGATACAGTAGTTAGTAAAAAGAATCTTCAAAAGGGAAATACAACGCCCATCATCAGACCAACTATGACAGATTCCTGTCCTTGCACCATTGCCTATCCCTCCCGGGGTATTCTTCCGGCTGCTGCCACTGGAAGAACAGGAAACATCATATTTTGCTGCATCTGCCAGAATAGATAGTTTGTCCAGCAAATCCATAAAATCACCTCAGGTTCAGGGAAATCCTTTCTACAAAAATTATACCATACATTTGTTCAGTAGGCAATTAAAAATAATATCTCAGCTGCCTGGTCCAGGCTGGCTGCCCCTTTTCTGGTAATAACAAGGGCTGCTGATTAAAATAAAGCAAAAAAATGCAGGAATTTTGTAAAAAATGTACAATTATAGGAACTAGTATTATCTGACTTATTTTAGTCTCTAATAAAAAAGGAGGATATGTTTATGAATTCAAAAAACACGTCATTTTTCAAGGAAGGGACCTGTCTTTTCTGGAAAAACATAGGGAAGTTATCTCTTTATAACCTTTACCTCTTCCTGATTGCCCTGGCTGTATTCCTGCTTTTTGCCATAATCACCGGCCTGGCTGTTGCTAATACAGATATGGTTGGGTCTCAAATCAGTACATCTGGAATAGTCTTTATACTTCTATTTTTTGCTTTCCTGATCCTGGCTGCTCCGGTCCTGGGTACTGGCTACCAGTATATCTATGTCAAGCTGGCCCGTAAGGAAAGCACCAGCTTTAAAAATATCTTTGCTGGTTTCAGGCATTTCTGGCCAGTCTGGTTAAGCCATTTCTTTACCCAGGTGATAGGCTTTGGCGGTGTTATGCTGGTTTTAATACCCTTACTAATAATTAGTATCGCCCTAGTCATTAACCAAATAGCTATACCAGTCTTTCTGCTTGGCAGTTATTACTGGTTAGATTACCTGCCTGTGGGATTTGTAGTTCTCATCGTAATTCAAATTATCGTTGTTCTAGTTTTCTCTATCTACTGGGCCTGCAAATTACTCTTTGCCCATATTGCTGCCCTTGACAAGAAAGTTCAGCCCTCTGATGCCATCTATTATGCCAATAACCTTAGCAAGGGCAATAAAATGAAGATCTTCCTAAATTTCTTTCTACCCTACATAATTTTAATCATAATCCTTAATATTATAACCTATTTTATCAGAGACACTGGACTCCTGGCCAAAATCTCTGCTTTTGTAATCAGCCTCCTAAATGTATTTATCTTTACACCCTGGGCTTGTTCAATTATTGCTGTTGCCTATGTCAGGATATCTGATGGCTTTGACCAGAATTTATCATCAATTTTCCTGGAAAAATTTATTAGACCAAAAACCAGCCTTGCTGAGCCTGTAAATGAGGCTGAAGAAAGTGACAAAGAAGTAGATGTGAATGAAATAGAGGCAGAAAAAACAGATGAAGAAACAGAAGTTGAAGATTAGAGCCGGTAATAAATAGCTCTTATTATATACCCTTTAATATATACCGATTGATAAAAAAATGCTCCCCGGAGGAAACATTCTTTTGTATTCCCGGGGAGCATCTTCTTTATGTCCATTATTTTTTTATCAGTTTTTATTATGCTTTCATCATCTTTTCCTGTATTTTTCTGCTTCTAATACTTTTCTATAGCAAACCAATTATAGACTATTGATTTTATCCTTCAAGATCTGGTTCACCATTCCCGGATTGGCTTTACCCCTGGTCTCTTTCATTACCTGGCCAACCAGAAAACCGATAGCCCTGTCCTTACCATTTTTAACATCCTCAACTGCAGAAGGATTAGCTTCTATTACCTTCAGGACAATCTCTTCCAGTTGACTGGCATCACTGATCTGGACCAGGCCTTTTTCCTCTACAATCTTCTCCGGATCCTTGCCGGTTTTAAACATCTCTTCAAAGACTGTCTTGGCAATCTTACTACTGATAACACCTTTATCCATCAGCTGCAACATCCTGGCAAGATTGGCAGGAGCCATCTTAACTTCCTCAATCTCCAGGTTTTCCTCCCGGAGTAATCTGAGGAAATCCCCCATGATCCAGTTACTGACAGCCTTGGCATCACTATATTCTGCCACACAGGCTTCAAAATAATCAGCTAATGGCCTGGAATCAGTCAGGACACCGGCATCATATTCCGGCAGGGCATATTCCCTGACAAAACGCTCCTGTTTTTCCCGGGGGAGTTCTGGTAAGGAGGCCAGAATCCTTTCCACCCATTCCTTATCAACCTGTAATGGAGGAAGATCAGGATCCGGGAAATAGCGATAATCAGCAGCCTCTTCCTTACTCCGCATGGAAATTGTTTTATTGAGGCTGTCATCCCAGGTCCGGGTCTCCTGAATAACCTCTCCCCCCTCTTCCAGTACCTTTTTCTGTCTTTCTACTTCATATTCCAGGGCCCTTTCTACCGCCCGGAAGGAGTTCATATTCTTCAACTCTGTTTTGGTACCAAACTCTTTCTGGCCAAGAGGCCTGATGGATACATTGGCATCACAACGGAGGGAGCCTTCTTCCATATTACAATCAGAAACACCGATATATTCCAGGATCTGTTTCAACTGGGTCAGATAGGCCCTGGCTTCAGCCGGTGTCCTTATATCAGGTTCACTGACAATCTCGATTAAGGGTATACCGGTCCGGTTATAATCCACCAGGCTGGCTGTAGCCTGATCTATACTACCTTCATGGACCAGCTTGCCGGCATCCTCTTCCATATGAATCCGGTTAATACCGATCCTTTTGACTCCCTCTTCTGTATCGATTTCAATAAATCCATCAGAGCAGATAGGGAAATCATTCTGGGAGATTTGATAAGCCTTGGGTAGGTCTGGATAGAAATAATTTTTCCGGTCAAATTTGCTATAACCATTTATGGTACAGTTTAAAGCCAGACCAGCCATAATGGCATAATCCACAACCTTTTTATTTAAAACCGGTAAGGTCCCTGGTAAGCCCAGGCAAATCGGGCAGGTATGCTGATTTGGTTCAGCACCAAATTGGGTACTACAGTTGCAGAAAATCTTGGATTCTGTAGCCAGCTGGGCATGGACCTCCAGTCCGATTACAATTTCATATTCCCTGCTCATTGTGCCACCTCCAATTCTGGCCTTTTATTGCCAAGCTTCAAGATCTTTTCCAGAGAATAAGCGGCCTGAATTATCTTGCCATCTCCAAATTGGGGCCCCATGATCTGAATTCCAATTGGGAGATTTTTGCTGCTAAAACCACATGGGAGGGAGATTGCCGGGATCCCGGTCAGGTTCACCGGTACTGTAAAGGTATCCATCTTATAGCTTTCCAGTGGTTCAGTTACAGTGCCTACTTTAAAGGCAGTATCTCCTGTTGTGGGAGTGATAATCAAATCATAATTCTTAAAGATATCCTCAAATTCCTTGATAAGCAGGGTCCTGACCTTCTGGGCCTTTACATAATAAGCCTCATAGGAATTAGCACTCAAAACATAGGTACCAAAAAGAATCCGCCTTTTAACTTCTTCGCCAAATCCTTCACTACGGGTATTCCCGAACATTTCTGCCACATTGGCAGCCTCTTTACTGCGGAAACCATATCGTACCCCGTCATAACAGGCCATATTTGAGCTGGCTTCTCCAGTAGCCAATATGTAATAAACTGCAGCAGCATATTTAAGATGGGGAAGACTTACTTCTTCAACTTTTGCTCCCTCTGCCTCCATCTTTTTAAATGCTGCCAGAACACTTTCCTTTATTTCCGGATTACTTACCAGGTCCAGGTATTCCCTGGGCAGGGCTACCTTCATACCAGCAAGGTCTTCCTGCAGAAAGGCAGTATAATCTAATTCCTCCCTCTTTACTGAAGTAGAATCTTTTGGATCATAGCCACTGATTACATTCAGGAGTAAGGCAGCATCCTCTACATCCCTGGTAATAGGGCCAATCTGGTCCATGGAACCAGCATAGGCCATCAGGCCATATCTGGAAACTGTACCATAGGTGGGTTTCAGGCCTACCAGGCCACAGAAGGCGGCTGGTTGCCGGATAGAACCACCTGTATCTGTCCCCAGGGCTGCAGCAGCCTCTCCGGCAGCTACAGCAGCTGCAGAACCACCACTGGAACCACCAGGAACATATTCCAGATTCCAGGGATTGCGAGTTTCATGGAAATAGGAAGATTCACTGCTTCCCCCCATAGCAAATTCATCCAGATTGGTTTTACCCAAGAGGACTGCTCCTGCCTCATTTAATTTATCTACAACAGTGGCATTATAGGGGGGGATATAATTCTCCAGCATTTTTGAGGAACAGGTTGTCCTGATCCCTTCAGTGGAAATATTATCTTTAACAGCCAGTGGTATACCGGCCAGGCTTCCCTCTAATTCAGCCCTGATCCTTTCCCTGGCTTCAGTTCCTGTAACTGTCACATAGGCTTTAACCTTATCTTCCACAGCATCAATCCGCTGCAGAAAACTGTCCAGTACTTCTTCGACAGTGATTTCTTCTTTTTCTAATTGAGCCTTTAATTCATGAATACTTAAATCACATAAGTCCAAAACTATTTACCCCCTTCACTTTTTTCACTCTTAACCCATAATCTTTGGTACCCTGAACTGGCCATCCCTTTCCTCCGGAGCATTGGCCAGGGCTCTATCCCTTTCCAGAGAAGGCTCTACCTTATCTTCCCGGAAGACATTTTCCAGAGAAACAGGATAAAGGGTAGGCTTGACCCCCTCTGTATCCACTTCATTGATCTTCTCCACATATTCCAGCAGCTCATTGATCTGTCCGGCAAATTTCCCGGCTTCACTTTCACTCAGCTTAATACTGGCTGCATTGGCAAGTTTCTCAACATCCTTCCTGGCAAGCATTCTTTCACCCCTTTTCTACTTTTAGTATGATTATACTAGGACATTTAGTCCCAAATTGGCATATAAGACTTTAAGCATAAAGTCTTTAGCAGCTTTTTGTGATAGTATACTTAAGATTTAGTTTAAAAAAAATCACCTGAAAAGTTCCAAAAACTCTTCTTCCGTAAGTACTGTAACCCCCAGGTCCCTGGCTTTGGCCAGCTTGGAACCACCGCCTTCGCCAGCCACAAGATAATCTGTATTTTTACTTACCGAAGAGCTAACTTTGCCGCCAGCGGCCAGAACCTTTTCCCTGGCCTCTGTCCGGCTGAAATTATTCAAAGTACCGGTAAAGACAAACCTCTTCCCGGCTATCCCTTCCACCAGGGAAGCCTCTTCCTCTTCAGGATCAGTAGACATTTTAACACCATATTGCCTTAGTTTCTCAACAACCTGCAGGTTCTTGTCCTCCCGGAAGAAGTTGACTATACTGCCTGCTATGGCAGGGCCTATCTCTTCAATGGCCTCCAGCTCTTCCCGGCTGGCCCCGGCCAGTTCCTTGATGGATTTATAAGCCCCGGCCAGGACCCGGGCTACACCGGCTCCAACATGCCTGATCCCCAGGGCAAAGATCAGATTATGCAATTCCCTCTCTTTGCTCCTCCCAATGGCCTGTATTACATTACTGGCCGACTTCTTACCCATCCTTTCCAGGGGCAGGAGGTCCTCTTCCCTCAGGGCATATAAATCAGCATAATCCTTCAATAAACCCTTTTCCAGCAATTGGTCCACCAGGGCCGGGCCAACCCCCTCTATATTCATGGCATCCCGGGAGATAAAGTGGAGGATACCTTCCCGCAATTGGGCCGGACAGCCTGTCACATTACTACATCTAAGAACAGCCTCCCCTTCTTCCCGGACAGCTTCTGCACCACAGACCGGGCATTTATCCGGCATCTGGAAGACCCTTTCACTGCCATCCCTCTTCTCCTTAATCACCTTCACCACTTCAGGAATCACATCACCGGCTTTCTGTACCAGGACATGGTCACCGATCCGGATATCCTTTCTCCGGATCTCATCTTCATTATGTAAAGTGGCCCGGCTTATAGTTGAACCGGCAATATGCACAGGCTCCAGGATGGCTGTTGGGGTTAAGGCCCCGGTCCTTCCAACAGTAATTACTATATCCTTAACCAGACTGGTCTTTTGCTGGCCGGGGAATTTATAGGCAATAGCCCAGCGGGGGCTCCTGGCAGTAGCTCCCATCTCTTGCCGTAAGGCCAGATCATTCACCTTGATAACCAGGCCATCTATCTCATAGGGCAAGTCCTCCCGTTTAATAGTCCATTCCTTACAGATTTCAACCAGCTCATCCAGATTCCGGCAGCTTTGGTACCAGTTTACCTTAAAACCCAGGTCCTGTAATAAGGCCAGGGCTTCTGTATCTGTCCTTAATTCCAGATCCTCTACATTAACCAGGTCATAAACCTGCATGGTCAGGGAACGGGCAGCTGCTATCCTGGGATCCAGTTGGCGGACTGATCCGGCTGCGGCATTACGGGGATTAGCAAAGGGCTCCTCACCCTGTTCCAGCCTCTCGGCATTGATTCTCTGGAAATCATCTTTACTGATATAAACCTCTCCCCTTACTTCCAGATTTAAAGGTTGGGCTAATTTCAGGGGCACAGAATGTATGGTCCTGATATTCTCGGTAACCACTTCCCCCACTATCCCATTACCCCGGGTAGCACCCAGAGTCAAAACACCGGCTTCATATCTCAAAACAGCTGTCAACCCATCCAACTTATGCTCCACCAGGAACTCCAGGTCCCTCCTGCCAGCCAGTCTATAAACCCTTTCGGCAAAATCCCTCAATTCACCCTCATTAAAGGCATTGCCCAGGCTTAACATGGGGACACTATGCTCTATCTTTTCAAAGACTGATAAGGGCTCTCCCCCTACCCGCTGGGTAGGAGAATCTCCACTGATAAGTTCAGGATACTCTGCCTCCAGTTTTTCCAGTTCCCTCATCAATTGGTCAAACTCAGCATCGGAAATCTCCGGTGCATCCAGCACATAATAACGGTATTCATGATAGCGGATCTCTTCCCGTAACTTTTCAACTCTCTCTCTGATTGCTTTCTCCGGCAATCTGACAACCCCCTTCTCCAGAAGGCCTTTTCCTGGATTTATCCTATTAATACTCTTTTTTTCTGCTTATATCAAGAATAATTATATGTTTTCTCAAGGCTAAAGTCAAACAGAAAAGGGCAGGCCACCCTGGCTCTAGACCCTTTTGATGGGGGCATACTCGGCCATCAACCTTCTCACCTTTTTATCACTGAACTCAATCTTTAATACTAAGCCATGGTCATCTTCCACACTGACAATAGTCCCAATCCCCCACTTAGGATGATAAACCTTCTCACCCACCTGATAGTCCTTGCCCACTATACTGTTATTTTTACCTTTATCTACAGCCTTTTCCCCTTCATTACCTTTCCCCCATCTTCCCCCCTCATTCCCGCTGGTAAAGCCACTATTATCTTCCTTTTCATTCAGCCCACTGAGCAATTCAGCAGGAATTTCCGCCAGAAAACGGGATGGGGCATTGGCCTGGTATTTACCAAAACGCATTCTTTCCCTGGCCGAGCTGAGAAAGAGCTCTTCCATGGCCCTGGTTATCCCCACATAACAGAGCCTTCTCTCTTCCTCCAATTCCTCTTCATCAATCATAGAATTAGCATGAGGAAAAATCCCTTCTTCCATCCCCACCATAAAAACAACGGGAAACTCCAGGCCCTTGGCAGAATGGATAGTCATCAAGGTAACATGGTTCCCACCCTCATCCAGTGTATCCACATCACTGACCAGGGAGACCTCTTCCAGGAAAGCAGCCAGGGAATTCTCCCCTTCCTCATTTTGAAAACTATTCATAACAGAAAAAAGCTCCTGGATATTCTCCAGCCTGGTCTGAGCCTCTATAGTTCCTTCCTTTACTAATTCTGCCTCATAACCGGTCTCCTGGATAACCTTGTGCAACAAGGCATCAACAGGCATTTCCTGGCTGGCAGCCCTGAATTCCTCCATCATATCTATAAAAGCCTTGACCTTCTTCCGGTAGGCTGCCCCCAGGCTGGAGTTCTCCTCTACCCTGAAACAGGCCTCGTAAAGGCTCAGGCCCTTTGCCCCGGCAAAGACAATCAGTTTATTTACTGTACCTGCCCCTATCCCCCGGGCTGGTTTATTGATTATCCTTAACAAACTAATATCATCAGCAGGGTTATAGATAAGCCGCAAATAGGCTATAAGATCCTTGATCTCCATCCGGTCATAGAAACGGAGGCCACCAATGATCTGATAGGGGATACCATAACGGAGGAGGTAATCCTCTATCACCCGGGACTGGGAATTGGTCCTGTATAAAACAGCAATATCCTTATAGGAATAGCCTTTCTCCAGGAGTTCCTTTATATTCCTGCTGACAAAATTGGCCTCATCTTTTTCATCAAAGGCCAGGAAATATTTCAGGTCATTTCCTTCCCCTTTATCAGTCCAGAGCCTTTTTTCCCTGCGGGACAAATTATTGGCAATAACACTATCAGCAGCCCTTAAAATCTTCTCCATGGAGCGGTAATTCTGCTCCAGCTTGATAATCTTGGCCTCCGGGTAATCCACTTCAAAATTCAGGATATTCCTGATATCTGCTCCCCTGAAACCATAAATCCCCTGGTCCGGGTCTCCCACCACACAGATATTCCTGTATTTACTGGCCAGTAATTGGACCAAATGATACTGGGCTGTATTCACATCCTGGTATTCATCTATGGAGATATACTTAAATCGTTCCTGGTAATGTTCCAGGACCAGCGGGTATTGTTTAAACAATTCTACTGTTTTCATAATCAGGTCATCAAAATCCAGGGCATTATTCTCCTGTAATCTCTTCTGATACTGGGCATAGGCCTCACCGGTAATCTTCTGAAAAATATCTCCAACCCTATCCAGGTAGCCTTCCGGGTCAATCAGTTCATTCTTGGCCCTGCTGATTTCTGCCAGGATAGCCCGGGGGTTATACTTTTCACTATCTATATTCAAATCCTTCATTACATTTTTCAAAAGGGTTAACTGGTCTGCAGTATCATAGATAACAAAATTATTATCATAATCCAGCTTCCTGCTTTCTTTCCTCAAAACACGGACACAGAAAGAATGGAAGGTACTGACCTGAAGGCCGTCCCTGATACCACCCAGTAAAGCGGTTATCCTCTCCTTCATCTCATTGGCTGCCTTATTGGTAAAGGTAACAGCCATTATATTAGCCGAAGAAATGCCATAATGCTCTATTAAATAAGCAATCCTCCTGGTCAAAACCCTGGTCTTACCACTTCCTGCCCCGGCAAGAATCAATAAGGGGCCATCGAAGTGCTCCACTGCCTTCCTCTGTTCTGGATTTAATCCTGCTAAAATTCTATCTTCTGGCACATAATCACTCCTTACTTCCCCAAAGTGAGCTAACTCTTTCTCCAGGCCTGTCCTTTTTACTGGATAAACATTTGGGGACTTCATAACATTTATTCTATAATTAAAATTGTTTTCCTGCAATGAATTCCAGAGAAGATTTTTGTATATTCTCCCCCGGGCAGGAAATAATATAAATAAAAATTATCCCAACAAAATATAATCTGGGAAACTAAAAGATTTCTTGACCTTCCCTGACCTTATAGGCTAAAGAAATAAAGAGCTAATTTAATATAAGAGGCAATTTTAGCCAAAATCAATTAATTATAGGTATTTCTTGACTTTGACTATCTTTTACTATTCTTTTATAATTAAATTACAGAAAAAATTTATCGGAGGTGGATAATATGTTTAATCTAGTTCCTTTTCAGCGGAGAAATAGGGGTCTGGTAGATCTGGATGATTTCTTTGATGACTTTTTCAATAACTTTGGCAGGTTTGGCCTTACTAATACTGGCATAAATGCCTTCAGGACTGATATTAAGGAAACAGAAAATGAATATATAGTACTGGCTGAACTCCCCGGTGTTAATAAAGAAAATATTAATATAGAAGTTGATGAAAATTACATGACCATCACAGCAGTAAATGATGAAATCATAGAAGAGGAAAAGAATAACTACATCCGGAAAGAAAGGAGAAGCGGTCGCTTCCAACGTTCCTTTAATATCAGTGATGTCAAGGCTGATGAGATTAAGGCCAAATATGAAAATGGCATCCTGGAGATAGTTCTGCCTAAAGCCGGCAAGGGCAAAAAGACCCGCCGTATTGACATCAATTAAGTGACACCGATTAAAATAAAGAAAAATTAAATTGATCACTTTAAAATTAATCCTAAGTAATAGGGACCTGAAGTAAAAAAGAGACCCTGGCCTGGTCTCTTTTTTTATCTATACTCTTAAAAAGTAGCCTTACTCACTGGCACCTTATTACCCTTCCAGCTGAGCAAGAAGTTTTTTGATAAGCTTCTCCTCCAGTAAGGCCTGGCCCTTTATAGGATACTTGTCTTTAACCAGGAGGCCGTCCTTAGCATAGGCCAGGGCCTTTTCCTGATCCTTATTTATATAATATTCGTAATAAGCTTTTATCCGCAAACCATTAATATCCCTGTCTTTTGCCAATTCCTTGCTGACTTTTTGATAATATTCCCTGGCTTTCTCCTCATCACCGGAAATACAGGCTGTAAAACAGATCTCATAATAGATTCCCGGTAAACTATAGGAGGGATAGAGGGCTATATTTTCCTCCAATATCCTGGCTGCTTCCTGGTATGTATCCTGATCATCTTCATCCAGGGCTTTCAGGTAGGCAAGGTAGACAAAACTAAGATCATTACTATCCAGTTCCTCTGTAGTAGCAGCCAGGGATACTTTTAGTTCAGCTGGCGGAACACCGGCAACCAATTGGGAACCCAGATCGCTTAATTCAATTAATTCGTCTGCCACAGACCTATTGAAAAGGAAACTCCAGATTATTTTACCATCTGAAGGTATATTGGCAGATTGAAAGGGTATTAGATTAATTATTCCCGTTACAAAACCTATTATAGCTGTAAAGAAAAATAGGGCTGCCCAGAAACCCTCCGTATATAAGAAAGCGATCAGGAAGATAATAGAAAACAGCATTTCAAAGATTATTCCTCCGGCATAGAATAGCAGATCTGCTATTTTTGCTGTTCCCTTTTTTTGAGGTATCATGGCACATAAACCGCTATAAGCCTGGTTAAATTGCAGGGACAATTTCATCTTTCCATTCTCATTATTCCAGGTAAAAATAGAAAAACGATAAGAAATCAATTTATAGCCTGCCAGTTTCCCAAATACCAGGTGGCCCAGTTCATGGATATTGATATTGATAAATAGAGCCAGCATGATATATATAAGGGCAGATAGAAAAGTAAAATTAATTTCTTGCATTTTCTTAAAAAGGCTGAATCTTTCCATTAATAAAACCACGAATAAGCCAAACAGAAAACCAACTGCTGTACTGACAAGTAATTTGCTTATAAAATTAAAATACTTTCTTATTTTCTTCTCTCCTGAATCCTTTTTCTCTCTTTTTTCCCCCATAAATAAACTCCCCTTTTAATTATTGTGATTAATTACATTGTGATTAATTACTGACTATTAACTAATGATAAGTTAATATCTACTGATTACTCATTACCATTTGCTATCTTCATTATCATTCAACAGAAGTAGTATTTTTCCTGTCTTTTATTTATTCCTCTGCTCCAATTCTGTAAAAATATCCTGCAGGGGGATTTCATAGAGATTCAATAAGACCAAAAGGTGATAGATAAGGTCCCCGATTTCATAGACCATCTCTTCCCTGGAAGCATTTTTGGCACCTATGATAACCTCTGCAGCTTCTTCCCCGATTTTCTTACAGATTTTATCTACACCCTGGTTAAATAAATAATTGGTATAGGAACCTTCCACAGGCTCTCTTTTTCGCCCAGCAATCAGATTATATAAACTATAGATGAAGGCTGCCTTTTCCAGCTCTTCCACAGTGGGAGACCCCCCTTTAGTGGAAGATTCCTCCCTGCCCTCTCTTGAAGCGGAAGCAGTAAGCTTATCCGCCAGGCCTGCCTCCAGGAGAACACCTTTTTGCATAATTTCACGATAAAAACAGGTCTCTTCACCTGTATGACAGGCTGGACCCACTGGTTCCACCAGTAATAAAAGGGTATCATTATCACAGTCAAGCTTTATCTCCTGAACCAGTTGAAAATTACCTGAGCTTTCTCCCTTGACCCAGAGTTCCTGCCTGGAACGGCTCCAGAAAACAGCCTTTCCTGTCTCCAGGGTCTTCTTCAGGCTCTCTTCATTCATATAGGCCAACATCAAGACCTCTTTACTATTGATATCCTGCACAATGGCAGGGATTAAGCCCTCCTGATTAAATTTAAGCTTTCCCAGTTTTTCCTTCATAATAGACACCTCTAATTTTTATTAAAATCCTTTCCATAAATTAATTTCACAAGAAGCTACCAGGCCAGCCAATAGGGAACTCAACACCAGGAAACTATACCTGGCAGTCCAGTCACCAGCCGATCCCTCCCGGTAATCACCCAGGGCAGGGCCAGTTTTATAATTGGACAGGAATACCCACAGCCTGCAGATATTCCTTTACCTCTCTTATCCTGAACTCCCTCTCATGGAAGATTGAAGCAGCCAGGACAGCTGCAGCCTTGCCCCTGAGGAAGGCATCCCGGAAGTCTTCCAGTTTCCCTGCTCCCCCTGAGGCGATAACAGGAATACTAACTGTTCCAGTAACTGCCTGCAATAAATCCAGATCATAGCCCTCCCTGGTCCCATCCTTGTCCATGCTGGTAAGCAAGATCTCTCCTGCCCCCAGTTCCTCTACCCTCTTGGCCCAGGCCACAAGGTCCATACCGGTAGCCTTTTTACCAGCCTGGATAAAAACTTCCCAGCCAGACTTAATATTTTCAGCTCCTATTTCATTTTCTCTATCCCCGCTAAGATTCTTTTCCTCTGCTAATAAGGCCCTGCTCTTTTTAGCATCTATGGCCACCACTATAGCCTCTTTACCAAAGGCTGCAGCGGCTTCCTGAACCAGGGCAGGATTATTTACAGCAGCAGAGCTGATCGAGACCTTCCTGGCACCGGCTTCCAGAAGTTTCCCTATCTCCTCTACAGTCCTGATACCCCCACCTACAGTCAGGGGGAGGCTTACCCGGGAGGCAATCTCCTTGATGGTCTGGAGGAAAATAGTCCTTTTCTCCATAGTGGCTGTAATATCCAGCAGGACCAGCTCATCTGCCCCTTCCCGGTCATAATAAAGGGCCAGCTCCAGGGGGTCACCTTCCTGCCGGAAGTTCACGAAATTAACCCCCTTAACCACCAGGCCATCCTTTAAATCCAGACAGGGAATAATTCTCTTCTTCTCCATCAGAATTCCTACCTCCCTCCTGCCAATTCCTGATCCAGTTTGCGGATATTATTATCTAAAGCACCACTATAAAAGGCCTTACCCACTATAACACTCTTTATGCCTATTCCGGCCAGTTCCTTTAAATCAGCAAAGGAGGATACTCCCCCAGAAGCAATAACTTCAATCCCGGGAATCTGATTATACTTCTTTAAACCTTCCAGATCCGGCCCCTTCAGGGTTCCATCTTTGCTGATATCAGTATAGATAAAGGTCCTGGCACCCAGTTCCTTCATCTCCTGGATCATCTCTTCTACTGTCCTGCTACTGGTCTCCAGCCAGCCCTGAATGGCCAGCTTTCCATCCCTGGCATCAACACCGACTACAATCCTCTCTGCCCCGTATTTTTCCAGGGCCTCTTTCACTATTTCCGGCTTTTCCAGGGCAATAGTTCCCAGGATAACCCGGTCTATACCGGCAGCAAGATAATAATCTATGGTTTCCAGGGACCGGATCCCACCACCCAGTTGAATGGGGATTTCCAGTACCCCTATTATCTCCCTGATAATCTCCAGGTTAACAGGTTTCCCATCCTTGGCCCCATCCAGATCCACCAGGTGTAACCGCCTGGCCCCTTGATTCTGCCAGTATCTGGCCATTTGCACCGGTTCCTGGCTATAGACAGTCTCCTGTTCATAATCCCCCTGCACCAGGCGGACACAGCGGCCATCTTTCAGATCTATTGCTGGAATAATCTCCATCATAAAACACCTCGCTGTATATTTATAATTGTATAATTCTCCCTTACCTTCAGTATTAAAGGCTGCCCTTTGTAGAAAGGGGCTTGTTCCCCAATCTCTCCTCATAGGTTAAGGCCTGGTCCAGGGCCCGGCCAAAGGCCTTAAAACAGGCCTCCAGGAGGTGGTGGTTATTCCCACCCCTGTGCATCAAAATATGTAGATTCATTCCGGCATTATTACATAAGGACCGGAAAAACTCCTCAATCAATTCTACTGGCAAATCCCCCACCATTTCCCGGCTATATTGCAAATTATCCTGGTAATAGGCCCGGCCGCCCAGATCCAGTACTACCTGGACCAGGGTTTCATCCATAGGCAGGGTAACATCACCATACCTCCTGATACCCTTGCGGTCACCGATGGCCTTACTGATAGCCTGGCCAAGAACTATCCCCACATCTTCCACTGTATGGTGTTCATCTACATAAAGGTCTCCCTTGACATTTAAAGCCAGATCCAGGAAACCATGATAGGCAAAAAGCTCCAACATGTGGTTGAAAAAACCTATCCCTGTATCAATATCTGTATTGCCATTACCCTTAAGCTTTAATTGTAACCTGACCTCAGTCTCCCTCGTCTTTCTCTCTATCTCCACCATGGGAAAAAATTCTTTCACCTGCTAACACCTTCCTTTTCATCTGAAATTAACAGCTTTATCTCTCTTTTTTGCCCCTATTGAAACCTGATTTTAATAGCCCGGGCATGGGCATCCAGCCCTTCCAGTTCTGCCAGCCTGATAATATCATCCTTAACAGCTGCCAGTTCTGCTTCCTGATAATAGATAAAACTGCTTTTCTTCAAAAAGTCATCAGTATTTAATGGAGAGGCAAAGCGGGCTGTACCACTGGTTGGCAAGACATGGTTGGGCCCAGCCATATAATCTCCTAAGGATTCTGAAGAATAATCCCCAATAAAGATAGCCCCGGCATTTTTTATTTCTCCCAGATATTTCAAGGGCTCTGCCACCATCAATTCAAAATGCTCTGGAGCAAAAAGGTTAACCTGTTCAATACCAGCCTGCAGGTCTTCCACGATTATTATGCTGCCATTGTTTTCCAGAGAGGTACTGGCAATCTCTCTTTTGGGCAGGCTTTCCAACTGGTCCTTTACAGCTGCCAGAGTCCTCTGGGCCAGATTCTCATCTGTAGTAATAAGGGTAGAAACAGCCAGGGGGTCATGTTCTGCCTGAGAAAGCAAATCAGCAGCAATAAAATCCGGATTGGCAGTCTCATCAGCCAGAATCAGTATTTCACTGGGCCCAGCCAACATATCTATATCCACCAGGCCAAAGACCAGTTTCTTGGCCAGGGTTACAAAGATATTTCCCGGCCCTACAATCTTATCTACCCGGGGAATAGTCTCTGTCCCCAGGGCCAGGGCAGCTATAGCCTGGGCTCCCCCTACTTTATAAATCTCATCAGCCCCGGTTTCCCTGGCTGCTACCAGGGTATAGGGATTTAGCTTGCCATCACTATCTGGAGGAGAAACCACCACTACCTCCTCTACACCGGCTACCCTGGCCGGCACTACAGTCATAACTACAGAGGAAGGATAGGCTGCCCTGCCACCAGGAACATAGGCACCCACCCTGGCCAGGGGGATAAAAAGCTGTCCTACGGTTCCTCCTTCATAGGCAAACCAGCTCTTCCGCAACTGTTTTTCATGGAAACTGGCTACATTTTCGATGGATCTCCTCAAGGAAGACAGGTAATCCTCCCCCACCAGCTGGTAAGCTTCTTCAATTTCCTCCGGGCTTACCTGCAGGCTTGCCAGCTCTGCCCCATCGAAGTCCTTGGTATACTTAAAAAGGGCCTGGTCTCCTTCAACTTTTACTGATTTAATAATCTCCTCAACTACCCGGCTTCTCTCATCCTGAAAATCAAAGGTATTTTTTAATCTCCTTTTTTCAATCCCCTCTTTATCCCGGGGATATTTAAAAATCTCCATATCCTTCACCTCTTTTTTATTTCTTCAGTCTTGCCATTAAGCCATTGATAAAGTCATACCTGGTCTTATAACTGACACTATTAACTATTAAGCGGGAAGTAGATTCTGTAATGGTAGCAATAGGGATTAAACGGTTTTTCCTTAAAGTAGTTCCTGTTGAAGTAATATCAACAATCAGGTCTGCCAGGTCCACCAGGGGAGCCAGTTCTACCGAACCATATAAATGGATTATTTCTACCTGTATACCCTTCTGCTGAAAAAACTCCCGGGTAATATTGGGATAAGAGGTGGCCACCCGGCTATATTCAGGTATTTCCTCTAATTTCTTGATCCCCTTCTCTTCTGGTACAGCTACTACCAATTGACAGTATCCTACCTCCAGATCTGCCAGTTCGTAGATCCTCTTACCATGTTCCAGGATAACATCCTTCCCAGTAATCCCTATATCTGCTGCCCCATGTTCTACATAAACCGGCACATCCTTTGGTTTAGCCAACAAGAAGGAATTACCAGTCTCCTCATCTTTAAAGACCAGTTTCCGGGATAGTTCCTCTATATTCAGGTCCCGGGAAATAAAGCCGGCTTCCTTTAATATATCTACAACTACCCCCATTAACCTGCCCTTGGGTAAGGCTGTTATTATTTCTCCCATATCTTCTCCTCCCATGTACCCTCTATATTAATAATCCTTTCCCTCTCCTGGAGGAAATCCTTGACCAGTAAAGTCCTTTCATCCTTTAAGTAAAAGACCTGTTCTACTCCCTCTGGAAGAGCCGGGTCTTGCCCTTTAGCTGCCAGGAGAGCCTCCTCTTTGTACAGGGCCAGAGGGCTAATGATTGTCACCAGATCCTGTTCCCTTAAAATCCCTGCCAGCTTAAAAGCCAATCTGGCTGAATCCTCCTTATAAATAATCAGGTTTTTTCCTGCCTTTTGCCCTCTGAACCGCTTCTGCCTCTTCAGGGCCAGGTAGATCCTTTCCAGACCTAGGGCAAAACCAATAGCCGGGATCTCTACCCCGCTATACCTTTCCAGCAGGTGGTCATACCTGCCCCCACCACAGAGATTGTAACCAAGGTCTCCGGTAAAACCTTCAAAAACAACCCCGGTATAATAATCAAAACCCCTGATCAGGCCCAGGTCAAAGGTAATGTAATCCTGCAGCCCATAATCAGCAACAAAGCTATAAATCTGATAGAGATTAGCAATGGCTGCCTGAGCCACCTGATTATTAGTCAGCTGGCTGGCTTTTTCCAGGACTTCTACTGAACCCCGCAGGAGGGGGATCTCCCCCAGGAGTTCCCTTCCTTCTACCTCTAATTCTGCCAGATAATTATTCAGGCCTACCAAATCCTTCTTATTAAAATAGGTCTTGATTGCATACTCCATCTCTGCATTTAAACCCAGTTCTGCTATGATCCCATTGAGAAAACCTACATGGCCGATATCCAGGTTAAAATCTGCCAATCCGGTCTTTTTCAGGGATTCAATAGCCAGAATAATGGCTTCTGCATCTGCAGCACAATCCTCCACCCCAATCAGTTCAACCCCCAACTGGTAGAACTCCCTGTTTTTCCCTGCCTGGGGTTCTTCATAGCGGAAAACTGAAGCAGAATAGGATAAACGCAAGGGTAAGTCAAGTTCATTCAGGTTAGTAGCAATGGTACGGGCAATGGGGGCTGTCATTTCAGGCCGCAAAACCAGGATATTGCCTTCATAATCAATAAACTTATAGAGGCCCTTTTCCAGGGCATCCCCCATCCCTAGTTTCAATGCTTCCAGATACTCTACTGTAGGAGTCAGGATCGGTTGATAACCCCAGAGACTGAAGCTTTTAATAATTCCCTCTTCCAGTTCCTTCAATTCCAGGGCTACCTGAGGCAGATAAGCCTTCATGCCTGTCGGTGATTTCAGGATATTATTCTTCTTATTCATGGCTAGAAACCTCACTTTATTATTTTAATACTTTAATTTATTAAAGTAAATATAACATAAAAACCAGCCCCTGTCAACATTTTTTTCCAGATAAAATTAAAAAAAGAGCAACTTTCCTCTTCATAGAGAAAGCCTGGCTTTCCATTGACAAAAGGGCTGAGAAGTAATATAATAAATAAGGTTAATAAAGAACTGTCTCCAGTAAAGAGGCAGCCAAAAAGTTAATACCTGCCCGTGGCGCAGTTTGGCAGCGCGCTTGCTTCGGGAGCAAGAGGTCCCGAGTTCAAATCTCGGCGGGCAGACCACAAAAGACAAAAACCTTTCCAACAGGGAAGGTTTTTTTCTTTTTGATATATTTTCTGAACCTTAAAGCAAAATAATTGTTAATATGTGGATATTTCTGTGGATAACTTTCTAGCTCCAACTTAAACCTTTTTCCCGAAAACATCGTTAATAAGGCAATTTCAACTAAAAAGCTCTACTTTAAAGTTGATTTATGTCAACAGGCTGGTATTTTTATACTTTTTTTGACAGCATCTCCAGCAAATTCTACATTCTTATTTCTGTAGTTTTTTCTTCTTTTTCATAAAGTTATCCACAATTTTATCCTGATAAGGGACAATTATGGCAGTCAGGCCTGGATTTTTTACAGAAATTTTTCCCGGCTGCTACAATTAAGGCATGGTATTCATTATATCTTTCCACTTCCGGTGGGAAATTATCCATTACCAGCTTCTGTAAGTAATGATAATCTACCTCCTCCTCTGTTAAAGTACAGCGGCTAAAAAGTCTTTTAGTATAGGCATCAATGACAAATATAGGGTATCCACCAGCATAAAGTAGAATACTATCGGCTGTTTCCGGCCCCAGCCCATAAACCCTTAAGAGCTTCCCTCTTAAATCCTCCAGGCTTTCTTTAAACATCTCCCCTAAACTCCCTCCATATTCCTCAAGAAGGAAATGGGTAAAGGCCTTTAGTTTTCTGGCCTTCATGTTATAGTAACCTGAGGGCCGGATCAGGGCAGCCAGTTTTTCCTGGTCCAGCCTGTCCACCAGCTCCAGGGTAACTTCTGCCTTGCCAGTTAAGCCTTGATTATAGTCCTTCAAGTTCTGTATGGACTTTTCTACATTGCTCCAATTAACTGCCTGGGTTAAAATGGCCCCTACAATAACTTCAAAGCTGCTTTCTGCCGGCCACCAGCCCTGGGGGCCAAATTCACTATAAAGTTTCCTGTAGATTTCCTCTAAGGCTTCCTTTAAACTTTTCTGCCCATAATGCTTACAGGGATACATTTTATCACCACCATTCATCTTATTGAGGAAAAATTTATCCTGGCCAGTATTGCCCGGGCAATTATTACAGCTAAATCAGCTTTCTCTAATCTCCCGGGCAATCCCTGCTTTAATGGACCTTAAAATCCCTTCTGGATTCCTGGAAAAGCCTGGCCAAATATAGCTGGAGCAGGACTATAATAATAATAGTAGTATAAATATTTATATAAGCACTGATTATCAGAAAATCATAAAGTCCATGGAGAAAGGCTACCAGGAAAAAGCCCTGCCAGATTTTGGCCTTCTTTCCCTCCCTCTTGCCCCTGCTCAAATAAAAACCAAAGATCCCTGTAAAGGCACCATGGGCCAGGGTAGTCAAAAAGGCCCTGGTCAGGCCTACCTGGTATCCATAGAGAATGGTATAAAAAAGGTTTTCAAAGGTGGCAAAACCCAGGCCCAGGGTAACTCCATAAATAGTCCCATCTATTGCTTCATCAAAGTCAGGATGCTTATAATGCAAGGCATAAACTGCATAGGATTTTAAGCCTTCCTCGATAAAACCAATGGCCAGGATACAGGCCAGAAACAATTTTAAAGGTGGAGTTCCTGCCCTTAACCACTGGCCAAAGGGGCTTTCCAATATACCGGCCGGGAAAACCAGCAGCAATCCCCAGGAAAAATCCCTGATTATTAATCTAACTGGTTCGGGATTGGAGTGGTCCTGGCGGTAAAAATAAACCACCCAGAGAATACCAGGCAAGATGGAGACCAGAAATAATTTTAGGAAATATATTTCCCCACCCCCTTTTTTATCTATTCCTACTTTTTTCTATTTTACTTATTAAATTCCTTTCTACATAACTTATTAAACACTTTCCTATTTTTACTAAATCCTTTTTAAATTTTCCTTCATTACCTCTTAAATTCTTTTCTACTTAGATTACTATTATCCTTTTTATCATCCTTACACTATCTCCCCACTTTTCTTTTTTATTTTTTCTTCCCTATATTCCCTTCCTCTACCTTATATCTTCAATTTCCCCTTTAGATACCGGCCTTATGCTATAAGAATCTGCTAATTCCTGAACTATAAATTTCATTTAAAAAAAACTGCTGACAAATAAATAAGTCAGCAGGATGATAATATTTTTTATATTTTTGCTAAATCTTTATAGCTGCTAATTTTCATAATTTAAGAACCGGCAACTTAATTAAAGGTTTTTATTTCAAAGACCTCTTCCCGGCCTTCAGCATCCTTTAAGTACCAGATAATCCTATCCTTCAATATTTTGGGCTTCAGGCTGGCTTTATAGCTGGCCAGTGGATAGGGCAGCCTGGTTTCAATGGCACCCAGGGGACAGGATTTTACACAGACCATGCAATCCCAGCAATCCCCTTCATCCCTGATATAGGGTTTCCCACTCTCCTCATCGATGGCCAGTAAATCCCCGGGACAGTATTTGACACAAAAGGGTTCCTCCTTTCCCCCACAGGAATTACAGAGCCTATAATCAAATTCCACACTCATCTATCTAACCTCCCCGGATTATAAATTAGAATACTTAAGGTAAGTAACGGTCTCCTGGAATCAGCTGCTGATAAGGACGCTCATAAATCTTGATTTCCCCATTCTCATACCTGCTATTGACAAACTTAAGCCATTCCCGGTCATTCAAGGCCGGATAATCTACAAAACTTTGATAAGCTGGCCACCGGGTCTCTTTCCGGTACTGGAGGTGCTTAACCAGGACCCTGGCCACATCAATCCTATCCATAACTTCATGGCAATTCATCAGCTCATGGAGGTCACCAGCCTTTAAATATTTGACCTGGCTCTTCAATTTCTCTAATTTCTGCTCAGCCATCCCCAATTCCTTTTCATTCATCTCATAATAGCGGCTGATACCACCGGCATACTCATCCATGATTTTCTGCAGGCTCTCTTCCATTTCCCGGGGATGGACTCCCTCACTTCTATTTAAAGGGGCAAATACTTCTCCAGCCCTGGCATCCAGATCCAGCTTATCAATAATAGGCCCTCTTTCCTCCCCTTCTCTCTCCCTGATATAGGCAACTGCACTTTCAGCAGCTATGGCCCCTTCAGCCCAGCAGCCACTGACAAACTTATAGGGAGCTCCACCGGCCACATCTCCGGCAGCATAAAGTCCCTCTATGCTGGTCTGCCTATCCACATCGATCCAGTAACCAGACTGGGTATGGCCGCCTACCAGATAGGGCTCAGTACCCTGAATCTCTACCGGCTCTTTGCCTGGATCAAAACCATTGGCTGCCCAGGCCAGGACCAGCTCCGGATACATGTTCAGATAGCTTTTCTTCAATTCCCTGACCTCTTCTTCCTTCAGATGGGTTGTATCCAGAAATACCGGTCCCCGTCCTTCCTTAATCTCCTGGGTCGGACCATAAACCCGCCAGGGAGTTGGTGCACCTTCTGCCCCCAGATGGGCATATTTTTTAGCCATAAAACGTTCTCCTCTGGCATTTACCTGGGTCGCACCAAAGCCCAGAGCCAGGGTCCCTGTTGGAGCAATCACATCCTTTGTCCTTAAGGCTATAAAACGCATCTCAAATGAGGTCATCTCTGCCCCGGCCCTGATTCCCATGGCATAACCGGCTCCTGTATTAAAGGGTGGATACCACATCTTATGGTGGGCAGAACCCTGGTTATTGGGCCGATAGATACCGGCAGCTCCACCGGTAGCAACTATGACCGCCCTGGCCTGGATCAGGTAAAAGACCCCCTTCCTGATATTGAAACCTATTGCCCCCTTAACCTGATTGTCTTCTACCAGAAGATCGGTTACCAGAACCCGGTTAAGCACCCTGGCTCCTGCTTCCAGGGCCTTATTGGCTATGATGGGTTTTAACCTCTCCCCACTGATTTTGATATTCCATCTACCCCGGGCCAGATAATTCCCCTCTCTATCCTTCATAATCGGCAGGCCCCAGCTTTCCACTTCCTCTACAACCTCATTGAGCCTCCTGGCCATGGATAAGACCAGGTCTTCCCTGATTAAACCCATGGCATCTGCCCTGACATACCTGACAAAACTTTCCGGGCTTTCTCCAGGATTTATGTAGGCATTGATGGCATTCATCCCTGCCGCCAGACAACCACTACGCTCAATATGAGCCTTCTCCAAAATCAATACATCCAGGTCTGCTGCCTTTTCCCTGGCCTTTACAGCCGAAAAACAGCCTGCAGTCCCACCTCCAATAATCAGGAGGTCTGTCTCCAATATCTCTACCTTAAAATTACCCATTTCTAATAACCCTCCAATATACTCTCTTTTCTATACCCTTATATAATATGAAAAAACCCCTGCTCCTGTGCAGGGGAAAAGCTGGAAGGCTATTAATTATTAAAATTTCATCTTATATTCCAGGGGTGTACAACCCTCAAATTCCTTGAATTTTATTATAAAATAATCGGAATTTCCATAACCAACCCTTTCGGCTATCTGGTAGATGTGGAGGTCTGTCCTTCTTAATAGCTCCTTTGCCTTCTCTATCCTGATTTCATTCAAATAACGGGAAAAACTGGACCCGGTTTCCTTCTTGAATAATTGGCCCAGGTAGGCAGTATTGATATAAAACTTCTCTGCCAGGTCTTTTAGCCTTAAATTTTCACCATAATTATCATTAATATAGAGCAATACCTTGTTGATCAGGCCACAGTTTTTCTTCAATTCCTCAATATAATTCATGCTATCAGCAACAAAATCCAACAGTTCCTTTTTCAGTTCACTTATATCCATACTGCTAATAGTAGTCTTAAAGAAACTGTAATCCTTGATTATATTATCTATACTACCCCCCATATTATTAAGGATAGTGGATAATTTGATGATAAAATTATCCAGGTGGATCTTAATGATCCGGGGATGCAGGCTGACTTCATTAAAATAGGCAATTATCTCTTCAACGATTTCTCCAGCCTCATTGCTATTCTGTTCTATGACAGCAATTAAATTATCAAATTCCTTGATTTCTGTAAACTTCTCACAGAGGTTTTCCCTTCTCTCATGATAAAAATACTCATAGGGATTACCCCGGGCCAGATCCTTTTTAATTATTTCCAGGGCTCCTATCAATTCCTCTTCATCAATAGGTTTCAGGAGGTAAGCCCGGACATTGTATTTCATTGCTTCCCGGGCATAATCAAATTCATCATATCCACTTAAGATAATAAACTTCATCTGATCATCCTGGAGTTCCTCCCTGATAAATCTGATAAGCTCTAAACCATCCATACCGGGCATCTTAATATCGGTAATAATCAAATCAGGAGGATTTTTCTCTAACTTCTCCAGGGCATCCCTGCCGTTTTTGGCCAGATCACTGATGATAAAATCATTTTTCTCCCAATCTATCACATAGCGCAGGCCATTTCTGATATTCGGTTCATTATCAACAATCATCACTTTATACATATTGGACTTATACCTCCATAGGAATCAGCAATTGTACTAAAGTACCCTGTCCTTCCTTGCTTTCTATTCTCAGGTCAAATTCTGTTCCATAATATAACTTTAAGCGCTGGTAGATATTCTTTATCCCAACCATCTTTCCATCTAAACCCTCATCAGAATCCAGATTAGCCAGGATCTGCTTTAATTTCTTTTCTTTTATCCCAATACCATTATCCTGGATGATAAAGTGCAATTTATCCCCTTCTATTTTGATCTGGAGATAAATCTCTCCTTTATATTCACTCTTCTCCAGGCCATGGATACAGGCATTCTCCACAATTGGCTGTAAAATCAGTTTTGGGATCTTAATGGGCAAGGCTGGTCCTTCTATATCTATTTCATATTCAAATTCATTGCCAAAACGGTATTTCTGTATCTCCAGAAACTCCCTGACACTGGTAAGCTCATCAGCCACAGTGATAAAATCCTGTTGAAAATTTAAGATCCGGCGGAAGGAACGGGCCAGATACTTAATTATCTCCGCTGTCTCTGTCTCTCCCTTTTCCAGGGATTTCATCCTGATAGACTCCAGGGTATTAAAAAGATAATGAGGTTTAATCTGGCTCTGGAGGGCACTTAATTCAGCCTGTTGCTTTTCCAACTTAATCTGGACCTGTTGTAATTTGGCTTCATAGACATCAGTAATCAGGATTTTAATCTTCCTGACCATTCTATTATAGGCCCTGATTAAATTGCCGATTTCATCTTTACCCTGTATTCCTGGAAATTGACTGGTAAAATTCCCCCCATCCAGGGTGCTGACATGTTCTGATAGGGCGTTAAGACGCTGATAAAAAGAACGATAGATAAGAAAAATAATGAAAGAGGAGAGGAATAAACTCATTAAGGTAAGAAGAACTATCCTGATTCTCGGTTCCTGTAAAGCCAACTCAAGGTCCTGATGATCCATTATATTTATAATCTTCCAGTTAAAATACCTGTTAATTCTGCCTTCTACAATCTCTTCCTGGTTCATCCATAGATAATCAGCCAGGTCCTTGTCTATTTCTGGTAGTTTTCCTGCAAATAATAAGCGGTCATCATCTACAATTAATATTTGTCCACGTAAGTTTTCATACCTGATCAGTTCCATTATATTGCCACTATAAAGGTCTACCTTTAAGATCTATCTATGCCTTGGTATTGATTTAAAATCTGGACAACCGAGACCGGTGTAAGAACACTTTGGTCTCCCCTTACTTCCTGGTCTCCATACCAGACATATCTCTTATCCAGGGAACTCAAGACCCCCTTATACCAGGCAGAAGACCTGACCTCATTATCAATTTTCCTGACCTTTGCAGAATTCAAAATAGTGGGATTATCTGTATAGATTGTCATATTATTAATCTGGGGATAGGATTCTCCGTGTAAATATAGATATGACTTAAAGTAATTATTATAGGTCTCAACAAAAGCCAGGTTTGATTCATAATCATGATCCAGCATTTCATATAACTGCTGGTCCATGTAAATCTTATTGGCCTGGGCTATAAGAAAATTAAGGTCCTTTTCCATTAACTTGGCTACCTGTTCTGTTGACTGGCGATAATAATTCTCATAGGTAACCTTGACATTTTCCACTGTATTATTATAGAAAATCAGATTAATTGCAATGATTGGCGTAACAACACATACCAGATAGACCAGGATCAATTTATGCTTTACTTTAATATCATTCAAAAAATTATATTTTCTCATCAGTTACTCCTGTTAATTTATAATTTAAAACAGAAGTTTATAATTACTCTGCAGAAAATAAAAAAAGACATTTGCTATAATGAAAACGTACTTTCTGCAAAGATTACAAACCTTACATTTCATTATAACAAATGTCCCTTATTTTTTCAATAAAACCGCTTTTTCCTCTTCCCGGGATTACTCTTTTACACCACCCAGGGTCAAGCCATGAACAAAGTATTTCTGTAAGAAAGGATAAATACAGGCAATGGGAACTGTAACAATTACTGTCATGGTAGCCCTGATGGCTCTTGGAGTAACCTCATTAGCACCTGCAGCTGCCCTGGACATAGCCAATTCCATAGAGGTCGACATCTGTTGGGCACTGGCCAGAACCTTCTGGAGCTCATAAGCAAGTGTACTTAACTCTGGTTTCATGGGGTTGTAAACAAAAACATCAAACCAGGAGTTCCAGGCTGCTACTGCAGTAAATAAAGCTACAACGGCCAGTACAGGCTTAATCAATGGGAAGATTATTCTTAAGAATATGGTAAACTCTCCAGCACCATCTATTTTAGCCGATTCAATGAGACTTTCAGGAAGCCCACTGATATAAGTCCGGACAATTATCAAGTTAAAAGCATGTAAGATAGCAGGCCAAATATATACCCAGAAACTATTGGTCAAGCCCAGAAAACGGTAAACGAAATAGGTTGGAATTAATCCACCATTAACATACAGGGTAATTACATAAATAGTAGAAATAAACTTCCTCAAAACAAACTCTTTCCTACTGATAGTATAGGCCAAAATCGCTGTAGAAAAAACACCTAAAACTGTACTTAAAACAGTACGGGCAAGTGTAACTTTAACAGCCTGATAGATCTGCGGCCTAGCCAGCAACATCCTATAGTTAAAGGTAGTAAATTTCCGCGGCCAGAGATATATTCCACCCTTTAAACTATCTAACCCATCATTAAATGAAACGGCAACTGTATTTAAAAAGGGGTAGAGAGTAACTACGATTAAACAGATGAGAAAAATATAGACAAATGCATCAAGCAAGATATCTTCCGTACTTCTTCTTTTTCTAAATCTCGCTAATTTTGCCATCATATTCCCCCCTTATATTAACCTTTCTTGATCCAGACGTTTAGCTATATAGTTAGCGGAAAGTACCAGCACAATACTTACCACACTTCTAAAGATACCTGCTGCTGTAGCAAAGGAGTATCTCATCATCTTCAAGCCAAAATCAAGTTCAAAGATTTCAAAAATCCTTGCATATTCAATTACTCTACCATTTTGCAATAAATAAACCTGCTCAAAACCAGCATTCATCAGTTGTCCAATATTAAGAATCATAAGTATAACTAATGTTGGCCTTAATGCTGGTAGTGTTATATGCCTGATTCTCTGCAATCTGCTGGCACCATCTATCATGGCTGCTTCATATAAGTTAGGATTAATGGAAGTCATAGCGGCCAGATAAACAATAGCATCCCATCCGATTTGCTTCCAGACATGGGAAAAACCAATTACCCACCAGAATAATTCAGGTACACCTAAAAACATGATCGGTTTATCTATAATATTAAAAAACATTAATATCTCATTTATAATTCCATCAGTAGCAAGCAAATCACGTACCAGGTTAGCCGCAACTACCCAGGAAATAAAATAAGGTAGATATGAAATAGTCTGGGTAATTCTCTTGAATTTAATACTTCGTACTTCGTTTAAAATCAGAGCCAATAAAATAGCAAAAAACATACCTAAAGTCAGTTTAATAGCACTTATTGCAATTGTATTACGTAATACCTGGAAAAACACCGGGTCCTCGAAGAGAACCTTGAAGTTTTCGAAACCAACCCAGGTCTGATCAAAAAAGCTTCTGGCTGGCCAATAATTCTGAAAGGCCATTAACCAACCACCAACGGGAAGGTACCTGAATATAATTACATAAACTATAAATGGGAAAGACATCATAACCCAGGCTCTCTGTTCCCATAGTTTTGCAAGGAAAGTATCTTTTTTCTTTATCTTTACTGGATCTACTGATAATTCGCTTTTCACAGGCCTTACCCCCTCCTTATGAATTTTATAAAAGGGTGCTTCGAAAAGCACCCTTTTAAAATGCTTCTAATAATTAACTAGACATTAATTTTCAATTTTTGGTCCCCAGTTTTCAACTCTCCAGTTAACCTGCTCCTGGAGATACTCCAAACGGAGTTTCAGCAGAGGACGTGTACGGTTTACATAGTCTTCCCAGATAATTTCAAATTCAGCTGGGCTGCTCATAACGAGTCTTGGTACATATTCTTTCATAAGGTCACCGTGTCTTGTACCTTCAATATGAGCTGGTGAACCAGTTGGAACAGTAATGGTCCAGATTGGATAATATGGTACTTTGTCATGTGGTTTTGGTGGGTTATAGAAATCGGTAAATGATTTTATACCATAAGCATCCATAACTTCTTTTTCAGAAGGTGTAGCGGCAGCATAAATCATGCTGGGCTGGTTATCTGGAACATAGCTGTTACCGTCTTCAGCAACACCGATTAAGCTTGGGAACAGGTTCAGATAATACTGTCTTCCGAATACGTCTCTTACCCAGTTAGGATCTCTAAAGAGGGCTAACTGTTCTTCGGTACGATAGTACATACCATTTTCGTCAACTTCATAGTGTTCGCCTTCAATACCCCACTGGATTAACATCTGGTTAGCTACCAGATAGTCCCAATACTTGATTACGCCAACTGGGTCTTTACAGGCAACTGTAATACCCATACCCTGTGTTTGCTGGATATATGGAGTATCACGCATGTATTCTTCTACCATTTCGTCAAATACGATTGGGAATGGAATCAAGATGCTATCTGGATCGTCTCTGTTCAGGATATCTTGTGCTTGCTGCAGTACCCAGTGCTGAGCAAAGGTACCCAGAACACGACCGGAAGCTAATCTTTCAATGTACTGGTCATAGTTGATAACAAACATTTCTGGGTCAACTACGCCTTTGTTGTACATTTCATTAAGTTTCTGGTAGTAGTATTTTTCTACTAAACCAGTATGGTATGGTCTAACAACGAATTTGTTTCCTTCTTTAGGAGCAACAAATCCACCTTCGTTTGGATAACCCATTAAGTGCTGTGGTACGTTTGTTGTACTGTAGTTGTAGGTACTATCAAAGGTTGTTAACCAACCAATTGTTGGCTGTCCTTTGTAGGTTGGGTTTTTAGCCATGTAATTTTCGATCAGTTCAAACATTTGGTCGAAAGTTTTTACTTTTGGCCATCCAGCGTCTTTCAGAACTCTCTTGTTGATGTAGAATCCAAGAGCTGGATATCTTCTGTCATTGGCACCAAATGGAATAGCCTGCTGGGGCAGGAAGTAGATATGTCCATCTGGAGCAGTAATTTGATCAAAGAATTTAGCATAGTATTTCTTGATATTTGGAGCATGCTCTTCGATTAAGTCTTCCAGTGGAATATAGGCACCTGCGTCAACTAACCTTTGGGTATAGTGAGCAGCGTACATCATGTCAGGATAGTCACCACTGGCAATCATAAGACCTAATCTGGTCTCCAGGTCACCAACAAGGAATTCTCTCTTTAATTTAACGCCAGTTTCCTTGTCGATGATGTCGCCCAAGATTGTAGAACCAGGATAATCTGGTAATGGGTCACTGCTGAAAAGAGTGAACTCTTTGTACTCTTGGGCTACAACAAGTGAACCAATTGCCATAACCAACACAAGCAACAACATTAAACCCTTAAACCTCTTCAATATAAACCCTCCTTTTGTATTTATGAAAGTAAAATACCTAACTATATTTTAGTCAATAATGCCTAAGTGTACAACCTAAAAAATTATAGTAGTTATCTTAATAATTATATATTTTCAGACAACTCCCTTTATGACTGCCTATAATATAAGGAAAGTAATTAATAATTTTAGAAGAAAGAAGATTTACTTGCTAAAAAAAGTCCTATCAGCTATAATGATTTAAGTCCTTATAAAGACTATCATATCAAGAAGGAGGCAGGATTACCATACCATTTAAAAGCTTTTATTTTATCTATTATATTTATGTTGCAGCAGTATCTTATCTCTATATTTACTTTACTGATATCGGCATCTCCGCTACCCAGCTGGGTATCATGAACTCTATCGCCAAATCCCTGGCGATTATAACCATACCTGTCTGGGGAATGCTGGCCGACTATTATTCAGCCACTAAAAGGGTTTTACAGATTGCCCTCTTCGGTGTCTTACTGGCCCAACTGGCCTTTTTAACTACAGAACTATTCTGGCTGGTATTCTTTATATATATCTTCCATGCCTTATGTGAGGGCCCTATTGCTTCCCTGAATGATTCTCTTCTCATAAGCAACCTGGGAGAAAGGGCCAGTGAATATGGTAAGTACCGGGCCCTGGGTTCTTTGAGTTATTTGCTCTTTGTTACCCCCTTTGGCTTTATTATTGAAAGGACCAGTACCAGGACCCTATTTTTCATTACTGGCTTTGCCCTCTTAATAGCAGTGCTGAATGCAACAAAATTACCAGAGGCCCGCAAGAATGTCCGGGTTTCCAGGTTTGCAGACTTTAAGGTTTTAATTCATAATAAAGAATTACTTCATTTTTTAATCTTTACTTTCTTTACACAGTTAACCTTGATGGGCCACTTTACTTATTTCCCTATCCTCTTTAAAGAAATCGGTGGTGGCGAAACCCTTTATGGAGTAGCTTCATTTATCGGAGCAGCCAGCGAACTATTGATCTTCCAGAAATCAGATCTTATCTTTAAAAAGTTTAAACTAAAAACTATATTTCTGGTTTCTTCACTGGCCTTTACTTTACGCTGGTTCCTGGTAGCCACCTTTCAGGTCCCCCACATCCTGCTCCTGAGCCAGCTCTTACACAGTTTAACCTATGGTTTATTCTATGTCACGGCTGTAAACTATATTGCCCATATCGTTAAAGAAGAATTCCGGGCCACAGGCCAGAACCTCTATGCTTCAACCATCAGTATCAGTAGTGTTATCAGCAGCCTTCTCGGTGGATTCATCTTCGATAATCTGGGCAGCAGGACCCTGTATCTCCTGGGCTCCTTCATTGCCCTGACAGCAGGCCTGGCATATTATTATAAACAGGTAAAAAGTGAACAAAGTCTTGCCTAAGCTAAAAAAGTATTCCTGATTTCCGGGAATACTTTTTTTGTTTTAGCAGGGTCCCCTGTCTCCTCTTTATGGACTTCATCTATCACCTCTTTACATCCAACCACCAGACAGGTATCCTCCTTGTTTTCCCTTGAAATCAATAGGTTTCCACCCAGGTCATCACAGGCTATGAAAAAAAATTAAATTTTCCAGAAAAAATGCAAAAAAACTCTTGACTTCCTTTTCTCTTCTGCTTATAATAATGTTCGTTGAAGTTTAGTTATTGTAAACTATAAGTTTAGTATAAATAAAAAACAGACAGGATGAAGTTAATGAAGATTGGAGAAAAAATCAGGAGTCTACGGATCAAAAACCAACTTACCCAGGAAGAATTGGCCAACCGCTGTGAATTATCAAAAGGCTTTATATCTCAAGTGGAAAGGGACCTGACTTCCCCTTCCATCGCCACTCTCCTGGATATTCTGGAATGCCTGGGAACAAATATCAAGGATTTTTTCAATGAACCCATTGATGAGAAAATTGTTTTTAAGAAAGATGATATTTTTATCCGGGAAAATCCGGACCTGAAATATCTAGTCCAGTGGCTGGTTCCTAATGCCCAGAAAAACGAGATGGAACCTATCCTCCTTCATCTGGAACCCGGTGGCTCTACCGAAATGGATGACCCCCATGAAGGGGAAGAGTTTGGTTTTGTCCTGGCCGGGAGTATCAATCTCCATCTGGGCAATCAGGTCCTGAAAGTCAGGAAAAATGAGAGTTTTTACTTTAAGGCTGAACATAGCCACTTTATTTCCAACCCTGGTTCAAGGAAAGCACAGGTTTTATGGGTTTCAACCCCACCCAGTTTTTAAGAAAATATAGTATAGGAGGCAGTGGGATGCAGGAAATTATAATTGATTTAGTCAATGTTTCAAAAAACTATAATGGTACAGAAGCACTAAACAATATCAACCTTTATATACGCAAAAATGAGTTTGTAACACTCCTTGGACCCAGTGGATGTGGAAAAACCACTACTCTCCGGATTATCGGGGGTTTTGAAAAACCCAGTAGTGGGGAGGTCTATTTTAATGGTGTCAAAATAAATGATCTTCCCCCCTATAAGCGGAAAGTAAATACGGTCTTTCAAAAATATGCCCTTTTCCCCCATCTGAGTGTCTTTGAAAACATTGCTTTTGGCCTGAAGATTAAAAAGATGGATAAAAAAATTATTGATAAAAAAGTCCGGGAGGTCCTGGCCATGGTTAACCTGGCCGGTTATGAAAAACGCAAAATCGATTCCTTAAGCGGTGGCCAGCAACAAAGAATAGCCATTGCCCGGGCCCTGGTCAATGAGCCGGAGGTTTTGCTCCTTGATGAACCCCTTGGCGCCCTTGATCTAAAATTACGCCAGGAAATGCAGTTTGAGCTGAAAAATATGCAGCAGAGACTGGGAATAACCTTTGTCTACGTGACCCATGACCAGGAAGAGGCCCTTTCCATGTCTGATACAATCGTGGTCATGAAGGATGGAAGAATCCAGCAAATCGGTACCCCCATTGATATCTATAATGAACCCAAGAATGCCTTTGTAGCTGATTTTATCGGTGAAAGCAATATCATCAATGGCACCATGGTCCAGGATTACCTGGTTAATTTTGCCGGCCTGGACTTTGAGTGTGTTGATAGTGGTTTTGGCCAAAATGAACCCGTTGATGTAGTAATCCGTCCAGAAGATATCCAGGTGGTCAGTGAAGCAGAAAGCCCATTAAGGGGTGAAGTAAAAACAGTAACCTTTAAAGGAGTCCACTATGAGATGATAGTCCAGAGCAACGGCATCCATTGGAAAATCCACAGTACTGGCATGGAACCTGCCGGGACCAGAGTCGGCCTGAAAATCGTCCCTGATGCCATCCATGTCATGAGAAGGGTGACAGCCAAATGAGGAGAAACTGGTTAAGCTATCCTTATCTCTTTTGGGTCTTGCTCTTTATCCTCCTCCCCCTCCTGCTGGTTCTATACTATAGTATTACCAGCATTACCGGGGAAGGAATCCGTTTTACCCTGGAACATTTCCAGCGTTTTATGGAACCTATTTACCTTAGAGTCCTTTTTCGTTCTGTTAAACTGGCTTTCATCAGCACAGTCCTTTGCTTGCTTTTGGGTTACCCTATGGCCATGATCCTGGCCGGAAAGAATTTCAAAAAGAAGAATGTCATGGTTTTTCTCTTTGTTGTGCCAATGTGGATGAATTTTTTGCTCCGTACCTATGCCTGGATGACCCTGTTGGAAAAAAACGGTTTGATCAATACCTTCCTGGCCCGGCTGGGCTTATCGCCCCTGAATATTCTTTATACAGAAAAAGCCGTTGTCTTGGGAATGGTCTATAATTTTTTGCCTTTTATGGTTCTCCCGATTTATTCAGTCCTGAGTAAAATTGATAAAAGCCTGATTGAAGCAGCTGAAGATCTGGGGGCCAATGGCATTACAGTCTTCCGGAAAGTCATCTTCCCCCTCAGCCTTCCGGGGGTAGCCTCCGGAATTACCATGGTTTTCATGCCGGCTGTGACCACCTTTGTCATTTCCCGGCTCCTGGGTGGTGGACAGTTTACCTTGATTGGAAATTTGATTGAACAACAGTTTTTAGTAGCCGGTGACTGGAATTTCGGTTCAGCCATTTCCATGGTCATGATGGCAGTTATTCTCTTGAGTATTGGCATTATGTCCAGGTATGAGAGGGAAAATGAAGGGGGTGGGCTCTGGTGAAACGTTTTCTGGCAAGAGGGTATGCGGCCTTGATCTACCTCTTTTTATATGCCCCTATCCTTATTCTGATTGTTTTTTCCTTTAATGCTTCTAAATCAAGGGGAAACTGGGCAGGCTTTACCCTTAATTGGTACCTGGAACTCTTCCAGGACCGGCAAATTATGAAGGCTTTATATTATACAATGGTTATAGCGGTTCTCTCCGCAATAATTGCTACAGTGATCGGTACGGCGGCAGCCATAGGTATTCATAATATGAAAAGGCTGAAAAAAACGATTGTGATGAATCTTACCTATATCCCGGTAGTTAACCCGGATATTGTAACAGGGCTATCCCTGATGCTCCTGTTCATTTTCACCAATCTTCAACTGGGCTTTGTCTCACTGCTTTTGGCCCATATAACTTTTAATATTCCTTATGTAATCCTTTCTGTCCTGCCGAAACTAAAACAACTGGACAAAAACCTATATGAAGCAGCCCTGGATCTGGGAGCTACCCCTCTCTATGCCTATCGGAAAGTAATCCTGCCCGAGATTATGCCAGGCATAGTTACCGGCCTTCTGCTGGCCTTTACCCTTTCTGTAGATGATTTTGTGGTCAGCTTCTTTACTACCGGTTCCGGGGTCTCTACCCTCTCGATTATTGTTTACTCAATGGCAAGGCGGGGAATTAACCCTAAAATAAATGCCTTATCCAGCCTCCTCTTCCTGACGGTTTTGATTTTATTGGTCATTGTTAATTTCAGGTCTGGAGAAAATAAAAATAAGGAGTGAAGAAGATGAAAAAATATAATCGCCTTATCCTGAGTTTAGTCCTGTTATTGACGGTTGTCCTCCTGACTGCCTGCCAGCAGGATGAGCGGGTTGTCCTCAATGTTTATAACTGGGGAGACTATATTGACGAATCGGTTATCCAGGAATTTGAGGAAAAATACAATATCCGGGTAAACTATGATACCTTCAGTACAAATGAGGATATGTATGTCAAGATCAAGGCAGGAGGGGCAGACTATGATGTCCTCTTCCCTTCTGACTATATGATCGAGCGGATGATCAAGGAAGACATGTTGCATAAGTTAGATTTTGACAACATTCCAAACTATAAATATATCGAGGGCCAGTTTAAGAACCTGGAATATGATCCCCAGAATGAGTACTCAGTACCCTATATGTGGGGAACAGTAGGCATCCTTTATAATAAAACCATGGTCGAAGAACCAGTTACCAGCTGGCAGATTCTCTGGGACCAGAAGTACAGCAAGCAAATCCTGATGCTGGATAGCCAACGGGATTCCATCGGGGTTGCCCTTAAAATGTTGGGTTATGACATGAACACCCGGGACCTGGATGAACTGGAAGCAGCCAAACAGGCCCTGATTGAACAAAAACCCCTGGTCCTGGCCTATGTAGGAGATGATGTTAAAGATAAAATGATTGCCGGAGAAGCAGCTCTGGCCGTGGTCTGGTCCGGGGATGCTGTTTATATGAAATGGGAAAATCCCGATCTGGAATATGCCCTCCCGGAGGAAGGCAGTAACCTCTGGGTCGATGCCATGGTAATACCGAAAACCAGCAAAAACAAGGCAGAAGCAGAGTTATTCATCAACTTCATGTGTGATCCCGAGATTGCCTTTAAAAATACCGATTATATCGGTTATTCCAGTCCACACAGTGAAGCGAAAAAGATGCTGGACCCAGAACTGCTTGATGATCCAGCCGCTTATCCCGACCTTGAAGGCCTGGTCAATTACGACATCTTTAAAGACCTGGCCGATTACCTGAAGGTATATGACCGAATCTGGACTGAAGTTAAAGCCCATTAAAGATAAAAATAAATATAATTTGAAAAAAGTATTCCTGAATTTTCGGGGATACTTTTTTTGTATAATTTTATTTGATTTTTAAGAAATCTTTCTCTATTAATAAATAAATTTGCTTGCTAATATAGATCTATTAAATAAGCTATTTTTATAGTTCTCCTCCATTGACACAAATTTACATTCTACTGTAGTTCTATTAAAAGTTTTTAAAATTTTACCCTCTTTCAGGCTCCATCCTTCCTTTACATTCTACTGTAGTTCTATTAAAAGTATTTTTCCCTAGATATTTTTCAGCAAAATAGTTTAGCTTTACATTCTACTGTAGTTCTATTAAAAGGCGTATATAATATAAGCGAATTTCATAAAAATAAAGCTTGATTTTCCAAGATTTATGAGGGTATAAAAAAGGCTTCACCCCTCTTTTTCTCGAATATTAATAGTAACTAAACCAAAAAACAAGAAAGAGGTGAAGCTACTATTAATATTCGTCAACAAACTCTATTCTCCTTTGAAGATTTAATGAATTTGCAAACAAAACCTAAATTAATTTTGATTCTTGATAGTCTTGACCTTTCCAGTATA
>Ga0208823_1000182_pt1 | contig 54000 bp, 36 predicted proteins | sample AD_UKC075_MetaG_FD_184440 | JGI IMG/M metagenome (GOLD analysis project Ga0208823, IMG submission 184440) | Active sludge microbial communities of municipal wastewater-treating anaerobic digesters from USA - AD_UKC075_MetaG (SPAdes) (version 2) | ecosystem: Engineered > Bioreactor > Anaerobic >...
CCGGGCATCACGCCCGAGTCGAGGATGGCGATCCCGATGCCCTTGCCGTCCAGCCCGGTGGACGCGGTGGCGGTGGCCGACGCATAGGCACGCACCGCGGCGGTGGCCGCACCGGTGGCGCTTTCCAGCATGCTGTAGGAGTGGCGCGTCGTGCGGTTGGGCGTGATCGAGACCACGTCGCTGCGCTCGTCGATCTCGGCCAGCGCCTTCGAAGGCACCGACACCAGCAGCGCCTGCACCGACGAGAAGCTGCCGTTGACCGTGCCGCCCAGGCGCTGGACATGGGCGCGCAGGTTGGCCATGGTCTTGTCGCTGTCCTTGCTGACGACGATGGCCTCGACGAAGCGCCGGCCGTTCTTCACTTGCACCCAGCGCTCGCCGGGCTGCAGCGGCGAGTTGACCGCGATCTCCAGGTCACGCGCGATCTTGCGCGGCAGCGACGGCTTGCCGGCATGGGCGCCCAGCCCGGTGACCAGCACCACGGTGGCCATCAGCATCAGCCACACCGGGCGCAGCAGGCGGCGCTCGATCAGCACGATGAACGGTGTCAGAAATCCCATCAGCAGCTCCATGTCGACTGGGTTGTCGGAGGGGCCTGCGACCCCCTCGAACAAGTGGGCCGGATGATGGGCTGCCAGCGCCCGCGCGTATCAAAACGAAAAAACTGAACGTGCGGTTCTGCGCGTGAGGAAGTCACGACCGGCGCGGCCGGGGCAGGCGCTCGGCAGGTCTCAGGTGGACTTGAGCGCGGCTTGCGTGACGAAACGCACGCCCTGCCGCAGGCCGCGCCGGCTGCGGCGCGGCGGTGAAATCACCAGGCCCGCAGCTTGCTGCGCAGGCGCGCGATGCTCTGGCTGTGCAGCTGGCAGACGCGGCTTTCGGTGACCTTGAGCACCGCCGCGATCTCCCTGAGGTTCATGTCGTGCTCGTAGTACATGCTCATCACGTACTGCTCGCGTTCAGGCAGGTTCTTGATCGCCGCGACCAGGGCCTCGCGCATGCGGCGGTCCTGCAGCATGGCCAGCGGGTTGGCCTCGTCGTCGGCGACGTGGCGGTCGAGGTAGTCGTCGTCGCCCTCGTCGCCGGTCATGTCCTCCAGGTAGACCAGCTGGGTGCCGCGCACCTTGCCCAGCAGCTCCTGGTACTCGACCAGGCCCAGGCCCATCTCGGCGGCGATCTCGCTCTCGTGCGGCGCGCGGCCCAGCTTCTGCTCCAGCTTGTGCACCGCGCTCTCGATGCTGCGCTGCTGGCGCCGGTCGCCGCGGCTCATCCAGTCGTTGCCGCGCAGCTCGTCGAGCATGGCGCCGCGGATGCGCTGGGTGGCGAAGGTCTCGAACTGCACGCCATGGGCCGAATCGAAGCGGGTCAGCGCGTCGGACAGGCCGATCATGCCGACCTGGATCAGGTCGTCCAGCTCCACGTTGGCCGGCAGCTTGGCGATCATCTGGTGGGCCAGGCGGCGCACGAGCGGGCTGTATTGCTTGAGCAGCGCGTTGGCGTCGAGGCGGCCCTTGGCGGTGTACATGGTCATCATGCTCCGGACAGATCTCAGTTCAGGTGGCCGGCGGGCGCGGGCCGACGTGCGGACGCGCGCACGGGAGGTGGAGGCGGGGCCGCCGCGTCGATGGCGGTCACCGCGGCCAGCGGGTTGACGGCGGTGCCCGCCAGGCGGTCGGCCAGGCGGTCGGCGACCAGGCCGCGCAGGTCGGCACCCAGGGGCGCCTGCGCGCTGCCCTGCGGGTCGACCACGGCCACCTGGCGCAGCGCGGCGCCCAGGAAGTGGTCGGCACAGTCGGCCAGGCGGTCGCCCATGCGGCGGGCACGGCGCTGGCCGACGTCGCCGGCCACCACCAGGTCGTAGGCCAGCGCGCCCAGGCGCTGGGACAGCAGCTTCATCGAGGTGTAGGCATGCGTCAGGCTGTCGGGCCGGGCGCCGGCCAGCAGCAGCGGGCGCGGCGCCTGGCCGGCGAACATGCGGCGCAGGTCCAGCGCACCGGCATGCAGCAGCACCACGTCGGCCTGCGCCGCCACGGCTGCGCCGCGCAGCGCCTCGATGAAGGCCGCCAGCGTGGCGCGGCTGTCGAGGAAGTGCATCGGCAGGCCGCCCGCGGCCAGGTAGCTGACCTGGGCGGACAGCGGCTCGATGCAGGCCACCAGGTCCACCGTGGCCAGCTGGTGCGCGGGCGAGGCCGAATCGGCAGCGTCGACCACCACGGTGCGCAGGCCCTGCTCGGCCAGGGCGGCGCACAGGCGCTCCATCACCGCGCCGGTGCCCGGCACATGCGGGTTGTGCACCAGCGGCAGGAAGCGCGCCTGGAGGGCCTGGGCGCCGGCAAAGCGCTGGCGCAGGCCATGGGCCTGGTCGAGCGGCGCGGCGGTGCGGCGGTGGGGCTGGGCGGGCATGGGCAAGTGCAAGGGTCGGGGCGTCGGGGTCGGTTCGGGGATCAGGCCGGCAGCGCGGCGCCCCGGCCGGCTTCGGTGGCGCTCGGGCCCGCGGCGGCCGGGTAGCCGGCGCCATGGATGGCGGCGAACACCAGGTTCACCTCGGCGGCGTCGAGCTTCCAGGCGGCATTGCCGCCGCCGCGCAGGGCACGCTGCACCAGGGCCTGGGCGCCCAGGCGGTGCCAGTCCTCGGGCACGCGCTGGCCGTTGGCCACGCCCACCACGCGGGCGCGGTGGCGGATCAGCGCGTCCAGCGCCGGGCCCAGCTTCACCGCCTCGTCGAGCTTGCTGACGATGACGCCCAGGCACTGCTGCACGCCGTAGGCCACCATCACGTCCTCCACCGTCTCGCCCTGGGCGGCGGCGTTGATCACCAGCAGCTTGCGGATCGCCGGGTGCTGCAGCATGTCCAGCAGCTCGCGGGTGCGGGCGTCGCGCTGGGCCATGCCGGCGGTGTCGATCAGCACCAGCTTCTTGCCCGACAGCAGCTCCAGCAGGTCTTCCAGCGAGGCGCGGTCGTGCGCGGTGTGCACCGGCACGCCCAGGATGCGGCCGTAGGTGCGCAGCTGCTCGTGGGCGGCCACGCGGTAGGCGTCCAGCGTGATCAGGCCCAGGTTGGCGGCACCATGCTTCATGGCGAAGGCCGCCGCCAGCTTGGCCGTGCTGGTGGTCTTGCCCACGCCGGTGGGGCCGATCAGCGCGAGCACGCCGTCGTGGTCCTCCAGCGGGGCGTCCTGTTCGTCGGTGCGCACGTTGCGCTGCAGCACGTCGGCGGCCCAGGCCATCGGGTCGGCGGCGGTGGCGGGCAGGCCCTGCACCAGGCGGCGCACCAGGGCCGGCGACAGGCCGGCGTCGAACAGCGCCTGCGACAGCGTGGCCTGGCGCGGGTCGCGCTGCAGCCGCTCCATGAAGGCCAGCATGCCGAAGCGCTCGTCGATCAGGCTGCGCATGGCCTGCATCTCGTCGCGCAGGCCGCTCAGCGCCTCGTCGCTGGCGGCAGCGCGGGCGCCGTCGTCGGCCAGCTCCAGCGCCGGGCGGGTGCGACCGTCGCGGCCGTCACGGGCGACGCGGGCATCGCGGATGTCGCGGATCTCGCGGGCACCGGCCGGGCCCAGCAGGTCGTGGCGGCCGGCGGCAGGCGTGGCGGGCAGGCGCAGCTCGTCGCGCAGCACGGGGATCTCGTGGCGGGCAGCGGCCGGGTTGATGCGCTCGCGCAGCGGCGGCACGGCAGCGGCCTCGGCGCGGCGCTCGGCCCGGGGCACCACGCGCAGCGAAGCCGCGGCGGGCTCGGCGGTGGCCTGCGGAGGCTTGGCCGCTGCGGCCTGGGCCGCCGCCTGCGCGGCCACCCGCTGCTGCAGCGTGGCCGGCGGCTGCTGCGCCAGCTCGGCCTGGCGGCGCTTGAGCATGCGCTCGCGCACATAGTCCTGGAAGGTCAGCGTGCTCATGCCCAGGGTCTCGACGTCGCGCTCGACCGCGTTGTCCGGCGCCGGGCCGGCAGCGCCGCCGTCACTGAACAGCCCGGGCTCGATGCGCTCCTGCGCGCGTGCCTCCAGGCGCTCGCCGCGCGCGGCGATGCGCTCGGCCAGGCTCATCGGGCGCGGCGCGGCGGGGGCCGCAGGCACGGCCGCTGCCGGTGCGGCCAGCGGCGGCGCGGGCGGCGCCACTGGCCGGGCGGCCGGCACCTGGGCGGCGGCCTGCTCCAGGCGGGCCAGTCCCTCGGGGGCCATCGCCAGCACTTCCACGCCGTCGGCCGCGGGCTTGGTCGACAGCACCACCGCATCCTCGCCCAGCGCCTCGCGCACCTGGGCCAGGGCTTCGCGCGCTGTCCTTGCAGTGAACCGTTTCACGTTCATGCGGCGCTCCCGATGATGTTGCCGATGCGGATCGAATGGGTCTCAGGAATCTCGCTGTGGCCCAGCACCTTCAGGCGGGGCGCTGCGCGCTTGAGCAGCCGCGCCATGGGGACGCGGATCGGGTCGGGCACCAGCAGGCAGGCGGGCTGGCCCAGGTCTTCCTGCTTCTTGGCGGTGTTGGCGGCCTCGCGGGTGAGGGTGTCGGCCACGCCGGGGTCCAGCGCCGCGCCGTGCGGGCTGGTCAGGGCCTGGGTGACCAGGCGCTCCAGCTCGGGCTCCAGGGCGATCACGTCCAGCTCCTTGGTCGGCCCGTAGATCTGCTGCACGATCACCGGCGCCAGGTGCACGCGGATGCGGCGGGCCAGCTCGACCGGGTCGGTGACCTGGGCCGCGTTCTCGGCCACGCACTCGACGATGGAGCGCATGTCGCGGATGTGCACGCCCTCGTCGAGCAGCAGCTGCAGCACCTTCTGCAATGTGGCGATGCCGACCATTTTGGGAATCACGTCCTCGATGAGCTTGGGGGCCTGCTTCGTGACGTGCTCCACGAGCTGCTGGGTCTCCACCCGGCCCAGCAGGCGCGCTGCGTTCACTTGCATCAAGTGTGAAAGATGGGTCGCCACGACGGTCGCGCAATCAACGACGGTGAACCCATTCATTTGGGCCATTTCGCGCTGGCGCTCCTCAATCCAGGTGGCGGGCAGGCCGAAGGCCGGATCGGTGGTGGCGGTGCCCGGCAGCTTGATGCTGGCGCCGCCCGGGTTGATGGCCAGCAGCATGCCCGGGTAGGCCTCGCCCTCGCCCACCACGGCGCCGCGCAGCAGCACGCGGTAGGCGCTGGGCTTGAGCTCCAGGTTGTCGCGGATGTGCACCGCCGGCGGCAGGAAACCCACCTCGGCAGCGAACTTCTTGCGCACGCCCTTGATGCGGCTGAGCAGGTCGCTGCCGCCGGACACGCGGGTCTTGTCGACCAGGGCGATCAGCCGGTAGCCCACCTCCAGGCCCAGGGTGTCCACCGGCACCGGGTCGTCCCAGTTGGCCTCGGCATTGGCGGGCTGGGCGTCGGGTGGCGGCGCGGGCGGCGCCTCGGCGGCCAGCTTGTCGCGCCGCTTGAGGCCCCAGGCCAGGGCGCCCAGGGCACCGGCGATCAACAGGAACACCAGGTTGGGCATGCCCGGGATCAGCCCCAGCGTGCCGACGATGCCCGCGGTGATGCCCAGCGCCTTGCTGCTGCCGAACACCTGGGCGCCGATCTGGCTGCCGATGTTCTGCTCCTTGCCCACGCGGCTGACGACCATCGCCGCAGCCACCGAGATCAGCAGGCCCGGGATCTGCGCCACCAGGGCATCGCCCACGGCCAGCAGCACGTAGTGGTTGGCGGCGTCGCCGGCACTCAGGTTGTGGCTGATGACGCCGATCAGGAAGCCGCCGACGATGTTGATGACCAGGATCAGCATGCCGGCGATGGCGTCGCCGCGCACGAACTTGCTGGCACCGTCCATCGAGCCGAAGAACTCCGCCTCCTCGCCCACCTCGGCGCGGCGGCGCTTGGCCTCCTTCTCGTCGATCAGGCCGGCGTTCAGGTCGGCGTCGATCGCCATCTGCTTGCCGGGCATCGCATCCAGGGTGAAGCGCGCGCCGACCTCGGCGATGCGCTCGGCACCCTTGGTGACGACGATGAAGTTGATCACCACCAGCACGGCGAAGACGATCAGGCCGACCGCGAAGTTGCCGCCGATCAGGAAGTGGCCGAAGCTCTCGATCACCTTGCCCGCGGCGCCGGCGCCGGTGTGGCCTTCCATCAGCACCACGCGGGTGGAGGCCACGTTCAGGCTCAGGCGCAGCAGCGTGGTGACCAGCAGCACCGCCGGGAAGGCGGCGAAGTCCAGCGGGCGCACCATCTGCGAGGCCACCATCATCACCATCAGCGCCATCGCGATGTTGAAGGTGAACAGCAGGTCCAGCATCCAGGGCGGCAGCGGCAGCACCATCATCGCCAGCACCAGCACGATGAAGATGGGCGCGCCCAGGCTGCGCAGGATGGGCAGGCTCAGGCCGACCTTCGCGGCCGCCTGCTGGGCGGCGGGGTGGCCGGCCAGGCCGTCGAACAGCGCCTTGAACTGTTGAAGCAGAGGATTCATGGTTCAGGGGCTCAGGCGGGCGCGGCCTCGTTGTGCGGATCGAGGTCCGGCGGCACGTCGATGCTGGGCAGGTCGGCCGGCGCGGGGCCGCGGCCGGCCATCGCGGCGCGCAGCTGGTAGACATAGGCCAGCACCTGCGCCACGGCGGCGAACAGGCGGGCGGGGATCTCGTGGTCGACCTCGGTGTGGGCGTACAGCGCGCGCGCCAGCGGGGCGGCCTGCAGCACCGGCACCTGGTGCTCCTTCGCCAGGTCGCGGATCTTCAGCGCCAGCAGGTCGGCGCCCTTGGCCACCACGCGCGGGGCGGCCATGCGGCCCTCGTCGTACTTCAGCGCCACGGCGTAGTGGGTGGGGTTCATCACCACCAGGTCGGCCTTGGGCACGGCGGCCAGCATGCGCTTCCTGGCCATCTCGCGCATGCGCGCCTTGATGCGGCCCTTGACCTCGACGTTGCCCTCGGCCTCCTTGTGCTCCTGCTTGACCTCCTGGTGGCTCATCTTCAGCCGGTTGGCCAGCATGCGGCGCTGCAGCGGCACGTCGATGCCGGCGAACAGCGCCAGCACCACCACCAGGCCGGTCAGGCCGTCGAGCAGGGCCCCGCCGGTGTGGGCCAGGGCGGTGGGCAGGGGCATGGCCAGCGCGCTCTGGAAGCTGCCGTGGTGCAGCCACAGCCAGAAGGCGCCCACCACGCCCAGCACCAGCGCCAGGAAGCAGGCCTTGGCCAGGTCGCCCAGGTGCTGGCCCGAGACCATGCGGCCCAGGCCGGCCAGCGGATTGAGCTTGCCGAAATTCGGCGCCAGCGGCTTGAGGGTGAAGTTCCAGCCGCCCGAGGCCAGCGCCCCGCCCACGGCGAAGCTGGTGGCGACCGCGCCCAGCGGCACCAGCACCGCCATCCAGGCCCAGGTCAGCGCGCCGAGCTGGCGCGTCATTGCATCGGTTTGTGACAGCGCCTGCAGGTCGAAACGCAGGCCGGTGGCCAGCAGGCGGGCCACCCAGTCGGTCAGGCGTGGCAGCGCCAGCACCAGCAGCGCGCCGCCACCGCCCACGGCCAGCAGGTGGCCCAGGTCGCGCGAACGCGCCACCTGGCCCTCGCTGCGGGCCTTGCGGATCTTCTTCTCTGAGGCGGGGAGGTTGCGGTCCTGGGCGTCGGCCATGGCGAAGCGGGCACTCATGCCAGCACCGACGGGAATCCGTCAGCGCCCAGGCATGGTGCCGGCCGGTCGCACCGCGGTGGACCGGAAAAGCATCGCCAATCCCGGCGTTATCGGCAGCTTGCGCAAAAGCTGAAGCCTCAAGCTGGCAGGCAACGTGAATTGACGGAATTGCGTCTGCGTGGACGGGCCTCGGCTTAAGTCCTGGCCGTCGTTCCCGATAAGCAGACGAGTTACGCGTCGAAGCCGTGGTCCGCGCCCTGCCCGGGCTGCTGCAGCAACGCCGCCCGCCATCGCTGCACACGCACCCCATTTTCCGCGCCGAAGGAACGAAGACCATGGCCTCCACCATCCAGACCCTGACCCCTGCCGAGATCGCCGCCATGACCACGGCGCAGATCGCAGCGCTGAAGGCCACGGACTGGTCCGTGTTCACGCCCGAGCAGATCACGGCGCTCACGGCGGCGCAGATTCCCGCGATCCCGGCGCTCGGCCTGGCCGCGCTGAGTTCCAGCCAGCTGCGGGCGATGGACGCCACCGACTTCGGCGTAATGAACACGGCCCAGATCCGGGCGATCAGTGCGGCGGGCGTGGCCGGGCTGGATGCGGAGGATCTCGCCAACTTCAGCGGCGACCAGTTCCAGGCGCTCAGCTCGGCGCAGATCCGGGCGCTGGACGCCTCGGTGCTGGCCTCGTTCAACATCGACCGCATCACCGCGCTGACCACGGCGCAGGTCACCGGCCTGAGCTCGGCCCAGCTCGCTGGCCTGACCGAGGTGCAGCTGCAGCAGTTCGCCACCCAGCAGGTGCGTGCGCTGACGACCACCCAGCTCGGGAGCCTGTCGTCGGACGACTTCAACAGCCTGACCGAGGGCCAGGTGCAGGCGCTGGGCACGGCGCAGATCGCCGCGCTGTCCACCACCCAGCTGGCCAACATGGAGAGCAGCGACCTGGTCGCGCTGAGCCAGACCCAGCTGCGCGCGATCAGCACCCGCGGCATCGCCGCGATGGACAGCGCCGACATCGCCGCGCTGACGCCTGCCCAGCTGGCGTCGCTGACCTCGGTGCAGGTGCGCGCCATCGACGCCGCCGACCTCGCCGCCGTCGGCACGGAGGCGCTGGCCGCGCTGGGCACCGCGTCGATCGCGATGCTCAGCTCGGCCCAGCTGCAGGCGCTGGGCTCGGACCAGCTGCAGGTGCTCAGCACCGCCCAGGTGCGCGGCATCGGCGCCGCCCAGCTGGCCGCGCTGGGCAGCAGCGCGCTGAACACGCTGACCACCGCGCAGTTCACCGCCCTGGGCAGCAACCAGATCGCCGCGCTCACCACGGCGCAGATCGCCAACCTGGACAGCGCCGACCTGGCGGTGCTCAGCAGCGCCCAGCTGCGCGCCATCACCACCGCCGGCATCGCCGCGATGGACAGCGCCGACATCGCCGCGCTGAGCCCGCGCCAGCTGGCCGCGCTGGCCACCGCGCAGGTGCGCGCCATCTCCAGCGAGGACATCGCCGCCATCGGCACCGAGGCGCTGAGCCAGCTGGGCAGCGGCCAGCTGGCGGTCATGACCAGCGCCCAGCTCGCCGCGCTGGGCTCCGACCAGTGGCAGGCCCTGGGCGCGGCACAGCTGCGCGGCCTGGGCACCGCCCAGGTCTCGGGCTTGGCCACCAGCGCCCTGAACGCGCTGACCAGCGACCAGTTCCGCCTGCTGTCGACCGGCCAGGTCGGCGCGCTGACGACGGCCCAGGTCCGCAACCTCACCACCGAGGACCTGGCCGCGCTGACCACCGCGCAGATCCGCAGCCTGAGTAGCGCCGGCCTGGCCGCGCTGGACAGCGCGCAGATCGCCATCCTCAGCTCGGCCCAGCTGGGCGCACTGACCTCGACCCAGTGGCGCGCCATCGACAGCGGCGACCTCGCCGCCATCGGCACCGACGCCCTGGCCGGCCTGAGCAGTGCCCAGGTCAGCGCGCTGAGCAACGGCCAGCTCGGCGCCCTGGGCTCCGACCAGCTGATCGGCATGAGCAGCGCCCAGCTGCGCGGCCTGGGCACGGCCCAGATCGCCAGCCTGTCCACCGACAACCTCAACAGCCTGGGCAGCGACCAGTTCCGGGCCCTGACCTCGGCGCAGATCGCGGCGCTGACCACGCGCCAGATCGCCAACCTGCAGACCGAGGACCTGGCCGCGCTGAGCACCGGGCAGATCCGCGCGCTGGGCACGGCCGCGATCGCGGCGCTGAGCAGCACCGAGATCGGCACGCTGAGCTCGCAGCAGCTGGCGGCGCTGTCGAGCACCCAGATCAAGGCCATCGACACCGCCGACCTGGGCGCGCTGGGCAGCGACGCGCTGGCCGGCCTGGGCAGCGGCCAGATCGGCGCGCTGACCACCGCCCAGCTGGCGGCGCTGAGCACCGACCAGCTGACGCAGCTGAGCAATGCCCAGCTGCGCGGCCTGACGACGGCGCAGATCGCCTCGCTGGCCACCGACCACCTCAACAGCCTGGGCAGCGACCAGTTCCGGGCGCTGACCAGCGCCCAGATCGGCGCGCTGACCAGCGTGCAGCTGCCCAACCTCGAGTCGGCCGACCTGGCCGCGCTGAGCAGTGCCCAATTGCGCAGCCTGAACAGCAGCGCCATCGCCGGCCTGGACAGCGACGACGTCGCCGCCCTCACCTCGCAGCAGCTCGCCGCGCTGAGCACCGCCCAGGTGCGCGCCATCGAGACGGCCGACATCTCGGCCATCGGCACCACCGCGCTGGCCGGCCTGGGCAGCGGCCAGATCAGCGCGCTGACGACGGCCCAGCTGGCCGCCCTGGGCAGCAACCAGCTGCAGGCGCTGGGCACCGCCCAGCTGCGTGCGCTGACCACGGCCCAGATCGCCGGCCTGTCCACCGAGGACCTCAACACCCTGACCAGCGACCAGCTCCGGCTGCTGGCCTCGGCCCAGATCGCCGCGCTGACCACCGCGCAGGCCGCCAACCTGGAAAGCGCCGACCTCGCCGCGCTGAGCACCGAGCAGGTGCGCTGGCTGTCGACCCGGGCCCTGGCCGCGATGGACAGCGCCGACATCGCCGCGCTGACCTCGGCCCAGCTGGTGGCGCTGACCTCGCAGCAGCTGCGCGTCATCGAGACCACCGATGTCTCGTCCTTCGGCACCAGCACCATCGGAGGCCTGAACTCGGCCCAGCTGGGCGCGCTGACCACCGGCCAGCTCGACGCGCTGACCTCCACCGCGCTGCAATCGCTGAGCAGCGCCCAGCTGCGCGGGCTGACCACGGCGCAGATCGCCTCCCTGGGCACGAGCGACCTGGACACGCTGACCAGCGAGCAGTTCCAGGCGCTGAGCTCGGCCCAGATCGGCGCGCTGAACACCCAGCAGGTTGCCAACCTGCAGACCGAGGACCTGGCGGCCCTGACCACCGGCCAGATCCGCGCGCTGGCCACGGCCGGCCTGGCCGCGCTGGACAGCAACGACACCGCCGCGCTCAGCTCGGCCCAGCTGGCCGCCTTCGGCAGCAGCCAGCTGCGCGCCATCGACGCGGTCGACTTCGCCGGCTTCGGCACCACCGCGCTGCAGGGCCTGGGCAGCGGCCAGCTGGCCGCGCTGGACAGCGCCCAGCTCGCCGCGCTCAGCGCCAGCCAGTGGCAGGCCATCGCCCCCAACCAGCTGCGCGGCCTGGGCACGGCCCAGATCGCCAGCCTGACCACCGCCGACCTCAACGCGCTGACCAGCGACCAGTTCCGCGCGCTGAGCTCGGGCCAGATCGCCGCGCTGACGACCTTCCAGGTGTCCAACCTGGACAGCGCCGACCTGGCCGCGCTGAGCACGGCGCAGATCCGCGCGCTCACCACCGCCGGCATCGCGTCGTTCGACAGCAACGACATCGCCGCCCTGACCACCGCCCAGCTGGCCGCGCTGACCAGCACCCAGCTGCGCCCAATCGACACCGGCGACCTGTCCGGACTGTCCACCGACAACCTGGGCGCGCTGACCGGCGAGCAGGTCGCCACGCTGACCACCGCCCAGCTCGACGCGCTGAGCGCCGGCCAGCTGCAGGCGCTCAACAGCGCGCAGCTGCGTGCGCTGACCACCGCGCAGGTGGCCAGCCTGTCCAGCGGCGACCTGAACGCGCTGGGCAGCGACCAGTTCCGCGCCCTCGGCTCGGCGCAGATCGCCGCGCTGACGACCGCGCAGGCCGCCAACCTGGAGAGCGCCGACCTCGCCGCGCTGACCTCGGGCCAGGTGCGGGCGCTGAGCACCGCCAGCATCGTCGCCTTCGACAGCAACGACCTGGCCGTGCTCGGCTCGGCCCAGGTCGCGTCGCTGACGAGCGCCCAGATCCGCGCCATCGACGTCGCCGACATCGTCGGCCTGGGCACCGACGCCGTGGCCGCGCTCAGCAGCGGCCAGCTGGCCGGGCTGAGCACCGCCCAGCTGGGTGCGCTGACCACGGCGCAGCTGCAGCAGATCGCCACCGGCCAGATCCGCGGCCTGACGACCAGCCAGATCGCCAACCTGGCAAGCGATGACCTGGCGACGCTGACGACCAGCCAGATCCGCGCGCTGACGACCGCGCAGATCGCCGCGCTGACGACCGACCAGGTCGCCAACCTCGCCAGCGACGACCTGGCCGCGCTGAGCACCGCCCAGATCAAGGCGCTGAGCACGCGCCAGATCGCCGCCTTCGACAGCGCCGACCTCGCCGTGCTCAGCTCGGCCCAGCTCGGCGCGCTGAGCTCCGACCAGCTGCGCGTCATCGAGACCGGCGACGTCAGCACCATCACCACCGATGCGCTGAAGGCGCTGACCACCGGCCAGATCGGCGCGCTGACCACGGCCCAGCTCGATGCGCTGGCTTCCAACCAGGTCGCCGCGCTCGGCAGCAACCAGCTGCGTGCGCTGACCACGGCGCAGATCGCCAGCCTGGGCACCGACGACCTGAACGCGCTGAGCAGCGACCAGTTCCGCCTGCTCACCTCGACCCAGATCGGCGCCCTGAGCTCGGCGCAGGCCGCCAACCTGCAGAGCACCGACCTGGCCGCGCTGAGCACCGGCCAGATGGCCGCGCTGAGCACGCGCAGCATCGCCGCCTTCGACAGCGCCGACTTCGCGGCCCTGGGCTCGGCCCAGGTCGCCGCGCTGAGCACCGCGCAGGTCCGCGCCATCGACACCGTCGACCTGGACGGCCTGTCGACCGACGCGGTGCGCGCGATGGGCGTGGCGCAGGTGGCCGCGCTGACCACCGCGCAGCTGGCGGCGCTGACATCGGCCCAGCTGCAGGCGCTGACCACGGCCGGCGTCGCCGGCCTGTCCACCAGCCAGGTGGCCTCGCTGGATTCGACCGACCTGAACGCACTGGGCACGGCGCAGTTCCGCGCCCTGACCGCCGCGCAGCTTGCCGCCCTGGGCACCGCCCAGGCCGCCAACCTGCAGAGCGAGGACCTGGCCGCGCTGACCAGCGCGCAGATCCGCGCGCTGACCACCCGCTCGATCGCCGCCTTCGACAGCGCCGACTTCGCCGCGATGAGCTCGGCCCAAGTCGGCGCCCTGCTCACCGAGCAGCTGCGCGCCATCGACACCGTCGACCTGGTCGGCCTGGCCACCGATGCGCTCGCCACGCTGGGCAGCGGCCACCTCGGCGCGCTGACCACCGGCCAGCTCGGCGCCCTGGGCAGCGACCAGCTGGGCGCGCTGGCCACGTCGGCGCTGAAGGGCCTGACGACGAGCCAGATCGCCAGCCTGGTCAGCGACGACCTGAACGCGCTGGGCACGGCGCAGTTCCGCGCGCTGACCACCGACCAGATCGCCGCGCTGACCACGGCCCAGGCGGTGAGCCTGGAGAGCGCCGACCTGGCCGCGCTGACGCCGGCACAGATGCAGGCGATCGGCACGCGCAACATCGCCGCCTTCGACAGCGCTGACATCGCGGTGATCGGCTCGGCCCAGCTGGCCGCGCTGTCCAGCGCGCAGCTGCGCGCCATCGACACCGCCGACGTCGCCGCCATCACCACCGAGGCCCTGCGGGCGCTCAACAGCGCCCAGCTCGGCGCGCTGACCACCGGCCAGCTCGGTGCCCTGGGCAGCGACCAGCTGCAGGCGCTGACCACGCTGCAGCTGCGCGGCCTGGGCACGGGCCAGATCGCCGCCCTGTCCTCCGACGACCTGAACACGCTGACCACCAGCCAGTTCCGCGGCCTGTCGGCCGAGCAGATCGGCGCGCTCACGACCAACCAGGTCGCCAACCTGGAAAGCAGCGACCTGAACGCGCTGGGCACCGCCCAGCTGGCGGCGATCACCACCCGCGGCATCGCCGCGATGGACAGCGCCGACCTGGCCGCGATCGGCTCCAACCAGATCCAGGCGCTGACCACCGGCCAGGTGCGCGCCATCGACAGCGCCGACATCGGCGGCCTGAGCACCGACGCGCTGCGCAACATGACCGCGGTGCAGATCGAGGCCCTGGGCACCGGCCAGCTGGCCGCCCTGGGCAGCGACCAGCTGCAGGCCCTGGGAACGGCCCAGGTGCGCGCCCTGGGCACGGCCCAGATCGCCAGCCTGGACAGCAGCGACCTCAACACCCTGACCACGGCCCAGTTCAAGGCCCTGGGCGCCGAGCAGATCGCCGCGATGACGACGACGCAGGTGGCCAACCTGCAGAGCGAGGACCTGGCCGTGCTGAGCACGGCCCAGATCGCCGCGATCAGCACCCGCGCCATCGTCGCGATGGACAGCGCCGACTTCGGCGCGCTGACCTCCACCCAGATCGGCGGCTTCGCGACGGCGCAGATCCGCGCCATCGACACCGCCGACGTCGCCGGCCTCAGCACCGACGCGATCCGCGGCCTCACGGCCGGCCAGCTCGGTGCCTTCAGCTCCGGCCAGCTTGCGGCGCTGAGCACCGCCCAGCTGCAGGCGCTGAGCACCGGCCAGCTGCGCGGCCTGACCACCGAGCAGGTGGCGGCCCTGGCGACCGACGACCTGAACAGCCTGACCAGCGCCCAGTGGCGCGCCCTGGACAGCGAGCAGATCGCGGCGCTGACCACCGCCCAGGCCGTCAACCTGTCCAGTGATTCGATCCAGGCGCTGAGCAGCGCCCAGGTCGGCGCGCTGAGCACCCGGGCCATCGCCGCCTTCGACAGCGCCGACATCGCCGCGCTGACGACGGCGCAGGTCGGCGCGCTGGGCAGCGCCCAGCTGCGCGCCATCGAGACCGCCGACATCACCGGCCTGGGCACCGACGCCGTCGCCCTGCTGGGCAGCGGCCAGCTGGCGGCCCTGACCACCGGCCAGCTCGACGCGATGACCAGCGCCCAGCTGCAGGCCCTGGCCACCAGCGCGCTGCGCGGCCTGAGCACGCTGCAGATCGGCAAGCTCGCCAGCGGCGACCTGAACGCGCTGACCACCGAGCAGTTCGCCGCCCTCACCACCGAGCAGATCGGCGCGCTGACGACGCTGCAGGCGGCCAACCTGGAAAGCAGCGACCTGGCCGCCCTCGGCGGCGCCCAGCTGCGCGCGCTGAGCACGGCGCACTTCGTCGCCTTCGACAGCGCCGACTTCGCCGCGCTGACCTCGGCCCAGGTGACCGCGCTGACCACCGAGCAGGTGCGGGCGATCCAGACCGCCGACATCGTCGGCCTGGGCACCGACGCGATGGGCACGCTGACGACCGCCCAGCTGGCGGCGCTGACCACCGGCCAGCTCGGTGCGCTGGGCTCCGACCCGATGCAGGCGCTGGGCAGCACCCAGCTGCGCGCACTGAGCACGGCCCAGATCGCCGCGCTGAGCACCGACGACCTGAACCAGTTCACCAGCGACCAGTTCAAGACCCTCACGACCGAGCAGATCGCCGCGCTGACCAGCGCGCAGGCCGCCAACCTGGAAAGCGCCGACCTGGCCGCGCTGGGGACGGCCCAGGTCGCCGCGATCACCACCCGCAACATCGCCGCCTTCGACAGCGCCGACCTGGCTGCCCTGGGCGCCACCCAGGTGGTCGCGCTGACCACGGCGCAGGTGCGGGTGATCGAGACCGGCGACGTGCCGGGCCTGAGCACCGACGCCATCGCCGCGATGGGCAGCGCCCAGCTGGCGGCGCTGGGCACCAGCCAGCTGGCGGCCTTCACCTCGGCGCAGATGCAGGCGCTGACGGCCAGCCAGGTGCGTGCGCTCAGCACGGCGCAGATCGCCGCGCTGGCCAGCAGCGACCTCAACGACCTGACCGACACCCAGTTCCAGGCCCTGACCACGGCCCAGATCGCCGCGCTGACCACCAACCAGGTGGCCAACCTGCAGACCACCGACCTGGCCGCGCTCAGCGTCGCCCAGGTGGCGCAGATCAGCACCCGCGCCATCGCGGCGATGGACAGCGCCGGCATGGCCGCCCTCACGGTCGACCAGCTGGCGGCACTGACCACCGCCCAGGTGCGCGCCATCGAGACCGGCGACATCGGCGGCATCAGCGCGGCCAACTTCGCCACGCTCAGCAGCGTGCAGGTCGCCGCGCTCAACAGCGCCCAGCTCGATGCGCTGAGCACGGCGCACCTGACCGCGCTGACCGATACCCAGCTGCGCGGCATGACCACGGCGCAGATCGCCTCGCTCAACACGGCCGACCTGAACACGCTGACGGTGGCGCAGTTCCAGGCCCTGACCACGGCGCAGATCGCCGGCCTGACCAGCCTGCAGGTCAGCAGCCTGGCCACCGATGACCTGACCGGCCTGACCGCCGCCCAGGTGCGGGCGATCAGCCTGAACAACATCGCCGCGATGGACAGCGGCGACATCGGCGCGCTGACCGCTGACCAGCTGGCCGCGCTGACCACGGCCCAGCTGCGCGCGATCGACACCGCCGACCTGGGCGCGATCTCCACCGCCAGCCTGCAGAGCCTGACCGCGGCCCAGATCGGCGCGCTGACCACCGGCCAGCTCGACGCGCTGAGCAGCGCCCAGCTGCAGGCCCTGACCGACGCCCAGGTGCAGGGCCTGACGACGCCGCAGCTGGTGTCGATGTCCACCGCCGACCTGAACAAGCTGACGGTGCCGCAGTTCCAGGCGCTGACCACGGCGCAGATCGCCGCGCTGAGCAGCGCCCAGATCAGCAACCTAGAGACGGCCGACCTGGCCGGCCTGACGCCGGCGCAGGTCCGCGCCATCACCGCGGCCAACATCGCCGCGATGGACAGCGGCGACATCGCCGTGCTGACGCAAGACCAGCTGAAGGCGCTGAGCGCGGTGCAGATCCGTGCCATCGAGACCGCCGACCTGGTCGGCCTCAGCACCGCCAACATTCCGGCGCTGGGCTCGGCGCAGATCTTCGCGCTGACCACCGAGCAGCTGACCAACCTCAGCTCGGCCCAGCTGCAAGCACTGACCGGCGAGCAGATCGTGGGCATGAGCGCGGGCCAGATCGCCGCGCTGGGCACCGCCGACCTGAACCGGCTGACGGCGCTGCAGTTCCAGTCGCTGACCACGGCGCAGATCGCCGGCCTGTCGACCGAGCAGATCAGCAGCCTGGAGACGGCCGACCTGAGCGCGCTGACGGCCGCGCAGATGCGGGCCATCACCGTGGCGAACATCGCCGCGATGGACAGTGCCGACGTCGCCACCCTCACCGGCGACCAGCTGGCCGCCCTGTCGGCGGCGCAGCTGCAGGCCATCGAGACCGCCGACATCAGCGCCATCAGCGCGCCCAACATCACCAACCTGACGGCGGCCCAGCTGGGCGCGCTGACCACGGCCCAGCTGGCCGCGCTGGGCAGCAACCAGATGCAGGCCTTCACCGACGGCCAGCTCGCCGGGCTGACGGTGGCGCAGATCACCGCGCTGAGCACCAGCAACCTCAACACGCTGACGGCCACGCAGTTCCAGGCCCTGACCACCGCGCAGATCGCCGGCCTCACCAGCGCGCAGATCAGCAACATGGCCAGCGACGACCTGAGCGCGCTGACCGCCGCCCAGCTGCGGGCCATCACCACCGCCAACCTGGTGGCGCTCGACACGGCCGACATGCAGGCCCTCACGGCCGAGCAGCTGGGCGCGTTCAGCACCAGCCAGATGCGCGCCTTCGAGACGGCCGACCTGGCCGCCATCGACCCGGGCGTGATCACCGGCTTCAGCGGCGCGCAGATCGGCGCGCTGACGACGGCGCAGTTCAGCAACCTCGGCAGCGACCAGCTGCAGGCGCTGACCGCCGAGCAGCTGCAGGGCATCACCGTCGCCTCGCTGGCGGCGCTGACCCCGACCACGCTGAACACGCTGACCGACACCCAGTTCCAGGGCCTGAGCACGGCCCAGATCGCCGGCCTGACCAGCCTGCAGCTCAGCAGCATGACCAGCACCGACCTGTCGTCGCTGACGGCGGCGCAGGTGCGGGCCATCACCACGGCCAACATCGTGGCGCTGGACACCGCCGACGTGGCCGCGCTGACGGCCGACCAGCTGGCCGCGCTGACCACCGCCCAGATGCGGGCGCTGGAGACGCGTGACCTGGCGGTGATCGCGGTCGACAGCCTGGGCGCCTTCAGCAGCACGCAGATCGGCGCGCTGGCCAGCGACCAGCTCGACAACCTGACCTCGGCCCAGGTGCAGGCGCTGAGCGCGGTGCAGCTGCGCGGCCTCAGCGCGGCGCTGATGACCTCGTTGACCAGCGCCGACCTGGCCCTGCTCAACGGCGAGCAGCTGGGCGCCTTCTCCACGGCCCAGATCCGCGCCATCGATGCCGCCGACTTCGCCGGCATCACCAGCGACGCCATCGCCGGCCTCAGCAACACCCAGATGGCGCTGCTGACCACGGTTCAGCTGGGCGCGCTCAGCTCGTCGGCACTGCAGGCCCTGGGCGCCGGCCAGTTGCAGGCGCTGACCACGGCGCAGATCGCGACGCTGGCCACCGATGACCTGAACGCGCTGAGCGACAGCCAGTTCCAGGCCCTGACCACGGCGCAGATCGCGGCCATCACCACGGCGCAAATCAGCAAGCTGGAGTCCACCGACCTGGCGGCGCTGAGCGCGCTGCAGGTGCGGGCGATCACCAGCAACGCCATCGCCGCGATGGACAGCGCGGACATCGCCGCGCTGACCGGCGAGCAGCTCGCGGCGCTGGCCTCCAGCCAGCTGCGGGCGATCGAGACCGCCGACATCGGCGCCATCGGGGTCGACGCGCTGGCCGGCCTGAGCGGCAGCCAGATCGGCCAGCTGGGCACCGGCCAGCTGGGCGCCCTGGGCAGCAACCAGTGGCAGGCGCTCAGCGACGCGCAGCTGGCGGGCCTGACGACCACCCAGGTCGCCAGCCTGGCCAGCGACGACCTGAACGCGCTGACCGCCGGCCAGTTCGCGATGCTCACCACGGCGCAGATCGCCGCGATCACCACCGCCCAGGTCAGCAAGCTGGAGAGCACCGACCTGCAGGCGCTGAGCGCGGTGCAGATCCGCGCCATCACCACCGCCGCCATCGCGGCGATGGACAGCGCGGACGTCGCGGCGCTCACCGTCGACCAGCTGGCCGCCCTGACCACGGCCCAGGTGCGGGCGATCGAGACGGCCGACATCGGCGCCATCGGCATCGATGCCCTGGCCGGCTGGAGCAGCGCGCAGATCGCGCAGTTGAGCACCGGCCAGCTGGCGGCGATGGGCAGCGACCAGTTCCAGGCGCTCAGCGCGGCCCAGCTGCACGGGCTGACCACGGCGCAGGTCGCGGGCCTGACCACCGAGGACCTGAACGCGCTGACGGACTACCAGTTCCAGCAGCTCACCACGGCCCAGATCGGCGCGCTGACCACCCACCAGGTGCAGCAGCTGGAAAGCCTGGACCTGGCCTCGCTCAGCACCGCCCAGATCCGCGCCTTCGCCAGCGCCGACTTCGCGGCGATGGACAGCGCCGACCTCAAGGCGATGACCTGGGAGCAGATGGGTGCGCTGACCTCGGCCCAGGTGCGGGCGATCGAGACCGCCGACATCGCGGCCCTGGGTGCGGCGGACATCACCGACTTCGGCGTGCCGCAGCTGCAGGCCTTCACAAGCGCCCAGATCCGCGCCCTGACCACCACCGAGGTCGAGGCGCTGACGCTGACGCAGATCGCCGGGCTGACCACCCAGCAGATCACCTGGCTGGAGACGGCCGACATCCAGGCCCTGACCGGCGACCAGGCGGCCAGCCTGACCGTGGGCCAGATCGCCGCGCTGACCACCGCCCAGGTGCAGGCGCTGGACGTGGCCGACATCGCCGGCATGTCGGCGGTGCAGTCGATGGCCTTCACCGCCGCGCAGCAGACGGCGATGACCCAGCCCCAGCGCGACGCGATGGCGGCCGTGTCGCCGATCGTGATCGACCTGGACGGCAACGGCGTGTCCACGCTGGCGGCCAGCCAGGGCGTGCAGTTCGACCTCAACGCCAGCGGCAAGACCAGCCAGGTCGGCTGGGTGGCGGGCGGCGATGCGCTGCTGGTGCGCGACCTGAACCACGACGGCGTGATCAGCGACGGCCGCGAGCTGTTCGGCTCGGCCACGCAGCTGGCCGACGGCTCACGCGCCGGCAACGGCTACGCCGCGATGGCCGCGCTGGACCAGAACCACGACGGCAAGCTGACCGCCAGCGACGCCGCGTTCGGCCAGCTCAAGCTCTGGGTCGACGCCAACCAAGACGGCAAGACCGACATCGGCGAGCTCAAGGGCCTGGTCGAGATGGGCGTGGCCGAGCTGGATCTGAACTACGCGCTGTCCGACCGCGTCGACCACGGCAACCTGGTGGGCATGGTCTCGGGCTACAAGACCACCGACGGCCAGACCCACGAGATGGCCGACGTCTGGTTCACCAAGGCCATGAGCAGCCCGGTGCCGCAGATCGAGGACCTGCTGGCCCCGGCGCACACCGACCTGGTGGGCGGCGCGGCAGCGACGACCACGGTGGCCGCCGCACCGGCCGAAGCCGCAACCGGGGCGCCGAAGCAGACCAGCCTGGACGACGAGCTGCTGCGGCTGCAGAACAGCACGCCGCTGATCTGACCGGATACCGGCCGCCACCCGAACGGGGCGGCTGGTGACCCACGGGGCCCGCCGTGCGCCAGCACGCCGGGCCCTTCTTCTTTCTGGGTGCGCGCACTTGCGGGCGGAGCGTCGCGGCCGCGCCGCTCGGGCGCGGGACGACCGAAAGCCCCCGTGCGCAACGCAACGGGGGCAATCGGGTCGGATCAGGTCATGGCCGCGCGCCGCGGCACGGCCGGCGCCGGGTCAGGGCTGCGCCAGCACGCTGCCGCGCACCCAGTCGAGCATGCGGGCCACGCCGTCGGCGGCGCCGACCTGCGGCGCCCAGCCGGTGGCCGCGCCGATCTTGCGGATGTCGGCGACGAAGACCCGCTGGTCGCTCTCGCGCGGCGGGCCGGCTTCGTGGCGCAGCGGTCGGCCGATCAGGCCCTCCAGCAGCGCGAACAGCTCCAGCAGCGACAGGCTGTTGGCGATGCCGCCGCCGACGTTGAAGGCCTGGCCGGCCACCGCGTCGATGCGCGCCGCGGTGCCGAAGTACAGCCGCACCATGTCGTCGGCGTGCAACACGTCGCGCACCTGGCGGCCGGTGCCGGCGATGCGGAACGGCTCGCGCGTGCGGCCGCTGCGTGCCAGCGCCTCGGTCTCGGCCGCCATCTGGCAGAACCAGCCGATCCAGCCCTGGTCGCCGGTGGCGAACTGGCGCCCGCCGTACATCGACGAATGGCGGAACACCGCCGTCTGCAGGCCGAAGATGCGGTGGTAGTCGCGCATGTACTGGTCGGCCGCGCCCTTGGAGCAGCCGTAGGGCGACTGGAAGTCCAGCGGCGTGCGCTCGTCGAAACCCTCGGGGTGCTCGACGCAGCGAAAGCGTGTGGGCGTCGTCTCGTAGCGGTACTGCTCCAGGTCGCCGTAGACCTTGTTCGTCGACGAGTAGATGACACCGGCCCGCGGCGCATGCAGGCGCAGCGCCTCCAGCAGGTTGAAGGTGCCCAGCGCATTGACCTCGAAGTCCAGCCGCGGGTTGTCGATCGAGGTGGTCATCGCCACCTGGCCGGCGACGTGGAACACCATCGTCGGCGCGAAGCGGCGCACCACCCGGGCCAGTTCCTCGGCATGGCGGGTGTCGCCGTGCACGAACTCGAAGCGGCCCTGGCCACGCAGCCAGGCCAGGTTGTCGGTCGAGCCGAGCCGGTACAGGTTGTCGTACAGGCACAGCTCGATGCCCTGGGCCAGCGCATGCGCGGCCAGGTTGCTGCCGAGGAAGCCGCAGCCGCCGGTGATCAGGAGTTTCATGGCAGGGTCTCGCAAGGGGGTGTCTCGGCCCGCAGGGTCTGTTGCAGGCCCTCGCGCAGGCCCAGGCGCGGCGTCCAGCCCAGCGACCGCAGCCGGGTGAGGTCGGCCTGGCAGTGCATGGCCTCGTTGGGGCGGTACGGGATCGCGCCGAAATCGAGGCGGGTGCGCGATGCCGTCAGCGCATGCACCGTCTCGACGAAGTGGCGCACGGTCGGCGCCTCGCCCGAGCCGAGATCCAGCGCATCGGCATCCGCCAGCCGGGCCTGCACCGCCGGCTGCAGCAGCCAGTCGATGGCGCCGACGACGTCGTCCACATGGATGAAGTCGCGCCGCTGCGTGCCGGCCGTGAGCGCCAGCACCGGCTGGTGGCTGCGGCAGGCGCGCAGCACCTGGGTGCTGAACTTGCCGGCATCGTCGCCCGGGCCGTACATGTGCTGCAGCAGCAGGTTCAGGAAGCGCGGCCCGCCGGCCAGCGCGCCGGCCCGGCCCCAGTCAGCGAACTGCGCCTTGCTCAGCGCATAGGCGTTCGCGCCCGGCGGCAACGCGCTTGCGGCATGCACCAGCAGCCCGCGCTGCGCCGTGCCGGCATGCACCGCCTGCAGCGCCTGCAGCAGCAGCACGCCCAGGCGCAGGTTGGCGTCCAGCAGCTGCAGCGCCGTCTCGCCCTGGCGGCCGTAGCAGCAGGCGGTGTGCAGCACCACGTCGGGCCGCTGCGCGGCGACGAAGGCGAGGATGTCGCCGTCGCTGGCACAGCGGCCGATCGCCATGCCGGCGGCGGCATCGCCCAGCCGCGCCAGCGACGAGCGGGGGCGCAGCAGCAGCGACAGCGTGTGTCCGCCGGCGTGCAGTTGCCGCGCCAGGGCGCTGCCCAGGAAGCCGCTGCCGCCGGTGAGCAGGATGCGCATGGTGCGCGCCGTCCGCAGCGGCGTCAGAAATTCAGGCCGAAGAATTCCTCCAGCCGGTCGACCATGAAGTCCAGCTGTTCGGTGCCCAGGCCCGGGTACACGCCCAGCCAGAAGGTGTTGTGCATCACCTCGTCGGTGTTGGTCAGCGTGCCGCTGATGCGGAAGTTGCGGCCCTGCATGTAGGGCTGGCGCACCAGGTTGCCGGCAAACAGCAGCCGCGTGCCGATGCGCTGCTGGTCCAGGTAGTTCAGCAGGTCCACGCGCTGCACGCCGGCCTCGGGCCGCAGCGTCAGCGCAAAGCCGAACCACGACGGGTCGGCATGCGCCGTGGCCTCGGGCAGCAGCAGGAACTCGCTGCAGCGCTGCAGCCGCTGGTGCAGGTGGGCGAAGTTGGCCCGGCGCGCGGCGACGAAGTCGTCGACCCGGTCCATCTGCGCCAGCGCGCAGGCGGCCTGCATGTCGGAGATCTTCAGGTTGTAGCCCAGGTGCGAATAGGTGTACTTGTGGTCGTAGCCCGCGGGCAGGCTGCCCAGCTGCTGGCAGAAGCGCTGGCCGCAGGTGTTGTCCTTGCCCGGGCCGCAGTAGCAGTCGCGGCCCCAGTCGCGCATCGACTCGGCGATCTTCTTCAGCTCGCCGCTGTTGGTGAACACCGCTCCGCCCTCGCCCATCGTGATGTGGTGCGCGGGGTAGAAGCTGAGCGTGCCGATGTCGCCGAAAGTGCCGACGCGCTTGCCGTCGTAAGTGGCGCCCAGCGCGTCGCAGCAGTCCTCGATCAGCCACAGGCCGTGCTTGCGGCACAGCGCGGTGACGACGCGCAGGTTGAACGGGTTGCCCAGCGTGTGGGCCAGCATGATGGCCCGTGTGCGCGGCGTGATCGCGGCCTCGATCAGCGCCGCGTCGATGTTGTAGGTGCCCAGCTCCACGTCGACGAAGACCGGCACCGCGCCGCACTGGATGATCGGGTTGACCGTGGTCGGAAAGCCCGCGGCCACGCCGATCACCTCGTCGCCGGGGCGGATCGCGCGGTCGCCCAGCTTGGGCGAGGTCAGCGTCGCGAAGGCCACCAGGTTGGCCGACGAGCCCGAGTTCACCGTCATCAGGTGCTTGACGCCCAGGTACTGCGCCAGGCGCTGCTCGAAGGCGTCGTTGAAGCGGCCGGCGGTCAGCCAGCCGTCGAGCGAGGCCTCGACCATCAGCTCCAGCTCGCGCGCGCCGATGACCTTGCCCGACACCGGCACCGGCGACTGCCCGGGCGCGAACCGCTGCGGCGCCAGCGCCAGGCCCGCGTACTGGCGCACCAGGCCGGCGATCTCGGCACGCAGGGATTCGGGAGTTGGGGTTGTGCTCATGGGGCGGTGGTGGTCCGGGAAGGCATTCAAAGCGCAGGCGCCGTGCGCGGCAGCTGCGGATGGCGGGCAGGCGGCATGGCCGGCTCCGCGGCAGGCGCGGCCTGCATGTACTGGGCGATCTGGGCCAGGCACAGCGCGCGGGCCGGCTCGCCGCGCAGCCAGGCGCAGTGCCAGTGCACCGTCTGCTGCAGGGCGTGGGCCAGGCGCCAGCGCGGCTGCCAGCCCAGCGCCTGGCGCGCCTTGGCGATGTCCAGCTTCAGCCAGTGCGCCTCGTGCACCGCACCCGGCTCGGGCCGGTGCTGCCAGGCGGCGCCGGGCCCCCAGCCGGCGGCCAGCCGCTCGACGATCCACTGCACCGGCTGCACGTCGTCCTCGGCAGGGCCGAAGTTCCAGCCCTCGGCAAAGCGGGCGCCGTCGCTGAACAGCCGCTCGGCCAGCGTCAGATAGCCGTCCAGCGGCTCCAGCACATGCTGCCAGGGGCGGGTGGACTGCGGATGGCGCAGCACCACCGGGCGGCCGGCCTCGAAGGCGCGCAGCGCGTCGGGCACCAGGCGGTCCTGGGCCCAGTCGCCGCCGCCGATGACGTTGCCGGCCCGGCCCGAACCCACGGCGATGCCCGCCGCGGCCATGAAGGCGCTGCGGTAGGCCGCGGTCACCAGCTCCGAGCAGCCCTTGCTGCTGCTGTAGGGGTCGTGGCCGCCCATCGGCTCGTTCTCGCGGTAGCCCCAGGCCCACTCGCGGTTCTCGTAGCACTTGTCGGTGGTGACGTTGACCACCGCGCGCACGCTGCCGGCGGCGCGGGCGGCCTCCAGCACATGCACCGTGCCCATCACGTTGGTGGCGAAGGTGGCCACCGGCTCGCGGTAGGACAGCCGCACCAGGGGCTGGGCCGCCAGGTGCAGCACGATCTGCGGCTGCAGCCGCTGCAGCGCGGCGCGCACCTTGTCGAAGTCGCGGATGTCGCCCAGCACGGACGTCATGCCGTCGGCGACACCGGCCTGCTCGAACAGGCTGGGGCTGGTGGGCGGCGCCAATGCCAGGCCGCTCACCTCGGCGCCCAGGGATTGCAGCCACAATGCCAGCCAGCTGCCCTTGAAGCCGGTGTGGCCGGTGATCAGGACGCGCTTGCCATTCCAGAAGTCTGCATGCATGCATGGCAGTCTAGCCACGCAGGTCAGCGGCCAAAACGCGGAACTGGGGCGGGGAAGCGCCCCAGACCGGACCGTTCAACCGCCGCTGGCAGAGGAGCTGGCGAGTGCCTGTGGCAGCCCGCGCCCGCTCAGCGGGCGCAGTCCCACATCTTCCACGGTGCCCTGCCCTGCGCCCACAGCTCCTCGAGCAGGTGCTTGTCGCGCAGCGTGTCCATCGGCTGCCAGAAGCCCGAATGCTCGTAGGCCATCAGCTGGCCCTCCTCGGCCAGGCGGTTCAGCGGCTCCTGCTCCCACACCGTGGCATCGCCGGCGATGTGGCGCAGCACCTCGGGCGACAGCACGAAGAAGCCGCCGTTGATCATCGCGCCGTCGCCCTTGGGCTTTTCCTTGAAGCTGTTGACGCGGCCGCCGACGATGTCGATGGCGCCGAAGCGGCCCGGCGGGAAGGTCGCCGTCAGCGTGGCCTGCTTGCCGTGCGCACGGTGGAAGGCCAGCGACGCGGTGATGTCGATGTCGCCCACGCCGTCGCCGTAGGTGAAGAAGAATTCCTTCTCGTGGCGCACGTAGTCGGCCACGCGCAGCAGGCGGCCGCCGGTCATCGAGTGGTCGCCGGTGTCGACCAGGGTCACGTTCCAGGGCTCGGCGCGGCGGCGGTGGATCTCCATCTGGTTGTCGCGCATGTTGAACGTCACGTCCGACATGTGCAGGCAGTAGTTGGCGAAGTACTCCTTGATCACGTAGCCCATGTAGCCGCAGCAGATCACGAAGTCGTTGACGCCGTGCGCCGAGTACATCTTCAGGATGTGCCAGAGGATGGGCTTGCCGCCGATGGCCACCATCGGCTTGGGGCGCACCGTGGTCTCTTCACTGAGGCGGGTGCCCAGGCCCCCGGCAAGGATGACGGCTTTCATGGTCGGCTTCTTTCTGGCTAGTGTGGGGGGATGCGCTGCGCGCCGGCTCAGGCCGGCAGGGCTGCGGTGGCGGCGCCGGCCGGGCTGTCCGAGGCGACGAAGGCATCGGTGAAGCAGTACTGCGCCGGCAGCCCCGCCTGCAGCAGGCGCTGACGCGCGGCCTGCACCATGGCCGGGCTGCCGCAGGCATAGACCTGGGTGCGCGACCACTCGTGCGGCTGCTGCAGCAGCAGGTCCTGCACATGGCCGCGCGCGCCGGTCCAGTCGGCGCCGGCGCGCGAGAGCACCGGCGTGTACTGCAGGCCCGGCAGGCCGGGGTGGCGCGGCGCGGCATACAGGTCGCGTGCCTGGCGGGCACCCCACAGCAGCTGCAGCGACCGCGGCTGCGCCGCCGCCGGGCGCTCGGCCAGGTCCTGCAGCATCGCCGCGATCGGCGCGTAGCCGGTGCCCGTGGCGAGTAAGACCAGGTCCCGGCCGGCGCAGTCGCGCAGGTAGAAGCTGCCCAGCGGCCCGTCCAGGCGCAGCAGATCGCCGGGGCGCGCCCGCTCGAACCAGTAGCCGCTCATCGCGCCCCCGGGCACGCGGCGGATGTGCAGCAGCAGCAGCACCGGCTGCCCCGCCGGGCCGCTGGCGTTGGCCAGCGAATAGGCGCGGCGCAGGCCGCCGGGCGCGATGACCTGCACATGCTGGCCCGCCAGGTGGCGCCAGGCGGCCGTGGGCGGCAGGCGCAGCTGCACCTGCAGCACGTCGGGCGCCAGCAGCTGCAGGGCGTGGATGCGGCAGGGCACGGTGGCGCGGCGGATGCCGGCCAGCGCGCCCAGGTCGTCCAGGTCGAGCTGCAGGTCGGTCTGCGCGCCGCGGGCGCAGCTCAGCACCGTGCCGGCGCGGGCCTCGTCGGGCGTCAGCCCCTCCTCGGCGCGCAGTGCCACGGTCCGGCCGGCCGTCACCGTGGTGCGGCAGCTGCCGCAGCGGCCACTGCGGCAGCTGTGCTCCAGCGCCAGGCCGGCGGCCTCGGCGGCGTCGAGGATCGACTGCCCGGCGACGATGGGGAAGTGCTTGCCGTTGCGCAGTTGGACGTGGGTCATGGTGCGTGGGGTGGTGCGGGTCACAGGCCCTTGACCGTCGCGCACAGCCACTTCTTGGCCAGCGCGTAGCCGGTGGGCACCTGGTTGTCCTCGTTGTGGATCGAGATCGATCCGGCATGGGCGTGGAAGTACACCAGCGGCTCGGCGACATAGGCCACGTGGGCGTAGTTCAGCGCCGTCAGGGTGTAGATCAGCCAGTCGACGCCGGCGCCGTAGCGCAGGAAGTCGTAGCCCTGCACGCCGGGCAGGCCCTGCAGGATGTGCTTGCGCAGGTCGGCTGTGCGGAACAGGGCCGCGCCCGGCGACACCGGGGTGTAGTGCTCCATGTGCGTGGCCACCCGCACGAAGGCGTCGCGCGCGATCCTGCAGTCGCTGACGAAGGAGCGGTAGTGCACGCCGCCGGTCCAGTCCTCGTGGCCCACCATCGCCGGCGTGTAGACCAGGGCGCAGTCCGGCGCCAGCAGGTGCGGCAGCGTCTTCTCGAGGTAGGTCGGCGCGATCAGGTCGTCGCTGAACAGGATCTTGGCGTAGGGCGCGGTCGCGTGTTCGGCGCACTTGATCCAGTTGCGCACCGGGCCGACGTTCTCGTCGTTGCGGTACAGCCTGACGCGCTTGTCGTGCTCGGCCATCGCGGCGACGACGTCGAACGTGCGGTCGGTGCTCTGGTTGTCGACCACGACCACCTCGATGTCGGCCAGCGTCTGCGCCAGGGCCGACTTCAGCGTGCGGGCGATCAGGTGCTCGCGGTTGTAGACCGGGACCAGGATGGAGACGAGGGGCATGGCGGGGGCTCCGTGGCGCCGGGCGGGGTGTCAGGCCGGTTCGGCCAGGGGCTGGCCGGCAGCGGCCGGGTCGGCGGCCAGGCCGGCCGTGGCCCCGGTCTGCTGCAACAGCAGCGCGGTGTTCAGGAAAGTGCTGTTGGACGTCTTGACGATCTGCGCGCGCGACAGGATCAGCAGGTCGACCAGCGCGTCCTCGACGCTGGCGCCGCTGCGCTCGACGTTGAAGGCATAGGCACGGCCGCTGTGGTCGGTGTTCAGCGCGTTCCAGCCGCCGTCGACGCGCTTGGCGACGTGCGCCCGCTTGTCGAAGACCACCACGTTGGGCAGCGCGGCGAAGCGCTGCTCGACGTCCTTGTCGTCCGAGCAGACGAAGAAGCGCTGCTGCGGCGCCTGGCGCACCAGGTCGAACAGCTGCGCATCGTTGGCGCCGGCGCTGCCGAAGTCGGTCTTGCGGATCTGCACGCCGACGAAGTCGCCGGTGCGCCGGCCGAGCCGGTGCGTGCGCAGGAAGCCCTCCGCCCGGGCCAGGATGTCGCGCCGGATGTGCAGCGCGCGCACCTGGCTGGCGATCTCGGCGGGCGGCAGGCAGGGCGGGATCAGCGCGGTGTAGTAGAAGACGTCGTGCGGCGTGCGTGCCAGCTCGGCCTGCAGCGCCGGCAGGCCGGCCAGGGTCAGCGGCGAGACCCAGGCCTCGGCCAGGCCCAGCCGGTCCTCCACGATCAGGTACTGGTAGCGCCCGCGCTCGGGCATGAAGCTGACGAGTTCGCGCTCCACCACGGGGGGCCGGTCCTCGAACAGGTCGCCGAAGGCCGCGCCGCACCAGTTGTTGACCGGCCAGACCACCAGCGGCTCGAACTGCAGCAGCCGGGCCATCACCAGCCCCGACACCAGGGCGTTGACGCGGTTGCCGAAACCGCCGTCGCAATAGATCACCAGGCGTCGCATCGCAGCGCTCCGCATCAGAACGGATTCATGCAGATGTCGGGCAGGCGCGGATGGTTGGGCCGGTCCAGCGGCCCGGGGATCGGGTCGGTCGACAGGCTGGTGAAGCTGTCGAGGTCGCGCCGCAGGAAGGCCACTTCCAGCACCTTGGGAATCGGCACGCCCTCGACCAGCACCACGCTCTGGTAGTTGTTGGCATGCAGGTGCACGGGCACGTGGTGGGTGTTGAGCTTCTCGAAGGCGGCGCGCACGCCGGCGAAGAACACCGGGTCGCTCAGGCGGTCGAAGTCGTGCACCTCGCAGGCGATGATCTCGTAGGCCGCCAGGTCGTCGGCGCTGGTGGCTTCCAGCGCGGTGTACTCGGCACCCTCGATGTCGAACTTCAGCATCGGGTGGTGCGCGCCCAGCGCCAGCATCTGCGCATGGATGTCGGCGAACGAGACGAACAGGCCCGCGGTCTCGGTGCCCCAGCCCAGCTTGTGGAAGCGGAACCGCGCATGCGGCGTCGGCGGGCCCTGCACCGTGTGGTCGTACTGCAGGATGGTGGCGCCGCGTTCGGCCAGCACATGGTCGAAACTGACGTCGTGGCCGACGCCGATCGACACCACGGCGTCGCACTGGGCGATGGCCGAGGGCAGCACATAGCCGCCGTCGAAGGCGTTGCCGATGCGCACCTTGTGGTTGGCGCGCATCGTCCAGGGGCGGATCAGCTTGAGCAGATCCAGCACCTGGGCCTGGCCGGGCTTGGCTTGAGCGAGCATCGGAAATCCTTGAGTCGGTGGGGGGGGAAGAGGAAGGCGGTCTCAGTCGGCCAGCGCCGGCTCGGGCCGGTGCGCGGGGGCGGCAGCCGGCACGGGCCGACCGGCCTGCTGCTGCAGCAGCGCCAGCAGCTGCTGCACGGGGGGCGCCCAGCCCATGGCCCGCACCAGGGCCGCGCAGGCGGCGTCCAGCGCGAGGCCGCGGCGGATGCCCTGCCCCTGCGCCACGCAGTCCATGGCCTGCACGGTGGCATCGAGGCTGGGCTCGCGGTAGCGGGCCAGCCGGCCGGCGGCGGGATCGTCCAGGGTGCGGGGCGTGCTGTCGATGCGCATCGCCACCGCCGGCGAACAGAAGTCGTCGGTGGCGCCGCCGTCGGTCACGATCACCGGCGTGCCGCAGGCGATGGCCTCCAGCACCGGCAGGTTGAAGCCCTCGGCCCGGTAGGGCGACACATAGCAGTCGGCCATCGCGTAGAGCGCGCGCAGCTGGGCCTGGCTCAGGTTGGCCGTGACCATCGAGATCGAGCCCAGCACCTCGGCGGTGAACAGCTGCGGATGGCTCTGGCACAGCGCCTTGATCGTGCCGTCCATGCCCACGCCGTAGAGGTTGCGCTGGTCCTTCAGCACCAGGCGCAGGTGGCGGTGCTTCTGGCGCAGGGTGGCATAGGCCAGCAGCAGCACGTCCAGGCCTTTGTTCCACATCGCCGCGCCCAGGTTCAGGAAGACGCAGTGGCCGTCGTCGAAGCCGAGGTTGCGGCGGTTCAGGGCCCGCTCGTCGGCCAGCAGCGGGCGGAAGGTCTGGGCATTGACGCCGTGGCTGACGACGTGCACCTTCTCCGGCGCATAGCCCCATTCGAGCAGGCGCTCGCGCGACCAGCGGGTGGGCGTGACGATCAGGTTGGCGTCGCGGGTGAAGGCATCGGAATGCTCGGCACCGGGCTCGAAGCTCCTGGCCGACAGCCCCATCTCGGTGACCATGAAGTGGATGGTCGGCGTGGCGGCGCGCTGCGCATCCTCGGCGCCAGTGCGGAATGGCGAGCAGATGCGGTAGATGGCATCCACCGCCTGGCCCTGCGGATCGGGCAGCGCGGCGATGCGCGCGCAGTCCTCCGGTGCGAAGCCGGCATCGTGGGACTGGGCGTTCCAGTGCGCCATCGCGAAGGGCATGTCGCGGTGGAACAGCTGCAGGCCGGGCTGGCGCAGCAGCTCCAGGATCTGGCACTGGTTGACCAGCGCGAACGAGTGATTCACGCCGCGCCAGCCTTCGATCGCGAGTTTCATCGGGGAGCTCTCCGTCATTGCAGCCAGGCGCCGATGCCCAGGCCCAGGGACATCAGCGTGGCGTTCATCTGCTGGCCGTCGTGCAGGGCGTTGACGTACTGCACGCGCAGGTTGTAGTGGTCGGTCTCGGCGGCCAGCACGTCGAACAGCGAGCGGCGGCCCATCTGCTGCCACTGCTGCAGCGTGAAGTTGCGCAGGCGGTCGCTGTCGCGCAGCACCAGGCCCACGCGCCGGACGCGGTCGAAGGCGGCGGTGGCCTGCTCGTGCACGTCGACGATGCGCTGGCGGCGCTGCTCCAGCGCATCGGCGCGCTGCAGCTCGGCCGCGGCGGCGCGCTTGCGCGCGGCCTGGCTGCTGTATTCGATGGCCGGGTTGAGGATGGGCACGCTGACGGTGACGCCCGCGGACAGGCTGGCGCTGCGGCTGCCGGCACCGCCACCGCCGGAGCCCAGCAGCGCGCTGCCGCCCACGTTCCAGCTGACCTGGGGCTTGTTGCCGGCCTCGACCACCCGGGCGATCTCGGTCAGCGCACGGGCATTGGCCGCCAGCTGGCCGATGTCGACCGAGCGCTCGGCCGCGCTGAGCACGCCGGGCAAGTCGGGCACGCCCAGCAGCAGCGTGGCCATGCCCTCGGTGCCGGGCAGGCCGTCGCCGGCCATGCGCCGCAGCCGGGCCTCGACCTGGCGCGCCTGGCTCTGCGACTGCACCTGCTGCAGCTCGGCCTGCTGCAGCTGCTTGCGCGCCTGCACCAGCTCGCTGGTGCGGCCCTTGTCGGCCGCGGCGATGGTCTCCAGCGCCTGTACCAGGCAGCCCAGCTTGCGCACGTTCTGGCCGTGGATCACCGCCTGCATCCGGAACCGGCTGCGCTCCAGCGCCATCGACGTGGCCGCCAGCGTGATCTGCTCCTGCGTCGACAGCATGCCCAGGCGGGCCGACTCGGCCTGCTGGCGGCGCCAGTCGACCAGGCGGTCGCCGCGGCCGCCGTCCCACAGCGTCTGGCTGAGGTTGATGCCGGCACGCGCCTGCAGGCTGCTGCCGTTGGCGCCGCGCGCACTCTCCAGCCAGGGGTTGAGGCTGGCGGTGAGCCCGGCCTGCATCTTCTTGGCGGCCTCGGCCTCGCCCACGTCCTGCTCGGCGGCCTCGGCCAGCAGCCGCGCCGCGCCGATGCCCTGGCTGCGGGCCAGCGCATCGGCCACCAGCTGGCGCAGGCTGCGGCGCGGGTCGGTGGCCGCCGGCGCAGTGGCGGCCTCGGGCGCCGCGGCCGGCGGCAGCGCCTCCAGCTTGTCCTCGTCCAGGCAGGTGGCCCGGGCCGCGCCGGCCAACGCCAGCAGCGCGGCGGCGGCCAGCAGCGGCCGGGCAAGCGGTGGGAAGAGCGGCTGGAGGAAGGACACGGGGCGCGGCGGAGGAGTTCAGCGCCTAGTAGACGCCGCCGGCCGCACCGCCAATCGCCTGAAAGCGGACCGCTTTGACGGCCATTTCCCGCCGCGCCGAGCACCGCCGCCGTCACGGCTGCGGGCGCCGGGCGTCAGCGCTCGGTGAAGGCTTCGGTGGCCTTCATCATCGGCCGCAGCAGGAAGCTCAGCACCGAGCGGCGCCCGGTGCGGATCTCGGCCGAGCCGACCATGCCCGGCAGCACCGTCAGCGGCTTGCCGCCGGCCTTCAGGCGGCTGGCGTCGGCGCGCACCAGGGCGCGGTACCAGCTGGCCTCGCCGTTGGCCGGCGGCGCGCCGGCATCGCTCATCGCGTCGGGGCTCAAGGTGTCGACCGTGCCGTGCAGGCTGCCGTAGACGGTGAAGTCGTAGGCCGACAGCTTGATCTCCACCTGGTGGCCGACGCGCACGAAACCGATGTCGGCCGGCCGGATGCGCAGCTCCACCAGCACCTGCTCGTCGACCGGCACGATCTCCATCACCGGCGCGCCGGCCGCCACCACGCCGCCCACGGTGTTGGCGCGGATGTTCTTGACCAGGCCGCGCACCGGCGACGTCAGGGTGGCGCGGCGCAGCGCATCGTCGCGCACCACCTGCTGCTCGCCCATCATCGTCAGCTCGGTCTGCGCCTTCACCAGCTCGGCGCTGGCGTCCTGGCGGAAGCGGTTCACGCGCTCCTGCGTGCCCATGGCCAGGTCGTTGACCTGGCGGCGCAGGCGCATCACCTCGACCTCGCTCATCAGCCCCTTGGCCGCGAACTGCTGCGCCAGGGCCAGCTCGCGCTCCAGCAGCGCCTGGTTGCGCTGGTTGGTGGCCACGGCCTCGCCCAGCGCGTGCCGCCGCGCCTCGAACGAGGCGGACTCCCCCTTGACCACCTCGGGCACCTCGCCCAGCTCCTTCGGCCAGTTCGGCATGCGGCCGGCGGCCTCGGCCTGCAGCCGGGCGACGGTGGCCAGCAGGGCCAGGCGGCGCAGGCGGCCCTCGTTCTGCTGAGCCTCGACCCGGGTCGGGTCCAGCAGGGCCAGCGCCTGGCCGGCCGCCACGGCCTCGCCCTCGCGCACCTTCAGCTCGCGCAGGATGCCGCCTTCCAGGCTGGCGATCACCTGCTCGCGGCCCACCGGGATCACCTTGCTGTCGGCGCGCGTGATCATGTCGACCTGGGCCAGCGCCGACCACACGATCGCCACCACCAGGGCCAGCAGCATCAGGTAGACCGACCAGGTGGCGATGTGCGCCGACTCGTTCTGCTGCGCCTGCTGCAGCGGGCTCAGGAACGCGAAGTCGTCGCGCCGCAGTTGCTTCTCGGCGCTCATGTCTCGGCAAGCTTGGCCGGACCGAGCGGTCGCCGCCGAACCGGCTCAGCCGGGCCGCTGGCGGCGCCGCCCGCGGGGGGAGCGCCGAAGGCGCTTCGGGGGGGGGCCATGTTCACACCGCGGCCTTGCTGTCGGCCGGCTGGGTGCTGGGGTGGCGGTGCACATTGGTCGGCGCCGGTGCGCCACCCTGCCCCGGCTGCGGCATCGGCCGCGCGCCTGACAGCGCCGCCAGCACCTGGGCCTTGGGCCCGTCCATCACGACCTTGCCGGCATCGACCACGATGATGCGCTGCACCAGCTCCAGCACCGCCGGGCGGTGCGTCACCATGATCAGCGTGCAGCCGCGGGCCGATTCATGCAGCTGGCGCAGGAAGGCCAGCTCGCTCTGCGCGTCCATCGAGCTGGTGGGCTCGTCCATCAGCAACACCTTGGGCTCGGTGATCAGGCTGCGCGTCAGCGCCACCAGCTGGCGCTGGCCGCCCGACAGCAGCGAGCCGGATTCGCCCACCGGCAGGTCCCAGCCCAGCGGGTGGCTCTCGGCGACGCGGGCCAGGCCGGTCAGCCTGGCCACGGCGGCCAGCCGCGTGGCGTCGGCCCCCGGCCGGCCCAGCAGCACGTTGTCGCGCAGCGTGCCGTTGAACAGGCGCGAGTCCTGCGGCACGTAGCCCACCTTCTGCCGGAAGTCGCCGGGATCGAGCTGGCGCAGGTCGACGCCGTCGACGTCGACCAGGCCCTCGCTGGGCCGGTACAGCCCGCCGATGATGCGCAGGATGGTGCTCTTGCCGCTGCCGATGCGCCCGAGGATGGCCACCCGCTCGCCCGGCTCGAAGCGCAGGCTGATGCCCTTGAGCACGCGCGGCGCCTCCTGGCCGTTGCGCGGCGGGTAGGCGAAGGACACCTCGTTGAGCGCGATGCGCCCGCTCATGGCCTGCACCGGGATGTAGTCGCGCCCGGGCTCGCGCTCGGTGGGCTGGGCCATCACCCGGTCCAGCGCCAGCATCGCCGCACGCGCGCCCTGCCAGCGCGTGGCCAGCATCACGATCGAGGTCAGCGGCGCCACGGCCCGGGTGGCGAACATCACCGCGCCCATCAGCGCGCCGCCGGTGATCGCCCGCTCGTCGATCAGGTACACGCCCCAGACCAGCATCACCAGGGTGATCGCCTGCTGGCTGATGCCCGACAGGTTCATCGTCAGGCTGGTCAGCCGGCGCGAACGCACCTGGCTGGCCACAGCAGCGGCCGACGACTGCTCGTACTGGTGCAGGAAGCGGCCCTGCGCGCCGGTGGCCTTGATGTCCTCCAGCCCCTCCACGGCCTCGACCAGCAGGCCGTGCAGGTCGGCCTGCTGCTGCATGTTGGCCGCGGTGGCGCGGCGCATCGCGCCCTGGATCAGCGCCGCCGCGCCGACGATCAGCGGCACGCCCAGCACCAGCACCCAGCCCAGCGGGCCGCCGATGACGAAGGTCATGCCGATGAAGACGACGATGAACGGGAGGTCGCTGATGGCCGACAGCGTGGCCGAGCTGAAGAAGTCGCGCACCAGCTCGACCTGGCCGACGACGTGGCTGTAGGCGCCGGCCGATTCGGGCCGGTGCTCCATGCGCACCGCCAGGCTCTGGCGGAACAGCCGCGTGCCCACCAGCAGGTCGGTCTTCTTGCCGGCCAGGTCGATCAGGTAGGCGCGCAGCTGGCGCGCGGCCAGGTCGAACAGCAGCGCCAGCGCACCGGCCACGGCCAGCGCCCACAGCGTGACGAAGGCCTTGTGCGGGATCACCTTGTCGTAGATGACCGAGGTGACCGTGCCGGTCACCAGCATCAGCGTGTTGCTCAGCAGCGCGGCCAGCAGCGCCGCCCGGTAGTGGGGAATGAAGCGCCGCACCGTGCCCCACAGCCAGTGGCTGCCCGGGTCGCGCAGGGCCGCGGCGGTGTCGGCGCTGGCCGCGCCGGTGCGTGGCGCAGCCGCCGCGCGTGGCGTGGCCACCAGGGCGATGCCGGCGTACTCGGCCGCCAGCTCGGCCTCGGTGGCGGTGAACTCCTGCGGTGCCTCGCCGGCCTCGTCGCCAGGCATCACGACGGTGCAGATCGCCGGGCCCGCCGCCTGCGCGCGGCGCGCCAGCAGGATCACCGCGTCGCCCGTGCGCAGCAGCAGCACCACCGGCAGCAGCAGGTCGCTGAACTCGGCGATGGGCCGCTGCGCCAGGGCGGCGTTCCAGCCCGCCTCGCGCAGCGCGCGCACCGCCTGGTCAGGGCCCAGCTGGCCGCTGACCTGCTGGCCTTCCAGCAGCGAGGCGATCGAGCGCGCGTGGCCGTGGTGGCGCGTCAGCCACACCAGGGCCTGGGCCAGCGGGTCCTGCTCCAGCGCCGCAGGCAGCGCTGCGCCCTGCCCGGCAGGCACGTCGAGGAAGGGATCGTCGCGGGCGGACACGCGCAGGTGGATTCAGGAAACAGCGCGGTTCAAGGGTTGGCGCGGTGCTGCAGCGCCAGGCGTTCGAAGTGGACCTCGATGTCGCGCACGATCTGCGGCATGTCGAACAGCGGCGAGCTGCGGCCATGCTCGGCGAGATACCGCTTGTACGAGGCGATGCGCGCCGGCTGGCGGCCCAGGCGCACGGCCAGCTTCTCGTAGTCGGCCAGGCTTTCGGTGGCCAGCTCGGGCAGGCCCACCGCGGTGAGCAGGCTGCCGGCCATGCGCGAGATGTAGCTGCGCCCGCTCAGGGTGACGATGGGCGTGCCCATCCACAGGCAGTCGCTGGCGGTGGTGCCGGCGTTGAACGGGAAAGTGTCCAGCACCAGGTCGGCGCACTGGAAGCGCGCCAGGTACTCGGGCGGCGCCACGCGCGGGGCGAAGATCAGCCGCTCGGGCGCCACGCCGGCCGCCGCGGCGGTGCGCAGCATGTTGTCGCGGCAGGTGTCGTTGTCGGCCAGCAGCCACAGCACGCTGTGGGGCACCTGCTGCAGGATGCGCATCCAGGCACCGAAGACTTCCTCGGTGAACTTGTGGTTGTTGTTGAACGAGCAGTAGACGACCTTGTCCTCGGGCAGGCCGTAGGTGCTGCGCGCCGGGCGCGGCGCCACCGCGCGCTGGCGGTCGCTGACCTGGTAGCAATGCGGCAGGCGCAGCGGGCGCTCGGTGTAGTAGGGCTCGGCCTCGGGCGGCAGCACGTAGTTGTCGGCGATGATCCAGTCCACCCCGGGCAGGCCGCAGGTGCCGGGCAACCCCAGGTAGCTCACCTGCACCGGGGCGGCGCGGTGGCCCAGGATGGCGGGCCGCGCACCGCTGGTCAGCGCCTGCAGGTCGACCAGCACGTCGATGCCGGCCTCGGCGATCAGGCGCGCGGCGGTGGCGTCGTCCACCCCGCCCAGGCGCACCACATGGTCCATGGCCTTGAGGATGCGCTGGCGCTGCGGCTGGTCGCTCTCGGGCGTCCAGCAGAAGGCCCAGACCTCGAATTTGCTGCGGTCGTGCAGCTCGAACAGCTCGGGCGACAGCAGGCCCACCGCATGCATGTGCAGGTCGCCCGACAGGTAGCCGATGCGGATCTTGCCGGTGCGCGGCGGGTGGCTCCGGTGCAGCGGCACCGGGGGCGCCTTGGGCACGCGCTCCAGCGCGAAGCGGGTGGCACTCAGCAGCTGCAGCGCCGGGTCGTCGGACAGGCCCATCATCGCCAGCAGGCTGGTGCCCTGCAGCAGGCGGTTGGGGCCCACATCGCCCACCGGCTGGTAGATCGGCCAGGCGCACTGCTTCTGCCGCAGGTGCACGTAGTGCTGCACCACGCTGGGCTGGTCGGGGTTGAGCTGCAGGCTCTCGCGCAGCGCGGCCTCGGCCTCGGGGTAGCGGCGCAGCTGCTCCAGCAGGCGGCCGGTGTTGTTCCAGGCGTGCACCACCAGGTCGGCCGCCGGGCGGGCATCGACCACGGCGCGCCACTCGGCCAGGGCCGCGTCATGCTGGCCTGCGCGTTCGAGCAGGTGGCCCAGGTTCAGCCGGGCATGCGGAAAGTCGGGCTGCAGGCCGATCGCCGCGCGGTAGGCCGCCTCGGCCTCGGCCGGGCGCTGCAGCGCGCCCAGCAGGGTGCCCAGGTTGAACCAGGCCACGTGGCGCATGGCCACCGGCCCGCGCTGCAGCCAGTGCTGGTACAGCGCCACGGCGGCGTCGACCCGGCCGCCCGACTGCAGGCGCTGCGCCTCGTTGACGAGTTCGGCCAGCGACAGCACGGGGGCGTCAGCAGCGGCGGCGGGAGGATTCAGGACGGCGTCGGGCATGCGGGCTCCGCGCACGGCGCACAGGGCCGTGACACGGCGTTCATCGTAGGAGCCGGGGAGACCGGCAAGCCGCTGGAAAAGGCGCCCGCCAACCCGCCTTATCCCGCCCGGAAACAACAAAGCCGGGCAGAGCCCGGCCAGTGAATGTTGCGACACGACTTGACCAAGCGGTCGCCGCGGAACCGGCTTCGCCGGGCCGCTGGCGGCCCTTGCAGGGCGCGCCGGGCCAAGGCCCGGCCCTTCGCCAGCCACGCAAGGTCCACTGGACCTTGCATGCGCGGGCTCAGCCCCCTTGGGGGGGAGCGCCGCAGGCGCTTCGGGGGTGGGCTCAATTCGTCCGGAAGCCACCCACCACCTCGACCAGCCGGCCGGCCTGCTGGCGCAGGCTCTCGGCGGCGGCGGCGCTCTGCTCCACCAGGGCGGCGTTCTGCTGCGTCACCTGGTCGAGCTGGCCCACGGCCTCGCCCACCTGGTCGATGCCGCGCGACTGCTCGGCCGTGGCATTGGCGATCTCGCTGATCAGCTGGCTGACCTGCTGCACCTGGCGCACGATGTCGTCCATCGAGCTGCCGGCGTCGTGCACCTGGCGGGCGCCCAGTTCCACCTTTTCGCTGCTGGCGACGATCAGGCGCTTGATCTCCCTGGCGGCCTCGGCGCTGCGCTGGGCCAGGCTGCGCACTTCGCTGGCCACCACCGCGAAGCCGCGGCCCTGCTCACCGGCGCGCGCGGCTTCCACCGCCGCGTTCAGCGCCAGGATGTTGGTCTGGAAAGCGATGCCGTCGATGGTGCCGATGATGTCGCCGATGCGCTTGGACGCCGCGGCGATGTCCTGCATGGTCGCCACCACCTGGCCCACCACCTGGCCACCGTTGGCCGCAGCGGCCGACGCGCCGGCGGCCAGGGCGTTGGCCTGGCTGGCGGTCTCGGCGTTGTGGCGCACGGTGCCGGTCAGCTCTTCCATCGACGCCGCGGTCTGCTGCAGGTTGCTGGCCTGCTCCTCGGTGCGCTGGCTCAGGTCGGCGTTGCCGGTGGCGATCTCCGACGAGCCGGTGGCGATGCTGTCGCTGCTGCGGCGCACCGCGCCCACCAGCTCGACCAGGCGCTCGCGCATGCTCAGCATCGCCACCATCACGCTGCGGGTGTCGCCCGCACGCACCGCCACGGCCACCGACAGGTCGCCATCGGCGATGGCGGCGGCCACGCGCCGCGCGTCGGCCGGCTCGCCGCCCAGGTCGGCCATCACGCTGCGCACCACCAGGGTGGCCAGCACCGCGGCGCCGACGAGCGACAGCAGGGCAAAGGCCGTGAGCAGGTTGCGTGCCGCGGCGTACCGCGCCTGCGACTCCTGGTGGGCCTTCAGGTTGTTGGCTTCCTGGTAGGCAATGTTGGCGTTCAGCGTGGCCTGCCACTCGGCAGCCGCCGGGCCGGCCTTCTTCAGGATCAGCGTGGTGGCCAGCTCGTAGTCGTTGTCCAGGCCGGCCTTGATCGCCTGGTCGTTGGACTGGCGCGCCTTGGCCAGCGCCGCCTCGATCGTCTGGCGGAGCTTCTGGCCCTCGGCCGAGGCCGGCAGCTTCTGCAGCTCGGCCCAGGCCTTGTCGTACTCGGCGCGGGCGGTCTCGACCAGCTTGACTTCCTGCTGCTCCTCGGCCGGATCGGTCATCAGCGCCAGCGAGCGGATCACCCGCGCCACCACATGCACCTGCTCGGACATCTTGTTCAGCAGCGACAGCTTGCGGTTGTTCACCTGGACCACCTCGTCCAGGGCCGCCTCGATCTGGGCCATCTTGTACAGCCCCAGGCCGCTGCCCAGCACCGACAGCAGCACCAGCACGGCAAAGCTCAGGCCCAGTCGACGGGCCAGCGTCAGTTGACGGAAGTTCATCGTTGTTTCCCGATCCGGATCGCGGGCCGTCCGCGAATCGGCGGCCTCGCAGCACGGTGATCGAACGCGGCCGCCGCGGACTGAAGCCCGCGCCCGCAGCGCCCATGAAAAAAAAGTCGCCCGGCGGGCGCCCTGCTCGGCGTTGCAGCGGTCCGGCCGCGCGGTGCCTAGAAACCCAGGCTGGCCAGCAGGTCGTCGACCTCGCCCTGGTTGGTGACCACGTCGGTGCGGCCCTCGGGGTTGACCACGGGGCCGGCCAGCACGTTGGGGTCCACCTTCTCGCGCTGCTCGGGCGGCACCACCTGCACCAGCAGCTTGACCAGGCTGTCCTCCAGCTCGTTGGCCAGGCCCACCACCTTGGCCACGACCTGGCCGGTCAGGTCATGGAAGTCCTGCGCCATCATGATGTCGGTCAGGTGGCTGTCGATGACCTTGGTGCGGGCCTCGACGTCGTTGACGAAGTTGAACACCGCCCCAGACGCCACCGCCTTCACCGGGTCGGCCACCAGCGCGGCGGCCAGCGCGCGGGTCTCGCTGGCGATGGCCGCGTGCTCGGCCTTGGCCTGGTCGACCGAATTGAGCACCTTCTCGGCCGCCGCGGCGGTCTTGGTGGCGATGTAGCTCAGCCGGCTGCGCGCGTCGGGGATGCCGTCGGCGGCCACCTGCAGCTTGGGCATCACGCCCAGTTGCTGCATGGTGTCGTGCAGCAGGCGGGTGATCGTGCCGATCTGCTGGAACACCTCGGGCGAGGCGACGACGCCTTCCTCGGGCACCAGCGCGGCGATGTCTTCCATCTTCATGGGTGACTCCTCGGAAGACCCGGCCGTCAGGCCGTGGCCGCCAGCTTCTGCATGATCTTGGTGACCTTCTCCTCCAGCGTGGCCTTGGTGAAGGGCTTGACCACGTAGCCGGCGGCACCGCTCTGGGCGGCCAGCAGGATGTCCTCCTTGCGCGCCTCGGCGGTCACCATCAGCACCGGGATGTGCTTCAGGCTCTCTTCGGCCTTGACCGCCTTGAGCAGGTCGAAGCCGTTCATGTTCGGCATGTTGATGTCGCTGACCACGAAGTCGTAGCGGTTGGTCTTGAGCATCTGCAGCGCGATGGCGCCGTCCTCGGCCTCCTCCACGTTGTTGCAGCCCATTTCCTTGAGCAGGCCGCGCACGATGCGGCGCATGGTGGAGAAGTCGTCGACGACCAGGAACTTGAGGTCGGAGGGATTGCTCATGTCTGTCCTCGGAAGCGGGGCGTGGAGAGGGTGGGGATGGCGGGTCGGGACGGGCCGATGGGGTCTTATCGGCCGGCCGTTGCCGGACTTGACACCAGCGCGGGCTTTTCCGGCCGGATCGAGGGTTCTGCCTCGGGTGCGGGGGGCTCGACGCGGTCGGCCGTGGGCCGGTAGAAGCGGTCCTCGGCATCACGGTTCATCACGATGATGCTGATGCGCCGGTTCTGCGGGTCGACCGGATCGTCGCGGTTGAAGGGGGCACTGCTGGCCAGGCCCTGCACCCGCAGCACGCGCTCCTCGGTCAGGCCGCCGGCGATCAGTTCGCGCCGCGAGGCATTGGCGCGGTCGGCCGACAGCTCCCAGTTGCTGTAGCCCGCGCCGCCCGCGCCGAAGGGCTGGGCGTCGGTGTGGCCTTCCAGCGTCAGCCGGTTGGGCACCTCCACCAGCACGCTGCCGATGGCGCGCAGCAGCTCGCGCATGTAGGGCTTCACCACCGCGCTGCCGCTGTCGAACATCGGCCGGTTCAGCGCGTCGACGATCTGGATGCGCAGGCCGTCGCGCGTCAGGTCCAGCTTGATCTGCGAGGCGTACTGCGCCAGCTTGGCGTTGTTCTTCAGCTCGCTCTCGACCTGCTCGCTCAGCTCCTGCAGCTTGGCGGCCTCGGCCACGCGCTGCTCGTGGCGCAGCGCCTGCAGGTTGATGGTGTTGCGCGGCGCCTGCACATCGCCCTTCTTGACCTGGCCGCTGGAGCGCGTCAGGTCCTGGCCGCCGCCCTTGAGCACCGAGCTGGAATCGCCCGAGCCGGAGCCGCCGTTGAGCAGCGCCACCTTCAGCGGGCTCTGGAAGTAGTCGGCGATGCCCTTCTTGTCACCTTCGGACGTGCTGCCCAGCAGCCACATCAGCAGGAAGAAGGCCATCATCGCGGTCACGAAGTCGGCGTAGGCGATCTTCCACGCCCCGCCATGCGCCGCATGGCCGCCCTTCTTGACCTTCTTGATGATGATCGGCTGCAGCTTTTTTGCATCACCGGCCATGGCGCTCTCCGTTGGGGTTGAGGCGCGTCATCACTTCTTCTTCACGTGTTGTTCCAGCTCGCTGAAGCTGGGTCGGTCGCCCGAGAACAGCACCTTGCGCCCGAACTCGATCGCCACCTGGGGCGCGTAGCCCTGCATGCTGGCCAGCAGCGTGGTCTTGATGCACTGGAACTCCTTGCCGGCGTCCTCGACCTTCTGCTCCAGCAGGCCGCCCAGCGGCTCGACGAAGCCATAGGCCAGCAGGATGCCCAGGAAGGTGCCGACCAGGGCCGAGGCGATCATGCCGCCCAGGATGGCCGGCGCCTGGCCGACCGAGCCCATGGTGTTGACCACGCCCAGCACCGCGGCCACGATGCCGAAGGCCGGCAGGCCGCCCGCCAGGCGGCCGATGGCGGCCACCGCGGCATGCTCTTCCTGGTGGTGCGTCTCGATCTCGCTGTCCATCAGGCTCTCGATCTCGTGCGCGTTCAGGTTGCCCGAGACCATCATGCGCAGGTAGTCGGTGATGAACTCGACCACGTGGTGGTCGTTGCCCACCACGGGGTACTTCTGGAAGATGGCCGAGCTGTGCGGGTCCTCGACATCCTTCTCGATGGACATCAGGCCTTCCTTGCGCGCCTTCTGCAGGATGTCGAACATCAGCGCCAGCAGCTCCATGTAGCGGGCCTTGCTGAACTTGCTGCCCTTGAAGCACTGGCCCAGGCCGGCGAACGTGGCCTTGACCACCTTCATCTGGTTGTTCGCCAGGAAGGCGCCGGCCGCCGCGCCGAAGATGGTGATCATCTCGAACGGCAGCGCGTGCAGGATCACGGTGATGTTGCCGCCGTGGAAGATGTACACGCCAAAGATGCAGGCCATGGCGAGGGCCCAACCGACGAGGACGAACATGGTGTGCGGACGGCTTGGAGGTGTGCGGCGCCAGCCCCGGCGTGGCCCGGGCCGGCTGGATGAACGGTTATCGGCTGCCGCCGGCCCGGATTGAGCCGGTGCCGGACGCGCCGGGCACGCGGTAAGCCCAGACCGTCTGCCGCCCGGGCCGGCGCAGCGCCAGGGTGGGCTCGACGCCGGGCACGGCAAAGTCCAGGCTCAGCAGCCACGCGCCGGGCGCCAGCTCGGCGCGGGCCTTGTCCCAGGCGCGGGCCATGCTCTCGGGGCGCTGGAACAGGTAGACCGCATCCAGCCCGCGCCAGTCGTCGGCCCACAGGTCGCCGCGCCGCACCCGCGCCCAGGGGCAGCGCAGCGCCGCGCCCAGGCGCAGCACCGGGCTCCATTCGATGCCCTCGATGCGCGCCTGCGGCCAGGTGCGGCGCAGCGCGGCCAGGCCGTGGCCCAGGCCGCAGCCGGCATCGCGCACGCGGGCGCCATTGGCCAGCGGCAGCAGCGCGGCCAGCCCGTCCAGCGCATCGGCGGGGGTGGGAAACAGCGGTGCGTCGCGCCAGGCCCGCAGCGGATAGGCCGCCAGCAGCAGCGCCATCGGCAGCAGCCAGGCCCAGGCCGGCACCGCCGCCGCAGACCCCAGCAGCAGCGACGACACCGGGAAGCCCCCGGCGATGAACACGCGCCGCCAGCCGCTGGACTGGCGCGGCAACAGCGCCAGCAGCGCCCCCACCGCCGCCGCCAGCAGCCAGGGCAGCGCCGCCGGCCAGCTCCGCGCCGCCGCCAGCGGCAGCAGCAGGGTCAGCACGGCCCAGCACGCCAGCCAGGCCAGCAGGGCCGGCAGCGGCCAGGGCAGGCGCACGCGCTGGCGGCCGGGCGCTGTGGCTGCGGGAGCGGACGCGGAAGAAGCCGGCATGGCGCCAGTGTGGCCAGCCTCGTGCCACGCCGGTCGGCGGAAAAGCCGGGCGGTTCCAGCCCGCCGACGGGACAGAAAAAAGGGCGGGACCCCGGAGGGACCCGCCCTGAAAGCACAGGTCACTGTGCCAGGAGGAGACAAGGAAGCAACTCGGTCGGCGCGCCGCGGGCTGAAGCCCCGGCGCGCACGGAATTCAGTGGCTCATGCAATCGTGCGCATCGGGCGTGTCGTGCAGTTCGTTCGCATTCGGCAGGCGGATGGCGCCGGCATTGCGGCCCTTGCCGGCGCGCGCCGGCGGGTTGCACAGGCCGCACACGTAGTGGCGGGCGATCTCGTGCGGGTGGGTGACGAAGTGGCCGCCGCACTTGCTGCACTTGGTCATCGTCAGCATGCCGTTGTCGACGAACTTCACCAGGCGCCAGGCGCGGGTGACGGACAGCTGCGGCTCCAGGCCCTGGGCGCCCACCTGTTCCATGTACAGCTTGTAGGCCTTGATCACGGTGTCGATCTCGTCGAGCTCGGCGACCTTGTTCAGGTACTCGTGGATGTTCAGGAACAGGCTGGCGTGGATGTTGGGCTGCCAGGTCATGAACCAGTCGGTGGAGAACGGCAGCTGGCCCTTGCTGGGGCTCTTGCCGGCGACCTCCTTGTACAGGCGCAGCAGGCGCTCGTAGCTCAGTTCGGTCTCGCTCTCCAGCACCTGCAGGCGGGCGCCGAGCTTGATCAGCTCGACCGCGGTCTCGATCTGCTTGGCCTCGGACAGGATGCTCTTGGTACGCGACATGGTTCTCTCCTGGATGTTTGTAGGTTTGAGGTGTTCTGGCAGCGCCGGGCGCCTTACGCCGCTTCCTGGTGGCGGCCGGCCATCAGGATGGAGGCGTGCAGGCGGCTGACGCTCTCGTTGGCAGCGCTCTTGCCGTGGCTGGTCAGCAGGCCCCACACCAGGTCGTCGTCGCAGCGCATGCGGCACAGCAGGGTGTTGCCCGAGGCGATCTTCATCATCTGCGCCGGGGTCAGCGCGGCGATCATCGCCGCCGAGTCCTCGCTCAGGCCCAGGCGGTACAGGGCCTGGTCGCGGTCGGTGCGGATCAGGGTCTGGGCCAGCATCAGGTACGACAGATTGGCTTCACGGATCTCGGCGAGGATCTGGTCGGTGTTCATGGTGGCGTGTCCTGTGGGTGGGGGCGGGTGGCAGGGGGTGCAGTGAAGTGCTGCGGTGTGAAACGAACTGTAGGGACCGCAACAAGGCGCCAACATCAGCCCAATTCGCCATCTTGAGTCCCGCTTCTTCGGGGGGGCGTGTCAGGCAAATTCCTACAAGGCGGTCGGTGTCGGGCGGGCCCTGCAACCGGCTGTGCGGCCCGGCGCCCGTGCCGCCATTGCGAACTGACACAGGCCGGCACTGAAGAAACCGCCACGGCTGCCGACACCGTTGGCACGCCCTGGCGACTTCGCCGGGGCTGCGTCGGCAGCGCCGGCGTGTCCCCGCACCCGAGAGCCCCGCCATGCCGTACGACATCCTCAACCTGTTGCAGACGCTGCTGCTGCCGCTGGCCATCGGCACGGTCGTCGTGACCGTCGGGCTGGTCTGGCTGATCGGGCGCAAGCCGGCAGCGCGGCCCGCCACACCGGCACCGCGGCGCCAGGCCCTGCAGACCCCGCCTGAGGCCGCGGTGCCGGCCTGGCAGCCGCCACCGGCCCTCGCCCCCCTGCCGGACTTGCCCCAGCCCACGGCGCCCGCCGCCGTGGCGCCGCCGCCGATGGCCGCCACCTCGCCTGCAGCCCGCCCGCGCAAGGCCGACCTGCTGCTGGTCGACGACTCGGCCGTGGTGCGCACCCGGCTGCGCCGCCTGTTCCAGCCGGCCGGCTTCAGCATGGCCCTGGCCGCCGACGGCGAGGCCGCCATCACCCTGCTGGCCGAAGGCCGCTACGGCCTGCTGGTCACGGACCTGGAGATGCCGCGCCTGGACGGCATGGGCCTGATCCGCGCGGTGATGGCCGACCCGGTGCATGCCGGCATGCCGATGCTGGCGATCACCGGCCACGACGACCTGCAGTCGCAGCTCAACCAGCTGCAGGCGGTGGCCGGCATCTACCGCAAGCCCTGGGTCGACGACGACCTGCTGGGCCATGTGCAGGCGCTGGTGGCGCCGTCGCTGCAGCACGCGCTGGCGCTGGCGCTGGAAGAAGCCTGATCCGGACTGCCGCCGGCGCAGAACCGGCAGGCGAAGCAGCCGCTTTTCACGCGATGGCCGGCAGGCGGCCGTTCCTAGACTGGGCCTCCCCGATTGACGGAGCTGCCTGATGAACGCCATCGCCCTGGCCCTGCCCGGCCACCTGAGCGCCGCCGCGAAGCCGAACCCGGCCGCGCCGGCCACGGCTGCGCCGACGGCCCAGATGACCCCGACGGCCACGGTGGCCGCCGTGGCCGGCCTGCACCTGCAGGCCGAGACCTGCATCGCGCAGACCGCCGAGCTGTTGCGCCTGGCCTGCCGCCGCGGCCAGCTGGAAGACGCCGCCGCCGCGGCCCGCGCCGCGCTGCCGCTGGCGGTGCCGCATTCGCCGCATGCGGCCATGCTGGGCGCCCTGGCCCAGGCCCATCCCACCCTGATGACCGCGCCCGAGGAGCGCCGCCTGTACCTGCTGCGCAGCGCCGACGGCGTGTCGCACGGCGTGCTGCGCCTGCGCGACAACGGCCGCGTGGCACTGCATCCGCCCGCCGGCGCCGACCACTGGCGCCTGCATGACGGCAACCTGGAGCTGTGCGACGCCGCCGGCCACGCCAGCGCCCGCTTCGCACTGTGCGGCGAGCAAAGCGGCCTGCGGCTGTACCTGGGCGAGCGCCTGGCGCCGGCCGGCGGCGCCGCCGAAGCCTGCATGCTGGAGGAGCTGCGCTGCACCTTCACCCGCCTGGCGATGCTCGACCCCGAGCTGCTGGACCCCTTCGTCGGCCTGTACGGCGCGTCCGAGATGGTGCCCGCCCCACTGCCGGCCGGCGCCGCCCTGCTGCTGGGCGCGCCGCACAGCCGCGCGGACCTGCTGGCCCAGGCGCTGAACCACCAGGCCGGCGTGCACTTCGACGGCGAGCTGCTGCACCCGCAGGGCATGCAGCTGGCCGAGCACCTGCCCAGCCGGTCGGCGGCACGCAACCTGCACGCCTTGCGCGCCAAGGACGCGCCCTGGTTCGCCCGCATGGTGCTGGGCCGCTCGCATGACGCGATGGGCCGCGACTTGGCGGCCATGGCCGTGCGCGGCTTCTGCCTGGCACCCGCCCATGGCGAGGCGGCGCTGCAGTGGGCCCTGGACGAGACAGCGCTGCGCATCGTGCACGTGGTGCGCAGCAATGCACTGGCGGCGTTTGCGGACATGCTGGCCGAGCAACAGGCCAACACCCACGGGCTGCTGCACTTCGAGCCCGAGCGCTTCGGCCGCTACATCGAGATGACGCGCCGTCACCAGGACGGCCTGCACCAGCGCCTGTGCCAGCGCAACGGCGAGACGGTGCAAGTCGATGGCAGCCGGCTGAACGCGGCCACGCTGGCCGAGCTGCTGGGCTTCCTGCACGACGCACCCGACGGCCAGGGCTTCAGCAGCGCGGGCGTGGCCCCGGGCCCGCAGCGCGTCATCGAGCGCTTCGACAACCCCGAGGCGGTGCTGCCCTGCCTGCGCGCCCTGGACCGCCTGGGCTGGGCCGAGGTCGAGGGCCAGGTCGTCGATCCGGACTGAGCACGGCATGCCGGCCTGCGCCGGGCGCACCAGCTGACGGGGGCCTGCGGGCCCCCGTTTGCATGACGGGCTCCGCGGTTCCACCCCTGCCCGCACCAGGCCGCTGCCGTTGTCCGGCAGGCCGCGCCCGCCCAACGCATGAACTGGGCGGCTGCAACCGGCCAGTTCATGCGATCGACGCTGGCGCCGGCCCCCCTTGGCGGCACCTCGGGCGCCCACTTGAGGCCATCAAGACCGTGTTCGGCGTGACGCACGCCACGCACAAGGCACAAAGGCGTCTTGACAGGCTTCGAAATTGTTTTGCGCAAAGCCCTCAAGTCGGAAAAGTGGCACGCCGATACCCAAACCAACGGGCGGTCGGCAACGACCACCGCGGTCCGGTTAGCCGGCCGATGGGCAAAGGCCACTCCAGGTGACCCGAGAACATGGGCGACTAGTGCGGGCGTGCTGGACAGATTGCAAGCGGCAACTGTCCGGCGTGCAAGGGCGACGGGGCCAGCCCCGGAACCTGCGTGACGCCGGCGCTCCCGCCGGGATTCATCGAAGCTGAAAGGAAACTACCGTGCCCCAAACCATCAACACCAACCTGACCTCGATCAACGCCCAGCGCAACCTCTCGACCTCGCAGTCGTCGCTGGCGATCTCGATGCAGCGCCTGTCGTCGGGCATGCGCGTCAACTCCGCCAAGGACGACGCCGCCGGCCTGGCGATTGCCGAGCGCATGACGAGTCAGGTGCGCGGCATGAACGTCGCGATCCGCAACGCCAACGACGGCATCTCGATGTCGCAGACGGCCGAAGGCGCGATGGGCAAGGTCGCCGACTCGCTGCAGCGCATGCGTGAACTGTCGGTGCAGGCCGCCAACGCCACGAACTCCGCCAGCGACAAGGACTCGCTGGACAAGGAATTCGGCGAACTCGCCAAGGAAATCCAGCGCGTGACCGGCGGCACCGCCTTCAACGGCATCAACATCCTGGGCTCGGGCGCCGGCGCCTTCAAGTTCCAGGTCGGTGCCAACACCACGAGCAACGACACGATCGACATCACCACCACCGACCTGACGGCCGACGCCACCATCACCGTGGTGGCGGGCACCGACAACACCGGCGCCGGCCGGGCGGTGATCGACAACACCGCCGATGCCACCACCATCCAGGGCGTGATCGACAACATCGACGTCGCGCTGGACACGGTGAACAGCCAGCGCGCTGTGATGGGCGCCTCGCAGTCGCGCTTCGAGTCGGTGATCTCGAACCTGCAGATCTCGGTGGAGAACCAGTCGGCCGCCAAGAGCCGCATCATGGACACCGACTTCGCCGCGGAAACCGCGAACCTCAGCCGCGCGCAGATCCTGCAGCAGGCCGGCAACGCGATGGTCGCGCAGGCCAACCAGCTGCCGCAGCAGGTGCTGTCACTGCTTCGATGAAGCCCTGGCGGCTGCGCTGAGCGAGCGCCACGGTGGTGGCACCGAAGCCCGCGCACCACCCGCCGCCTGAGGAAACGCCGGGCCGCCCCGAGTTTCCTCACACCCCCTCGGGGGGCCTGACGCGAAGCGGCAGGTCTGGGGGCCCCACACTCCCAGGCTGACGACGCGCCGCACCCCACCAGGTCGGCGCGTTGTGCTTTTTTCACGCTGAAACCGTCTGCACCATCAAGCCAGGCATCGATCGACCGATAAAGCCTGAAGCAGTCGATCAACTCTGCCGACCCGCCGCAGGCCAGGCCTGCCGGGACATTCTGAGCGAAGGACCCAGTTCGTGCCGCAGACCATCAACACCAACATCATCGCCCTGAACGCGCAGCGCAACCTGAGCAGTTCCCAGTCGTCGCTGGCCAGCTCGATGCAGCGCCTGTCCTCCGGGCTGCGGGTCAACTCGTCGAAGGACGACGCTGCCGGCATGGCGATCTCCGAACGCATGACCGCGCAGATCCGCGGCATGACGGTGGGCGCGCGCAATGCGAACGACGGCATCTCGCTGGCGCAGACCGCCGAGGGCGCGCTGGGCAAGGTGTCGGAGTCGTTCCAGCGCATGCGCGAGCTGGCGGTGCAGGCCGCCAATGCCACCAACTCCGACAGCGACAAGGATTCGCTGGACAAGGAGTTCGGCGAGCTGGCCAAGGAGATCCAGCGCGTGCTGGGCGGCACCACCTTCAACGGGCTGGCGATCCTGGGCGGCGACGCCGGGGCGCAGAACTTCCAGGTGGGCGCCAACACCGGCACCAACGACGCGATCAGCATCACCACCACCAACATGACGGCCAATGCCGACATCACCGCGGTGGCCGGCAACGACAACTCGGGCGGCACCCGCGCCAAGATCGACAAGGACAGCAGCGCCGGCGACATCAAGACGGTGATCGACAACATCGACACCGCGCTGGACACGATCAACGGCGAGCGCGCCACGCTGGGGGCGTCGCAGTCGCGTTTCGCGGCGGTGATCGCGAACCTGCAGACCGCCATCGAGAACCAGAGCGCCGCGCGCAGCCGCATCGTCGACACCGACTTCGCCGCCGAGACCGCCAACCTCAGCCGCGCGCAGATCCTGCAGCAGGCCGGCAACGCGATGGTGGCGCAGGCCAACCAGCTGCCGCAGCAGGTGATGCAGCTCCTGCGCTGACGCGCTGGCTTCGGCTCCGCCCAGTCAACGACCAAGGCCCCGCCGGCATCTGCCGGCGGGGCCTTCGCTTCTGGGGCCGCCGCAGACGCGATCAGCCGGGGCTTTGCTCGTCATTTCAGGGGTTCGACCGGCGCGTCCTTTTCCACAATGGACCCCAGAGCCCCAAGCCGCCCACAGCGGCCAGGGCAGCCCACAACACCGGCCCTGAACGCCGGCACGTCGCCCCGAGTCCTCAGGAGTGGCCTCCATGCCCCAGACGATCAACACGAACCTGGCCTCGCTGAATGCGCAGCGAAGCCTGAACACGTCGCAGGGTTCCCTGGCGACCTCGATGCAGCGGCTGTCGTCGGGCATGCGGGTGAACTCCGCCAAGGACGACGCCGCCGGCCTGGCGATTGCCGAGCGCATGAACGCGCAGGTGCGCGGCATGAACGCGGCGGTGCGCAACGCCAACGACGGCATCTCGATGGCGCAGACCAGCGAAGGCTCGCTGGGCAAGGTGGCCGACGCCCTGCAGCGCATGCGTGAGCTGGCGGTGCAGTCGTCCAACGCGACCAACTCGGCCAGCGACAAGATCTCGCTGGACAAGGAGTTCGGCGAACTGGCCAAGGAAGTGCAGCGCGTGCTGGGCGGCACCACCTTCAACGGCAAGCATGTGCTGGGCACCGAGGCCGGGGCGATGCAGTTCCAGGTGGGCGCCAACACCACCGCCGACGACACCATCAACATCACCACCAAGGACCTGACCGCCGACGCGACGATCACGGTGGTGGCGGGCACCGACAACACCGGCGCCGGCCGGGCGGTGATCGACGACACCGCCGACACCGCCGCGATCCACGGCGTGATCGACAACATCGACACCGCGCTGGACACCGTCAACGCCGAGCGCGCCACGCTGGGTGCGTCGCAGTCGCGCTTCGAGTCGGTGATCTCGAACCTGCAGGTGTCGGTGGAAAACCAGACCGCCGCCCGCTCGCGCATCATGGACGCCGACTTCGCGGCGGAAACCGCCAACATGAGCCGCGCCCAGATCCTGCAGCAGGCCGGCAACGCGATGGTGGCGCAGGCCAACCAATTGCCGCAGCAGGTCATGCGACTGCTCCAGGGTTGAGCGCGGGCGACGCCCCTGTCCGACCGCGGCCCGGCTCTGTCCGGGCCGTTGCGTTTTCGGCGCCGCCTCAAGCCCGGCGCCACCCGGCCGAAACACTGCTTGCGTAGAAGGAGTCCACCATGGCCACATCCGTTTCCGGCGTCGGCAGCATCACCTCCACGGGCATCGGCAGCGGGCTGGACGTCACCAGCATCCTCGAGAAGCTGATGGCCGTCGAGCAGAAGCCGCTGGACCTGCTGAAGACCGCCGCCACCGGGCTGAACACCAAGCTGTCGAACGTGGGCAAGCTGCAGGGCTTCTTCTCGGCGCTGCGCGACAAGGCCAACGCCCTGACCGCGCCCACGCTGTGGAGCGCCACCACCGCCACCTCGGCCGACACCGCATCGGTGAAGGTGGCCACCGGCACCAACGCGGTGGCCGGCAGCTACGCGGTGCAGGTCGACCGCCTGGCCACCGGCCAGACGGTGACCGCCGCAGCCCTGCCCGCCTCGACCAGCACGCTGGGCGAAGGCACGCTGACCATCGAGCTGGGCACCTGGGGCGCGGGTGATCCGCCAGCGGACTTCACCGCCAAGACGGGCGCCAGCCCGGTCAGCGTGACCATCGGCGCGGGCGACACCAGCCTGGCGGCCATCCGCGACAAGATCAATGCCGCCGGCGCCGGCGTCACCGCCAGCCTGGTGACCGACGCCTCGGGCACGCGCCTGAGCCTGCGCTCACGCGAGACTGGGGCCGAGAACGCCTTCCGCATCAGCGTCGATGCCACCGGCGCGTCCAGCGGCCTGGGCGCGCTGGCCTACGACGCCACCGACACCGGCAGCCCGATGCAGCGCAGCACCAGCGCGGCCAATGCCGAGCTGCAGGTCAACGGCATCGCGCTCAGCTCGGCCAGCAACACGCTCACCAATGTGGTCGACGGCCTGACCCTGACCCTGGCCAAGACCACCACCAGCGCGGTGGACGTGAACGTGGCCAGCGACACCACCTCGGTGAAGACCGAGGTGACCGACTTCGTCACCGCCTTCAACAACCTGGCGAGCTTCATCCGCACGCAGACCGCCTACAACGCCGACAGCAAGACTGCCGGCGCACTGCAGGGCGACCAGGGCACGCTGGCGCTGCAGAGCCAGCTGCGCGGGGTGCTCAACGAGGGCAGCACGGCCTCGTCGGCCTGGTCGCGGCTGTCGGACATCGGCCTGGCGCTCAAGAGCGACGGCACGCTGGAGACCAATGCCACCAAGCTGGACAACGCCCTGGGCAACCTGGGCGAGCTGAAGAAGCTGATGGCCGGCGACGGCAGCACCACCGCGGCCATGGGCTTCGTGCGCCGCTTCAAGAACCTGGCCGACGCAGCCCTGGGCAGCGAGGGCGTGTTCCAGAGCCGCACCACCAGCATCCAGGCCAGCCTGACGCGCAACGGCAAGTCGCAGGACAGCATGGAGCAGAAGCTGGAGAAGACCCGCGCCCGGCTGCAGGCGCAGTACGCCGCGCTGGACACGCAGATGGCCACGCTGACCAACCTGAGCACCTACATGACGCAGCAGATCACGCAGATGAACAAGAGCTCCGCCTGAGCGGCGGCGCCCCGCTCCCGCGGCCTCGACGGGCCGGTCGGCATCGCGCCGGCCGGCCCGTCGCGCCTTGCGCGGGTGCATGCGGCCACGGCACGCATGGCGGCAAACCCTCAGCCTGCCGCCGCTCAAGTCCCGCGGCGCCGATCCGATAAATCCACCAACACCCCACGCCTGCCCCGCCACCGAAGCCGACACACCCGCCATGTTCAGCGCCACGCACAGCAATTCCAACCCGCAGGCCCGCCAGTTCGCCGGCGCCTACCACCAGGTCGGCGTCCAGACGATGGTGTCCAGCGCGTCGGCCCACGGCCTGGTCGCCCTGCTGTTCGACGGTTTCGTCGCAGCGGTGCACCGCGCCAAGGGGGCGATGCACAACGGCGACGTCGCCGCCAAGGGCCATGCCATCGGCCACGCGGTGCGCATCGTCGACGAGGGCCTGAAGGCAGCGCTGGACCTGAAGGCCGGCGGCAAGCTGGCGGCCGACCTGTCCGACCTGTACGCCTACATGTGCCTGCGCCTGATCCAGGCCAACCTCAACAGCAACGAGGCCGCGCTGGACGAGTGCCTGGCCCTGATCGCCCCGCTGCGCGAGGCCTGGGCGGCCATCGGTGACCGCGTCGAGCGCCCGGCCAGCAATTGAGAACCGGCCTGCCCGGCCCCGATCCATGCGTGCCTTTCCTGCGAGCCCCCCCATGAACAGCAGCCTGCTCAGTTACTACGAAGCCATCGAGAAGGCGAGTGCCGACATGCTCGATGCCGCCCGTGCCGGCAACTGGGACCACGTCATCAAGCTGGAAGGCGCCTGCGTGCTGCTGATCAGCCAGCTGAAGAACGCCGCCCGCGGCGCCTCGCTCAGCAGCGACGAGCACCAGCTGAAGTCGCGCATCATGCAGCGCGTGCTGGTCAACGACGCCGAGATCCGCCACCTGGCCGAGCCCTGGCTGGAAGACCTGGACCAGATGCTCACCGGGCGCAACAAGACGCTGCACTGAGCCAGGGCCGGTCAAGCGTCATGGC
>Ga0208823_1000183_pt1 | contig 53925 bp, 43 predicted proteins | sample AD_UKC075_MetaG_FD_184440 | JGI IMG/M metagenome (GOLD analysis project Ga0208823, IMG submission 184440) | Active sludge microbial communities of municipal wastewater-treating anaerobic digesters from USA - AD_UKC075_MetaG (SPAdes) (version 2) | ecosystem: Engineered > Bioreactor > Anaerobic >...
ACAGTTCCTAGCGGAGATGAAGGTGGCGGATTAATCCTCCAAATCGGGGCGAACAACGGGCAAGAAATGGTTATTAGTATTGGCGATATGCAAGCAGAAGCCCTGGGAATCAATGACACGTCGATTGATACGGTGGATGATGCCGAGGAAGCTTTGACTTCGATTGATAATGCTTTGCAGGAAGTTTCCGCGCAGCGTTCCAAACTGGGTGCTTATCAGAACAGGCTGGAGCACACCATCAACAACCTCTCCACCGCTGCGGAAAACCTGACCGCTGCCGAATCCCGGATCCGCGACGTCGATATGGCTCAGGAAATGATGGAATTCACCAAGAATTCGATTCTGTTGCAGGCTTCTCAGGCGATGCTGGCACAGGCGAACCAAGTGCCGCAGGGAGTATTGCAATTACTCCGGTAGGGGTGATGATGCTTAAAACGGGTCAGGGGGCTCCTGACCCGTTTTATCCTATCTATCCTTAACCGGTTGGTATGTCGATAGTTAGATTATTACGTAAAGAAAAGAGGGATTGCGATGCGGGCTGGAAGTGTAAATACGGCGGCAGCAGCGCTGGTGAAAATGCCTGCCAATGAAGCCAGGGCGGCTCGGATCAGAGAAGAACAGTCCCAGGTGAAGCAAGAGCCGCAAATGAGCGGACAGCAGTTGCCCCAGGAAAAAATTTCGGAAGCGGAAGTAATTGCGGCCATCGAAAAAGCCAATCAAAAACTGCAGTATTTTGATTCGCGGGTGGAGTTTTCCATCCACGAGCAAACGCGGCAGATTATGATTAAGGTCTACAAAAACGATGAGGTTATTCGGGAAATCCCGCCCGAAAAAATTCTGGATATGGTGGCTAAAATGATGGAATTAGCCGGTATAATTGTGGATAAAAAGGTGTAGGCCGGTGGAAGCAAGGGGGTATTTGGAATGAATATGCGGATCGGTGGTTTAGCTTCGGGAATGGATATCGATCAACTGGTGAATGACCTGATCCGGGCTGAACGAACGCGGGTGGACAAAGTAGCGCAAAACAGGGAATTTCTTACCTGGCGGCAGGAGGCGTATCAGGCAATCAACCGGCTCTTTGCCAACTTTATTCTGGACACCAAGAAAGAGTTTGGTCTTTCCAGGACCACCGCATCAGGCGTGTTATTATCTAACTCGGTCAATAGTCTGGATTGGGTGAAAACGGCTACTCTTACCAATGAAAAACTAGCCTCCGTCAAGGTTGATGCGAACGCGGTCGCCGGTTCGTATGAGCTAAAGGTTCATCGGTTAGCTTCCAACTGGTCGTCCGCCAGTAGTGATGCGATTTCGGAGGGGGCCAGTGATAATCTGGCTATGCAGTTCGGATTGGCTGAGACGGATACGCTTAAAATTACCATTACTACCAATCTTGGTTCGGTTACCATCGAAAAGACCGATTTAAGCCATGTGACCATAAACGACATTGTCAAAGAGATTAACCAGGCGGACATTGGTGTTGTCGCCATGTATGACGCAGCGTCCGACCGTTTCTTCCTGCAAACGAAGCATACGGGTAGTGATAATTGGGTCCGGATCAACGACGAAAGTGTCTTGACGGACGGAGAGGATTTTACAAACTTTATCAACGGCAAATTAAAACTGCAGTATCTGGACGGGCAAGTCGCCCGTGATGTAGCCGATGGGGTGGACTATAGCGGAGAAAACGCACTTTTTGATTTTGGAGCGGCCAAAGGGATCGAACAGCAAGGCAACAGTTTTACGATCAATAACGTCCATCTTACCCTGAAAGCCACCGGGGAAAGTCAACTGGACGTGGGGATCAATGTGGAAGGAATCCTGGCGAAAGTCAAAGGCTTTGTAGATAAATACAACGAGTTCGTTGATAAAATGAACATCGTGTTAAGCGAACCGGCCTACCGGGATTTCCTGCCCCTCACTGATGAGCAGAGAGAAGAGATGACGGAAGACCAAATCAAAAAATGGGAAGAAAGGGCCAAAAGCGGCCTGCTGCGTAATGATGCAATTTTATCCCGGACCATGACCACGGTGCGCAGTGGTCTATACGAAGAGGTTGCGGGCATATCCGGGATTTTTGCGCAGTTAACGCAGATTGGAATTAGCACCGAAAGCTATGCCCAGGGGTCACGGGGCGGCAAGCTGGTGGTAAATGACCAGCAGTTAGTTGCGGCGATTGAAAAAGATGTGGACAGCGTTTTGGAGCTACTATTTAAGAAGCCGGACAGCAGTTTGACTTTAAAACAAGAAAGCGAAATGACGGCCGAAGAAATCAGGGAAAAAAGAAGCCAGAGCGGGCTGATTACCCGTTTGTACGATAATCTGATTGCCGGGATGAAGGATGTAATTGTTAAAGCCGGTCCGGGGAAGGACAGCGAACTTTATCGTAATGTGAGTTCCACGATCCTTTTGGATTTTGTGGTTAAGCACGGGAGCATCAGCGCCCTGGATGATGATATCAAGGATTTAACTCAAAGAATTGATGTGTTGGAAGTTTATTTAGCCAAACGGGAAGAACGCTATTGGAAGCAGTTCACCGCGATGGAAAAGGCAATTAATATGATGAACCAGCAAAGTGCCTGGCTGATGATGCACTTTGGCAATGGATTTTAACTGCGGAAAAGTAACGGGAGGATGAGCAAATGGCGATGTTGAATCCTTATCAAAATCAACCCTATCAACAATATCAACAGCAGCAAATTATGACGGCTCCGCCGGATAAATTGTTACTGATGCTTTTTGACGGGGCGTTACGGTTTTGCCGTCAGGCGAAAAATGCCTTGGAAGAGGCGAGGCTGGAGGAAGCCCATCACCATATCGTGCGTGTGCAGGATATTGTGATGGAACTAGAAAGCAGCTTGAATATGGATTATGAAATTTCTTCTTCCCTATGGGCCATTTATGATTACTTGTACCGGCGTTTAGTGGAGGCGAATATTAAAAAGGATGCGGCGATCCTCGACGAGGTGAGCTCTTTTCTTACGGAATTACGGGAAATGTGGGCCGAAGTCGCTCTACAGGTAAGAAAAGAGAAGAAAATGGTGGCGGGCGGTGGAGATCTTGAAAGATAGCATTTTAAACCATGTGTTTCAGCGTCTGGCCGAAGGGTACCGGCAACAAGTCCCCTATTACCGGCAAATGCTGGAGATTGCCCAAAAACAGGCGGAATTGCTGCAACAAAAAGAGGTGAAGATGGACCTGCTCTTTGAGTATATTAATGAGCGGCAGGGTCTGATCGACACCCTGGAAGGTTTGAGCGAGGGGATTAATGCCTTGAAGCAGGAAATCGTGGCTGCCCTGGAAATCCAAGAATTCAACCTGAACCGGATCCGGGAGCGGGTGGAAGGAGTCGGGGTGGATGCATTAACTATTGTGATCGATGAGTTAGGGCAGCTCCTGCAACAGATTAAAGAGCTGGATGGGCAAAACGAAGACGCGTTGCGGAGGGCCATTGAACAAACCCGCCAACAACTGCAAAATGTCCAGGAAGCAAAAAAAGTGCAGCAGGCCTACCAGGGAGAACCGAAGGCCGACGGCGGGGCCTTCATTGATTATTCCAAATAAGCACGCAGGTTTTTATCGTCAAGCTTTTTGCTCATTTTTTATTATTTTAGCTAGTTTTAAAATTTAAAATACGGTGTTTATCGTGAAGAGAAATGATTTTTTTCTTGTCAAGGGCTAAAAGACAGGAAAAAAATTTTTTTGTGGGGGGATTAAAAAATAACCCACAGTGAAAAAACGGGTATGAAAAGTTATAAACAGAGTTATCCACATTATCCACAATTTTTGCGGAAAAAAAGGAAAACACTTTTTGACTGAAAATGTGAAAAAAAGGCAGAAAACTGTTTTTCTTGCGCGGACAAATTGTGCAACAATTTACAGGAGCATAAAAATAAGGCTCTTGTTTCTCGGGAAAAGAAAAGATATAATAAGTTTTAATGGGATTTCATGGTGACATGAAAAAGATCATTGTGAAAGGAAGAGGGAGGAAAGAAAAGATGATGAAAATGAGAAAAACGATGAAACTGGTTTGGGCAGTCTTGTTAATGTTTGGTTTGATGGTAACCATGGTGGCTTGTGGTAACAATACCGCCGAACAGGAAAACGGCGCCGCGGAGGAAACGGTGTATAAAGTGGGGACGGAGCCGACCTTCCAACCGTTCGAGTATAAGGATTTGGAAACAGACGAGATCGTTGGTTTTGACATTGATTTGATTAAAGCCATTGCCGAGGAAGGCGGGTTTAAAGTGGAAATCCAAAGCCTGGGCTTTGACGCCCTGATTCCGGCGGTGCAATCGGGAACGATTGATATTGTTGCTTCCGGGATGACGATTGATGAGGAAAGAAGCAAACAGGTTGATTTTACGCAGCCTTATATTAATGCCGGCTTAGCCTTGGCCGTAGCGAAGTCTAATGAGACCATTAAGTCCGAAGAAGACCTCGAGGGGGCTACGGTAGCTGTTCAAATTGGCACGACCGGTGCGATGAAAGCCAATGAGCTGAAAGAACAAGGGATTGTGGAAAAAGTATTAACTTATGACACCATTGATGTTTTAATGGCCGAATTAACGAAAGGCACCGTTGATGCGGTAATTAATGATGCGGCGGTCACCGAGTCCTTTATTAAGAGCGGCCATGATGATATTAAAATCGTGGGGGAACAGATGAATACCGAGCAGTATGGTTTTGCGGTAGCGAAGGGCAATACGGAGCTCTTGCAAAGACTCAACGACGGTTTGCAAAAAGTGATGGCCAGCGGGAAATATGAGCAGCTTTTGGCTAAATATGACCTTCCGGCCAATGCGCGCCCGTAAGGCAAGGGGCCCTGAACTAAAGTTTTGAAGCTTTTGACAGCCGCGTTGGAGGGGGTGCTTGGATATCGCCAATTTTTCGGAACTATTTGTACGAGCTATTCCGCAGCTTTTGACGGGTGCGGTCACCACGATCTGGATTACTGCTTTGGCGGTGTCCATCGGGGTTTTGATTGGTCTTGTCGTAGGGCTGGCTCGTATATCAGGAAAAACGTGGCTGCGTGCTTTGGCACGGGTCTATGTTGATGCGATTCGGGGAACCCCGTTGTTAGTTCAGATTTTTATCATCTATTTAGGGATCCCGAATTTGCTGAACGTACTGCTGGGACAACAGTTCCCGATTAATGTTTATGTGGCTGGGGTTATGGCCTGCGGCTTAAATTCCGGCGCTTATGTGGCAGAAATCGTCCGCGCCGGAATTCAGTCGATTGACCGGGGGCAGACGGAAGCGGCCCGTTCCCTGGGTATGAACAGCTGGCAGACGATGCGTTATGTCATCCTGCCGCAGGCCTTTAAGCGGATTATTCCTCCGCTGGGCAATGAGTTTATTGCCATGCTGAAGGACACCTCGTTGCTTTCGGTAATCGGCATCGAAGAATTAACCCGTAAAGGGCAGTTGTTTATTGCGGTTACTTTTGCTCCTTTCCCTGTTTATACCGGTGTTCTGTTGATGTACCTGGCGATGACGCTGACCATTTCCCGTTTTGTCAGCATGCTGGAAAGGAGGCTGGCGGTTAGTGATCGAAGTAACTGATTTAACCAAAGTATTTGGCAAGCTTGAGGTCTTAAAAGGGATTAGCACCCGGGTGGCGGAAAAAGAAGTCGTGGTGGTGATTGGCCCCTCCGGTTCCGGGAAAAGCACCTTTTTACGCTGCCTGAACCTATTGGAACAGCCAACCTCCGGCAGGATTGTGATAAATAATGTTACCGTGACGGAGCCGGCAACGGATCTCAATAAGTTACGGGCCGAAGTGGGGATGGTCTTTCAGCGTTTTAACCTTTTTCCCCATATGACCGCTTTGGAGAACATCGTCTTATCCCCCATGAAAGTGCGGGGGCTGTCGCGGAAAGAGGCGGAAGAAAGGGCCAGTTATTTGCTCGAAAAAATCGGTTTAAGCGAGAAAGCCCATGTCTATCCCGAATCCCTTTCGGGCGGCCAGCAACAGCGGGTGGCCATTGCCCGTGCCCTGGCCATGCAGCCGCGGGTGATGCTTTTTGATGAACCGACTTCCGCTTTAGACCCGGAGATGGTGGGTGAAGTCCTGAATGTAATGAAGGACTTGGCCCGGGAAGGGATGACGATGATCGTGGTGACCCACGAAATGGGTTTTGCCCGGGAGGTAGGGGACCGGGTGCTTTTTATGGATGAAGGGCGCATTGTGGAGGAAGGGACACCGGAGCAGATTTTCCAGGCGGCGCAGCACGAAAGGACCAGGAGCTTTTTAAGTAAAATCTTGTGAAAAAAATTTTAGAGTTATATCCAATTTTTGGCGGATTCGTTTGACTTCAGGGGTGAGGAGTGCTATAATCATCGAAGTAGATTTATTCTGCTAGTTTTTTTTAGGAGGAATGTTTTCAATGCAAGGAAAAGTAAAATGGTTCAACAAAGAAAAAGGGTATGGCTTTATCGAAAGAGAGGACGGGAACGACGTTTTTGTCCACTTTTCGGCCATCCAGGAGGAAGGTTTTAAAACTTTATACGAAGGGCAACTCGTAGAGTTTGAGATTGTGGACGGCCCCAAAGGCTTGCAGGCCGCCAATGTGGTAAAATGCTAAGCGCTTTTTTCCCTGACGGGAAGGGTGCTGGAATGTTCTTCCCCGGTATGTAAGGTACCGGGGTTTTTGTATCAGGAATATTGTTTGAATTGTCTATCTTTCTCTTCTGTTGCAGGATTTTTCTTGCAGGGAGGGAATAATATAATTAGAGAGTTATCGAGAGAGGAGTGGACATGATGAAAATTCAGTACAGGGGAAAAAACATTCAGGTCACTGAAGGATTAAAGGAATACATCGAAAAAAGGCTGCGTCGATTAGATAAGTACTTTGGAAAAGCTCCGGAAGCGATTGTGTCCCTGTCCGTTGAGAAGGAACGTCACCGCATCGAAGTTACCATCCCCTTAAATGGTTTTATCCTGCGTGGAGAAGAGGAATCATCCGATATGTATTCTTCGGTGGATTTAGTGATAGACAAGCTGGAAAGACAAATGGACAAGTATAAAACGCGGCTTAATAAAAAGGTAAAGGAGTTTAGGGTCAGCGATATTGCCACCAGTGCCGAGGAGTTGTTACCGGGTGTGCCCGGCATGCCCAAGGATGATGACGATATAGGGGAGGAAGGGCATCGCCTGGTCCGAACCAAACGTTTTGCCTTTAAGCCCATGTTGGCGGAAGAGGCCATTATGCAAATGAATTTGCTGAATCATGGCTTCTTTGTTTTCTCTAATGCCGAAACCGACCAAATCAACGTGGTTTATCGCCGGAAAGATGGCAATTACGGGTTGATTGAGCCGGAGATCGATTGATCTCTTCACATAATCAGGGTCTATCTTCAACATAACAAGACAAGAGAACAGCACAAGATAACTCAACAGAGCAGGAACGGGTTAAAGAAATACTGGCGTGGAAGAAACAAGCTTCCACGCCAGCAGTATTTCAGGGCTTATTGTGGGCATTGCACGACCGGGCACAAAGTGTTATAATAAAAAAATGGAATGTATTTGGTACAGCCCGGATTTTGATTGACTAAAGAAAGCAGGTGCAAAAGTGGCTTTCGAATTTCTGAAGAATTTCTTTGATATAAATGCCAAGGAAATCAACCGGCTCAGGAAAAAGGTCGAGCTTATCAATCGTTTGGAAAGCTCTTTAATGGCGTTAAGCGATGCGGAATTGCGCGGCAAAACCGCTCAATTTAAAGAACGGCTGGCGCAAGGTGAAACACTTGATGAATTGCTTCCGGAAGCCTTTGCGGTAGTGCGGGAAGCTTCACGCAGGGTTTTAGGCTTGCGTCATTTTGATGTTCAGTTAATCGGCGGTATGGTGCTGCACGGTGGTAATATCGCCGAGATGAAGACCGGGGAAGGGAAAACCCTGGTGGCCACCTTGCCGGCCTATTTAAACGCCCTGACCGGGAAAGGGGTGCACATTGTCACCGTCAATGATTATCTGGCCCGGCGGGACAGTGAATGGATGGGGCAGATTTACAAGTTTTTAGGCTTATCGGTAGGCTTGGTGGTGCATGGGCTGGACTTTGAGGAAAGAAAGCAGGCCTATGGTGCCGACATTACTTATGGAACCAATAACGAATTTGGTTTTGACTACCTGCGGGACAACATGGTCGTTCATCCGGAGCACATGGTGCAGCGGGAATTGCATTATGCCATCGTCGACGAGGTGGACAGCATTTTAATTGATGAAGCCCGTACGCCCCTGATTATTTCCGGTGCCGGGGATAAGCCCAAGGATTTATATATCCAGGTGGCCCAAATTATTCCCCGTTTGAAAAAAGAAGTCGATTACAATGTGGACGAAAAGCTGAAGACCGTGGCCCTGACCGAAGAAGGGGTCGGCAAGGTCGAAAAAATGCTGGGGGTAGAGAACCTTTACGAAGACGTCAATATCGAGTTAAGCCATCATGTGAACCAGGCTTTGCGGGCCCATACCCTGATGAAGCGGGATGTGGACTACGTGGTGAAAGACGGCCAGATTATTATCGTCGATGAATTCACCGGCCGTTTGATGTACGGCCGCCGCTACAGCGAAGGGCTGCATCAGGCCATTGAAGCCAAAGAAGGCGTCAAGATCGAGAAGGAATCCCAAACCTTAGCCACCATCACCTTCCAGAATTATTTCCGTATGTACGATAAACTGGCGGGCATGACCGGTACGGCTTTGACGGAAGAAGAAGAATTCCGGAAAATCTATAAGCTGGAAGTGTTCGTGATTCCTACGAATAAAGAAATGATCCGGCAGGATCTCCCGGATGTGGTTTACCGGACGGAAGAGGGAAAATTCAAGGCCGTGGTGGAGGCCATCGCCGAGCACCATGCCAAAGGGCAGCCGGTGCTGGTGGGGACCATTTCCATCGAAAAATCGGAACGGTTAAGCAAGATGCTGAAAGAAAAGGGCATTTCTCATCAGGTCCTCAATGCCAAGTACCATGATAAGGAAGCCCGGATTGTGGCCCAGGCCGGACGCAAAGGCAGTGTGACCGTGTCCACCAATATGGCCGGACGGGGTACCGATATTCTGTTAGGGGGGAACCCTGCCTATATGGCCAAGCTGGAGATGCTGGAGGAAGGCTATTCCTCGGCGCTCATCGAGGAGGCGGCCAGCCACAGCGTGGTCGATGACGAGGAAATTTTACGGGCCCGCGCCCGTTACAACCAACTATACGAAAAAATGAAGCAGGAAACCGACCGGGAACACGAAGAAGTGGTGAAATTAGGCGGACTGCATATTATCGGCACGGAGCGGCACGAAAGCCGCCGGATCGATAATCAGCTCCGGGGCCGCGCCGGTCGGCAGGGGGATCCGGGTTCTTCCCAGTTCTATTTGTCCATGGAAGATGATTTAATGCGGCTTTTTGGTTCGGAAAACATCATGGGCATGATGGACAAAATGGGCATGAGCGACGGCGTGCCCATTGAGGCCAGGCTGGTGAGTCGGGCCATTGAGAACGCCCAGCGCCGGATTGAAGCCCACAACTTCGATATCCGGAAAAACGTGCTGGAATATGACGATGTGATGAACCAGCAAAGAGAGGTTATCTATAGCCAGCGCCGCAGCGTGTTAATGGGCGAGGACATGAAGGAAAACATCCTGGAGATGATCGAAAAAGTCGTGGCCCGCACCATCGACAGCTATACCGGCGGTAGCAATTACCCCGAGGAATGGGATTTAAAGGGCTTGCTGGAGAAAGCGCGTTTCTTGTTTTGGCCCAATCACAACCTTAGGCCGGAGGACCTGGCCAAGTTGGAGAACCAGGAAGCGCGGGAGTTGCTGCTGGAAAAGGCACTGGAGTTTTATGCGCAACGGGAAGAGGAGATGGGTGCCGAAAAGCTCCGGGAACTGGAGCGCCTGGTTACCTTGCGGGTGGTTGATGAAAAGTGGATGGGCCATTTGGATGCCATGGACCAGCTCCGGACCGGCATCGGCTTACGGGCTTATGGACAAAGGGATCCGTTGGTAGAATACAAATACGAAGCATATAATATGTTTAATCAGATGGTGGAGGAGATTCAGGAGGAAATTGTCCGCCACGTTTTCCATGTGCAGGTGGTGGAAAGGCCGCAGGAGCGGCAGGACATGGTGGAAAACCGTGCGGACGACGGGGAGCCGGTGAAAAGGCAGCCCCGCCAGGTGGAAAAAATCGGACGGAACGACGCTTGCCCCTGTGGCAGCGGGAAGAAGTATAAAAAATGTTGCGGCAAAAATAGTTGATTAAAGTAAAAAGACGGAAAAGCGAAGGAGCAGGGAGAAGCAATGAGTGTAACGGAATTAAAACGGGAACTGGAAAAAGCCCAAACCAGACTGGATACTTTAGGGAGGTCTCTTTGACCTGCCGGGCAAAGAACAAAGCTTACGCGAACTGGAAACGCAGATGACGCGGGCTGATTTTTGGAATGATCCGGAGAAAGCCCAAAAGGTGGCCCAGAAGGTCACCAGCTTAAAGGAAAAACTGCGGGCTTTTGATGAATTAACGAAGACGCTGGAAGATGCGGAGGTTTTTTATGAATTAGCCCAGGAAGAGCAGGCAAGATCAGCCGGAGCTGAAAAAGACGAGCAGCAGGTACCGGAAGAAGAGTACCTGGCGGAAGCCGCAAAGACTTTGCAAGTTTTTTGGGAAGCGTTGGAAAAGGAAGAACTGCAGTTACTTTTCCATGATAAATACGACCATGCTAATGCGATTCTTTCCCTTCATGCGGGGGCCGGGGGCACCGAATCCCAGGACTGGACGGAGATGCTGTTAAGGATGTACATCCGTTGGGCGGAAAGAAAAGGCTTTAGTGTGGAAACCCTGGATTATCTGGACGGCGATGAAGCAGGGGTCAAAAGTGCCACTTTGCTCATCAAAGGGGATAATGCCTACGGGCATTTAAAAGCAGAAAAAGGCGTGCATCGTCTGGTCCGCATCTCGCCTTTTGATGCTTCCGGCCGCCGGCACACCTCTTTTGCGGCGGTGGATGTTTTACCGGAGGTGGATGACGATACGGAGGAAATTGTCTTAAACTGGGCGGAGATTAAGGTGGACACCTTCCGTTCCGGAGGGGCCGGCGGGCAGCACGTGAACAAGACCGATTCCGCGGTGCGGATGACCCATTTACCCACCGGGATTGTCGTGCAATGCCAGAATGAGCGTTCCCAGCTTTTTAACCGGGCCTCCTGTGAAAAAATCTTAAAGGCGCGTCTTTTGGAAATAAAGCATCAGGAACAGGAAAAAGAGCTGGATAATCTCCGGGGCGAACATCAGGAAATCGGCTGGGGGAGTCAAATCCGTTCTTATGTTTTCCATCCCTATAGCATGGTGAAAGATCACCGCACCGGCGTGGAAACGGGGAATGTGGAAAGCGTCATGGACGGGGAAATCAATCTTTTTATCGAGGCTTATTTACGCCGGTTTTCCGGCTAGAAGAATACGGAAGATGACAGTATACCGGATGGACCCAGGAACAGCGCAAGTTTGGCGTGGCAGTTGAGTTAAAAATGTTAGGAGGTTTTTATTGATGGGTAAAGCGCTCAACGAAGAACAACTAGCGGCGATAGCAAAACAAATGCGACGGGATATTATCTCCATGCTGGCGGAGGCGGGATCAGGACATCCCGGTGGCTCTTTATCGACGGTGGAGATAATGACCTATCTGTATTTTAAAGAAATGAACGTGGATCCCCAAAAACCGGCCTGGCCGGACCGGGACCGCTTTGTTTTAAGTAAAGGGCACGCGGCGCCGGCGCTGTATGCGGCTTTAGCCGGCCGCGGGTTTTTCCCCCGCGAAGAACTGATGAAGGTGCGTAAAATCAACAGTCGCTTACAAGGGCATCCCGACATGATTAAAACACCCGGAGTGGATATGTCCACCGGCTCTTTGGGGCAGGGCATTTCGGCGGCGGTAGGAATGGCCCTGGCCGGCAAAATCGACTGTAAAGATTACCGGGTTTTTGTCATCCTCGGGGACGGCGAGGCGGAGGAAGGACAGGTCTGGGAGGCGGCGATGGCGGCAGCCCACTATAAACTGGATAACCTGATCGTCTTTTTGGACCATAACGGCTTGCAGATTGACGGACCGGTAACCGAGGTCATGTCGCCGGAGCCCATCGATGAGAAGTACAAAGCTTTCGGCTGGCATGTGCAAAAAATCAACGGGCATTCCTTTAAAGAGATTGCCGCTGCCGTCGAAACGGCAAAAACCATTAAAGGCAAGCCGAAAATGATCATTGCCGAAACCATCAAGGGTAAGGGAGTATCCTTTATGGAAAACCAGCTAGGCTGGCATGGCAATGCGCCCAGTAAGGAACAAGCTGAACAGGCTCTTGCCGAGCTTGCTTAATAGGAGGAATTAGCAAATGGGAAAGATGGCCACTCGTGAAGGATATGGAAAAGCATTAGCAAAGTTGGGAGCGGAAAGACCTGATGTAGTTGTCCTGGATGCCGATCTGGCGAAGTCCACCAAATCCTATGAGTTTTGCAAGCATTATCCGGAACGGTTTTTCAATATGGGAATCGCGGAAGCAAGCTTAATCGGCACGGCGGCGGGACTGGCGGCGGCGGGGAAGACGGTTTTCGCCAGTACCTTTGCGATCTTTGCGACGGGGCGGGCTTTTGAGCAGATTCGTAATTCGGTAGCCTATCCCCGGCTGAATGTGAAGATTGCGGCGAGCCATGCGGGCTTAACCGTGGGGGAAGATGGGGCTTCCCATCAAGCCATTGTGGATATTGCCATTATGCGGGCTTTGCCGAATATGACGGTAATTGTGCCCGCCGATGGGATCGAGGCGGAGCAGGCCGTTTATGCGGCGGCTCAGCATGACGGACCGGTGTATATCCGGTTGGGGCGTTCTGCGGTGCCGGTAATCTACGGGGAGGAGCACCAATTCCGGATTGGAGAGGCCTCTCAATTACGGGACGGGCAAGATGCCACCATTATTGCCTGTGGAATCATGGTGGCGGAAAGTATGCTGGCGGCCGAAGAATTGGCGGCCCAGGGCATCAATGTGCGTGTGGTGAACATGTCCACCATCAAACCGCTGCACCTGGGGGCGGTATGGCGTGCGGCCCAGGAAACCGGCGGGATAGTGACGGTGGAGGAACATAATATTATCGGTGGCTTAGGGAGCGCCGTGGCGGAATTTTTGGTGGAAAACGCTCCCGTGCCTCTGGAAAGGGTGGGGGTCCGGGACGTCTTCGGTGAATCAGGCAAGCCTGCGGAGTTATTGAAGAAATACGGGCTTACCAAGGAAGAAATAAAGGAAGCGGTTTATCAGGTGATTAAAAGGAAGGTAAAATATTAATAAAAGGGAAAGGCGAAGCGGCCGGGTAATCCTAGAATCCGTTGAACATCTATGCCAGGTGACAACGGATTTTTCTTTATCCTTTTTTCGTTTTCCGACATTTTTTGCTTGTCTGAGACAAATTAAATGATAGAATAAAAGTAACAATTTGCATGAAAAGACGGAAGAAACCCTAAAGATGAAAAAATGGGGAAAAGAAGGGGGGCGGCAGAAGTGTTGTCAAACCTCAATCGGTTGGAGGACAGTTGGTATTGGGTCGGTAAGTTTACCGCCGGGTCGAAGGCCAATCTTTTGCGGTATACCGGCGAAGGGCGCTGGGAAATCGGGCAGATCTTGCCCGGCTACAAGTATCTGCTTTGGCAGGAACTCCAGGGCGATCTACCGGAGGGTTTTTCCCTGCAAGAGGTTTTTGCGGTCACGGGGCACTTTTCGGCTCAGCCGGCTCATCATCAAATGGGGCTGTTTTTCTTTGGCGGGGAACAACGGATTTGGTACGGCTATGTGGACGAAAAAGCGGAGCGTTTTATCATCAACGAAGTAGGGCAGGGCTACCCGGTGGAAGATGCTCTCCGGCAGTCCCTGTATTGGGTGGGCGATTATGATGGCGACCGGGTGGCGGAGCTTCTTTTGTACGATCCTTCCTCCGGGACCTGGTCGATGCTGGAACTGGATGACGGCGCTTTTATATGGCGGGGAGCCATCAGTGGCGCGGATGGCGATACTTTTCGACCGGTGGACGGCGCTTTCTGCCTGAATGGACCTTTTTCCTCGGCGGGGAAGTGCGAACTGCTCGGCTTTCATCCAGGGGAACAAAAATGGTATCTGGGAACTTTTGCCGACGGAAAGTTACTGTGGCATTATTGCGGGGATGGCTTGGGGCTTGCACCAGAAAGCCTGGGCAATAAGCAGCAGTATTTTGTCGGCAATTTTGTTCATTCGGCCAAGTCGGAAATCCTTTTTGCCCATCCGGAAAACAAAAGCTTCTGGCTGGGTTTTGTGCAAAACGGGCAGCTTAATTGGCGGCAGGTCGGCGAAGCCAGGGATAAATTTACCTTTGCCCTGGTGGGGAATTACCAGGGGGAAAACGCGCAAATCCTGATTCTGGAGCAGAATTATAAAAAATGGCAGTTGGGCCGGATGGCCGATGATGCCCTGTGCTGGGAAATGATCCATGATTTTAACGGCACGGAAGGCTTAATCAACAAGCTGTACGGCGGGAATTTCCTTCCTGCTCCGGAGGCCAGGTTTGGCTTATGTTCCTGTGACGAGGTCTCCGGTAATATCTACTTTGGGCACATTGACCCCCGCGGTTATGCGATGCCCAATTACAGCGTCACCATGTACGACTATTTTCCCGCTTTTGCCTGGCCGGTGTGGGATAACGCCAACAAGTACAAAGCGGCCATCATCCGGAAATTCAAGCTCCTGGACCGCCATCCCAGCGAGATTGGGGACCCCTGCGGCCCGATTGCCGAACTGGCGGATGGTTCCGGCTACAAGCTGGTTTGCACGAAAGGGATTATCATTAACCGGCGGGGGGAAGAACCCCTTGCCATCACGGGGGACATCTACCAGCAATGGGTCTGCCTGGGGAAGGAGTATAGTGCCCTGGGCTACCCGCTGGGGGAAGCGGAAAGATTCCGGCAGGTCTATCACCAGCGCTTTGAGAAGGGCGTAATCGTGGAAAACGCGGAGGGGTCGGTTTCGGCCGCGCTCAACAACGGCGACGTGCTGCCGGAGCGCTCCTATACCTTATCTCTGGAGCGGATTGTCTGCCATAAGAAAGGCGCCGGTGCGGATCAGGCCGGACTGTGTTTGAACACGGTGATCACCTACATGGACCCCGAGACCGGCAAAAAGAAGGCTAATTTCACCAGCTTTGAGCACAACTTTAAGGAAGGAGGGGACAAACCCTTTCATACCGTGCTCTATGCGGGAAGGTTGAAAGACGCCTACCTGGTTTCCTTCCTCGGCCTGGAAAATCGGGATCAGGACAAAACAAGGGAGGTCATGGACCGGTTTAAGCAGGAAGCCCTGCGCAAGGACGAATACTTTGTCCTCTCCCATGATGAATTTGCCTTGTTGGTGCAAAACGCCGTACCGCTAGAGGCGGTAAACGGAGCGGCCATGGCGGCCATTGCCGGAGACCCGGCCATGGCTCTGCTCTCCGGCTGTACGGTGGCGGGCTGCACCGGAGTGGCGGTAAGCGGGGTTTCCGGCGGCGCGGTGGGAGGTGGCCTCTATGGTGTGCTCGTGGCCTTGTCCACTGTTCCTATGGTGGCGGCGGTTTTGGCGATGGACGAAGCTTTAAAACAGGAAATATTAATGGTGGACCGGGGGGCCTTATTAGCGGCTAACCTGCTGCCGTATTTTGAAGGAGGACCGCGGCCGCGAAACACGGAGACCAAAATCGACGTGGCCGGGGAAACCATTCATGTGGAGATAACTTTCGAAGAGGCTGAAAACGGCGATTTACTGGAAAAGCGGAAGTATACCAGGCAGGGGCGGGAGGGCGATGCCGGAAGCCAGTACACGATTGTGGTTCGCCACCATATCCACTAAAACCCGGCCATATTTCATCCTTCCGCCAATTTTTACATTTAAACTGAATTTGTAGCCATTTCCTGAAGGGATTCTTTTGCGCTTGTCGAAAATAAGTAATTGGGGGGAATGACTATATGATTCAGTTTTTTAACGTGTCCAAAACTTTTTATGGAGAAGTAAAGGTGGAAGCCTTAATTGATATTAATCTGCATATCAAAAAAGGTGAATTCGTTTTCCTGGTGGGACCCAGTGGAGCGGGGAAGTCTACCTTAACCCGTTTATTGATTCGCGAAGAACTGCCTACGAAAGGGCAGCTTTTAGTGGAAGACCGCAGTTTGCTGAGAATGAAAGGCAAAGAAATTGCCTATTACCGGCGGAAAATCGGTTTTGTTTTTCAGGACTTTCGTTTACTGATGAACAGGACGGTTTATGAGAATGTGGCTTTTGCCATGGAAGCGATCGAGATGCCTGCTGCGGAAATCCGCGAACGGGTTCCGGCAATTTTGGAGATGGTAGGGTTAAAAGATAAATTACACGCTTATCCTCATCAACTTTCCGGTGGACAGCAGCAAAGGGTGTGCATTGCCCGCGCCGTGGTCAATGATCCGAAAATTATCATCGCCGACGAGCCCACGGGGAACTTGGATCCGGATAACTCCTGGGAGGTGATGACTCTTTTCAGAGCCATCAACAAACGGGGGACCACGGTCATAATCGCTACCCATGACCGGGACATGGTAAATCTGATGAAAAAGCGGGTTGTGGCCCTTTCAAACGGCCGGATTGTCCGTGATGAGGAAAGGGGAGAGTACTAAGGATGAAACTAAGCAGTTTACGTTATATTATTCGCGACGCTTTTCAGTCTATCCGTCGCAATGCCATCATGACCATTGCTTCGGTGGCCACCATGTCGATTTCTTTGCTGATTCTCGGCAGCGCCTGGTTGCTGGTCCTCAATTCGCAGCATATGGCTTCGGCGATGGAATCGGAGTTAGAGATCAACGCCTATTTGCAGCAGGAGTTGACGAGAGAGGAGGCGCTGAATCTGCGGCGGGCGCTGGAAGCGGTACCGGGAGTGGCGAAGGTCAGCTTCGTTTCCAGGGAGGAAGGCCTGCAAAGATTGCAGGACCGCTTCGGAGAGGAAACCAGCATTGTGGACACGCTGGGGGAAAGCAACCCCCTGCCGGATATGTATAGCATTAAGGCGGAAATCGCGGAAGAAGTGCCCCAAATTGCACAGGCGATTCAGGAAGTTGAGGGTGTGGACACGGTGCGCTACGGTCAGGGCATGGTTGAAAAGCTGCTGGCCTTTACCCAATGGTTGCGTACGGCTGGAATTGTCCTGGTGGTCGCCATTGGTTTAGGAGCTGTTTTTTTAATCGCCACCACCATTCGTCTGACGGTTTTTGCCCGTCGCAAGGCCATCAGCATTATGAAGCTGGTGGGCGCTACGGATTGGTATATCCGGATGCCTTTCTTATTGGAGGGAATGATTATCGGCTTTTTGGGCGCCGGTCTGGCCGTGCTTTGTTTACAGTTGATTTACAATCAGTTGGTACAAAACATCATGGTAACCTTAAATTTCCTGCCTATTTTACAGGACGAAAGCCTCATTAAGAGTGTATATAAAAGCCTGCTCCTGATCGGAACTTCTTTAGGGGCGATCGGAAGTGTAATTAGCATGCATCGTTTCTTGAGGATCTAGCCGGGTCAAGGTAAAGAGAAACAACAGAAGCGAAGGAGGGGTAAGCATGGGTGCTCATAAGAAGGGCCTGTTCAGCCCACTTATTGCCGTGTTGTTGGCGTGGGCTGTATTGATGTCTTTTTGCTTTCCCTCCCCGCTTTGGGCTACGGATGCCGAACTAGAGGAAAAAATGAAGGAATTGGAGGAAATCAATCAGTCCATTGCCCGTTATGAAAAACTGTATGATCAAAAAAGTAAAGAAGAAAATAATGTCCTGAAACAAATCAAAAATTTAGAAGATAGTATCGAAAAGCTGGAAAACGAGATGCAATCGCTCCAGGAAAGGATTGAAGCCACCCAGGAGTTGTTGGAGATCGCCCAGCAGGACGTAGAATTCTGCAGCGCAGTAGTAGAGGAACAATTAGCCTATTTCAATAATCGTGTCCGGACGATTTATATCCAGGGGGAAGTAAGTGTTTGGGAGGTTTTGTTGCGGTCAACGAGTTTGACCGATTTTCTAACTCGCTTTGATTTCCTGCAGCGGATTGCCGAAAATGACGCCGCAACCCTCAGGGAGTTGGAAAAGGCCCAGCGGCTCCTGATGGAAAAAGAGGCCTTATTGCAGGAACGCATGAATGTTTATTGTGATTTGCAGCAACAAAAAGAGCACAAACAACGGCAGATGCAACTGCAATCCCGGCAAAAAGGCAATGTGTTAAAGTCCATTCAGGAGCAGAAAGAGGAATACATCAAGGCTCTGGACGAACTGGACAGCATCCGGAAAAGCCTGGACAAGTTTATCCGGGAGTGGCAAGCGGCCCATCAAACCGCTTATATGGGGACCGGAAAGATGAGCTGGCCGGTGCCCGGGCACAGCCGGATTTCCTCTTATTTTGGAAACAGGATTCATCCGATTCTGAAAACACTGCGCTTTCATGCCGGAATCGATATCCCGGCTCCCGCCGGAACCAATGTGGTAGCGGCAGAAAACGGCAAGGTTGTTTATGTCGGGACCAACGGAGCTTACGGGAAATGCATTATTGTTGACCACGGGGGGGATATTTCCACCCAATACTCCCATTTGTCCGAATACCTGGTGAAGGTTGGCGATGTGGTGTTAAAAGGTGGTCCCATCGGCAAAATCGGCAATACCGGTTGGAGTACCGGACCGCATTTGGATTTCATTATCCGGGTGAAAGGCGAGCCCCAGAATCCTTTAAATTATGTGAAACCGTAAGTTACAAAAGCCGGAATTTGTGTTATGCTATAGTATAATAATCTTCAACGGGCTTACATATTGATTAAGTTAAAGGTACTTTTCCGAATAAGCGATGGGGTGAATTGATTGTTAGACATAAGGAAGCTTGGGCATCGATTGTGGTTGGTGATTTCTGTTTTTTGTTTTTGCGTTACGGTGTTCGTAGGTGTTTTTTTCGTCACGAACTATCAGGAAATCATGAAAATCGTGCAGGTAGCCACCTTGATTAAAATGGAATACCTGGAAGAAGTCTCTTATCAGCAACTACTGGGGGGCGTTGTGCGGGGGATGGTGGACTCCCTCAATGACCCCTATTCTGTGTATCTGGAAAAAGAAGAATACGAGAAATTTGCGGAGCATCTCCAGGGAGCCATCGGCGGAATCGGGGTGGCGGTCGGCGTAGAGGAAGAAAATTTTGTGGTCTTTTCGGTGTATGCCGGTACCCCTGCCGAGAAGGTGGGCTTGCAAAAGGGCGATATCCTTTACAAGGTTAATGATAAGTATGTCCGGGACATGGATCTGGATGAAGCCGTAAACCATATGCGGGGGGACCCGGGGACTAAGGTAAGGATTAGTGTGTTGCGGGACGGCGTGCTCAAGGAATTTGAGATCATGCGGGATGTCATCAATCTTCCGACCATTGCCAGCGAAGTATTGACCGGTGAAGAATTCCCCATCGGCTACATGAAACTGGCCTTATTTGCCATCAACTCGGACGAAGCGATGAATGATCATCTCGACAAACTGTTGACGCAAAAGGTTAAAGGCTTAATTTTGGATTTACGTGATAATCCGGGGGGCGATTTGCAGTCCTGCGTGAATATCGCCCGGTATTTCCTGCCCCAGGGAGCTATCCTGCATACGGTCAGGAAAAACAACATTGTGGCAACCATCCGGAATGACAATTCGGACAGAATAGAGCTTCCGCTGGTTGTTTTAATCAACGGAGGCAGCGCCAGCGCTGCCGAAATATTGGCGGGGGCGATTCAGGATCATCAGAGCGGTACAATTGTCGGCGAAAAGTCCTTTGGCAAGGCTACCGTGCAAGAGCTTTTGCGGCTGCGCGACGGCGATGTGGTCAAGTTAACCCATGCCAAGTATTTGACACCCCACATGAAAGACCTCCAGGCCGATGGAGTTCATCCGGACATTGAAGTACTCCTGACGGCTGAAGATGAAGAGGATAAGCAATTGCTCAAGGCCGTGGAAGTATTAAAAGAGAAGATTGCAGGGGAAAAAGATGTTTCCGATAACTGAGCTCTTGCCGCAGGTTTTTTATAGCTTCATCAGCATTTTGGGCCAGCCCTTTATGTGGATTTTTATGGGGGTGGTTGCCCTCCTGTACCGTAAAATGGAGGCTGCTTCTCGTTACCTGTTTCCAGTCCCGAAGCAGTCTTTTTGGCGTTTATTTCTCCTGGCGGTTTTTTCCGGGATCATCGGCGGCTTTTTAGGGAGCCTCCTTTTGATTTTGGTGGGCATTTCGGTTAATAAAATCGGGGGTCTGTATCTTCTGATTACCGCCCTGGGCTTAATGCTGATTGAACAGCGCTTTTTGTGTTTTGCCTATGCGGGCGGGGTGCTGTCCCTGCTGCATTTGCTGTTTGGTTTTCCGCAGGAGCTTAGTGTTCCGCAGGTAATGGCCCTGGTTGCCGTATTGCATTTAGTGGAGGCGCTCCTGATTTACCTGACGGGCAGCCTTTACTCCTTGCCGGTATATATTTGCCACCGTGACAACAGGATCATTGGCGGCTTTAACCTGCAAAAGTTCTGGCCCCTGCCCCTGGTGGTGATGTTTGCCGGGATCTATCCCGACCCGGGGGTGGTGCAGGGGTTAATTGAAATGCCCGATTGGTGGCCCTTGATTCAGCCGGAGCTGAGCGGGCCGGGCGGTGACGGTGGGGAGTTGGTTTACAGTATGCTGGCCATTCCGGCGGTGCTGGGTTATGGCGATACGGCCACCAACATGACCCCGTGGGAAAAAACCAGGCGGTCCGCCGAAGAACTGGCGGTCTTCAGTGTACTGTTGCTTTTCATCGCGATTGCGGCCGGCCGGGTAAGTTCTTTGGCCTATGTGGCGGCTTTGTTCGGACCCCTGGGCCATGAAGCCATTATTTACGTAGGGCGGCGCCGGGAAGCGCGGGGGAAGCCCCTGTACGTGCCGGCCGCTGCAGGCTTAAGGCTGTTGCATGTCTGGCCCGGCAGCCCCCTGGCCCGGGCTGGGATAAAATCCGGCGACCTTATCCTGGCGGTGAACGGGCTTTCGGTGCATGATGAAAGGGATTTGCAGGAGGCTTTAATGGTGACTTTAGAAAGCAGCGCCTCCGTGGAATCCCCCGGGCGAAAAAAGCGGGGGAAGGCGGGATGGAGCCTGGAACTGGAGTATCTGGCCGCGGAGGACGTAGCCGGGGATGCGGCGGTTCGGGATGCGGCAGAGGCTGTAGTGGCGGGTCCAAGGAGAAAGGCAACAGTACAGTTACGAGACGGGGAAGGCTTGGGCTACGTCCCTGTTCCGTCACGGGATACCGGCAGGTGTTTATTTGTTTCCACCTCCGGCGGTTTCCTGAAAAGATGGTGGAAGAAGATTACACACTAGAGTGGAAGTGAATTTACAGGATGGAAAACCAATTTAAACTGGTAGCGGATTTTCAGCCCCGGGGAGACCAGCCCAGGGCTATTGACGCTCTTGTCCAAAATGTGGAAAAGGGGATGGGGCTGCAGGTCTTGCTGGGGGCTACCGGAACCGGCAAAACCTATACCATGGCCCAGGTCATCCAGCGGGTGCAGCGGCCGACCCTGGTGATTGCCCATAATAAGACTCTGGCGGCTCAGCTTTGCAGCGAGTTTAAGGAGTTTTTTCCGGAAAACGCGGTGGAATACTTCGTCAGTTACTATGATTACTACCAGCCGGAGGCTTATGTGCCCCAAACGGACACTTATATTGAAAAGGACGCTTCGATTAACGAGGAAATTGAAAAACTGCGTCACTCGGCCACGGCAGCTCTTTTTGAACGGCGGGACGTCATCGTGGTGGCCAGTGTTTCCTGTATTTACGGCTTGGGTTCGCCGGAAGAATACCGGGACCAGTCCCTGTCTTTACGGGTGGGGCAGACCCTGGACCGGGATTTTATCCTCCGGCGTTTGACCGATATCCAATACGACCGGAATGATCTTAATTTTACCCGCGGTACCTTCCGGGTGCGGGGCGATGTGGTGGAAATCTTTCCTGCTTCCTTTGGGGAAAAAGCCATCCGGGTGGAAATGTTCGGCGATGAGATTGAGCGCATTGTGGAAATCGACACCTTAACGGGGGAAGTGTTGGGGCTGCGAAACCATGTCAGCATCTTTCCGGCCAGCCATTATGTGACCGGGAAGGAAAAGCGGGAACAGGCGATCCGGACCATCGAGCAGGAGTTGGAGGAACGGCTGGCGGAGTTGAAGAGTCAAAACAAGCTCCTGGAAGCCCAGCGCCTGGAGCAAAGAACCCGTTATGACCTGGAGATGATCCGGGAAGTCGGTTTTTGTACGGGGATCGAGAATTATTCCCGGCATCTGACCGGCCGGAAACCGGGGGAAAGCCCCTACACCTTGCTGGACTTTTTCCCGCGGGATTACCTGATTATGATTGATGAATCCCATGTGACCATTCCGCAAGTGGGGGCCATGTACGAAGGGGACCGGTCCCGGAAGGAAACTTTGGTGGAGCATGGCTTCCGCCTTCCTTCCGCTCTGGACAACCGGCCCCTGCGTTTTGACGAGTTCTGGGCGCGGGTGAACCAGGTGATTTGCACTTCCGCGACCCCCGGACCCTTTGAGTTAAGTCATACCGGGGCCGTGGTGGAACAGATTATCCGGCCGACCGGGCTGGTGGATCCCGAAATCTCTGTGCGGCCCACCAAAGGACAGATGGACGATTTGCTGGAAGAGATCCAGAAGCGGGTGGAGCGGAAGGAGCGGGTTTTAATCACCACCCTCACGAAAAAGATGGCGGAGGATTTAACCGATTATTTGCGGGAGATGGGGATAAAAGTCCGCTACCTGCATTCGGAGATCAAAACCCTGGAGCGGATGGAAATTATCCGGGATTTGCGCCTGGGTGTTTTTGACGTGCTGGTGGGGATTAACCTCCTGCGGGAAGGGCTTGATTTACCAGAGGTGTCCCTGGTGGCGATTCTGGATGCGGACAAGGAAGGCTTCCTCCGTTCGGAACGCTCGCTGATTCAAACCATTGGGCGGGCGGCGCGGAATGTCCACGGGCAGGTTATCATGTATGCCGATGAAATCACCGAGTCCATGCAGAAGGCCATTACGGAAACCGAGCGGCGCCGGAAGATCCAGCTTGCCTATAACCAGGAGCACGGGATTGTGCCGCAGACCGTGCAGAAAGCGGTCCGCGACGTGATTGAAGCGACGATGGTGGCGGAAGACAAGGAGGAATACCGGGTCAGCCCCTCCAAAATGCCGAAAGAAGAGCTGCGGAAGCTGGTGCAGCGTTTAGAGAAGGAAATGAAAGCCGCCGCCAAAGAGTTGGCTTTTGAGCGGGCGGCCGAACTGCGTGATTTATTGATTGAATTAAAAGGCGAACTCCACGGGCGTTAAGATGATCTCTTAATTCCATTAGTTCCTCAAGCCAGTGAATATGCTGGTGAATATGTTGGTGAACATGCTGGCAAGTACGTTCCAAAACAAAAATATTATTTTGAGCATTGATTTTAAAAACGTCCCCGTCTTTGGGGCGTTTTAAAATTTCCAGGGCTGGCCGCTTGCGGAGTATGATATAATAGTTTAGCTATGGAAAAAACGATACTAAGATCTAGAAGGCAGTGAAGGAAATGTCAAAAGAACAGATTATCATCAAGGGAGCGCGCTCCCATAATCTAAAAAATATCGATGTGGTGATTCCAAGGGACAAGCTGGTGGTGATTACGGGGCTTAGCGGTTCCGGAAAATCCTCTTTGGCCTTTGATACCATTTATGCGGAAGGGCAACGGCGCTACGTGGAGTCCTTGTCCGCTTACGCCCGGCAGTTTCTGGGGCAGATGGACAAACCGGATGTTGACTATATCGAAGGCTTGTCTCCGGCCATTTCCATTGATCAGAAGACCACCAGTAAAAATCCCCGTTCCACCGTAGGAACGGTTACCGAAATTTATGATTACCTGCGCCTGCTTTTCGCCAGGATCGGGCGGGTGAATTGCTATCAATGCGGGCAGCCCATCACCCAGCAGACGGTGGAGCAGATTGTGGACCAACTGATGGCTTATCCCGAAGGGACGAAACTACAGATTCTTGCGCCCATCGTCCGAGGGCGCAAAGGGGAATACCAGAAGGTTTTCGAGCAGATCCGCAAGGACGGGTATGTGCGGGTGAGAGTAGACGGGGAAATTCGCGACGTGGGTGAAGAGATCAAGCTGGAAAAAAACAAAAAACACACCATTGAGGTGGTGGTTGACCGGCTGATTATGCGGCCCGGTCTGGAAAAACGGCTGGCCGATTCCCTGGAAATAGCCATCCAGCTTACCGGGGGCATTGTGGCGGTGGACATCCTGGGGCAGGAGGAAATCCTGTTCAGTGAGAAATTCGCCTGTGTGGATTGCGGCATCAGTTTTGAGGAAATCACGCCCCGTATGTTTTCCTTCAATAACCCCTATGGAGCCTGCCCGGAATGCAGTGGTTTGGGAATTAAAATGGAGATTGATCCCAGCCTGGTGGTCCCTGACCGGAACAAGTCCATTGCGGAAGGGGCCATCGAGCCCTGGAACCGGACGACGGCCCTTTGGTTCCAAAGCATGCTGGCATCGGTGGCCAATCAATACGGGATTTCGCTGACCACGCCTTTTGGAAAGCTGCCTCCGGAGCAGCAACAGTTGATTCTTTATGGGGCCGGGAAGGAAAAAGTCCGTTTTAGTTACCGGAACCATCAGGGCGAATTAAGGGTTTTTGAATCCTTTTACGAGGGGGTCATCCCCAATTTAGAGCGGCGTTTCCGGGAAACCCAGTCGGAGTACGCCCGTCAGGATATTGAATCATATATGAGCAGTGTGCCTTGTGGGCGTTGTAAGGGGGCGCGGCTGCGGGAGGAAAGCCTGGCGGTGACCATCCAGGGCAAGAACATTTATGAAGTGACCTGCCTATCGGTCGGGGAAGCTTTGGACTTCTTTTCTTCGCTCCAATTGACGGAGCGGGAACAGTTCATTGCCCGGCAGGTTTTGAAAGAGATTCGCCAGCGTTTAGGCTTCCTGGTGAACGTGGGTCTGGATTATGTGACTTTGCATCGCTCGGCGGGCACCTTGTCCGGCGGCGAAGCCCAGCGCATCCGGCTGGCCACCCAGATTGGTTCCAGTTTAGTGGGCGTTTTGTATATTTTGGACGAGCCGTCCATCGGCTTGCACCAGCGGGACAACAGTCGGCTGATTCGTACCCTGGAATCGCTGCGGGATTTAGGGAATACCGTTTTGGTGGTGGAACATGACGAGGAGACCATGTACGCTGCCGACCACATTATCGATATCGGGCCGGGAGCCGGGGTCAACGGCGGCGAAATTGTGGCCCAGGGTACTGTGGAGGAGATCAAACGGGCGGAAAACTCGGTGACCGGAGCTTATTTAAGCGGGCGCAAAGCAATTCCCGTACCGCCGGTACGGCGGCAGCCCAACGGCAAATGGCTGGTGGTGAAAGGTGCCCGGGAGAACAACTTAAAGAAGATCGACGCGGCCATCCCCTTAAACCTGTTCACCTGTGTGACCGGGGTTTCCGGTTCCGGGAAGAGTACCCTGGTGAACGAGATTCTTTACAAAGCCCTGGCTCATGATTTAAACAAAGCCCGGACCAAAGCCGGTGCCCATGACACGATTGAGGGAACGGAGCACTTGGAAAAGGTGATCAACATCGACCAGTCGCCGATTGGACGGACCCCTCGGTCCAATCCGGCTACTTACACGGGGGTTTTTGACTTCATCCGGGAAGTCTTTGCCCAGACCCCGGAAGCACGGATGCGGGGCTATAAGCCGGGGCGCTTCAGCTTCAATGTGCGGGGCGGCCGCTGTGAGGCCTGCTGCGGGGACGGTATTATCAAGATTGAAATGCACTTTCTGCCGGACGTGTACGTGCCCTGCGAGGTCTGCAAAGGGAAGCGCTACAACCGGGAGACTTTGGATGTGAAGTATAAAGGGAAAACCATCGCGCAGGTGCTGGAGATGACCGTTGATGAGGCGGCGGAGTTTTTCCAGAACCACCCGCGGATTTACCGCAAGTTAAAAATCATGCAGGATGTGGGCTTGGGCTATATCCGTCTGGGGCAGCCCGCCACCACCCTTTCGGGCGGCGAAGCCCAGCGGGTGAAACTGGCCACGGAGCTGAGCCGCCGCTCCAACGGCAAGACCCTGTATATCCTTGATGAGCCCACCACCGGCCTGCATATTGCGGACATTCACAAGCTGCTGGCGGTTTTGGAACGGCTGGTGGACAACGGGGATACGGTGCTGGTGATTGAGCATAACCTGGATGTGATTAAGACGGCGGATTACTGTATTGATTTAGGGCCGGAAGGCGGGGACCGGGGCGGCCAGATTATCGCGGCAGGTACCCCGGAAGAGCTGGCTCAAATTCCGGACAGCTATACGGGGCAGTATCTGCGGAAGGTACTTTTTAAAAAATAATCTTTGCAGGTATCCACGTCGAGAAATGATTTTTTCCGACGTGGATAGTTTTTTAGACAAAAAGTCACTGACCTTTTTTCGATCAGTGACATTACATGAGACCTATTTACTATTGAGGGATACCCCAACATTTGACATAGAGCCAATTTTGTTATGGTTAGCTTCTTTTATTCGGTGAAGCTTTCCCACCCCTTTTCAAAATCATCTCTGTATCTTGGATCATCTCTGTATCTTGAATCATCTCTGTATCTTGAATCATCTCTGTATCTTGAATCATCTTCGTACCCAGAATCCTCTCGGTATCTTGAATCGTTTCTGAATCCCGAGTCATTTGTGTATCCAGAATCGTATCCTGAATCATCTTTGTATCTTGAATCATCTTCGTACCCTGAATCCACTCTGAATCCTGGATTATCTGTGTATTCTGAATCATTTCTGAAATCTGAATCATCTCCGTATCTTTCGTGTCTACCGCCGCCTCTGCCTCCTCTTCCATGACCGCGCACAGGCAGTTCGCGCATTTCGGGCAGGGTCCCGCTTATCACCGCTTTGGATAAAGCATCATTCACAGCATTTATTATGCCCACAGAAGTACATGTTGCTCCGGTTATAGCATCAACATCAAGGCTCTGACTGTTAACAATCTCCTTAGGTATTGTTTCCATAGGTTTTTGGAAGTACCTTTCGCCTACTTCGTTATGGCTTAATATCTTTATATCAGTTATCTTGTTACCGCTTACAGCAACACTAACCTTAAGGCCTTCTCTGAAGCCTGTAGCTTCTCCTTCATAAACACCATCCTTTAATGTTAGGTCCTCGAAACTCGTTGTTATCTTATCTACTAAGTCATTCGGCAGGGCTGCGATTTCCCTACCATCGCCACCATTATTGAGGTAACTTTGCAGCAGATAAGGAGCTTGTATTCCCACATCTGCAACATGTATTACTAAAGCAGCGATAAAAAGCAGGGTCAATCCTCTGTGATAATACATCCAGCCGCCCCATTCTGATAAAGATCTTCTGAACACATAATTTAGTCCAAGAAGAATACTTATCACCCATGAAATTGTACCAAGATTTAAGCTAAGTACCTTTTCTGAGGATAATGCCCCATGTGCCAAACCAACAAGAATCAAGAAGAAACCCCACAGCTTATGATGCTTTCTCAAGGCTCTATTAATCAGCTTAAAACAATCTGCCAGGAAACTGTCCCCGCTTGCAAGCTTACGTGTAATATAAGCAACAGCTACAAATAAAGCAATTATAACCGCAGCCCACGCAAAAGCAAAGTTTAATAATAATTCCATAATATCACCCCCAAGACCATTTCATCAGGGAGGAAGATATGCTAAAATGGTATTCGCTACTTGCAAAAGGGAGGGACATCTTTCTGCACCGTATATAATTAATTATACAAAATTTTCGTAATTTTGTAAACTTGTTTCGTAAAATCGTGAACTTGCATGTCCTTTGTTCGAGATAATGCCTGTGCGGATTGGTTTTTGTCAAGCAATTGGTATAATAATAGTGGTACTTGTGAATTAGCAGCAGAAAAAGCACAGGAAGCATCACTGCGGTGCGGCGAAAAGGGGGCAAGAGGATGCCGGAACAAAAATCGGAGGTCAGGCTGGAGGAAAAACTAAAGCTGTTGCCTGCTTTGCCCGGAGTCTATCTTTTTAAGGATGAAAAAGGCAAAGTAATTTACGTGGGGAAGGCGATCAGCCTGAAAAACCGGGTGCGGTCGTATTTTACCGGACAACAAAGTTCCCCGAAAACCCAGGTTTTAGTTAAGAAGATTCGGGATTTGGATTACCTGGTCACTGATTCGGAAGTGGAAGCCCTGATTTTGGAAAGTAATCTCATTAAAAAACACAAGCCGAAGTATAATATCCGGTTGATGGATGACAAAAACTATCCATATCTTAGGGTAACCGTGCAGGAAAAATTCCCGCGGCTGGAGATGGTGCGCTCGGTCAAGCGGGACGGGGCCCGTTACTTTGGACCATACACCAATGTAGGAGCGCTCCATGAGACCCTGCGGCTGTTAAAAAGAGTTTTCCCTTTACGGTCCTGTAAGCAGAAGGATTTCAGCAAACAGGAGCGGGCCTGTCTGAACGCGCATATTAAAAGATGCGCCGCGCCTTGTCAGGGCTTAATCAGCGAGGCGGATTACCGGAAGATGATTGAGGAGGTCATCCTCTTTTTGGAAGGCCGGCAGGAAAAGCTGGCGAAAACGCTGAAAAAGCGAATGCAGGAAGCCGCGAAACGCCTGGACTTTGAAAAGGCGGCGGAATTGCGGGACCAGCTTCAGGCCGTAGAAAATGTCATTGAGAAGCAGAAGATCGTCTCCACCAGCCGGGAGGATTATGATGTGCTTCATTATGCCCGGGCCAACCACATTGCCTGTGTGCAGCTTTTCTTTGTGCGCAGCGGGAAGGTTTCGGGCGGGGACCATTTCCTGCTGGAAGGGTTGCAGGGCACGGAGGATGCGGAAATCCTGCCGGCCTTTTTGAAGCAGTATTATCACCGGGCCGAATTTATCCCGCCCCAGCTTATTCTCCCGGAGAAGGTGGAGGAACAGGAGGTCCTGGAGATCTGGCTGAAGGAAAAACGGGGGAGCAAAGTTGTCTTAACCGTGCCCCAAAGGGGACACAAGAAGGAGCTCTTAGCCCTGGGCGCGAAAAACGCCCGGGAGAATTTACAGCGGGAAAGCCGCATCAGAGAGGAAAAAGAGCGGCAAGAGGAAAAAGCCCTGCAGGAACTGGCGGACTATTTGGGTCTATCCCGGCCGCTCCAGCGGATGGAGTGTTACGACATCTCCAATATCCAGGGGCGGGAAGCGGTTGCTTCGATGGTAGTTTTCGAAAAGGGCCGCGCCAATCCGTCCGCATACCGGCGGTTTAAAATCAAAACCGTCGAAGGGCCGGACGACTTTGCCAGCATGGCCGAAGTAATCCGGCGCCGCTTCAGTAATGCCCAAAGCGGCAATCCCCGTTTCCTTCCTTTGCCCGATTTGGTGGTGGTGGACGGCGGAAAAGGGCAGCTTTCGGCGGTCTGTGGGGTGATGCGGGAATTGGGTTATGGGGATATCCCGGCCGTGGGGCTGGCCAAGCAGGAGGAGTGGGTGTTTATGGAGGGAAAGAGCGATCCCCTCATCCTGCCCCGGGACTCCCAGGGCTTGTACCTGCTTCAGCGGATCAGGGACGAGGCTCATCGTTTTGCCATTACCTATCATCGTCTGTTAAGAGGCAAACGGAACCTCCTTTCCGTGCTGGACGAGATTCCCGGCTTGGGGCCCAAGCGCAAAGCCGCTTTGTTGAAGCATTTTCAGCTCTCTTTACAAAAAATCCGACAGGCTTCCCTGGAGGAACTGGAGCAAGTGGAAGGACTGGGCAAGAAAGCAGCCTGGCAAATATGGAATTATTTTCAAGTTCAAGAGGAAGTTTGAAACAAGATGAAACAATATGGAGTTTAATTACAAAAATTAGAAAAAAATTATTCCAAAAAGAAGGAAATTGCCTTAGCCTGGTCGAATTATAGTTATTAGTTAAGCAATTATAAATATTGTGTCGCGGGGGGCTGGTTATGGAGATGAGCCAATGTTCAGAAGGGATTTTAATGGAACTGGAACGCTTGAGGAAAGAACTGTATGGGACGGTGCAAAAGGGCACTAAAACCTTGACATCTCCGGAAATTTATAAAGCCAGCATCACATTGGACAAGCTGATTGTGAAATTCTTACAACAAAAGTATTACGCCAATTAAATAAAACTGATAACCCTTTTTTAACCTTCCAAATGTTAAGAAAGGGTTTTTTCTTGCCCTGATCTGCTGCTTACACAAGCATGAACGGCCAAGACTACCCCCTGGGGAGCATTTTTTTGTGCCTGGACATAATAGTAAAAAACAGGGGGGGGTCCAGGTGCGGTTTTTCGGGGATTATCATGTTCATTCTACCTATAGTGACGGGCGGGGTACGGTAGCGGAAATGGTGGAAGCAGGGCAAAAAGCCGGCTTGGAGGAAATCGGCTTTGCGGAGCATGGCCCGCGCAATATCGGCTGCGGGATCAAATCCGAAAATATGCTCCTTTTGCTAAAGGAAGAAATCGCCCGGGTGCAGCGGATTTATCCTGCCGTGAAGCTCTACACCGCTGTGGAAGCCAACGTAATTAGCCTGGAGGGAGAGCTGGATGTAAGCGGGAAGGTCATTAAGCAGTTGGATTATTTAATTGCCGGCCTGCATCCTTACGTTTTACCGGCCCAAGTCCGGGAGTTGTCTTGGGTGGCGGGCAATACCTTGAGCAATTTCCTGCCGGGACAGGCCTTGCAGAGGAGAGTCGCCAATGCCAACACCAAAGCTTTCGTGGCCGCGATTTACCGGTATGCGCCCCAGCTGATCAGCCACCCCGGCTTAAGAATGCCCATTAGTTTGGAGGAGACGGCGAGAGCTTGCCTGGCGCGGGGCACCTGGTGGGAAATCAACGCGGGGCACCGCTTTCCGGATTACGAGCAGGTGAGCGCCTTAGCCCGCTGGGGCGTTGATTTTCTGGTGAACAGTGATGCTCATTTTCCGGAAAGCGTGGGGGCGCTGGACTATGGCGCCTGGGTATTGGAAAAGGCCCGGGTGCCCCTTTCTCATGTCAAAAATGCCCGGAGCTAATCAGGAACCCGAAACAGGAAGAAGGTCCTCCCTGCTCCGGAAAAGGAAAAAGGTACCGGAAAAAGGTGCCGGAAAAGGAAAAAGGTACCGGAAAAAGGTACCGGAAAAAGGTGCCGGAAAAAGGGCTGGTGAAGTAGCGTGGATTATATTATGATGTAAGCAGAGGTTATGCCGCAGGCAGAAAGTTGGATTTACGATTTAGGTAGTGGTTTCTGGTAAAGAGGAGGCTAAGAGGAGATGTCGAATTTAACTTTTCATATTATTACAGGGTTGTCAGGAGCGGGGAAGACCCATGCTATCAGAGCGCTGGAGGATTTAGGGTTCTTTTGTGTCGACAATTTACCGCCTGCTCTTTTGCCGCGGTTTGCTGAGCTTTGTTTGGAAGGGGAAAGCGTCCTGGAACATGTGGCCGTGGTGATCGATATCCGCGGGGGACTATTTTTTGAACACTTATTCCAGGCTTTGGATGAGTTGAAAAACAAGGGCTGTTTTTACGAAATTGTTTTTCTGGAGGCCAGCACCGAGGTCCTGGTGAAACGGTTTAAAGAAACGAGGAGAAGGCATCCCCTTTCCAGCCAGGGACCTTTGCTGGAGGAAATCCTGCTGGAAAAGCAAAGGATGGAGAGTTTAAGAGGAATCGCCAATATCATCATTGATACTTCGGAACTGGGGCCGAAGGAATTAAAAGCCCAGCTTTCGGACCTTTACGGCCCGGATAATGATAAGGTGAAACTGCATCTGACGATCATGTCCTTCGGCTATAAATACGGGATTCCGCTGGATGCGGATTTGGTGGTGGATGTGCGCTTTCTCCCGAATCCCTATTATGAGAAGCGGTTGCGGACGTTGACCGGTTGTGACCAGGAAGTACGGGACTATGTGTGCCGGTCGTCCTTGACGGAAGATTTTTTACAGAAATATTCCGATATGTTAAGCTTTTTATTACCCCATTATGTGGAAGAGGGCAAAACCCACCTGGTCATTGCCATTGGCTGCACCGGAGGGCAGCATCGCTCGGTGGTGCTGGCCAATTGTCTGGGCGAAAGATTATCTTCGCAAGAATATCAGGTGATGATCCGGCATAGGGATATGTTTAAGCAAAGAACAGGGGAGGTATTGATGTGAACAGTCTTTCACGGTGGTTATCCCCTTATCAACGGTACTCCTTGAAAAAAGGCCCGCGCATTGTGGTGATTGGCGGAGGAACCGGCTTATCTGTTTTGTTGCGAGGCTTAAAAGAATACACCTCCAACCTGACCGCGATTGTTTCGGTGACCGATGACGGAGGCAGCTCCGGCAAACTGAGAGGAGAAATGGGGATAATCCCTCCGGGGGATATTCGTAATTGCCTGGTGGCTTTAGCCGATACGGAGCCCGCGATGGAAAAACTGTTCAGTTATCGTTTTAAGCAATGTACCGAGTTATCAGGACATAATTTAGGCAATCTGTTGATTGCAGCGATGACCGATTTGACCGGCAGCTTTGAAACAGCCATTGATGAGGTGAGCAAGGTGCTGGCGATCCGGGGAAAGGTGGTGCCGGTATCCTATGATAACCTGCGCTTAGGGGCCGAACTGGAAGACGGCTCGGTGGTCATGGGAGAAAGCTCCATTTCCCGTTCCACCCAGCGCATCAGACGGGTTTTTTTAGACCCGGACAACTGCCAACCTTCCCAGCAGGCTTTAGAAGCCATTGCCGAAGCCGATGCCATTATTTTCGGGCCGGGCAGTCTGTATACCAGCGTCATTCCTAACCTATTAGTTCCGGAAATCAGTAAGGCCATAAAAAGTTCGCCGGCCATGAAAATCTACGTCTGCAACGTGATGACCCAGGCCGGGGAGACCAAGGATTATACCGCCTCGGACCATCTGAAGGCGCTTTTTGCTCATTCCGCCGAAGGAATTGTCGATTACGTTATTGCCAACAATCAAAAAGTGCCGCCCCATTATGCCAATAAATACGCGGCGGAAGGCGCTTATCTCGTGAAAGTGGACCGGAAGCGCATTGCCCAGATGGGCGTAGGCTTAATCCAGGCGTCCCTCATTCACGAGAGTATTTCCATTCGACATAATTCGGAAAAACTGGCGGCGCTGATTGTTCCTTTGATTACCGACAAAGGGATGACCGGAAAAAAGGAGGCGGAGAAAAAAACGCGGCTTTCCCGTTTGCTTAAGCGGTGCTGGCCGGTATACCGCAGACTGCCTCAAAAGATCCGGAAGGGGGGATAAGGGGCGATGTCGTTTTCCACGGACGCGAAGGATGAATTAGCGCGTCTTTTCCCTGACAAAGCCTGCTGCCGGATTGCCGAGCTGGCTGCTTTAATCCGGATGGATGGAACAATCACCATTAGTACTAATCACGAAATTGCCTTGGTGATCACTACGGAAAGTGCGCCGGTGGCACGGAAGATTTTTCGCTTGTTTAAAGAGGGGTATAAGCTGGAGCCGGAAATCCTGGTGCAACGTCGCCGGAGTCTGAAGAAGAACAATGTCTACAGTGTGCGCCTGAGTAATGTGGAAAATATTAATCAGATCCTGGTGGAACTGGGGATCCTGGACAAAAGGGGCGATATTTTGCCGGGGATCAAGCCTTCCTTAATTAAGTCGCTTTGCTGCCGCCGCAGCTATTTGCGGGGGGTCTTTCTAGGGGCGGGCTCGGTCAATAATCCGGAAGGGAATTACCATTTGGAGATTATCACCAACAACGATTTTTACGCCCAGGAGGTAGCGGACTTGATCAACCGCTTCCCGGGGATGTCGGCCAAAGTAAGCAGCCGCAAAAACTGGTATGTGGTTTACCTCAAGGAAAGTGAGCAAATCGCTTCTTTTCTCAACATTGTGGGAGCCCATCAGGCCCTGCTGGATTTTGAAAACATCCGGGTGCTTAAAGACATGCGGAATAAAGTCAACCGGCTGGTGAACTGTGATACCGCCAATCTGAAAAAATCCGTCAATGCCTCTTTAAAGCAGATTGAGAATATTAAGTTAATCGATGCCAAGATCGGGTTGGAAAAGCTGCCCGTGCGTTTGCGGGAAGTGGCTCGTTTGCGCCTGGAGAATCCGGACAGCAGTTTAAAGGAACTGGGGGAAATGATGGCTACCCCCATGGGCAAATCGGGGGTCAACCACCGCCTGCGCAAAATCGAAGCGATTGCCGAAGCCTTGCGCAATAAGTAGGGGGAAAATACCAGCAGATTTTTGGAGAAAAAGCAAATCTTTTTTCGAAAGAACAGTGATTTTTTTATTAATCTTATGTATAATGGAGGATATGTAGGACTAACCAGGTCCCTTTGGTTAAGGAATCTAGAGGTGGAGGTGAAAATAATGGCCTACGAAATCAGTGACGAATGCATTTCCTGCGGTGCTTGTGAAGCAGAATGCCCGGTTGAGGCAATTAGTGAGGGTGATGGCAAGTTTGTGATTGATCCGGATAAATGCACTGAGTGTGGTGCCTGTGCGGATGTTTGTCCGGTTGGCGCTCCGGCGAAAAAATAAGCTGTGCTGGAAAAGCAAAAAAGAGCGAAAAGGTACGAAAAAGGGCCGGTTGTCACGAACAGAATGGCGGGGCAGCCGGTCTTTTTTATGGGCATAAGAGGAGAGCCAGAGAAAAGCAGCGGAAAATAGACAGAAAATTCGCCGTATTATTTTAAAATGAAACATTAAATTTATCTGATAGAAAATTGATATACTATTATTAAGAGGATCCGGTAGGAGACAGGACACGGAAGGAGCTAAAGGAAGGAGCTAAAGGAAGGAGCTAAAGGAAGGAGCTAAAGGAAGGAGCTAAAGAAGAATGGCTGGCTTTGACTTAAGGTTGGAACAAAAACAGAAACTGATCATGACTCCGGAACTGCGGCAAGCCATCAAGATCCTGCAATTATCCTCACTGGAATTGGCTGAATATATTAACCAAATCATGCTCGATAATCCCTTGCTGGATACCCAGGAGGAGGGAAACAGCTTTCCCGACCGCATGGGGAGCTCTCTGGCCGAGTTGGAGGGGAATCCCATCCCCGAGTGTGAGGAAAACCCCATCCCTGGGTGTGAGGGAGCCCCCATCCCGGGGCTCGAGGGGAATAGCTTTATGGAGAAAGAGGGAAGCACCCTCCCGGAGCCTGCGGAAAGTCTTTTTGCAGGGATAAGGGAGCTTGAAGAAAAGGACCGGGAACTGGATTTTCAAAAGCGGGAAAGGGAGAGAAAGGAATTTGATTGGCAGGAGTATCTTAGGGAAAACGGGGACGATGCTTCCGCTTCCTACTATCTGCCGCCGGAAGAGCGAGAGGACTTCCGGTGGGAGAACATGCTGCCCGGAGAGACCAGCTTGCAGGATTATTTACTTTTTCAACTGGGGTGCCTGCAGCTTGACGCCAGGGAGCAGGAGATTGGGGAGTATCTGATTGGCAATCTTGATAGCCATGGTTACCTGAGGGCCTCTACGGAACAAATTGCCCAGGATCTAAAAATCGAGCCGAAACTGGTGGAGAAGATCCTGCAACTGATCCAGGGTTTTGAACCCTCCGGCGTAGGCGCCCGGAATTTGCAGGAATGCCTGCTGATTCAGCTCCAGCAAAAAAACCTGTCCGACCCGGCTTTGTTTAAAATTGTGCAACACCATCTGGAGGAACTGGCCCAGGGGAAATACGGCAAAGTAGCTGCCGCCCTTAAACTGCCCGTGGGGCGGGTCCAGGAATTAGCCGACCTCTTGAAGGAACTGAACCCGAAACCTGGTTCCACATACAGCAGTGGGGACAGGATTCGCTACATTGTTCCCGACGTGATTATCGAACGGGTGGCGGACGATTTTGTGATCCTGGTTAACGATAGCCTGGTCCCGCACTTAACCATCAATAAGACTTACAGCACGATTCTCAAGAACAAGGACCATTACGCTTATGACCAGGCCACGAGAATTTTTGTGGAAAACAAGATGAATCAAGCTCTTTGGTTGATTCGCAGTATCGAACAGCGCCGGATGACGATTTACCGGGTGACGGAAGCTTTACTGCAAAAACAGCTCGCTTTTTTCCGCCAAGGGATCATGTATTTGCGGCCTTTAACGATAAAGGAAGTGGCCGATGCGATCGGGATGCACGAATCCACCGTAAGCAGAGCGGTTTCCCATAAATATGTGCAAACCCCCCATGGTCTTTTCGAATTCAAATTCTTTTTCAGCACCGGCTTTCATACAACCAGGGGCGAAAGCACTTCGGCCGAGAGTATCAAGCAACTGATCGTGGAGCTATTGAAAAACGAGAGTCCGGCTAAACCGTACAGTGACCAGAAGTTGACCGAGTTATTGCGGGAAAAGGGCGTGCTCATTGCCCGGCGTACCGTCAGCAAGTACCGGGAGGAACTGGGGATCCTAAGCGCCTCCCAGCGCCGCCGCTATTAAAATGAAGGATTTCAAAATTTAGGATTTAAAACAGCCGGCCCGGCCTTTAATACCTGGAGAGTACCAAAGGGGATTAGAGGCCGTTTTTTGTGCGCTTCCGGGAAGGGATGCGCGAAAAAATTTCACATATTGTCAGCGCATGAATAATCTGATACAGTGGTTAATGACGCGTAAACGGGACAAATGCAGGAAGCGCGGGACAACGGATGACCCAGGGGAGGGAGAGGGGCATGAGCGAGCGGATTGACCTGTTAAAAAAAATCGTGCCGGAAATCAGCAGCCTGTTAGAAAAAAGGTATGCTCTTTTACGGGTGGTGCGGTATAATCAACCTATTGGCAGGAGATTGCTTGCGGAACAGTTGGAGTGGGGCGAAAGGCTGGTCAGAAACGAGGTAGATTTTTTAAAAAACCAGCAACTGCTCCTTTCTGATGCCGCGGGAGTCTCGCTAACCGAGGAATGTGAGGGGATTTTGCCGCAACTGGCGGAACTGGTTCATGCATTTCGGGGTCTTGCATTTTTAGAAAATATCCTCCAAAATAAAATAGGGTTATCTAAAGTATGGGTCGTTCCCGGAGATATTGACAAAAACCAGTTCGATATGCGGGAGCTTGGGAAAACCGCAGGTCGCTATTTGTTGGAAACGGTTCGGGAGGGCTGGGTACTTGCGGTCTCCGGCGGAATGACCATGGCTGAGGTCGCCCGTCAGATTCCCCAGGGCAACGAAAAAAGAAAGATCCTGGTTGTGCCCGCCCGTGGCGGTTTAGGCGGGGTAGTCGAGATCCAGTCGAATACCATCGCGGCGAAAATTGCCACGGCCTTAGGCGGAAGTTACCGGCTTTTGTACGTTCCCGACAACATCCCGGAGGAAGCGTTAGAAAATTTTACGCAAGACCATAAGATTGCGGAAACAATCAATCTGGCCAAAAACGCCAACCTCCTCATGCACGGGATTGGGGTTCCCAAAGTAATGGCCGCCCGCCGGGACCTGGATTGGCAGGCTTTGCTTTCCCGGGCGAATAAATTGCCGGTGGGAGAAGCCTTCGGGCATTATTTTGCGGCCGACGGCTCGGTGGCGCTGACGACTCCTTCCGTAGGACCGCGCTTGGAAGAGCTGGCGAAGTTTAAGCAAGTGGTAGCGGTAGCCGGAGGGAAAAGTAAGGCCCAGGCGATTTTGGCCGTATTGCGGTCCGGTTTCGTCAAAGTGCTGATTACGGATCAGGGCGCGGCAGAAGCGATGAGAGAAATTCTTGAGGACGGGTAATATTATATAAAAGGGCAATATTAATAGGTAGCAGCGTTGGGGAATCTTGAAAAAGGGGGAACGAAGAACGATGAAAAAAGTGGGGATTAACGGATTTGGGCGAATCGGCAGGAATGTGTTTCGCGTTGCTTTAGATAATGAGGATTTTGAAATAGTGGCCGTAAATGACCTTACTGATGCGCGGACATTAGCGCATCTTCTGCTCTATGATTCCGTTCACGGGCCCTTCGCCGGCCGGGTCGAGGCGGGCGAAGATTCGATAATTATTAATGGAAAAGCAATCAAGGTATTGGCGGAAAAGGATCCGGCCCTATTGCCCTGGGGCGAATTGGGCGTCGATGTCGTCATTGAATCAACCGGGCGTTTTACCAAAGGGGAAAAGGCGCGGGCCCATTTGAAGGCCGGGGCAAAGAAGGTCATTATTACGGCGCCGGCCAAAGACGAAGACCTGACGGTGGTCATGGGCGTCAATGACGATCAGTATGATCCGGCTAAGCACCACATTATTTCCAATGCCTCGTGTACCACGAACTGTCTTGCCCCGGTGGTGAAAGTTTTGCACGAAAAATACACCGTGCGGCGCGGCATGATGACGACGGTTCATTCCTACACCAATGACCAGCAGATTTTGGATTTGCCCCATAAGGATTTACGGAGGGCAAGAGCCGCGGCCCTTTCGATTATCCCGACCACGACCGGCGCGGCCAAGGCCGTGACACTGGTTTTGCCGGAGTTAAAAGGGAAATTAAACGGTTTTGCCATGCGGGTCCCTACCCCGAATGTCTCGGTGGTGGATTTCGTGGCCGAGTTGGGCACCAAGGTCAGCGTGGAGGAAGTTAACGCCGCGTTAAAGGAAGCGGCCGAAGGCCCGTTAAAAGGGATTATGGCGTATTCGGATCTTCCGTTGGTTTCCAAGGATTATAACGGGAACCCCCATTCTTCCATTATTGATGGCTTGTCCACCATGGTTATTGACGGGAATATGGTGAAGGTTGTGGCCTGGTATGACAATGAATGGGGATATTCCAACCGGGTTGTGGATCTGGCGCGGAAGGTATCCGAATCACTTTAATAACTGAATACTGGCGACGGGAGGTTGGTAAAGAGTGAGTAAGAAAACAATGCGCGACATCATGGTAGCGGGGAAGAAGGTCCTTGTCCGCGTTGACTTCAATGTGCCAATTAAGGAAGGCAAAATTCTTGATGACACCCGGATGCGCAGAGCCTTGCCTACCATTAAGTATTTACAGGAACAAGGCGCGAAAGTCATTTTAATGACCCATTTGGGTCGGCCCAAAGGACAGGTTGTGCCGGAAATGAGTGTCCGGCAGTTGGTGCCCCATTTAAGTGAACTCCTGGGGCAGGAAGTGCTCTTTGCGGCAGATTGTGGCGGCCCGGAATCCCAAAAGGTCGCAGCCGAACTGCAAGCGGGACAGGTGGCGATTTTGGAAAATGTCCGTTTTTATCCCGGGGAGGAAAAGAACGATCTGGATTTTGCCAAGGAGCTAGCCGGCTTAGGAGAGGTCTACGTCAATGACGCTTTTGGCACCGCCCACCGGGCGCATTCCTCAACCGAAGGCATCAGCAGATTTTTACCGGCCGTATCCGGTTTTCTGATGGAGAAGGAAATCACCGCTTTGTCGGAAGCCCTGGATAATCCGGCGCAACCCTTTGTGGTAATCTTGGGCGGGGCCAAGGTTTCTGATAAGATTAGCGTGATCGAAAACCTGCTCAAAAAAGCGGCTTATCTGTTAATCGGCGGCGCCATGGCCAACACCTTTTTAAAGGCGCAAGGCTATGCGATGGGCGCATCTAAAGTGGAAGAGGACCAGCTTGAAACTGCCCAAAAGCTGCTGAAAAAGGCCGAGGCTTCCGGGGTAACCATGCTGTTGCCGCAGGATGTGGTTGTCGCCCATGAGCTTTCAGCCGAGGCCGAGGGCAAGGTGTGTGACCTGGGGGAAATTCCGGAAAACGGCATGGCTTTGGATATCGGGGATAAAACCGTGGAGGCTTTCTCCCAGATTATCGCCAAAGCGAAGACCATTGTCTGGAACGGGCCCTTGGGGGTTTACGAATACCCGCAGTTTGCGAGGGGCACTAATAAAATTGCGCAAGCCGCAGCGTCTTCTCAAGGGAAAACCATTGTCGGGGGAGGAGATGTGGTGGCGGCCGTTGAGAAATCCGGTTTGGCGGATTCCATTTATCATATTTCGACCGGCGGCGGAGCTTCGCTGGAATTTTTGGAAGGAAAAGTGCTTCCCGGAGTGGCGGCTCTTTTAGATAAGTGAGGTGCAAAAGAACTGATGAAGCAAACCAGGCACAGGAAACCGGTAATTGCCGCGAACTGGAAGATGAATAAACTAATTCAAGAGGCGGTAAGTTTTGTCGCCGGCTTTCCCAAGGATCCGGAACCGGATCAAAAGATCGAAGTAGTGATTTGTCCGCCCTTCACCGCCCTGCAGACGGTGGCGGAAGCCTTGCGGGGCACAAAGATTAAGCTGGGCGCGCAAAATCTTTATCCCAAAAGTCAGGGAGCGTTTACCGGGGAAATATCCCCGCTGATGCTCAAAGATGTAGGCTGTACATACGTTATTCTTGGCCATTCCGAACGGCGCCATATTCTCGGGGAACAGGACACCTTCATCAATGAAAAGGTGCAAGCGGCGCTGGCCCATGATTTAATCCCGATTTTGTGTGTGGGTGAAACCCTCGAGGAGCGGCGGCAAGGGCAAACGGAGACGGTTTGCCGGAGTCAGCTCCTGGGGTCGTTGGAAGGGCTGGACGCGGAAGCCGTAAAGAAGCTGGTCATCGCTTATGAACCGGTATGGGCAATTGGCACGGGGGTTAACGCCAGTGCGCAGGATGCGGAGGAAACTATTGCCTACCTGCGCCGCGTGATTGCCGAAAAGTGGGGTGATGAAGCAGCCGCGGCGGTCCGGATTCAATATGGCGGCAGTGTCAAGCCGCAAAACATCGCGGAATTTATGGCATGTGCCAATATCGACGGCGCTTTGGTAGGGGGAGCAAGTCTAGAAAGTGATTCTTTTTATGAGATAATCCAGGGTGCGAGGAGAGGAAGCGAGAGGCATGAAGTATAAGCCGGTAGTGCTGGTAATTCTTGATGGTTGGGGCGTAGCAAATGACAACGGAGGAAATGCGATAACCATAGCCAACACTCCCTATTTTGACCGGATGATGAAGAATTACCCCCATTGTGTGTTGCGTTCTTCCGGAGAGGCGGTAGGGCTGCCGGAAGGACAGATGGGCAACTCGGAAGTGGGCCATTTGAACATTGGGGCCGGAAGGGTTGTCTATCAGGAGTTTACGCGGATCACTAAGGCGATCAAGGAAGGGGAATTTGCCCGCAATCCGGTCCTGAGCCGGGCGCTGGACGAGGCAGCGCAAGAGGGGAAAGCCTTGCATTTAATGGGCCTGCTTTCGGACGGCGGTGTGCATAGCCACCTGTTGCACCTGTTTGCGCTGATGGACTTGGCGAAGGCCAGGGGGGTAAAGAAGCTGTTTATTCATCCAATTTTAGATGGACGAGATGTACCTCCGGTGAGCGCTGAAGGCTATGTGGTGGCTTTGGAAAAGAAGATTGCCGAACTGGGACTGGGTCAGATTGCGACCATCGCCGGTCGTTACTATACGATGGACCGGGATAAACGTTGGGAACGGGTGGAAAAAGGTTACCGGGCGATGGTGGCCGGCGAAGGGCGCAAAGCTTGTCTGGCGAAGGAAGCTTTGACGAAAGCTTATGAAATGAAAGAAACCGATGAATTCGTGGTGCCTACGGTCATCGTGGACGAGCAGGGGGAGCCGGTAGGCAGGATCCGGCCCGGCGATGTGGTGCTCATGTTTAACTTCCGGGCAGACCGGGCGCGCCAGATCAGTTATGCTTTTACGGAGGAGGTTTTCTCCGCTTTTGAAAGGCCGGGCGGTCTTCTGGGGGTACATTATGTATGCCTGACCCAATATGACATTACGATTAAGGCTCCGGTGGCTTTTCCACCGCAGAATCTGGAGAACACCCTGGGTGAAGTGGTGAGCAAGGCGGGTTTAGCGCAGTTGCGTATTGCCGAGACGGAAAAATACGCCCATGTGACCTTCTTTTTCAACGGGGGCATCGAAAAAGCGTACCGGGGTGAGGACAGGATTCTCGTGCCTTCTCCGAAAGTGGCCACCTACAATCTCCAGCCGGAAATGAGCGCTTATCAGGTTACGGAGCAGGTGACGCAGAAAATCCGGGAGGACAAGTATGATTTTATTGTTTTGAACTTTGCTAATCCGGATATGGTAGGGCACACCGGGCAACTGCCGGCCTGTATCAAAGCGATTGAAGCGGTAGATGATTGTTTGGGCCAGGTGATTAATACGGTTTTGGCCCAGGGCGGCTGTTTGCTGGTCACCGCTGACCACGGCAATGCGGAGCAGATGATTAATGAAAAAACCCAGGAACCGGTTACGGCCCATACGGCCAATCTTGTTCCCTGCATCCTGATCGGGGACGGCTTCGACCAGATGGAACTGTCCGACGGTTCGTTGCAGGACATCGCTCCCACTTTGTTGGAACTGCTGGGCTTGGACAAACCGGCGGAGATGACGGGAGAAAGCCTTATCCGTAGAAAAACGGCGAAGAAGTAACAGGAAGCAGCAAGGATGAAGCAACATCCTTACTCTAAGCCGAAGATAATCCGCACAGCGGGGCTAAAAAGGAGCGGGAATTTAAAAGGGATCCTTAAATAAGCTTTAAGATTAATGAGGGAAAAAGTCCCTGCAAATATATATAAGGAAATAAGGAGGTTAGGAAGATTGAGTACAATTATTGATGTTCATGCTCGGGAGATTCTGGATTCCCGGGGAAATCCCACTGTAGAAGTTGACGTGACACTGGAAGACGGTTCCTTTGGTCGTGCGGCGGTCCCTTCCGGGGCTTCCACCGGCGCTTATGAGGCCGTGGAATTGCGGGACGGCGAAGGCGACAGATTTTTGGGGAAAGGTGTAATGAAAGCGGTTACCAACGTGAATACGGTAATTGCGCCTGCGCTGATGGACAGTGATGCCCTGGATCAGGTGGCGATTGACCAGTTGATGATTGAACTGGACGGCACCCCGAATAAAAGCAAGCTGGGGGCCAACGCGATTTTAGGGGTTTCGCTGGCCGTGGCCAAGGCAGCGGCGGATTATGTCGGTTTGCCTCTTTACCGGTACATTGGCGGGGTTAATGCCAAAGAATTGCCGGTGCCGATGATGAATATTTTAAACGGTGGCAAGCATGCCGATAACAACGTAGATATTCAGGAATTCATGATTTTGCCGGCGGGTGCTTCTTCTTTCGCGGAAGCTTTCCGCATGGGGGCGGAAGTGTTTCATAATTTAAAGAGTGTCCTGAAGAAAAAAGGCTACAATACGGCCGTTGGTGATGAAGGCGGTTTTGCTCCTAATCTGAAATCCAATGAGGAAGCCCTGGAAGTGATTGTGGAAGCTATCCATAAAGCCGGCTATAAACCGGGGGAAGATGTTTTCCTGGGCTTGGATGTGGCGGCTACCGAGCTTTATAAAGACGGCAAATACGTCCTGGCCGGGGAAGGGCTTACTATGGCCGCGGAGCAGATGATTGATTTCTATAATAAGCTTATCAGCAAATATCCGGTTATTTCCATCGAGGACGGGCTGGCCGAGGACGATTGGGAAGGCTGGCAGAAAATGACCCAAGCCCTGGGGGATAAAATTCAAATCGTCGGCGACGACCTCTTTGTCACCAACACGGAGCGCGTGGCGAAAGGTTTGGAAATGGGCGTCGCTAACAGTGTGCTGATTAAGGTTAACCAGATCGGCACCCTGACGGAAACGCTCAATACGATTGAAATGGCCAAGCGGGCCGGTTATACGGCGGTCGTATCCCATCGTTCCGGGGAAACCGAAGATGCCACCATCGCCGATATTGTGGTCGGGGTTAATGCCGGGCAGATCAAAACGGGCGCTCCTTCCCGCACCGACCGGGTCGCCAAATACAACCAATTGTTGCGCATCGAAGAGGAACTGGATGATGTGGCGATTTACCGGGGGAAGGACACCTTCTATAATCTGAAGAAAAGATAAGCTTCGCAAAGGGGACTGTCGGAACCAGACAGAAAAATTTCTCTGTCTGGTATTCCGACAGACTATCTGATATAATTTAAAAGATATTAAATAATACTACTTTTCTCAGAAGGGGGGGTCATATGAAAACGGCGTTCATTATCTTACAGGTCATCGCTTCCTTGGGTTTGATTGCGACCGTACTTTTGCAATCGGGTAAAAGTGCCGGTCTTTCCGGTTCTATTGCGGGCGGTGCTGAGACATTATTCGGCGGGAAGAAAAAAGGGCTGGATGATTTCTTAGCGAAGCTTTCTACGATTATGGCGATTTCTTTCATGGTCTTGACTTTGCTGATTTCCATTGTGTAATAGCCTATTAGGACTTAAGCAAATAAGTAAGTAATTAAGGAATAGGATAATTAATTTGGATTTATAGAATTTTTTGGTTGATCTGCTGTTAAGGGAGGAAGAGGAGAATGAATTTTACGATCTGGGCACCCATTGCCGGGGTGGCTGCGCTTTTATTTGCTTTTTATCTGGCCAAACGGATTTCCAGCGTCGAGCCTGGGAATCAGAAGATGCAGGAGATTTCCGGGGCGATTCAGGAAGGCGCGATGGCTTTTTTGCGCCGCGAATATAAAGCTCTGGTTGTTTTTGTTTTGGCAGTGGCGGTCATAATCTTTTTAGCCGGTTATTTCACCGAAGGGGCAGACAGCTTGCAGCCTGAAACAGCTATTGCCTTCATAATCGGGGCTACTTGTTCGGTGCTTGCCGGATTTTTTGGGATGAAGGTGGCCACAAAGGCCAATGTCAGAACGGCGAACGCTGCGCAAACCAGTGCTAATAAAGCTTTGGGTGTTGCTTTTTCCGGCGGCGCCGTGATGGGCATGTGTGTAGTTGGTTTAGGTTTGGTTGGTTTAGGTATCGTCACATACTTATTCGACAATCCGAGTACGATTAACGGCTTTGCTTTAGGGGCCAGTTCCATTGCATTATTCGGCCGTGTTGGCGGCGGGATTTACACGAAAGCGGCGGACGTCGGGGCCGACCTGGTTGGGAAGGTCGAAGCGGGCATTCCGGAAGACGATCCGCGCAATCCGGCGGTTATTGCCGACAATGTAGGGGACAACGTCGGTGACGTGGCCGGTATGGGCGCTGACCTTTTTGAATCTTACGTTGGTTCCATTATCGCATCCATTGCTTTAGCTGTAAGCTTAGGTTTGGGTTACAACGGCATTATTCTACCAATCTTAATTGCTGCGGCCGGGATTGCTGCTTCGATTATCGGAACCTTCTTTGTCCGGACAGGGGAAGGTGCTAATGCGGCCAAAGCTTTGAACATGGGTTCAACAGTGGCGATGATTCTTTCCCTGGGGGCCACCTACTTTTTGGCGACCAGGTTGTTGCCGGAAAACGGAATGGATGTTTTCATTGCGACAGTAGCCGGTTTGTTGGCCGGATTTACCATCGGCAAAATTACGGAGTACTATACCTCCAGCGATTTTAATCCGGTAAAAGGCATTGCCAAAGCCTCCCAAACCGGAACCGCGACCAATATTATTTCCGGACTGGGTGTCGGGATGCTTTCTACCATGTTGCCGGTTTTGGTGGTCGTCATTGCGATTATCGTTTCCTATAAATTTGCCGGTTTGTATGGTATTGCCATGGCAGCGGTCGGAATGCTTTCCACCACCGGGATGGTTGTGGCGGTGGACGCTTATGGCCCCATTGCGGATAATGCCGGTGGGATTGCGGAAATGTCCCATTTGGATCGCAAAGTCAGAGAGATCACCGATGGACTGGATGCGGTAGGGAACACCACGGCGGCTATCGGCAAAGGTTTTGCCATCGGGTCGGCGGCTTTAACGGCCTTGGCCTTGTTTAGCGCCTATACCCAGGCTGTGGGGATGAATACTTTAAATGTACTGAACCCGGCGGTAGTTGCTGGTTTATTCCTCGGCGGGATGTTACCCTTCCTCTTCTCTGCTTTAACCATGGGCGCTGTGGGTAGAGCAGCCAGCGACATGATTGATGAAGTAAGACGGCAGTTTAAAGAAATTCCTGGCTTGATGGAAGGGAAAGCGAAACCGGAATACGCCAGATGTGTTAGTATCAGTACCGCTGCGGCAATCAGGGAAATGATCATTCCCGGACTGCTGGCGGTAACGGTGCCGATTGTGGTAGGTTTATTCCCCGGACTGGGTAAAGAAGCCCTGGGCGGATTGTTAGCCGGTGCCTTGGTGACCGGGTTCTTGCTGGCGATCATGATGGCGAACGCCGGTGGAGCCTGGGACAATGCGAAGAAGTACATCGAGGGCGGCCAATACGGCGGCAAAGGTTCCGAAGCTCATGCCGCGGCGGTTACCGGTGATACGGTGGGGGATCCTTTTAAGGATACTTCAGGTCCTTCCCTGAACATCCTCATTAAGCTCATGACGATCGTAGCTTTGGTTTTTGCTCCGCTTTTCATGTAAGAAGCTGAAATGCGGCAATAATAATATGTAATAAACCTGTTCGAAGATAGAACTGTCTCTTTCTTAACGGCAAGAGACAGTTCTCTTTCTTGACAAAAACGAAAAGCTTACTATACTAAAATAATGATAGATAGTTAATAACAAGGAAACCGGTCAAAAATAATTCTTGACATTTTGCAAATTCCCTATTTTATTAATTGCGCTTTATGGTATAATGTATTTAAAATATTCTATAATATACTGGAGGATTCTTATATGGGTGTACTAGAACATTATGCAAAGAACGTGAAAACGTTAAAACAGGCGTGCCGAGAACTATCAGGCATTGCAGACAAACTTGACAATAATTACGCCTATAAAACGGAGTTTCAGGAGTTGTATACCGATTCCCAGTTTGCGGATATCATCCGGGAACTGGAGGACAACCGGTACGAGGTTTCGATTATCGGTAGCTTTAATGTGGGCAAATCCACCTTTATTAACGCGATTTTAGGCAGGGAAATCCTTCCTTCGCGCCTCAAAAGATGTACCTCTACCTCCACCTATATTGAATATTCCAAGACACCGGAAATTATTGTCACCTATCGGGATAACCGCACGGATACCATTAAGATCGATAAAAATTATACTAGCGATATATTGGCGAAATATGTTTCCGAGGATCATTTTAACCCGGATATCTTAAGAGTGAATATTAAATTCCCCTTGCAGATTTGCAAGGATGGGCTGGTGCTGATTGACACCCCCGGTTACTCGAGTCCGAACGAGATCCATGATGAGATTACCAATACCGTTTTGAAAAACAGCAAGGCGATTATTGTTTTAATGTTGGCCAAACAAGTCGGCAACCAACAGGAGATGTTTTATCTGCAACATTATTTGAACGAAATCCTCACCAGCTATAACTTATCCCACAAAGACAGTGTCAACATCCTGTTTGTGATTAATCAGATGGATAGCATCAGGGACCGCGATAAAGACGATGCCTTTGCCGGTTTGAATGATGTTTTGGATCGGGTTCACTTTTCCGATCAGGAAAGGACAAAACTGTCCGAGGTTGCGGTTAAATGCGCCGTATCTTCCATTTATGAGCTCTATTACAAAAAATATGAGGATTACAAAGACTTTTTGGAAGCCGTTAAGAACAAGGAAACGGAAATTATTGACGCCAATGTGAAGGAAGAGGTTGAACATACCAGATCACTGGAGCCCTTACACCGGATGAGTAACTTTGATGAGATTTATGAACATTTTAACAGCGGCTTTTTCAAACTGGCCTCTTCGCAGGAGAAGCTTTTAAGAGCGAAAAATGTTATTCGCAATGCTTGTATGGCCTTAAAGAACAGTATTCATGATTTTAGAATTATCCGGGAAAATGACCCCGGTCTCCAAAGATTGAATGAAAAAACGGATCAACTTGAGCATAAACTGGCCACCTTGATGGACGAAATCAATCCGGTCAAGGCGCAGTTCAAGTCGGATGCCGATAAATGCAAGGTCCTGTCCCTCAATGAGAAGAAACAATTGGTGGATCGGATTTACGAAGAAGTAATGAAGGATCTGAATTCCCAATACATTGACATTATCCGTGCGGACGGCGCTAAATACGTCATCGAAACCGTGAACATTAAAATTGCCCAGGAGATCAACCGGTTTATCCAGCAAAAAGAACAATTGCTCTATCACTATCGCGAAAAAACCGTAAAGAACATGGAAGAGATTATCGAGGAACAGTTTAATCTCGAACATAAGATTGAGTTTATCAACTATGAGAATTTAGAGTACCGGTTCATTTTTGACACCAATAGTATTGAGAAAAAAGGCTTAGGGCAACTGATTGAAGACGAGCAGAACAGATACGGCAAGATTTTTGGTTTTGTCAAAGGCTTGTTTAAAAAGACGATTACTGAGTTAGCGGAGATGAATGAGGAAAAGGTTCGGAACAGGATCAGGGAAACGATTGGTGCCGTAATCTATTCGGACCAGATGGATGAGCTCTATATCAAAGTGAAAAAACAGATTGCCGAACAGATCGACATTGCCGTCAAATCTACGCTTGACGAATGTGATCAAATCATTGACGAATGTTATCAGATTAAAAAGTCTGCCCTTGAATCGGCCCTGAAAATGAAAAAGATGACGGAAGCGGATATCCAGAAATGCCTTAAGGATTTAGCCAAATTCGATAAAAAGATCGATAATGTTTTGGAGAAGCTGAAACATAAAATTGGGTAGGCTTAATCAGGGGAGGTTCACGAGGAAGCCTCTGAGCAGAAGATGAGCGAAAAAAGCGCCGACGTTGAGTCGGCGCTTTTGCTTGCGCAAGGAATGGTTGGGGTGCTGGTCTTTCTCCGGGTTTATGGTAAAATTGGTGTATTAGCATTCCATTAGAAATCATTACATCAGAAAGGGGATCATTATACCATGGAACGGGAAGCTGCTTTAAAAATGCTGAAGGAAAAAGTAACGAATCAAAATCTTTTGAAGCATATGTACGCGGCGGAGGCGGTAATGAAGGGGCTGGCCCAACATTTTGGCGAGGATGAAAAGCTCTGGGGACTGGCGGGGCTCCTCCATGATATTGATTATGATGAGACCAAGGATGATTTAACCCGGCACAGCCTGGTGGCGGGAAGAATCTTGAAGGAGGCCGGATTCCCGGAAGAATTAATCCATGCGGTGATCTGCCACAATGATACCCACGGCGAGGAACGGAAAAGCTTGATGGATAAAGCGCTTTATGCGACCGATCCGGTAACAGGGTTGATTGTGGCCGGCGCTTTAATCAGACCGGAAAAGAAACTGGCGGCGGTGGATGTGCCCTTCCTGCTGAACCGTTATCATGAGAAGTCCTTTGCCCGGGGAGCGCGGAGGGAAGTTATCGCCAGTTGTACGGAAATGGGCTTATCCTTGGAGGAGTTCCTGGGGATTGCCCTTGCCGCGATGCAGGACATTCACGGTGAACTGGGACTTTGATGAGGCGAATAGGCTTTGTAAAGTCCTGAAGCTGCATATTTTTACCTGTCCCAAGCAAGAATAAAAATAAACAAGCAGCAGGTCTGGGCAAATTGTTGCGGGGTTCCGGAGCGGAGGATGGGTTAAAAAATATGCTTAAGAAAATACTGAAGCAATTAGCCTTAAAAAAATTGCTTAAAAAAAAGAATAAACAAGAGCAGCCGTTAGGGCAGGGGCAAGAGCTTTCCCGGGATTTTGAGAAAAACGTGGAATTATTCAAGAAGATCCTGGGAAAGAATCGCGACTTTGTTCAGTACGAATTTGTTTTTGGTACACATGAGAAAATCCGGGCTGCTCTTTTTTATTTTGAGGGGCTGGTCTACCGGGAATATATCAACGAATTTATCCTCAAGCCGCTGATGTTTCAGAGCCATCACTTTTCGTCCGGTGAATTGCGGCGGGGGAAAAGCATTGCTCATCTGCGGGAACGGTTAATTTCGATCGGCGGTACGGAGGTCGTTAGCAAGGTTGATGATATTTTGAACAACTGTTTATGCGGCGATACGATTTTGCTGGTGGATGGTTACGCCGAAGCCTTGGCTTTGAATACAAAGGGCTGGAAAACGCGGGGGGTCGAGGAACCGAAGACCGAAGCGCTGGTGCGCGGTGCGCGGGAAGGGTTTACGGAATCAATTGGGATCAATATGGCTTTATTACGGAGGAGGATTCGCCACTTTGAGTTCACCATAGAGGAAATGCAGATCGGAGCAAAAACCAGGACGAAGGTCTGCATTGCTTACTTAAAAGGCGTGGTTAATACTGGGGTGCTGGAAGAGGTACGGAAGCGGCTTGGGCGGATTAAGACCGATGCGATTTTGGAATCAGGGTATCTGGAGCAGTTTATTGAGGATGCGCCTTTTTCTATTTTTCCGACGGTGGCCAACAGTGAAAGACCGGACACGGTGGCGGCGAAAGTACTGGAAGGACGGGTGGCGATAATAACTGACGGTACTCCGATGGTGTTAACTGTGCCCTTGCTGGGGAAAATAGTCTCGCTGGTTTATCTTGCCTATTTTTGGCATTTAGGTAGTATTGTTCTCAGGGATTTTGGCGATTTTTATCTGGCGATCGTCTACCCGGAAACACCGTTGGTAGTAATCATCCTGCTTCTGGCTTTGCTTTGTGCCTCGGCCGTACGCAATGGGCTGGAGGTCTTAGGGCGCTGCAGTGTGTTTTTAGTGCCGATCGCCGTTTTCTTTATCATATTTGATTCTCTTCTTTTAATCGAAAAAATTGAGTTGAGCAATTTATTGCCGGTGCTTGACGTGCCTTGGAAAGATTTATTAAAGGTCAGTCATGGTGTGGCTACGTTCCCCTTTGGTGAAGCGGTGATCTTTTTAATGGTGATGGCTTTTAGCAATAACCAGCGCCAGGTTAGGAAAACCATGTTTGGGGCAATGTTCACCGCCGGTGTCTTGCTTTCCTGGCTGGCGGCCAGAAATACCGGGGTGCTTGGCTCGATCGTTTGTATTCAAGCTTATCCTTCCTTTCTGGTAATCAGATATATTAATCTCGGCGAAATCTTCACCCGGCTGGAGATTGTTGTTGCCGCCGTTTTATTGTCCCTGGGCTTTATTAAAATCACGGTCTTTTATTATGGCACCGTGCTGGGTTTGGCCCAGCTTATGAGGCTGCGCAGTTATCTACCTTTGGTTTTGCCGGTGGGGGCCATGATGGTGTTTCTTGGTGCTTGCGTCTTTCAAAGTAATGTGGAAAACATCAATTTTTCCTTTAACATTTATCCTTATTACAGTCTTCCTTTTGAAATCGGCCTTCCTCTCCTGTCCTTGCTGGTAGCGGTAATCAGGGGCGTACCCAAGCCTAACCAGGGAGAGCAAAGCGATCATCGGAATAATGGTCCCAACCGTCCGAAGCCAGGAAAAGTCGCCAACAGTAAAACGGAAAATGGCAAGAGAGGAGCAAACACAGGATGAAGGTGTTCCTGCTTATTGTGGCTTTTCTTGCCATGATTCTCTTTGAAGTACCGGGTTTAATCCGGAAAAAATACTGGCGCGAGTTGGTGGCTTTTGCGGTGCTGCTGTTAATCGCTTTTATTTTTAGTTTTTTGAATGTGCTAGGCGTCAAACTACCCTGCCTGACTGCGGTCATCACTTCCGTTGTGAATTCAGTTCTAAACGCGGTAGAGGCCTTGTTTAAATAAGGGGCGGGAATAATTGGCAAGCGCTGGCCGGATATGATATGGTAAAAGTTAGAGACTGATCATAAAGGGGATATGGATTGATGATAACCAAAGAGGAATTACGGGAGTATATGTGGCAGGATTCCTATAAGCCGGTGACGGCGGAAGAATTATGGGAACTGCTCTTGCAAAAAAATTATCAGTTGGAAGACAAGGCTGCTTTCATGGCTTTATTGCAGGAACTGGAAGCGGCGGGGAAGATTGTGCTAACCCGCAAGGGCCGCTATGGCCTGCCGCATAAAATGAACCTGGTGGTCGGCCGGATTCACGGCAATGTTAATGGTTACGCTTTTTTAATTCCGGATGATGCGCAAGAACAGGATGTTTATATCAGTAATGAAGATTTACAAGGGGCCTTGCACAATGACCGGGTGATTCTACGCCTGCACCGGCATTTGGAGGATGGGCGAAAAAGAGAAGGGGAAGTAATCCGCATTTTGGAGCGGGCGAATAAACAGATTGTCGGCACTTACGAAGGCAGGCGTCATTATGGCTTTGTCGTTCCGGATGAGAAGCGGATCAGCACGGATATTTTTATTCCGCAAAATGAGGCGGGCGGGGCCAAAACAGGCGATAAAGTGGTGGTAGAGGTTACGGTTTGGCCAAAAGCGCGCCGCAATCCGGAAGGGCGAGTGCTGGAGGTATTAGGACATAAGGACCAGCCGGGCATCGATATTCTCTCGATTGTGCGCAAGTACCAGCTTCCGGAGGTTTTTCCGGCGGTAGTGTTGGCCGAGGCTGAAAAGCTTCCGGAAGTGGTGGCGGAAGAAGAAAAAGCTAACCGCCGGGATTTACGGCATTGGCCGATGGTGACCATTGACGGCGAAGATGCCAAAGACCTTGATGATGCCGTCACCTTGGAGCGGTTGCCCAATGGCAACTATTATCTTGGTGTGCATATTGCCGATGTGGGCTATTACGTGCCGGAAGGGAGCCTGCTGGATCGGGAGGCTTTCCAACGGGGCACCAGTGTTTATCTGGTGGACCGGGTTATTCCGATGTTGCCGCCTCGTCTGTCCAATGGGATTTGCAGTCTGAATGCCGGAGAAGACCGGTTGGCGCTGTCTTGTTTGATGGAGATTGACGGGGACGGGGAAGTGGTGCAACATGAAATCGTACCGACGGTAATCCAGGTTAAGGAAAGAATGACCTATACCGCAGTGCGGAAAATTCTCGAGGAACAGGACCGGGAATTAAGCGAACGTTATCAAGCTTATGTGCCGCTTTTTGAACTGATGCGGGAGTTGTGCCTGATCTTGCGGCAGAAGCGGTTGCGCCGCGGGACCATTGACTTTGATTTTCCGGAGAGCAAGGTTATCTTAAACGAACAAGGGAAACCGTTGGAGATTGTGCCCCAGGAGCGCTCTATCGCGGAGATGATGATTGAGGAGTTTATGATTGCGGCTAATGAGACGGTGGCCGAAGAGTATTTCTGGCGGGAAGTTCCCTTTTTATACCGGGTCCACGAAAAACCGGACCTGGATGATTTAACGGAGCTCAATGATTTTCTGGGGGTTTTTGGCTACCATATTCGAGCCAACCGGGAAGGAGAAGTAGCCCCCCGGGCTTTTCAACAGGTCCTGGAACGCACCAAAGGGCGACCGGAGGAAAAGACGATTGCCATGGTGATGCTGCGGTCCATGAAACATGCCCGGTATGCGCCGGAGGCTCTTGGTCATTTCGGGCTGGCGGCAAAGTTCTATGCGCATTTTACGGCCCCGATCAGGAGGTATCCGGATCTGGTCATTCACCGGGTCATCCGGGAAATGCAAGGAGATCAGGCGGGCAAGCTGACGACGAAACGGCGCAAGAAACTGCATGCTTTGATGGAAGAATACGCCGAACAGTCTTCTTTGCGGGAGCGGGTGGCGGAGGACGCCGAACGGGAATCCGTGGACTTGAAGAAAGTGGAATACATGCAGGATTTTCTGGGACAAGTATTTACGGGAATAATTAGCGGGGTAACGTCTTTTGGCTTTTTTGTGGAGTTGCCCAATACCGTAGAGGGTCTGGTGCATGTTTCCACCCTTACGGATGATTATTACCTGTATGAGGAGAAGCAATTGATGCTGGTCGGGGAATTCACGAATAATGTTTACCGGATCGGGGATCCGGTGAAGGTGGTTTTAACCCGGGTCAATTTGGAGGAACGCACGATTGATTTTGAGATAGTGCCGGAGGAAAAGCCCAAGCGTGGCCGCAAGCGGAAGTAGGAGGCTTGTGTCACCAGATGCGTGCGCCGGTTTCTGTTGACATTTCCTGACTGCCTGTGTTACGATACTAGCGAAAAGACGAAAAGAAGGTGTCTGTTTGGAGATTGTCCTGTAGGGAACACGGGTTGAGTTATATGGCAAAAAAAGCGATGGTTAATCGCTTCTTTGTCGTG
>Ga0208823_1000184_pt1 | contig 53897 bp, 64 predicted proteins | sample AD_UKC075_MetaG_FD_184440 | JGI IMG/M metagenome (GOLD analysis project Ga0208823, IMG submission 184440) | Active sludge microbial communities of municipal wastewater-treating anaerobic digesters from USA - AD_UKC075_MetaG (SPAdes) (version 2) | ecosystem: Engineered > Bioreactor > Anaerobic >...
TACTCTAATTTAAAAGGCTCGCACTTTGGCGTCTTTGTCTATTGTTTAATTTTCAAGGATCATTCCCTGCGGCCTTTTTTGTCGACCGCGAATTATATCTTACCATCTTCAGTAGCTTCTGTCAAGGGGTTTTTATTTTTTTAATAAGATTTATTTTTTAAGCCCAAATAAAAAAAGATCCTGTTTTGGAACAGGATCTTTTAAGGTAATGTTAATTATTTATTTTTTTACTATTTTAATATCATCAATATAATATTCCAGTGTAGCATCTTCAGATTCTATATAAACTGTGATAACATCATACCCAGCTGGTATAGTATATTCTCCTGTTACCTGGGTCCATCTTCCCCTTCTGGCATTTACAGGACCTGCTACCCTATCCCAGGTTGTGTCTCCACCTTTCTTCTTCTCTATTGTAACAATAATACCACCATTTGGTTTGTTGGCAAGATTAACCCATAGAGAAATTTGGTATGTTGCCCCTTCTTCTACCAGTCCATGAATATCCAGACTGGGGCCATGCCAGTTGGAGCTACGGCCTCTTGTTAAAAGGCTAAAATCACCACTACGGGACTGTTTGTCTACCACTTCAACAACCACACCATCACCACGGGGTCCCCAGCCATTTAGATTCCCATCATCAAAATTATATTCCAGAACCCCATCTTCAGCATATACAGCTAAACCCATCAAAAAGATTATTGTCATAAAAATAAACAACTTTAAAAACTTCTTCACAACAATACCCCCCTATTTTATTCGTTTTTCCCTACTCCTATAAGCAGAAATAAAATTAATGTCTACAACGCCTGCCTATCACCCCCGCTATTATGTATATTATAATAATTGTAAAACTTGCATAATATGTAATTTTTTAAATAATAGCAATATTAAAACACTAATATATATTTAAACAAATTAATAATAAATCCTTCATAAAAAAAACAATTTTTAGCTTATATTTTTTTCTTTATAAATAATATTATATATTATTCCTCTTTATTTTACCCTTCTCTGTACTTAGGATCTCTTCTCATAAAAAAACCTCCAGCTAGATAATCTAATCTTCATAAATTAGACTGTCTATTTTGGAGGCATCCTGGCAAAATAATATGCATGCTCTGCTATCTATATAGGCATTTTCTATATAGAGTATTAATATTAAATATTTTATATTGGATATCGGATATTAGATATATTCTATATTAGATATTTTATATTAAAATTGGATCTTCTCTATCAGGTATTCGTCAGGCGTTTTTTTCCAGATCTATTTTTATCTCTTTGTGGCAAAAATTCTTATGTTCACATTGATGATGATCATCTTCTTCTATAAATTCTTCCTGCCGATACTGTTTAATGGCTTTATGCAAAGCATCAGCTGCCAGATTTGAACAGTGCATCTTAACAGGTGGTAAACCATCAAGGGCTTCTGCCACTGTCTTATTGCTTATTTGTAAGGCTTCATCTAAGGTTTTTCCCTTAACCAATTCTGTCACCATACTACTGGTTGCTATAGCCGCACCACAACCAAAGGTTTTAAATTTAACATCTTCTATTACATCATCTTTTATTTTTAAATATAATTTTATTATATCTCCACAGACAGCATTCCCTACTTCACCAATTGCATCTGCATCTTCAATAGAACCAACATTCCTGGGGTTTCTAAAATGCTCCATGACTTTTTCTGAATACATCTATACCATCTCCTTATTTACTTATCCCTCATATAAAGGGGACATTTCCCTGATCTTATTAATTATTCCCGGTAAAATATCTATGACATAATCTATCTCTTCCTCCGTATTCCCTTTGCCTAATGAAAGACGTAAAGAACCATGAGCAGTCTCATGGGAATGGCCTATTGCCAGGAGAACATGGGAAGGATCAAGAGAACCTGATGAACAGGCTGAACCACTGGAAGCAGCAATCCCAAGCATATCCAGGTTCAACAAAATAGATTCCCCTTCTATATAACGAAAACTAAAGTTTACATTATTGGGTAACCTGTGCTCATCTCTGGGACCATTTAAAATTACATGGTCAATATTTTTTTCAATTCCATTGATCAATTTATTCCTTAATTTTCTTAAAAATGCTACATTCTCTTCTAATTTTTCACTGGCCAGTTCCATTGCTTTTGCAAAACCCACTATTCCAGCCACATTCTCTGTGCCTGCCCTTCGGTTCCTTTCCTGGGCACCACCTGCTATCAGGGGCAGTAATTTTACACCCCTTTTTACATAAAGAGCACCCATCCCTTTGGGGCCATTTATCTTATGGGATGAGAGAGATAAGAGATCTATACCAAGTTCATTAACATCTATAGGAATCTGTCCCATAGCCTGGACTGCATCAGTATGAAAATAGATATCTCTTTCCTTAACAATCCTGGATATTTCTTTAATTGGCTCAATTGTTCCAATTTCGTTATTTGCCAGCATTATACTGACCAGTATGGTATCCTGGCGAAGGGCTTTTCTAACATCCTCTGGATCTACAAAACCCTCTTTATCTACATCCAGGTATGTAACCTCAAAACCGAAGTGTTTTTCCAATTGCTCACAGGTGCTTAAAATTGCTGGATGTTCAATTTTGGAAGTAACAATATGTTTGCCCTTATTCTGAAGGGCAAAGACTACACCCTTAATAGCTGTATTATCCGCTTCAGAACCTCCACTAGTAAAGATTATTTCTTCCTCTTTAGCCCCAATAGCCCTGGCTACTTTTTCTCTGGCTTCACTTACGGCATGTGCAGCTCTTTGTCCCAGGCTGTATACACTGGATGGATTACCATAATAGTCCTTTAAATATGGCTCCATTGCTGCTAATACTTCTGGTATTATAGGTGTAGTGGCTGCATGATCCAGGTATATCTTGTTCATAATTTCACTCCTATCACCATTAAAATCTTAATAAATTAAAGAATTGCCATCCTTTTGCTTTTGATACTCTTCTTTCAAAACAGCTATTGTTACAGATTCCAGCAACTGGTCTATACTTTCTTTCATCTTCAGCCACAAGTTATATGTTACACAATCTGACCCACTACTGCATTCTCTTTTGCCATTTTCCTTCAGGACACATTCTACAGGGGCTAATGGTCCCTCCAGGGCAGTTAAAACATCCTTAACAGTTATGTTTTCTGGCAAATCATTTAATAGATAACCACCATGAGCACCCCGTACGCTTTTTACGATACCCGCTTTACGCAAGCTGGCAAATAACTGTTCCAGATATTGTTCTGAAATATTCTGTCTTTCCGAAATCTCCCTTAAGGGCGTCGCCCGGGAGTTATCATTGGCAGCTAAATCTACTAAAGCTCTTAAGCCATACCTTCCTTTAGTTGAAATTTTCATAAGTGCACCTCACTAAAACCGAGTATTTCTCTCGACATTGTAAATATTCTAACACAATTTTTATATACTGTCAATGTATTATTTCTACTCCTTTATCCTGGTAAAGTTCTTTATCATCACTTTTATTTATCAACGATATAAATGTCCTATTTCCCTGAAACTTACCTGGTTACTGGTTCTTTCAATGAGGGTTTTAATTAAGCTCTCTTTTTTTTCAGGTGTCAACAAAACCTTAATAATTATTCCATCATTGGTATACCTGGTATCATTAAGTTCAGCCTGATAAGCCTCTACCTGGCCTAATAGGGTTCCTATGTGATTATAATTAGTGCTAATCTCCAGGCTATAAAATAAGCTAAGTTTTTTTCTGCCTGCTTCTGCAATGGCCAAACGGGCTGTATCACCATAAGCCCTGATTAAACCACCAATACCTAATTTGGTTCCCCCAAAATACCTGGTAACCACTATAACAGTATTGGTCAAGTCTGCCCCTTCTATGGCCTGTAAAACTGGCGGTCCCGAGGAACCAGCCGGTTCACCATCATCATCTGCATATTTTATCTCCTGTCCGGCATTACCAATTACATAGGCTGATACATTATGGGTAGCATCACTGTACATTTCCTTAATTTTACTAACAAAGTCATTGGCTTCTTCCCGGGTATCAGCCCTGGCAATACTACCGTAAAATTTGCTGTCTTTTACTTTATTGATGATCTGTATGCTTTTGGCTGCCGTAAAAAAAGTTTCTTTCATCTTTTTCCCCCATAAATTCGGCTCTATATTCTCAGAAATCCAGCTCTGGAATACATAATTGCAGTTCTATAATATAGACTTTAATCACCTTTCAATTTCTTCAATCTTTCTTTTATCTGGAACTCTTTCCCTTCCTCCCCGGGGTAATAAAACCTTAAATCCTTAAGGCCTTCAGGTAAATAATCTTGTTGAACATAATGGCCGGGATAATCATGAGGATATTTGTAATCAATACCATGTCCCAATTTTTCTGCTCCCCTATAACTGGCATCCCGCAAATGAAGGGGAACACTTCCTGTATTATTATTACGGACATAATCCATGGCTGCACTTATTCCTTTATAAACTGAATTACTTTTGGCTGCTGTCGCTATATATAGGACTGCTTCTGCCAGAGGAATCTGTGCCTCCGGCATGCCCACAAATTCAACAGCCCTGGCTGCAACTACAGCAACCAGGAGAGCCATCGGATCAGCCAGACCCACATCTTCAGCAGCATGAACTATTATCCTGCGGGCAATAATTTTGGGATCTTCACCAGCTTCCAGCATCCTGGCCAACCAGAAGAGGGCTGCATCTGGATCCGAACCCCGCATACTCTTAATAAAGGCTGAAACTATATCATAATGATTATCTCCATCTTTATCATAATTTAAAATCTTTTTCTGTAAAGATTCGGCAATAATTTCTTCATTTATTCTGATTACTCCTTCACCATCTGGCGGGGTGGTTAAAACTGCCAACTCCAGGGCATTTAAGGCAGTCCTGGCATCCCCATTAGATAGTCTGGCAATGATTTTTAATTCATCAGGACTTATCTCAACATTAAATCCTCCTAAGCCCCGTTCTTTGTCTGTCAGGGCTTTTTTCAAGATATTAATTATATCTTCTTCCCCAAGGGGATTTAGCCTGAAAATACGCGAGCGGGAAAGAAGAGGTGAATTAACCTCAAAATAAGGATTTTCTGTAGTGGCCCCAATCAAAATAACTATGCCTTCTTCTACAGCTGGTAAGAGGGCATCCTGTTGGGCCTTATTAAAGCGATGTATTTCATCAATAAATAAAATCGTCCTTTTATTATGTAAAAGCAAAGTATTCCTGGCCTGGTCTATAACTTCCCGCAATTCTTTTACTCCAGAGGTTACAGCATTAAGCCGGACAAAATCTCCTTTAGTCTGGTTGGCAATAACCTGGGCGATACTGGTCTTCCCGGTACCAGGGGGCCCGTATAATATTAAGGAATTGATCCGGTCAGCCTTTATAGCCCTATTAAGTAATTTCCCTTCAGCAAGAATATGCTCCTGGCCAAAAAGCTCTTCCAGATTACGGGGTCTCATCCGATAAGCCAATGGTTTGTCCAGATTAGTATTGGCTTGATTATATTCAAATAAATTAATATTCGCCACCTCCTACATACAGGACTCTTTTTTCACTAATAATTATTTTTACCGGTATATCATATTCTTCAACAGGCAGGCTTTCCTGCAAAAAGTCCTCAAAACAGAGGCCAATGGTGATAATTCTATCCTCAATCCTTTTTAATAACCTGTCATAATAGCCCCCACCATAACCAATCCGGTAGCCATTTTTATCAAATAAAAGGCCAGGTACAACTATAATATCCATCCTGTTTGCCGGTATATCCTCTTTCTTAAGGGGTTCCTTTATACCAAATACACCAGCTACCATTGGATCATCTTTACCAAGTTTGCTTATTTTTAAGGCCTTTTCCTCCTTGACAACATAAGGCAAATAGACATCCTTTTCCCTTTCATATAGGCCCTCTATCAATTCATGGGTAATAATCTCTTTACCAAAGGAATGATATAATAAAAAGTTCTGGCTTTTCTCTACTATTCCCAATTTAAAAAAATGGTCTTTGATCTCTCTGCTTATTTCAACAATCTTCTCTGTAGAAAAACCAGCCCGTATATCTAAATATTTATTTCTTAAGAGTTCTTTTGTACTCACTCTATCACCTATTTGTAGATAAATTTAAAAAAAACTAACCCTGAGGGCTAGTTGCTGGAATTAAAATATCTTTATAGTGTTCCACCATGCCGTGTGATTATCAGGTTTGATCCCTGTCTTCCAGGTGGGTGCCCTCCTATCTGATTTGCATTTCCTTTTTAAAAAGGCCTATGCGCCACAGATAGAGTCCAGGCTCCCATTGTTTTGGTGTTGGTCAAAACAATATTAACCATCACGAACACGGCAGAACTTAGAGTTTTAATTTATTTATATATTACCATAAAAAATATTACAATGCAAGCAAGGTAAAAAGGGAATGCCTTTATAATAGTCCTATAAATCAAAATAGCCTCCATAATTAATCAAAATACTAAGTATTTTATAATTTTAAAGTTTGTTTATCTTATATTTCACAATCCCCTCTCCCTAGCCTGTCCAGCCAGGACAGAAAGCTGTTTTGCTTAATTAAACTGGAATAAGAACAGAATTCTGACAAAATAGTCAAAAAAAACAAGAGCAGAAAAATCATATATTTGCCAATAAAACTCTCTATACTGTTTACAAGATTGTATCCCAGGACAAAACCTAATAAATTGGCTCCTCCATCACCAAGCATCACCCGGCCCCTTAACTCAAAGGAAAGATAGGGCAGGATAAGGAGATAATAAGGCAAAAAATAAAGCCAGTTATTGGCTCTGTTTATAATCAAGAAAGATACTATCAAAAAAAACTTAATACTCCGGCCAGGACGGAGATCCAGGAGATTCAAAAAATTAGTCATCAGGATTATAATGCCACTGTTTAAAAACATTTCTTCTGGAGAGAGGAGGCCTTCTCTGAGGGTAAGCAAGAAGGCAGTAAGGACAATAAATATAACCTTCATAATTCCTGTGGTCAATTTCCCCTCCAACAACTTACTGAAATGTCCCTTAAGGCCCTGTGAATTCCTGGACCCTGCTATATCATCAAGAAGGCCTATAGCAGCAACAATTATACCAATAAAGATATAGCTGCTGAAAACATCATAATTAATTAGCCCCGTTTTTAAAAATATAGACCAGATGGCCGTAGGTCCAAGGGAAAATACCAGGCCCCCAAGGACCAGGACCAGGTCTTCCTTATAATTCTCTTTTAACAGTTGTAGCTCCTTTAGATAAGTTCTATTCAGCATTTAACCCTCCAGAGATAAAGCAGTATATCTTTAAATTGCTTCCAGCGGTGCAGGTAGCCGCCTAAATCCTTGCCTGTTACCCGGTGTTCAAATAAACACTCTACCTCAGTAAATTTTAGATTATTTTTCAGGATCTGTATATTCATACCCATTTCCAGGGCAAAACCCTCCTGAAAAGGGAGTAGGTATTCCAGAACCTCCCGACGAAAAGCCCTTTGCCCGGATAAGGGTGCTTTCATGGTCTTCCCGGTGTAATACCTTAATCCATGCTCTGCCAACTTCCGGACAAAACCTCTGCCACCGCCCCTGATAGGTAAAATCCCGATCACTAGCTTAAAATCTTCATTCAAAATAGGCTGGACCAATTTTTTGATTTCCCTGACACTACTGCCTAGATCTGCATCAACAATGATCAGGATATCCCCTCTACTATGTCTAATCCCTTCCCATATTGCTTTGCCTTTACCCTGATTTTTCTTCAAATCAATCAATTTCACCGGATATCTTTTTATAATTTCAGAGGTATCATCTTCTGAACCATCATTAACAACAATTATCTCATCAATCCAGTTTTCCCTTAAATTATCCAGGGTTTCAGCAATAAAACTGCCTTCATTATAAGCAGGAATAATCACAGAAATCTTTTCCTTATTGAGCATTTAAAACTTCCTTAACTATATTTATTAGTAAATTCTCTACATCATCCCCCTGATAATTTAAAAGGGAAAAATCCTCTTTTTCTTCTAAATCCATACCTGTATAAATTTCTTCCCCCAGATTCCAGCTAATCAAATAATTAAAGTTATTTAGTTCAGGAAATATTTCTGACCATTTATCTTTATCAAATTGTAAAAAATCAAAATTAATATTCATCAGTTTTAAATAATAAACCAGTTCATTTAGTTTTTCTTCACTGACATTATTGTACAGTAAAAAAAACCTTCTTCCTTCCATTTTGTCCTCTAAGAGTAAAGGATATAGTTGCTCTTCTATTTTTTTCTTATAGTCCAGGTTTGCTTCCAGAGAACTGATACTCTTTAGCAATCTGGTGTTCTCATCTTTCATCCGGTCAATATCATTGCTGATCTCTCTTACAATCCGCTGCTGTTCTTCCAGTAAGCCTTCATTTCCTATAATACTGCTACCGATTAAGATGCCTATTCCCAGGGCAGCAAATATTGCTGTTATTGTAAATATATGGTATCTAAAGTTTATAATCATGCCCTCTTCACCTTCATCTTCTTTGCTTATTCTCTTAAAAACTATAAATAATTAAGGTATTCCTGAAATAAATGGGAAAAAGCCCCGGGTAGCTTGAATATGAGTTTTATTCGGAGGGCTAATAATTGTAGAATGTGTTTAATGGAAGGAGAAAAGAAACCAATCAATCCCAGTGGAAGCAGTATAGCTATTAAGATCTGAAACCAGTAGTAATAATATATTTTACTTTGGTATAATTTACTCACTCCTTTTGCATCAACCAATTTATCACCTAATTTTAACCTTACCAGAAAGGTACTGGCCATCCCGCTCCTGCCCTTTTCCAGAAAATCTATCATATTGGAATGAGTACCTACAGCCACTATCAAATCTGCACCTTTATCATAGGCCAGTATCATGGCTATATCCTCACTGGTTCCAGGAGCCGGAAAAAGGGTATAATTCAGACCTAAATTTTCAATCCTCTCTAAGCCAGGAGCTCTTCCATCAGGATAGGCATGAACAATAATTAAGCTGGATTTTTTCAAGGCATAATCTGAAACACTATCCATGTCACCGATAATAATATCTGGCTGATAACCATTTTCCAGGCAGGCATCTGCCCCTCCATCTACAGCAATTATTATCGGCTTTACTTCTTTTATATAAGATTTGATAGCCATCAGATCTGCTTTATAATTAGCTCCCCGCACTACAATTAAGACATGCTTTCCTTTAAAATTGACCCCTATCTCTGGAGCAGTAAGGTCAAAAATCAGCCTCTTCTCCCTCTGAGCATATTGGAGTGTATTATCAATAAATTTTGATAGTAAATCTTCCATGTTTGCCCTGGCTTTTGCCATCCTTAGTTCTATAAGTTCTCTGGTTATCTCCTGCCCCCTGCCGATCTCCTTATCCTGGCAATAAAGAATACCGGCTTCAAAGCTAATATAATCACCATCTTCCAGGGCAAAATCCTCCCTTAGCTCAATATCAATTAAGGGTATACCTGCTTCCAGCAAAACAAAAGGCCCATTATTTGGATATCTACCACTTATGGATGGGGCCAAATTAAAAACAGCCTTAACCTGTTTTTCCACCAGGGATTGACTGGCTAAATGATCTATATCCTGGTGATTTATGATAGCAATCTGATTTGCTTTTATACGTTTGACCAGGTCTTTAGTTCTTTTGTCTACTACTACCCTTCCCCTTATCATATTAACCCTCCAGGGCTTTTTTATAGTATATGATTATCAGGGAAAAGGCATACTGGTATATAATAACTAAGACAAAAGCTTCTTTAGTTTATGAAAAAAATCACTTAACTTGCCCTCATTTCCAGGCGTAATTTATCTGCAATTTTGGCAATAAATTGTGAGTTTGTAGGTTTACCACTATTTGCTGAAACAGTTGAGCCAAAGTATTTATTCAGGGCATTGATATTACCCCTATCCCAGGACACTTCAATAGCATGACGGATAGCGCGCTCAACTCTACTGGGAGTAGTATTATATTTGGCAGCAACAGAAGGATACAATTCCTTGGTAACTGCCCCCAGATATTCAATATCCTTAATAACCAATTCGATGGCTTCCCTTAAATAGATATAGCCTTTAATGTGGGCAGGTACGCCAAGTTGATGCATAACCTCTGTTATTCTAACATCCAGATCTACTTCTTTTCTACTGACTTTAGTACTGGATATAGCATAACCATTACTGGAACCCTTAGGTGGTTTCATCATCTGTCTGATCCTTTCAGCCAGTTTGTCAAGATCAAAGGGTTTCATGATATAATAATTAGCACCTAATTCTACTACCCTCTTGGTAACCTCTTCCTGGCCAAAGGCTGTTAAAATTATAGTTTTTACCTTGCTACTCAGATCCAGACGATTAAGTTCTTCCATAACCCCAATTCCATCCAGGTGTGGCATGATTAGGTCCAGTACCAGTATATCTGGCTCCTTTTCCTTCACCAGTTTTAATCCCTCCACACCATTATAGCCTACCCCTACAACCGAAATATTTTCCTGTTCATTGAGATACTCTTCCAGCAACTGACAAAACTCACGATTGTCATCAACCATAACAACTCTTACACTATCCTCCATTTACCAATCATTCTCCTCCCTACATTATATTTCTGCCATATATTTACTTCTACATTTAATCTAAATCACCTTCATGGAAAAATTAAATTTTAAATTTTTTCCTTTTATTATACATATTTTTTTCCGTCAATCTTTTTCAAAAAATACTATTAACTCCAGGGCTATCTTACCCCGGCCCTGGAGTCAATATTAATCCTGGTCTGCATGATCATCCATTCTGCAAAAATACCATATCCCTTTGTCGGTTCATTTACGAAAACATGGGTTATTGCTCCCACCAGTTTGTTGTTCTGTACAATTGGGCTGCCACTCATTCCCTGAATTATTCCCCCTGTTATCTCCTGTAAAGCGGGATCAGTAATATTAACGATAAGGCCTTTTTCTGTAGGACCTGCCTGCCTGAACACCTTCTCTATATAGGCATCAAACTCTTCAATCTTACCGCCATTTAATACTGTATAAATCTTGGCTGGCCCCACCTGGACCTCATGGGCCATGGCTACCGGTATTGGTTCTTTGAAAAAAGGGTTTTCCGGTAGACGCTTTAAAGTACCATAAATACCAAATCTGTTGTTCTTTTCTATTGTACCTATCTCCTGCTGGTTTTGAAAAAAGGTTCCCAGTTTTTCTCCCGGTAAACCCCGTTGCCCGCTATTAATACCGGATATCTGGGCTTCAATAATCTTCCCCTCCCGCAAATCAATGGGCAACTGGCTATTGGCCTCCACAATTTCATGCCCAAGGGCGCCATATTCTTTGCTTTCTGGATTAATAAAGGTTAGGGTCCCTACTCCAGCAACACCATCATCAACATATAAACCAATCATATAACGGCCTTCTTTATTCTGTTCAGGCTTGATTCTGATGTTTTTTTGGCTGCCATCTCTTTTCTCAACAAGCAGATTTATGAATTCATTTTTCCTGGCATAATCCTGAATCAACATGGCCAGTTTAACCTTATCATGGACTGGCTCTTCATTAATCTCCAATATTTTATCCCCAACCCTGATGCCTGCATTTTGGGCCGGATAATGCCGCTTACCCTTTTGATCCTCTACATAAGAATTTCCAACCACCATCACACCACGGCTGCGCAGGAGAACTCCGATAGCCTGACCTCCTGGATAAACCTCTACTTCTGGTAAGACCTTAACTGTAATAGATCTGATGGGTATAAGTCCAAATAACTTAAATTTCAAGTCAGAACTACCAATATTCTCAGCTTTAAATACTAGTTCTCCAGCATTTATCTTTAAATGCTCTTCATTGATCTTTTTCCCATTAATGCTCAGCTCTGAATTATTACCGCTGACATAGAGATCCAGATCCAAGGGTACTTTAATATTTATAATTGATTCATTTCCCCGTATAATAGAAAAAGACTTCGGTAATCCATTTACTATAAAATAATATGAAAGAAAAAGTATTATTAGTACACAAAAAAGACCAATCCCCACTTTTTTTATCAAATAAATCACTCTCCTGCCTTATCTACAAAACAACTGAAAATAAAAAAAGGCGCCTCTTTTTATTAGAGATGCCCTGGGGAATGGTCGTTTATTCAGTTATATATTGGCAGAGAGAGATTACAATTCTCTTTTTTTTGCTTCTGCTAATTCCAGCATTTCTTCTGCATGCCTGATAGTTGTATCTGTTAATTTAACTCCGCCCAGCATACGTGCTATCTCATCTCTCCTCTCCTTATTATCCAGATCATAGATGGTTGTATAGGTATGCTTTTCCTCCTGTCTCTTTTCTATAAAGAAATGCTTATCGGCCATACTGGCAATCTGGGGCAAGTGGGTAATACAGAGTACCTGGCGTTGTTTGCCTATCAAGGCCAGTTTTTCCGCCATTTTCTGGGCCACTTTCCCTCCTACTCCAGTATCTACCTCATCAAAAATCAAGGTATCAACCTGGTCAACATGGGCAATAATAGTTTTTAAAGCCAGCATTATTCTGGAAAGTTCTCCTCCGGAGGCAATCCTGGCCAATGGCTTCAAATCTTCTCCTGGATTAGGAGCAATTAAAAATTCAATCCTGTCAATACCATCTAAACCAGGTCCTTTTTCCGTAAAAACTATCTTAAAGACAGTATTGTTCATGGCCAGATCAGCTAACTCCCTGGCAATAATTATTTCCAGGTCTTTCGCTTTCTTTTTCCTTAACTCTGATAGTCTTCTGGCATAATGATAATACTCTTCCAGTAGTTTTTCCTTCCTGGCCAGATATTCAGCCAGTAGTCTTTCCTGGGAAAGAAGGAATTCCAGTCTTTCCTCCATCCTGGTCCTGTAATCCCTAATCTCCTCAATAGTTTGTCCATATTTCCTTTGTAAAGAAGTAATTAAAGATAACCTTGTTTCTACTCTCTCCAATTTATCAGGATCAAATTCCAGTTTTTCATGGTAATTATTTAGGCTAAAGCCCAGTTCTTCCAGTTGATAATATATATCATTTAATATCTTATAAAAGTTGGCCAGTTCTTCATCCAGATCTTTTAAATCATCCAGTTCCTTAAGAAAACTAACTATTTGATTTAGTATGCCCTCTATATTACTATAATCATCACCCTGGATCCCCTTATACATCCTGGCCACAAGAGCATTAATATCTTCCAGGTTAGTAAGAATTCTTAATTCCTGCTCCAGCTCCTCCACTTCATTATCCTTTAAGGCAGCATCCTCAATCTCCTGAATTTGATATCTTAAAAGATCTAATTCCCGGGCTTTCTCCCCTTCATCAATATCCAAAGCTGCCAACTCTTCTTCAATTTTAATCTGTTCCTGATACAATTCCTTTATTTTCTTTAAAAGCTCTTCTTTCTCCTGACCGATAAATTCATCCAGGAGGTGCAGTTGTGAACTGCTATCCAATAAGCGCTGGTGTTCATGCTGGCCATGAATATCTACCAGATACTTACTGACATCTTTAATCATGCTGGCCGTAACCAATTGGCCATTGATTCTATTGCGGTTATTGCCATTTTGTCTGATCTCCCTGGAAAGAATTAATAGTTCTGGATCAGCCTCAATTCCTGCTTCCTCCAGATACTGATTAATTAAATTGAGTTTTTGAGGAACAAAGGCAGCCTCAATATAGGCACTTTCCTTGCCCTTGCGAATTAGATCTGTAGAGGCCCGGGCTCCCAACAAAATATCCAGGGCCCCGATAATTATCGATTTACCTGCTCCTGTTTCCCCTGTTAAAACATTTAGGCCTCCAGTAAAATTAATCTCTAATTCATCTATCAAAGCAAAATTCTTTACCCGGAAATCCACCAGCATCCTGATCCTAACACTCCCTTAACTCCAGAATTTTTCTAAGTTCTGACAAATAGTTTCGGTCTCCTCTTTTGGTTTTACAACTATAATAACAGTATCATCTCCAGCTACTGTACCGATAATCTCTTCCCATTCCAGGTTATCGATTGCAGACCCCACCCCATCTGCAGTACCAGGCAAGGTATTAACAACAATGATATTTTCACTATAATCTATGCCTACCACAAAATCCCGGAACATTCTCTTCAACCAGTTGTTGACATCTGTCTGTTTCCGCTCCACCGGTAAGGAATATTTATAACCACCAAAACCATCAGGGACTTTAACCAGGCCCAGTTTTTTGATATCCCTGGATATAGTCGCCTGGGTAACTTCAATACCATTTTCCAGCAGCCTGTCTACCAGTTCTTCCTGGGTACTGATATCATGGTTTTTAATAATTTCCATAATAATTAATTGTCTTTTACTTTTCATTAATTACTTTACTCCTTTCAATTCTTACAGTAAACCCACATTCAGCTTTTTATGTAATATTGAATAAAAGGTTCTATCTGGGAGTTTTATAATTGCAAGCTCTTCCTTAGCTGCCTCGATGAAGATCTCGTCATGGGAACCAACCTGAAAATCTGAAGCCCCATCTGCAGCAAAGCTTATTTTTTGTTCCCCTTTAATGATAATCTTGATTCTTTCCTGCTGGGAAATTACCATAGGTTTAATAAACAAACTATGGGGACAGATAGGTGTTACGATAATTGCCCTGATCTGTGGATTTAGAATCGGCCCTCCCGCTGACAGGGAATAAGCTGTTGAACCCGTTGGAGTAGAAACTATCAGGCCATCAGCCCGATAGGTACTAACTATCTCATCATTAATATACATTTCTATAGGAATCAGTCTGGAACTGGAACCACGGTGGATCACAAAATCATTTAAAGCCTGTTGTTGATAAAGCAACTTATCCTTATTTTTTATCCTTGCTTCCAGAACCAACCTCTTCTCGATGGAGAAATTACCTGCCAGTAAATGGTCCAGAGAACTTGCAATTTCGCCAGTCTCGATCTCTGTTAAAAAACCCAGGTGGCCAATATTTATTCCCAGGAGGGGTATCCCTGACCCAAAGAAATAACGGGCTGTATGCAAAAAAGTCCCATCTCCACCAATAATAATAATATAGTCAGCCTTATCCTTTAAAAGCTCATAATTCAAAACCTTTTCAGCATTATTATCTGGATCAGCACTCTCGTCTATATAATAATGAACTCCCTTTTTTTCCAGATAAGCTGTTAACTTTTCCAGGACAGGATAAGCATCTTCTTTCTGATTATTCAAAATTATACCGATAACAGGAATAAAATCATCCCCCCTCTAGAGAATGATGAGCCTTATCTACAATCTCTGGGATCCTCTGATACCACAACTGGCCCTTATCCGCAGGGACCCCATAATTGGATAAATGAATCAGGAATTCGATATTTCCACTACTGGCCCCTGTAATAGGGGAAAAATCCAATCCCTTGATATAAAGACCTAGATCCAGAAAGAAGTCTATCATCTCTTGTAGGACATCTTCATGGACCTCTTTTTCCCTGACTATACCGTTTTTACCAACTCTTTCTGGCCCGGCTTCAAATTGAGGCTTAATTAAGGCAATAATATCACCTTCAGCTGTCAGAAAATCAAGGGCAGGAGGAATAATCAATCTCAAGGAAATAAAGGAAACGTCTGTAACTATTAAGGGTACTTTTACTGGTAACTGGTCTGGAGTCAGGTAACGGAAATTAGTCCTCTCCATTACCACAACCCGGGCATCCTGCCGCAATTTCCAATCTAATTGTCCATAACCTACATCTATGGCATAAACCTTTTTGGCCCCCTTCTGGAGGAGACAATCGGTAAATCCACCAGTTGAAGCCCCTATATCCATGGCTTCTTTGCCAGCAGGATCTACAGCAAAAACCTCCAGGGCTTTTTCCAGTTTGAGGCCTCCTCTACTGACATAGGGTAAAATTTCACCCTTCAGTTCTATCCTGGCTCCCTCTTTGACCTGGGTGCCAGCCTTATCCACCAGTTCCCCATCAACCAGTATCATTCCTGCCATTATAGCACCCCTGGCCTTACTTCTGTTTTCAAAAAAACCCTGCTCTACCAGTAATAGATCCAGTCTTTTTTTAGTGGCCATAGGATACCTCCAGCTTATCATTACGCTTTTTTTGCAATAATTCCAGACCTGCTGTTTTTATTCCTCTGGCATTTAAACTATAAAGATCACGCAAAAGGGACTGGGAACCATGTTCAATAAAATGATCCGGTAAGCCCATCCTCTTTATATTAAGATCAGTAATTTTATGTTCATTGACTAACTCCAATACTGCACTGCCAAAGCCACCAGCCAGGACCTGCTCCTCCACTATAAGGATATTTTTATACCTGGCAAGCTCCTTCAGGATAAAATCTTCATCCAGGGGTTTTATAAAACAGGGATCCATTACCCCTGCCTTTACAGCTTCCTCTTCCAGAAGCTTAGCAGCCTCCAGGGCGGGATAAACCATAGAACCGACAGCAAGAATCAATAAATCTTCTCCCTCTCGCAAGAGCTCTGCTTTTCCCGGCTCTAATCTCTTCAGTTCTTCATCCATCTCTATTCCTATTATTTCCCCCCTGGGATATCTGACTACAGCCGGTTTTCCAGAATTAACAGCTGTATAGAGCATGTGTTGTAAGCAATTTTCATCCCGGGGAGCCATTATAATCAAATTGGGTATAATCCGTAAAAAGGATAAATCAAAAATACCCTGGTGAGTTTCCCCATCACCACCGACTATACCGGCCCTATCAATGGCAAAAGTAACCGGTAGTTCCGGTATACAGACATCATGAATAATCTGGTCATAAGCCCGCTGCAGAAATGATGAATAGATAGCTACTACTGGCTTTTTCCCGGCCTTGGCCATACCACTGGCCAGGGTTACAGCATGTTGTTCAGCAATACCTACATCAAAAAACCTCTCCGGATAGGCATCCCGCAAAAGATTAAGGCAGGTTCCTTCCGGCATAGCGGCTGTTATACCCAAAACATCCTCATCCTTTGCTGCCATCCGCACCATGGTCTCTCCAAAGATCTGGCTAAAGTGGGGCTTTTTCTCCTCCTTTTTACTCAGGCCATTACCCAGTATAAAAGGACTGACTCCATGAAATTTGGCCGGTTGTTTCTCTGCCGGGATATAACCCTTGCCCTTTCTTGTATTAACATGAATCAAAACAGGGCCTTCAATTAAATCTGCATTCCTGAAATTGGTAATCAATTCATTAATATCATGGCCATCCAGTGGCCCAATATAAGTAAAACCCATTTCTTCAAAAAGAATCCCTGAAAGAAAGATATATTTAAAACCATCCTTGACTCTCTCTACACTGCGGGAAACAGTATGTCCAATCTTGGGGATTTTGCTGATTATAAACTCCAGGTCTTCTTTTATTCTATGTACAACCGGATCAGTTCTAATATTTGATAAATAACGGGAAAGGGCCCCCACATTCTGGGAAATAGACATCCCATTATCATTGAGGATGACCTTTAGATCTGTACCAACATGGCCGGCATGATTCAGGGCCTCAAAGGCCATGCCGGCAGTCAAGGCTCCATCCCCGATAACAGCATAAATCCGGTGTTTTTCCTTGTTCAAATCCCGGGCCAGGGCCAGACCCAGGGCTGCCGAGATAGAGGTGCTACTATGGCCGGTTTCTATTATATCATGAACACTCTCTTTGCTTTTGGGGAAACCACTGAGACCCTTGTACTGTCTGATGGTATGAAACTGCTCTCTCCGCCCAGTCAAAATCTTGTGGGCATAACTCTGGTGGCCTACATCCCAGATGATCTTATCTACAGGACTATTTAAATGATAATGAAGAGCAATAGTCAATTCTATAACACCAAGGTTAGAGGCCAGATGCCCGCCAGTATCAGCAACGGTTTTGATTATATAGGAACGCAATTCTTTTGCCAGAATATTTAATTCATCTCTTTTTAATGATTTCAAATCAGCGGGGGAATTAATCCTTTCCAGAATGCTTTCCATCTAGCCCTCACCTCTTAGCCTTGTCCAGATAATTCTTCCCACCAGTTTAAAACTATCTAATATTTTCCCTACAAAAAGAATAATATTATCTGCATTATTAATAGCATAGCTCTTAAAAAAAAGCCTTTCCTCCAACTGTCAAGGCAGATATTAAACCAAGTATAATCATATTTATAAGGGTCTGGGGTCCTCCCAGGCCAATAATAAGCCTGATTCCTATAGCGGTTCCAATAGCCCCGCTGACTGTTCCGCAAATATCTCCAATAATATCACACATCAAATTGGCCACTTTATCAGCATGATTTAACAAAAAGAGACTGCTTCTGGCACCAAAAACCTTCCGGGCTGCCATAGCATTAATGGCTCTGGGATCAGCCACCGTTACCGCCACTCCTACCATATCAGTAATTATTCCAATAAAGATAATAACCAGCAGTATTAAAACAGCCGGTAATAGTGAAACATTTTCTACTCTGCTTTGTGAGCTTAGTGTAACCAATATAGCAATAAAAAATGTAATAGTTGCTATGAAGAAACTGTTTTTGAAGTTATTCATAATAATAAATAAAAGTTCACCCTTAGATTAAATTTTATGGATGGTGATATAAGAGGTAAACGCTGCGGCTTAGGTCCAGCAGGATTTCCCCCGGAGTAACCGACTGTCGCCAGTCTGGCGGTTTCCCTTTACTACCCCGGCTACCCGGTCACCCGTGATAGGGCTGGATTACCACTTAGACCACACTTTAATCCCCCTTATACCTGACAAAAGCAGCAGTCTAGAAGCTTTCCTTAACAATATTACCCATTTCCTATCTTCTTTTGCAATGTTGGTTTCTCAACTATAATAGGTTCTGGATCCAGGAACCTTTAATATATAATAACCATTGTCCCCCAACACCACTCAAAGCAGGCTACACTGTACCAATCTTGCGACAGATACAGGTCCACCGAATCCTTCCCAAGGATCCGGGTCTCCACGGGAAAGGGGTCAACGCCCGCATGCCATTGCGGATCGCCCCAAACCCTTAACTCCCAGCACCGACCCCCGACTGGGCGTCAGGAGCCGGCACCAGGAACTTCATCGATGTGCCCTTTAACGGATTTTTAGGCCCGTCCTCGAAAATGGGATATTGACTAGAATACTGCACCATCCATATTTATAAATTATTATACCATACATAAGTAAGTTCAGCAATCACTACAAAAAAACCGGTTATAACAATATTACTGCTTAAAATAATATAAAAGAGAACAATCCTAAAATTGCCTTACCACAATAAAATCCATCAGTTCCAGGAGAAAAGAGGCTTTTTCACCAAAATTCTTCAACTCTTCCCTGGCCTCCCTGGCTGTTTTTTCAGCCTCCTTCTTTGCTTCCTCCAGGCCCAATAAAACAGGATAGGTGGCCTTGTTTTCTTTAGCATCACTGCCAGTTTCCTTGCCTAATTTCTCCTCATCACCGACTACATCCAGAATATCATCAACTATCTGGAAGGTCAGTCCCAGTTTTTCTGCAAACCTATCCAGGGCAAGAAGGTCTTCCCTTCCTATCTCACTACAATAGGCACCACTCAAGATAGCAGCCCGGAATAAGGCCCCGGTCTTGGCCCGGTGAATTTTCTTCATTTCTTCCAGGCCTATCTCTTTGTTTTCTGCCTCCAGGTCCAGGACCTGTCCCCCTACCATCCCCTGGACACCGGCACTAACACTGATCAATTCGATTATTTTTAAAGTCTTCTCTGGAGCTAAAGGCAATCTGCTAAGAACATTAAAGGCATAGGTTAATAGGCCATCTCCAGCCAGGATAGCTACAGCACTACCATAAACACGATGATTGGTTAATTTGCCCCGCCGATAATTATCATTATCCATACTGGGCAGATCATCATGGATCAAGGAATAGGTATGGATCATCTCAATTGCAGCACCGGCCATTCTGGCACTGGCTACATCCCCATCCAGCATCTCTGCCACTGCCCTGCTTAAGACAGGCCGCAATCTTTTTCCACCTGAAAAAAGGCTATATTTAATCGAGTCTAATAGTGTTTCTGAAAGATATAGGTCTTTATCTTCAAATAAGAGACTTAGATCTTTTTCTACATCCCTGATATATTCCTGTAACTTTTTTTCAAAATCCTGCAAGTTAATTTTCCTCCTCTACATTAAAAGGTACAACTTCTACTTCATTATAATCTTCATCTTTTTTCAGTACTATTTCTATCTTTTTCTCTGCCTGATCCAGTTCCAGCTTACAAAACTTAACCAGCCTTACTCCTTCTTCAAATAATTCCAGGGATTTTTCCAGTGATAAACCACCATCTTCCAGTTCTTTTACTACTTCCTCCAGTCTGGCGAGAGCATCCTCGAAGTTTATTTTCTTCTCCGTCATATCTCTCATCCTCCTTTACTAGAATTCCTGCCCCGCAGGCTTTTTCCTTACTATCCGGCTCTTGATCTCTCCATCCTTAACCAGGATCTGAATCTCCTGGCCAATTTCCACTGTCTTTATACTGTCTATTACCTTGCCCTGATAGGTACTTATGGAATAACCCCTGGCCAGGGTTTTCAAGGGACTTAAACTTTCCAATTTTCCATTCAGGATCTGAAATTTTTCCTGTAAGCCATTTAACTCCTTTTCCATGACCCATTCCAGTCTACGGCTCAGGTCATCCAGTTCCTGCATCTCCCGGCTAAACAACTCTTCCGGCCTGGTAAAAACCCTTCTTTCCATCAAACCCTGCAACTGTTTCCGATATTCCCTGATTTTGTTCCCCATTGCATATGAAAGTCTTTCCTGGTTGCTGGCAATGCTTTTCTCCAATTCCAGCCTGGAAGCTATGGCTAATTCAGCTGCTGCAGAAGGGGTTGGTGCCCTTAAATCTGCCACAAAATCAGCAATAGTAAAATCTGTCTCATGACCTACCCCACTGATTATTGGCACTTGGGAATCATAAATAGCCCTGGCCAGTATCTCTTCATTAAAAGGCCAGAGGTCTTCAATAGTCCCGCCCCCTCTACTGAGTATAATCAGATCAATATCTCCCCTCCGGTTCAAATACTCAATCCCTTTGGCCAACTGTTCACTGGCTGTTTCTCCCTGTACCAGGGAAGGAACAACCAGGAGATATATATTGGGAAACCTCCGTTTAACAACTGAAAGAATATCCCTGATAGCAGCACCGGTGGGAGAAGTAACTATACCAATCTTTTTTGGTAATAGGGGAATCATTTTCTTATGGGCCTGGTCAAAAAGACCCTCCTTTTCTAACTTCTCTTTCAACTGTTCAAAGGCCAGATAAAGGGCTCCCTTACCGGCAGGTTCCATAGAATCTATATAAAACTGATAGGTACCTCTGGGTTCATAAAGACTTATATAACCATGAGCAATAACCTTCAGTCCATCCTCTAGCTGAAACTTCAACTGACTATTATAACCCTTAAACATAATGGCGGCAATTGCAGAGTTCTCATCCTTTAAGGTGAAATACATATGGCCTGAACTATGGTGGTGAAAATTGGAAATCTCTCCTGTAAGCCAGATATCATTTATTAGGGGATCTATTGCCAGTAAATCTTTTAGATATTTTGTGATCTCACTTACTGTATAGATATTTTTCTCCATCTTTATACTCCGTGATATTTCCTGGCCTTAATGGTATTTTTCATTAACATGGCTATGGTCATAGGACCAACACCTCCAGGTACTGGGGTAATATAGGAAGATTTTTTCTCAACTGAAGGAAAATCCAGATCCCCAACTAATTTCCCGTCAACCCTATTTATACCCACATCAATGGCTATAACACCCTCTTTTACCATAGAACCATCGATAAAAGCAGGTTTCCCAACAGCTGCCACCAGTATATCTGCTTGAGCTGTTTCTTTAGCCAGTTCCCTGGTCCGGGAATGACAAATAGTCACTGTAGCATTTTTCTCCAGCAAAAGACAGGCTATTGGTTTGCCTACAATATTACTTCTGCCGACAACTACAGCCTTCTTCCCTTCGATTTCAATCCCTTCCCGCTCCAGTAATTCCATTATACCCAGTGGCGTACAGGGTTCAAAACGGGGCACATCTACCTGGCTGTTAAATAAACGGCCTGTATTAACCGGATGAAAACCATCTACATCTTTTCCAGGATCTATAGCTTCGATAATTGCCTTTTCATCTATATGGGCTGGTAATGGCAGTTGTACCAAAATACCATCTATATTCCGGTCTTCATTAAGCTCCCTGATAAGCCCGATTAATTCATCTTGACTTATGCCAGCCTCTCTTCTAATTACTTTTGAATATATCCCCAGCTCCCTGGCAGCCCTTTCTTTAGAGCCCACATATGTCTTTGAGGCAGGATCATCCCCTACCAGGATTACTGCCAATCCCGGAGCCCTGCCTTCTTTTGTTAAGAGAGCTACTTCATCCTTCATTTCCTTACGAATAACTTCAGCTATACCCTTTCCATCAATTATTCTTGCCAAGACAAATACCTCCAATTTCCCTCTTTACATATCCATATTCTTTAAATTTATGAAAAATCCTGCATAAGGCTTTTCATAAAATCCTATTTTCTAACAAGGTGGACTGGGTTCATCATCAGGAATAATACTGATCAAACCCTCATCCTTCAATATCTGGGTAACCTCAGCCATACTGCTTCTTTTTTCTTCCGGCAAACTATCAATAAAACTACTGATCTCATCCCTGGGCACATTGTTTACATACTTAATACCTCCATAACACATAACCCTTACCTTCTGTTTCGGTTTTTCTGGCACAAATATCACCCTTTCCTTTTGAAGATATTAAGTATATTATGCCCGGATTTCCCAAAAATAGCCTCAAATTAGATTTGAGGCTATCAATTTAGCTTTTATAATTTATATAGTCTTTCAGCGGAAAGAAGCTCTATTTTATTCTCCGTCAGGATTTTGATGGCCCTATCCAGGTCATTTACCCGGACAATAACAACTGCCCCCCTGGTATCTTTCCCAACTGCATAAAGGTATTCAATATCAATAGACTCCCTGGCCAGTACTGCCAGGACCTCCGCCAGGCTGCCAGGTTTGTCTTCCACAGAAACAGCCAGGACTTCAGTGCTATTTACAGTACAACCACTCTCCTGCAAAACCTTTTCTGCCTCTTCCGGTTTATTAACAATCAGGCGCAGGATGCCGAAATCCGTCGTATCAGAAATAGATATGGCAATTAGATCTATATTGTTTTTACCCAATATATTTAATACCTCTGCCAATCTACCGGATTTATTCTCCAGGAATATAGAAATCTGCTTAATCAACAATCCCTTTCCCTCCCTTTTACTTATTTATAATATCCTTAAAAAGATAATATCCCTTCACAAGATCTTTTAATAATATTTTTAAAAAAATCCCTTCACCAGGTCTTTTAATAATATTTTTTAATAAAATTCTTTCACCAGGTCTTTTAATAATATCTTTTACATAACTATTCTTTTATACAAAGAATAACACCAGCAAATGATAATCAAGAAGACACTACTGAAGCCGATAATTATAGCCCTTTTCAAAGGCCTTCAGATTGGCAGCCAGGTATCTTGCAGGCACCAGTTTTTCCAGGGCAGCCAGCCACATTTTTTTGGGAAAATCAAGAAAACTGGCCATTATTCCAATCAGGACAGTATTTACCGCCCTGCTGGTACCACATTCCCTGGCCATAGATAAGGCATCTACCGAAATTGTATTTTCATTAATCTCCCTGATTTTTTCTACAATTCCTTCCGGATAAAGAGCCTGGCCGGTTTGAACTGATGAAGGCAAAATCTGCTGTTTATTGATGATCATCCTGCCCTCAGCAGACAAATAGTCCAGCCAGCGTAAAGCCTCCAATTCTTCAAAGGCCAGAATTATATCTGCTTCACCCTCTTCAATAATCGGTGAGTAAACCTTATCAGCCAGTTTAACACTGGTAATAACACTACCACCACGCTGGGCCATACCATGTATTTCAGATAATTTCACATCATAGTCACTATTGATAGCCACATTACCTATGATTCTGCTGGCCAGTAAGGTTCCCTGGCCTCCCACACCAACAATCATGATATTAATCTCATTCATCCCCGCCACCTACCTTTACTATCGCATCAAAAGGACATTTTTCTGCACAGAGCATACAGCCATTACATAAAGAATCATCAATTTCAATATAGTCACCCTTATCAACTATAGCCGGGCAGGCAATAGTCAGACATTGTTTACAATGCTTGCATAATTCATTCTCGATAATGGCATAACCAGTGTAATTGGCTTTCTTCAGGAGGGCACAGGGCCGCTGGGCTATTATTAAAGAAGGTTCATCCACAGCAAGCTCTTCTTTTATAATCTCTTCCAATTCTCTTAAATTAAAGGGATCCACTATCTTGATTCTCTCAATACCAATAGCCTCTCCTAACTTAACAAGATTAACCTGTTTGGTCGGCTCTCCTTTGATGGTATAACCGGTAGTCGGATTCTCCTGATGGCCAGTCATCCCGGTAATGGAATTATCAAGGATTATTACTGTAGAAGTCCCTTTATTATATACAAGATCAATTAAGCCGGTTATCCCCGAATGGATAAAGGTTGAATCTCCAATTACAGCCACAGTCTTCCCGGCAAAGTCCCTTCCTCTGGCCTTCTCCATCCCATGGGCAATTCCAATACTGGCTCCCATACAGACACAGATATCCATAGCTCCTACTGGTGGAAGGGCACCTAAGGTATAACAGCCAATATCGCCCACAACAGTAAGCTTCAATTTCTTCAGAACATGAAAAGTAGCCCGGTGGGGACAACCTGGGCACATAACCGGCGGCCTGCCTGGTACTTCCCCTGCAGAGAGAGGCTCTGCCTCCCCACCCTCTCCCAGGAGTTTTTCTCTAAGTATACTGGAATTCAATTCTCCCGTAACAGGCAAACGGTCTTTACCGATCACCTTTATTCCCAGGGCTTTAATCTGTTCTTCCAGAAAAGGTTCCAGCTCTTCCACTACATAAAGGGTATCAACCTCTGCCGCAAAATCAGCAATTAGCTTTTCCGGTAGCGGGTTAACCATTCCCAATTTCAAGTAAGAGACATTACCAAAGGCCTCCCGGGCATATTGGTAGGCAATCCCACTGCTGATTACCCCTATTTTCCGGTCACCCCAGTAAACCTGGTTCAAGGGGCTTTTTTCAGCAAAAGTTTTTAAACTGGCCATCCTTTCTTCTATAATCAAATGCCGCTTCCTGGCCATACCTGGCATCATGACATACTTGCCAATATCTTTTTTATATTCCTTTAATTCATAGGCAACCCTTTCTTCCAGGTCTACAGTACTCAAAGAATGGGAAACCCGGGTAGATAAACGGACCAGGACAGGTGTATCATATTTTTCACTGATCTCATAGGCTGTCTTGACAAAATCCTTACACTCCTGGCTATCAGCCGGTTCCAACATAGGGAGCTTGGCAGCCCTTGCATAATGTCGGCTATCCTGTTCATTCTGGGAACTATGCATTCCCGGGTCATCTGCCACTACTATAACTAACCCTCCATTAATACCTGTATAGGAAACAGTAAAAAGGGGATCTGCAGCAACATTAAGACCAACATGTTTCATGGCTGTTAAAGAACGGGCACCAGCCATGGCTGCACCAATTACCACTTCCATGGCCACCTTCTCATTAGGGGCCCACTCAGAATATATGTCTTGATAATTTCTGGCAACACACTCGGTAATTTCTGTACTGGGAGTGCCTGGATAAGATGACACAACCGTCACCCCTGCCTCATAAGCTCCTCTGGCGATAGCTTCATTTCCTAACATTAGTTCTTTCAAAACCATTACCTCCCTGTTCTTTCAAGAATACAACTTGATACAATTAAATATATCAAGTTATCAAATTTTAAGCTTCCATTTTTTTAGAGAATTAAATTTTCAAGATTGAAAAAGATAAAATTGAAATATAAATTTAAAAAAATATATTCCCATAAAGATATTTAATATATATCCATAAAGATATTTACATAGATTTGTAATTTTTTTAACAAATCAAGATTACTAATTCTTATCTCTTAAATCAATAACCCTTTTGGCCTTACCGGTAAATCTCTCCAGGGTCTTGGGTTCTACCAGTTTTACCCTGACATCAATCTGCAAAACAGATTTTAACCTATTTCTAACCTTCTCTTCCAGTTCCTTAAGGGCCCTGAAATTATCCACCAATTTTCCATCCACAAATTCTACCATAACTTCCACATCATCCATATAGCCCTTTTTTCTCACTACAATCTGGTAATGAGGGCCAACACCCTCCATTCCAACCAGTATATCTTCAATCTGGGAAGGAAAGATATTGACTCCTTTTATGATTAACATGTCATCAGTTCTCCCCAGAACCTTAGCCATCCTGACATTGGTCCTGCCGCATTTACAGGGTTCTGCAGTTAGTACAGTAATATCCCTGGTCCGGTACCTCAACATAGGAATACCCTCTTTAGTCAGGGTAGTCAGGACCATTTCGCCTTTTTCACCATATTCCTTACTGTGGCCTGTTTCTGGATCAATAATCTCTGGATAGAAATGATCTTCATTGATATGCATACCTTCCTGAATAATACACTCACCGGCAACCCCTGGCCCGGTAATCTCCGTCAGGCCGTAATTCTCGGTAGCCAGGATACCCCAGCGTTCTTCCAGTTCCTCTCGCATGGAAACAGTATGGCCTTCTCCACCAAAAAGGCCCAGGCGTAATTTAAAATCATCCTTGCTCAGGCCCATTTCTTCAGCCACTTCAGATAAATACAGTACATAAGAGGGGGTCCCAACTACAATAGTAGAGCCAAAATCCTGCATCATCATTAATTGCCTTTCCGAATTACCACTGGACATGGGCAGGACAGTTATCCCTACCTTTTCCAGCCCATAATGAAGACCAAAACCACCGGTAAATAAACCATAACCAAAAACTATCTGGGCCAGATCATCTTCCCGGCCTCCAGCTGCAACTATAATTCTCGCCACACACTCTGTCCAGTTTTCCAGATCATGCCTGGTATAACCTACTACAACGGGTTTTCCCGTTGTGCCAGATGAGGCATGGAGCCTGATTATTTTTTTCATCGGACTGGCAAATAGTTGAAAAGGATAATTATCCCGTAGATCATCCTTTGTAGTAAAAGGGATTTTTTCAATATCCCTTAAAGACTGAATATGTTCTGGCTTAAGCCCAATCTCATCAAATCGTTTTTTATAAAAAACTACATTATTATAGGCATAGTCAACAATTTTTTTCAGCCTGGCCAGCTGCAGTTCCTCCATCTCTCCTCTACTCATGCATTCCGCGCCCTCATTCCAGATCATAAAAAATGCCTCCCTGTTAAATATACTTAGACTTTTTTTGTGAAATTTTATACAACTACTTAGATTAATTCTCTTTAATCTATATATTTCCTGCTAAAAATATTGATTTTTTCTCTAAATGGTCTTGACATTTTTCTAATTATGTTTTATTATATACTTGTTGCGCTGAAGTGGCGGAATAGGCAGACGCGCATGATTCAGGGTCATGTGGGCAAAAGCCCGTGGGGGTTCGACTCCCCCCTTCAGCACCAATTATATAAAAGGCCGGCAGGCCTTTTTTTATACCTGTTTTAAGGATTTTTTCCATAATATTAATTGATTCAATCCCGGGAAATAATAGTAAAGCGGATATATAACTAAAAGCCCCAGGTTCTACCTGGGGCTTTTTCATTGCCAAAATCATCAATTTCCGGACAGGTTAGCAAGGATACTTAGATCAAGGAATTCTGGACGAGTGAGGGTAAACAGAATAAGCAAAATGGCCAGGACCATAAAGACAAGAAATAGGTCTGCACTGATTCCAGTGAAAGTACTTTTACCAGCAGTAAGGCTGCCAGGTTCTTCAAATCTCCTCAAAGCCCGGACTAAAGAGCCTGCTAAATTCTTACCGGTATCAGCAATACCCCGGCAGGCAAAGTGATAAAACTCAAGAGCCTCTCCCCAGAAGAGGGAAAGTTCCCCGAAGGCCAGATTGCCCAGGCCTTCCAGGGTAAGCCACTGAGGCGGCTGCCAGTGGAAGGCTCCACTCTTTAAGCCAGCAAAACAGACCAATACTCCCAGGGCCAGGGTAATAAAGATTCCGGCCAGATCACTGAAGGTCCAGAAGGAAAAACCAGCTAAGGCTGTTTCCGCACTCAGGCCCAATGTTTCAGCAGCCGGGACAGCCATCTTATACAGGAAAAATTGGGGGAAAAGTCCGAGCAAGACCATACTGATTACCAGTAAAACCATGGCTGCCTGCATACCGGACAATTTCCTTTCAGTAACAAACTTTTTATTCACTAACCTCTCAATGCCATCCTCCTCCGCCGGTTTAGCCAAAAACATGAGATAATAAAGCTTGCTGAAGGATGCAGTAGTACCGACACCTACCAGGGAGAACAGCCATTCCAACCAGACAGCCCACAGGCCTCCCTTATCAGATAAGAAACTGACCGCATGATGAAGTAGTGTTTTACTGGCATAACCGTTCAGGCCCGGGGCACCGGTAATACCCAGTACAGCAAAAAACATGAGGATAGCAGTAACCGGATACTGGCGCCAGAGGCCGCCCAGTTTATAAAGATCCGTCTCCTTCCGGTAAACGTAGATAATACCGACACCCAGGAAGAGGGCAGCCTTGAACAGGGCATGGTTTAAGACATGATAGATAGCTCCCAGCAGTCCCAACACTCCCTCTGCTCCCAGGTAGAGGCTGATACCCAGGCCCAGAATGATATAACCCATCTGGCTGACACTATGGTAGGCCAGCAGCCTCTTGGCATCACTCTGTAACAGGGCAGCAACAACCCCCAGCAGCATAGAAAGGATTCCTGTAATCAGGAGTATTACCCCCAGGAACTTTAAGTTTACACCTGCCTCCATCCCCCAGCCGGCAAACTCTCCAAGCCGGATCAGGCCATAGGCCCCTACCTTGATGAGCAGGCCGGATAAGAGCCCACTGGCAGGAGCAGGTGCCGCGGAATGGGCATGCGGCAGCCAGAGGTGGAGGGGAACCATACCGGCCTTGATTCCGAAACCAATAAGAAAGAAAACCATACTCCAGTTAAAGGCCCGGGCATTAAGGGGAGTGACAGCCCCGCTGCCAATGGCTGGCAGTACATCCGTCGCTGCCCCCATAAAGACTATCCCCAGAACCAGGAAAAGACCACCAATGATACTGAAAAAGAGATAAAAATACCCGGCCCTGATGGCTTCCTTATCCCTCCTGTGGATGACCCAGAAATAGGAGCTGATAGTCATCAATTCAAAAAACAGCAACATGGTCAGGAGATTTCTGGCCAGGAATACCCCCATCACTGCCACTAAGGTCAGCAGGGAAGCGATATTAAAGCCCCTGCTCCTCCCTTCCACCTTCATATACCGGTAAGAATAGAGGGAAACAGCAAACCAGAGCAAGGCAGCCATTATGATAAAAATAAGATTCAATGAATCAATAAAAAAGCCCGGTACAAAGGGACCAGTTAAAGGCCACATGTATACAACCTCCTTTCTTTTAAAAAAACCAATCTACAACAGCCTGTACAGCAGGCCAGACCATCCCCGGCAATAAGCCCATGCTGATGGCTGCAATGGTTAAAACTAAGGGCGGAATGAAGAGGGCATATTCCCTGTATCCCCGCTTACCGGTTTTACCTGCAGGCTGATTCTTTTCACCACTGAAGGCCTTTATGATAAAGGGGATGAAACAGACTCCATTGAGAATTCCACTGATTATCAGGACAAGGGCCAGGGGCCACATTCCTCCTGCTACACTGCCTTTCATCAGGTAATATTTACCCCAGAAAGTATTGAGGGGTAAGATTCCGATCATACCCAATGTTCCTGTGGCAAAAAGGACCATGGTACCGGGCAGGCCCCGGCCGATTCCCTTCATTTTACTGATACTGCTCTTCCCTGTCAGTTCTGAGATGATTCCCGCACAAAAGAAAAGGGTTATCTTTAATGTAGAATAGCTGATCATATGGAAAACGGCTCCGGCTAAACCCCAGGGTGTCAAGGTAAAGGCTCCAAGAAGGATATAAGAAAGGTGGCTGATAGTTTGATAGGCCAGCCGTCTCTTTAAATGATCCTGCCTGATGGCCACAATTATACCTGCCAGGATAGTAAAAACTATGACATAAAGAAATATTTTACTGAAAACCAGTTCCCCTGCCAGTTCCCGGCCGAAAACCGAATAAACCACCCGTACTATCCCATAGGCACCGGAATAAACTACAGCCACGGCATGCAAAAGGGCACTTACCGGAGTGGGGGCCACCATGGCTGACGGTAGCCAGTGGTGCAAGGGCATGACAGCAGCCTTGACACCAAAGCCCAGTACAAATAAAAGCAGGAGCCAGTTCAGGCCTGGTCCGGATAGGCCCTCCAGGATAGGTCCGGCCCCGAAAGCCAGATTTCCTGCCAGGTGATGGGTAAGGACGATAGCTACCAACAATAAGCCAGCTCCGGAAAGGCTATAAAGGATATATTTCTTGCCCGACTTCATGGCTTCCGGACTCCGTTCATGGATTACCAGCGGATAAGTGGCAAAACTCAGGAATTCATAGAATAAATAGAGGGTCACCAGGTTACCGGCAAAAGCCACACCCAGGGTTACACAGAGGGCCAGCAGGAAAAAAACATAATAGGACCCTTGTTTTTCCTTATTATCCATATAGCCGAAGGAATACACCCCTGTAAAAAGCCAGAGGGTAGAAGCAATCAGCCCGAATACTACCCCCAGGGGATCCGGCCTCAGGCTCCAGACAAACCTGCCCAGTTCTACTTTCAGGCCAATGCTCTTGCCGGCAAAAACCAGCAAACCCGTCCGCCAGCTAAAGACCAGGGCCAATAAAACAGAAAGAAAAACTATACTATTACGCAATTTCTTATTCTCACCAGGTATCAATACAATCAATAAAACTCCAACTAAAGCACTCATTAAAGCTAAAATCAGACTGGTCACTCCGCAAACACCTCCTCCCCTATGGGGTTAATAAGTCCAGGGCAGCCCTGCCGGCCAGGTCCAACACGGTACCCGGCATGACTCCCAACAGTACTACCAGCACAGCCAGAAATACCAGAGCTATTTTCTGGGGTATACCCGGATCCTCTGCCTCTTCTATCTCTGCCGGCTCAAAATAGGCCAGCCGTACCACCGGAAACAAATAGGCTGCACAGAGGACACTTCCCCCTATAATCACCAGGGCTGAAAGGAAATCCCCTCCATCCAGGGCACCCAGCAGCAAATACCACTTACCTACAAAGCCTGAGAAAAGGGGTACTCCCACCAGGCCCAGGGAAGCAATCGTAAATACAGCTGTTGTTACGGGCATCTTCCTGCCAATACCGGCCAGCTGGCTAACCTTTTCCTTCCCTGTTGCTGCAAGCATGGTCCCGGCAGACAGGAAGAGGGCTGCTTTGATTACAGCATGGCTGGCCAGATAAAAGAAAGTACCTGCCAGACCCCTTGTATTTAACAGGCTGGCTCCCAGAAAAAGATAACCTATCTGGGCAACTGTAGAAAAGGCCAGCCTCCTCTTCAACTCATCCTGCCGGATTGCCATTAGGGAAGCCAGAACTATACCCAACAGCCCGGCCCATTTCATGATTTTATCTATGGCTAATTCCTGTAGCAAAAATGGCCCGGCAACCCGGTAGAAAAATTTAAAAAGGCAAATAAGATAACCCTTGACAGCCAGGCCAGATAAGAGAGCACTGGCTGGTGTAGGGGCAATGGAATGGGCATCCGGCAGCCATAAATGCAATGGAAACAGGGCAGCCTTAATACCAAAACCGGTCAGGAGAAAGATCAGGGCCATCCAGACCACATGGGGCCTGTACTGCCAGACCTGGGCCAACTCCTGGGCGGCAAAACCCATATTCAAATGCCCGGTGATTATATATATAAAACCGATTCCACCCAGTATCAGGGCAGAGCCAAAGGTAGCCAGTATCAGATACCTGAAGGCTGCCTCAGCACTCAGGGGGTGGTTCCGTGAACTGACCAGGCCAACACAACTGATCGTCGCCACCTCTACCAGGACATAGACATTAAAAAGGTCATTGGTCAGGGCCATTCCCGCCAGTGCTCCGCCCAGAAGTAAAATAAGGACATAAAAGCGGGCTGTCTTTTCCCTGCCGCCCACCTCTTCAGCCAGATTTCCCCTGGAAAACAAAAATACGGGGAAAAGAACAAAGGTTATAACCAACAGGAAAAAAGCAGCCAGGCCGTCTACCTGCAATTCTATACCCCAGGGAGCAGGCCAGCCCCCCATCTGATAGACAGACGATATACCGCCATCCATGACCAGATAGGCCAGATATCCTGCCCCCAGTATTCCCAGGGAGCCAACCACAAGCAGGAGGTTCTCCTGCAGCCTTTGCCGGCGGCCTATTGTCGGCAGGATAAAGGCGGCAACCAGTGGCAATATAATCAGGAACACGGGTAGATTTACTGTAATCACTCCTGCCATCTCTCTTTCACCTCTTTCCTCATCTCTGCTATCCGCCTTGCATCAACAGTCCCATATATTTTATATAACCTGATAATCAGGGCCAGGGCAAAGGCAGTGACACTTACACTGACCACAATACCGGTAAGCATCAGGGCAGAGGTCAACGGATTAATATAGGTCATGCCGGGATTGTTCTCAACAAGGATGGGGACAGCCCCGCCCTTGATATTCCCTGCAGCCACAAAGAAAAGAAAAATTCCGCCTTCCATGATATTAATCCCTATGAGTTTTTTAAACAGGTTTGACCGGGTCAGGACAGTAAAGGCTCCCATGACAAACAGGATTATAGCAAAAAAGAAAGGATAATTTATCAGCAACTTCTCCAGTAATATTCTCACTTCTCTTCCTCCATCATCGTAAAAAATAATGTAATCATGGTACTGGCCACCCTGATACCAACACCAATACCAATAAGGGCAATCAAGCCACCGGCAGAAAGGGTCCCCGGCACCCCCAGGTTAATACCGGCCAGCCTGTTACTCAGAAAAGGCACTCCCTTAACAATACCCACCAGGCCCATAAGCACATACCAGAGAGTACCATAACTCTCTGTCCAGACCAGGATCTTCTCTGGCAGTTTTTCTTTCGCCCGATCCAGGCCAAATATTGTAGCAAAGGCAATAACACTCAGGGCGACTATGATGCCGCCGGCAAAGGAGCCTCCAGGAGAGATGGCACCATGGAGGATTACATAAAAACCGTAAAGGGATATAAATGGTATAATAACGGCTACTATTCTTTTTAAAACAAAATCCCTCATTCTCCACTCTCACTCCCCTTCGCTTTTTTCAGGGTAACATAAACAGCTACTGCTGCTGTAAATAAGACGATGGTCTCAAAAAGGGTATCATAGGCTCTATAATCAAGGACGACAGCAGTTACCATGTTATTGACACCGGTCTCCTCCAGGGCCTTATTTATATACCGGTCTGTTACCATATTGTGCACCGGATTATCCGGGCTGCCATAGGGAGGAAGCTCTGCCACGGCAAGCAGCATGGTAAAGACAGCCAGCAAAATTATCAATAGAAAAACCAGATTCCTTATCTTCATCACTCTTCCTCCTTCCGGCTGGTCCGGAATACCACAACCATCATCAGGACAGTTGTACAGATACCTGCTGCAGCCTCGGTAATTGCCAGGTCAGGTGTATTCATCTGCAGCCAGATCAGGGCCATGATCAGGCTATAGGCACCATAAACAATGACAGCATGCAGCAAATCCTTGATAAAGTATATGGAAATGGAAATCACCACCAGAAGAAGTAGGAGGGCAATGGTCCAGTAATCAATAACCGTCAAATACATAGCTTCACCTCTCCTCCCTCAATCTCAATCTGGTATCATCTACCGGTTTCACTCCATGGAGGAGGCCGGCCTTCATGATCAGGTGTGTCATGGTCGGGTTGATCATCCAGAAGAGAAATAGGATAAATATGAGTTTCAACCGGATAATCCAGTCCGGACTGAGTATTAAAAGCCCCAGGCCAGCCAGGGCCACCCCCATGGTCTCACCAATACCCAGGCCATGGATCCGTGTATAGGAATCAGGAAACCTAAACAGGCTTAAAGCCCCCAGCCCAAAAGAAATAAAAGAACCGATAAAACAAATACTGGCAAGCACTTTCAACATTTAATCCACTTCCTCTCTGTCACCTTCAAATCCCTTGATACCCGGTAAATCCAGTTTCCAGTCACCAGGAGTCATCACCCTTAGTATCCAGAGATTTCCCACAAAACCACAGAGCATAAAAACAAAGGCAATATCTACAAAACCATACTCCCCTCTGGCGAAAGCCAGTAAGAGGATTATTACACTTACCATGGTGGTAATACCATTGATGGCAATAAGCCGGTCAAGAACTGTAGGCCCTATTATACCCCTAATTAGTACCACAAGTATCAGGCACATCAGACCTGCTATCAACCATAACATCTCTAGTCCTCCTTTTTAGTCCTCCTTTGAATCAGCTGCTCCAGGTCTCTGATTTTATCAACCATCGGCCAGTACATCAGGGTTTGGGCAATCTCCTCTGTCAGGGCATGCACAAAAAACCTCCCCGTTTCCGGATCTACATCTATAGTTGTCGTACCTGGTGCAATGGTAATACAGTTGGCCAGTAAAACCCTTCCCCAGTCACTGGTCAGGGGTGGTTCAATCAATATAAAGGCTGGACTTACTGCCGGCCTGGAAAAAAGCAGGGTCCTGGCCACAGCTATAGCGGAAAGGACTATTTCTCTGGCCAGAAAAAGCAGTACCCTGACAAGGGCTAAAAATTCCTGGAATGTAAGTATATCAGGAAACCCCCTTAATAAGTCCTTCCAGTACCAGATAAGAACCAGGCCAAAAAAAAGGCCAATCAATATATGTGGTATACCAAGTGTAGTAGAAACTATTAACCAGAAAACTAACAATAAAATAAAGATTATCCTTCTTTTCCTGCCCATTACAAACCCCCTCTTTCCTGAAGCAATATTACACCAGACCTATCCAGCTTATCTTTTATACCCATCCTTTCCAGAACACGTAAAGGTTCTTCCCTGAGGCCGTCTATGGATATCTTCCTCCCCTTCCCCGCCTCTGCAAAAAGCAGTTCCTGCAGGGCCAGGGCCCCGCTCTCATCAATATGGGAGACAGCAGCAAAGTCCAGCACCAATTCACCTTTTTCACTATTCATCGCGAGCTGTTCTTTCAATTTTTCTACTCCCACAAAGAGCAAAGGACCGTGCAGGGAGATTTTTCCCTCAGTTTTTCTTCCTTCCGGCAAATGGGCAAGATCAAAAAGGGCCACAATAGCAGATAGGATTACTCCAACTATTACAGCAACAGCCAGATCCATGACAACAGTTAATACAGTAGTAATAATCATAATTCCTCCATAGGTCCAACGGGCCCGGGGCAGCAGCCTGATACTCTTCCAGTCAGCTGTACGGACTGAAGCTACCATCAGGATGGCAGCCAGGGAAGCCAGGGGTATGCGCCGGACTACAGGAGCAAAAACTAAAACCATCAAGAGAAGGAAGATAGAATGTAATACGCCAGACAGCCTGGTCCGTCCCCCGCTGTGTACATTTATGCCTGAACGGGCTACAGCACCGGTTACGGGAACACCGCCTACCAGTGAAGAAACAAGATTTCCCAGTCCCTGGCCCAGGAGTTCGCGATTGCTGTCATGCTGATCACCAACCATTTTATCTGTAACCTCTGCTGATAATAAGGCCGAGATACTGCCCAGAAGGAAAATCGTAAAAGCCGGCCTGATTAATTCACCGACTGCCCCAAAAGGCATACTGCCCAGGGTCAATCTGGGAATATGAAAGGGTAAATCTCCGACAACATGGGAACTGTGAATAAAGAGTTCATTAACAAGCAAGCCTACCAGGAGGCCAAACAGAGACTCTGGCAATTTTTTAAAAAACTTCAGGGAGATAAGTAAAACCAATACAGTAATCAGGGTAATTGAGATGGTGGCCAGGGCATCATCAAGGGCAGTCAGGAAAAAGAGTATGGCCACACCATTTGTAAAACCTGCTATAACCGGCTGAGGTAAGTATCTGACCAATTTACCTGTTTTAAATAATCCGGCAAGAATCTGCAGCAAACCAGCCAGGGCACCGGCCAGGAACATCCCCTCTACACCATGTCTTGCGACTATACTGATTAATACTGCCGTCATGGCACCTGTAGGACCGGTAATCTGGACTCCACAACCACCAAAAATAGCTGCTACCAGGCCTCCAAAGATAGAGGCATACAGGCCTGCCACTGCCCCAGCCCCGCTGGCTATCCCAAAAGCCAGGGCCAGGGGAAGGGCTACAACTGCTGCAGTAAGACCACCTATTATATCACCCCGTATAGTGTACCAATCCCTTTTCAAATAAAACACCCCCACTACTTATGGCAAAAGCCTTCTCGCACTAATTGTGAAAATTTGTACACAATAAAAAAAGCGCCTGTTCAGTATCTGACTGTAACAAAACGCCTTGGTCCACTCCTACGGGGTTAGCTGACGGGTTCGGGCGTTCCAAGCTGCCCTACCTGTAAAACAGGATTCACCCCAAAACCGGGTCCCCCGTTCCCTATCGGGAATTCGGAGATGATAATATTCTATTATTTACTGCATCTATTATACCATAAATGCCAGTGAAGTCAAGATATTAGAGGAAGAAGCTATAATTACTGCACAAATCAGGCAAAAAAATAGGCCATTGTACTGAAAAATACAGTCAAACCAAATAATATTCCCATCACTAGATTCCATACCCTGGAAGGCCTTTTGTACCAATTATAAACAATAATTGAAAAGACTAATGTTTGTAAGACCACTTCCGGTAAGAAAAAGATGTGTTCAGCCATTGATACCCTTGTATAAATCATACCTTCAATGGATCCTGGAGTTGGTCCAGCTGTACCTAATATAGCCAGTCCTATAAATAATACCCAGAGTTTTAACCAACCCTTCTCTCCTTCAATAAAAGTATTCTTGACTGGCCACAAAACTACAGTAAAAATAAGCCCCCTGATTATTTGTAAGGCAGGTCCCAATGCTACAAGCGGAGAATCAGTCGGCAGCATGTATAATCTTAAAGTACCTGCTACAAACCTTTCGCTATAATTAAACAAAAAGGATGCCAGGATACCCATAATCATATAAGAAACCACATGAGCAGAACAAACCCTCCAAAAAAAGTCCAGATATTTTTTACACTTTTTCATTAATTTAACCTCCTTTTTTGCCAAAGCCAGATATTTTGCAAATAAAAGCTATACTCCTTATTTATCCCTTCAGACAAAAAACCTTTTTTATAACATAATTTCACTGAATAACATAATATATAACAAAAATAGTGAAAGGAGTAGTGTAGATGAGTGATGTAAATGATTTAAGTCCAGAAAGATTCCCCTGCCCCGAAGATTATGAAGAGTTACTGGAACAATTACGCTTAATGGCCGGTAGAGAAGAAAGAGATCTGGAATTATACACCTTTTTGATAGATCAAGTTACTCCACAAATAGGATTACAAAGGGAAGATGAGCGTTTTACCACCAACCGCACCGTACTCAGAACCAACCGGGATGTAACCAGGCGCAACCTGGAAATCCTTGAAGAAACATATCGGGACTTAACTGGTGAAAGAATTGTTCCCATCAGGCAACGCTTTATCTTACCAATCAGTTACCGTGCCGGCCTGGAAAGGGCTATAATGCATGAATTAAATGATGCAGAAATTTACCGGGATATGGTTTTCAACCTGCCCCAGGGAAACTTGACTCAGGTTGCCATTAGATTATACACCAATACCATGATGAACATTGATCGGGCTAATTTCCTCTTCAGTAGAACCACTTTATAAAAGAATTATAAAAGACTGGCATGTAAAAAAACAGGCTTGTAATAAAACAAGCTACAATATAACAGTTAAAATAAAACAGGCTTAAATAATATAATAAGCCCTTATAAAAAATTCCCCTGTAAAGGGGATTTTTTATAAGCAAAGGAGGGGGTTCTTGACCACCCTCCTTCTTATTATCTATACACTTCTTTTGCTATGTATCCTGCCACTAGGCACTGACCTGTGACTTCATTTTTTCCAGGCATTCCCGACAGACTATCTTGCTTTTATACTCAAGAGTATTCTCTGCACTACCACAGAAAATACAGGCTGGTTGGTATTTTTTCAGGATAACACTATCTTCATCAACATAAATCTCCATCGGGTCTTTTTTGTCGATATTCATGGTTTTCCGTAATTCTTTTGGCAACACAATCCTACCTAAATCGTCAATTTTTCTAACAATACCTGTCGCTTTCATAAGTCATCTCCTCCTTCATCGCTATTATAGCAAAATATGGATTTCCTGTCAAATATATTTTATTGGATTTTGACGATTTTTTAATAATTTTTGGTTTTAAAGTAAAAAAATATATTAAATCCTCCTACAGGCCTTAATCCCTTTCCTTTGACAATATTCCATTAATAAAGCCAGCTGACCTTTCATCAACATATTCTTTGGCTAATTCCACTGCTTCATTAATGGCTACACCGATCGGCAGGCCCTGGTCTATTTCAAATAAAGCAATCCTCAAGATATTCCTTTCTATGTAACCGATTCTTTCCAGGCTCCAATTAATGGCCCTTTGATCTATCTCCTGATCCAGGCTCTCCTTATTTGCCACTACTCCCAGGACCAGTTCTTCAAAATAATAAGAACCAGTCAGGAGCCTTTCCTCTTTAAAAAAGTCTATCCTCCTGCGTGCTGCTTCTTCCTCTAATGTATTGGTTAAATCCAGACCATATAAAACCTGCAAGGCCCAGATCCTTTCCTGATGTCGCTTTACTTTTGTCATATAGTTCTCCTTTATCTATTTTTACTCCTATCAATTTTTAATTGCTATTTACGATTAGTGGCTCCTATTCTTTAAATTGCTCTCTCTATTAAGATTTATTCTTTAAACTGTGGTGGAAGCAAGCGATCCAGAAGTTTTCTGAAATCACCCTCCTGATCCCAGCGGGAACCTATATAGTAGCCTATTGCTGTTAAGACAAATATCAGGAGAGTTTTCCAGAAACCAATTATCAGGACCAGTATTGCAGAAATAAATCCAATCAAGGTACCATATACTTTCCCTTTATTATTGGCAACTAGTTCACGCAGCAGGTACCAGAAATTGCCTTCCATCTTCTAACCACCTCATTTAATCCTTTTCTCATTTTCCTTGCTAATCTCTTTAACCAGGACTTTTATAGCTTTTACATTAACACCGGTGGTACCTTCGATATGGGATTTAACCAGTTCTTGCAGGTTGCGGCTTATTTCCGGTATAGACATACTGGGATATATTTCTGCCTCCAGGTCAATAACTACTCCATCATCAACTGCCCTGATCCGATTACTGATAGCTATGACACCCTCCTGTTCAATGGCTATATTTTTTACCAGACTATCCAGGGCATCTATAGTAATATCTACATTGCCATGATCTGAAACAAGTACAGATGTTATACTCCTTTCCCGGGAAAAAAAGGGATAAATAACCCAGGCACCTGCTACAAAAAAGACCAGAAAGAGAAGACCATATTCCCATCTCTGGTAAAGAAGAGATATAAGTTCTGGCAGCATCTCTGGATTTGCCCAACCAAAGGCATAAAAAGCCATCAATAGAGAGGCAAAGATGAATAATAATGTAATTAAAAATATAATAAACCTATAAAAGAGATTCATGAGAATCACCCCATTATATATATTAGCTGGTCAGTGAAAAAAAGAGGTCAAGTATTACCTGACCTACATTTCTTCATCCTCATTAACTAATTCCTTTTTATCTTCCCGGGGAAAATGAACCCCCTGGACATGAATATTTATCTCAACAGCAGTTAGACCAGTCATACTTTCAATAGCCTCTTTAACATTTTTCTGGATATTTTCAGCTACAACAGGAATCGAAGAGCCATATTCCACAATAACTGCTAAATCAACTGTACATTCTTCATCACCGGTTTCCACTCTGACACCCTTTTTCTGTCCCAGCATTTCTGCTATACTGCCGCCAACTCCACCACCCATACTGGCCACACCTTCTACTTCACTGGCTGCCAGGCTTGCTATAATAGCAACTACCTCATTAGCAATCTTAATTGTACCCATTGTACCATTTTCAGCCATTTTAATCACCCCACTAATTTATTTTTTAATCCTCAGTCTTCAATCTTCTATTTATAAAATTAGTATTATAATCACCATGCCGGAAATAAGCATTATTTAAAATTTTTAAATGAAAAGGTATAGTTGTTTTAACACCTTTAATTATAAATTCTGACAGGGCCCTCTCCATCCTTAATAGGGCTTTTTCCCTGTCCTCTTCCCAGACAATCAATTTGGCCAACATGGAATCATAGTATGGTGGTATTACATAATCTGAATATACACCACTATCCACCCTTACTCCTGGCCCTCCAGGTAATATAAAGTTCTGTATCTTTCCTGGACAGGGCATAAATTTCCTTTCTGGATCCTCTGCATTAATCCGACATTCCAGGGCCACTCCATTAATCTTTATGTCTTCCTGTTTAATAGATAATTCTTCACCAGCAGCTATGCGGATCTGCTCTTTAATTAAATCTACACCAGTAATCATCTCTGTAACAGGATGTTCAACCTGAATCCTGGTATTCATCTCTATAAAATAAAAATTATTCTGATTGTCCAGCAAAAATTCCACTGTTCCAACATTGAGATAATTAGCTGTTCTGGCAACTTTTATAGCCGTTGCCCCCATCTTTTCCCTTAATTCCTCTGTCAAGGCAGGAGATGGAGCCTCTTCCAGTATTTTTTGGTGTCTCCGCTGGATAGAACAATCCCTCTCTCCCAGATGAACTATATTCCCATGTTCATCAGCCAGGATCTGAAATTCAATATGTCTTGGTTCTTCCAGGTATTTCTCCAGATAAACCTCTGCATTTCCAAAAGCTGCCTTTGCTTCGCTTCTGGCTGTTTCAATGGCCCTTTCCAGTTCTCTGGAATTATGGACAATCCGCATCCCTTTGCCACCACCACCGGCGGCAGCCTTGATCAAGAGCGGATAACCTAGCTTTTCTGCTTTCTCCCTGGTTTTATCCAGGTCTTCCGGATCATGATTAAAACCAGGAACTACGGGAATACCAGCCTGGATCATCATCTCCCTGGCCCTGGCCTTATCCCCCATTAAAGTAATTATCTCTGATGAAGGGCCGATAAATTTGACACCACTGCTTTCGCAAACCTCTGCAAAATAAGCATTTTCCGCCAGGAAACCATAGCCTGGATGGACGGCATCAGCCCCGGAAACCTCTGCTACACTCATGATACTGGGTATATTTAAATAACTCTGACTTGTACTAACAGGCCCTACACAATAAGCCTCATCAGCAATCTTTATATGCAATGAATCCTTATCAGCTTCAGAATAAATGGCTACCGATGGTATGTTTAACTCCTTGAGCGCCCTGATAACTCTTACAGCTATTTCACCTCTATTTGCAACCAGAACTTTTCTAAACATCTTTCCACTCCTTATAATGGTTCTATAATAAATAGAGGTTCTCCATATTCCACAGGCTCACCATTGGCAACCAGAATATCAATTATCTTACCCCTTGTTTCTACCTCTATTTCATTCATTAATTTCATAGCTTCAATAATACAGAGAATATCCCCGGGATTTACTATATCTCCTATCTCTACATAAGGTCTGGAATCTGGTGAAGGTGCTCTATAAAATGTACCTACCATTGGAGCTACTATTTCCTCATAATTATTTTCTTCCTTGCTGCTTTCACTAACTTTTTGCTTTTGAGCCTGGACCTGGGCTGTCTCAAAAGGCGGAGGAGTATCTGCTCCTGGACACCTCCTTTTTATACGGATTTTTGAATCACCATTTTTCAATTCTAATTCAGTCACATCTGTTTCACTTATTATATCTATCAATAATTTAATTTCTTCCAGGTTCATATATGTTCCTCCTTATGTAACTATATTTTACCACTTGCTTTATAATTTTATCCAATCCAGGTCTTAAATGCAAGTATCTTTTCTACTTCCTGACATCCAGCCTTCTATAAACCCATACTATTATACCTATTCGATATTAATCCAAAAAATCCTGCAAAAATAGTATAATTTGGCTTAAAGCCTGGCCTTTCAGCTTTTAAAGGAGCAGCTATAATTAGTGACAACAAAAAACTGTTGACCTGGATAGGCCAACAGTCCTATTTTAAATATTTAACTTTTAATATATCATCTTTAATTTCTACTCTCCAGTCTTTTCTCTATTATTGTCACATTTTCTGTATTGAAACCTGTAACCTTGACTATGATATCACCTATTTTTGCCACATCTCCCCTCTCCAGTCCATTGGTGTGTATAATGACATCTACAGCTTCTTCATGGATATAGGCCAGGGCTTCCCTGTAACCTCTGGCCCTGATGAGGCTTTCTATCTCCATCTCTTTTTCCATTTTATCAGTTATTTCCAGGATTTTTCTCTGGGCTTCCTTTTTGCTCGCTTCATCACTGTTCGGGTTATTTACTATCTCCCGCAGGATATTTATCTGTTCACTTCTGGCCCGATCCCTTTCCAGCCGGTACTCAATAAAGAAATCCTCTTCAGCCTCATTTCTGGCCTGGGTATAATTGACCTCCTGTCTGCCAATATTCCTGCTTGTTACTATTCCATCTTCAATAATCTCCACACCCCCTGTAATAGCAGGATTATCTGAAGTAACCGGTTGAATATAATCATTGCCCTGATATACAATGATGGAAGTAACCATCCCCACCCAGATCATCAGAATCATCAGCCAGACTACCTTTCTTCTGAGCATAATCATCCTTACCCCCTTTCATATGGAAGAACACTGATTCTATGTACTGGAATATTTAAAAGATTACGGACAGAATAAATTATTTCAGCTTTTACCTGACTATTTTCGGCACCCTGTGCTACAATCAGTACACCTTCTATTTCGGGAAACCTTTCCCTCCTGATTATCGGCCTTTCATTACCACTGCCATCCCTGGTCAGGACCAGTTCTCTTTCCAGATTATCCTCTACAATTTCCCTCTGCCCCCCATTCTGGTCAAGTTCACTGGTCACCTTATTTAAACTCCTACTATTATATTCATATTCTATCTCTTTATAGCCCCTTACATAGATTTTTACCTTAACCTTACCTACCCCCCTTATCAATGAGATAATTTCTTCCAGTTGAGAACTTAATCTGGCTTCATAATCAACTTCCACCTGAACCTCTTTACTCTGTTGATAAACAGGAGTTTCCTGGACCCTGCTTTTTTTACCTGTAAATAAATCACCAAAAAGAAGCAAAAAAATCCCTATCAGGCCGATTATTATGATATTCCTGATAAATTTACTGTTTTTCCCTTCACCTTCATCAGTAAAAGAAAAGATCTTTTTTAATTCATCCAGGACTCCCATTTATTTCCCCCCTGTAGTAAAAACTACCTGAACCTTATCTGCTGAGATTTGTAGGAACTGGCTTAAGCTATATTCCAGCCTTTCCTTATTTATCCTATTATCTTTTGACACTTCTACCCTCTCCTCAACTGCCTCCCTGCCAATTTCTACTGCTTTTATCTCTACTGGCCTGATCCCTGTTTCTGTCAAAACAACCTGTAATGATTCTATCCTGTAATCCTCATCAAGGCTGATCTTTATATCTTGCTGGTAATCAGCAAAATACAGGCTTACTATCTCCCTGACCCTTTTTCCTATCTCTTCCTGATAATAATTCATAAGGACAGTCTGATTGGCTTCTTCCATCCTTTTACCCCTTTCCTGGATATCCTGCCAGTTGGCAGAGATAATACCCTCTGGCACAATATACTGGAGTTGATTATAATCCTGGCGAAAGATAGCTGTGATAGGCTGGAGGAGGATGCTGATGATAAAAAAACCCATTACAATCCTTACATATTTCCCCATATTGCTTTCTGGCAAAAACATCTCCAGCAGGGCAGTAAAAAGGATTATAAAGATGAGATTTTTTACCCAGTTAATTATAGCACTCACTTCTACCTCTCACTCCCTCCGGCTGCCTCATCTCATCATGACAGAAAGATTGCCTGTACCGACAATCACCGCCAGGATGATAAAAAACATCAAAGATACTGCTGCAACAATTAAAAAAATCATGATCAGGCTATTACCTGTATCATTGAGGATTTCCACTATCCGGCCATCAGCTACTGGCTGGACAAGGGCACTGGAGACTTTATAAACAAAGACCAGGGCAAGAATCTTGATAATAGGAAAAGCAATAATGATGATAATAATTAGCATACCGAAAAAATTCAGGGCATTTTTGATGATCAGGGAACAACTGATGATCAAATCCAGAGCATCAGAGAAGATTTTCCCGATTACTGGAATAAAGGTTCCCGTAAGGTATTTGGCTGTTCTTAGGGTCAAACTATCCGCTATGGCTGCTGCTCCTCCCTGTAATAAAAGGCCAGCTACAAAGATCACCATCAGCAAGCCCAAAAGGGTCATACTGGTCTCTTTAAAGAAGGCAGCCAGTCGATCCAGAGAAAAATGCTGGTTTATTCTGGTCACTATATTTAAGACCACCGAGAGGAAGATCAGGGGAAATACTATGTTTTTAATTATAGTGGCCAGGCCTGTTATTATTAATAAGGTTAAGGGCTGAAAAATTGCAGCAGAGGTCAAGGCTCCTATACTGACCAGTATACTCAGTAAAACCGGTAATAAGGCCTGCATAAAAGTAACCATATTATTAACAGCCTCTGTACCGATCTGTATAGCCAGATGAAATGCCTGTAAGATTAAGACAGCGATAACCAGAAAGATCAGGCTATTGGCCGTATTGCTGATGGTTTTACTATTAAAGGATTGGTGAAAGATACTCAGGACAGCACTGATTACAGTCAGGATAATTATCTGTCCCAGGAGGTTGAAATTGGCTGTTACCTCCTTACCCAGATATCTTAAAATAGCCCTGAATAAGTCCGGCCAGCTAAAGTTTAATTCCCCACTGAGAAAGGTCTTTAATAAGGCCGGTAGATTTAATTCCGGTAAATAATCTTCAATCTCCTTATTTATCTTCTGAATCTCCCGCTGTAAATCAGCCAGATTTAAGTTCTCCAATTGCTGAAAAAGTATCTCTTCCTGGGAGATCGTATTATCTGCCAGTAAAGGATCTGGACCTAGAAGTGCAAATATTATTATCATGACTATTAATTTCCTCAAATCCTTTCACCCTCCATCAGGCAGGAATCAGTCGTAAGATAGTTTCAATCAGTGATAACATAATAGGGATAGCAATTACCATGATTATTATCTTGGTGGCCAGCTCAATTTTACTGGCCAGGGCCCCCTCTCCACTATCACGGGTCAGCTCTGCTCCAAATTCCCCTATATAGGCAATACCGATAATCTTGATAATAGTATTAAAATAGATCATGTCAATCCTGGCCTGGCGGGCCAGCTGATTAATCAATTCAATAACAGCTTCCACCTGTCTCATTATCAAGATTAAGATGACCAGGCCTGCTGCAATACTTAATAAAAAGGCTAATTCCGGTTTGACCTGTTTGATAACAATAATCAGAATAGCTGACAAAAGGGCCAGACCAACAATCTGAATTATTATCATTTTATTCACCTAAAACCTGAAGACTGTTCTGACATCATCAAACAATTGGCCAATTAACTGAATTACGATCATCAATACTATTATGACTCCTACCAGAGTAAGCATCTGGGCCTGTTCCTCTTTATCCGCCTGTTTCAGGACAATATTGATTATTGATATAAAAATACCCAGGCCTGCTATTTTAAAGATTAAGTTAATATCCATTCTGGCACCTCATTCCATCTCAATAAAAGAGTATAATTAACATCAGGCTTAATAATACTCCTGCATAACGGATTGGTTTCACCCTTTGCCTGGCAATTTCCCTTGCTTCCTCTTCCTGTTGTTCCAGCCTTTTCAGGGCCAGCTGGTTTACCTTTACCTGGTCATCCAGGGAGGAAGTCCCAATCTGCCTTCCCCAGTTTATTAAAATCTCCAGATCCTCCTCCAGGAGAAAACTCTCTTTACCGTATTTGGCGATATTCTCCTGCCAGAGGTCTGCAAATCCCTTTTCCCTGGAATTAGCCAGCTCTTCCCCGGTCCTGCTAAAAATATAGGCCAGGGGCGGCCTTAAAACCCTGGCAGTACTTTCCAGGACATCAGCCAGGAGATTCTTGCCATAACTTATCTCTGTATTGAGAATACTAAAAGCCAGCTGGAGCTCCTTCAGTTCTCTTTCCCGATTCAGATAAACACTGGCTATAATCCAACCGATGGAAGTGCCGGAAACCAGGATTAAGCAAGCCCCACAAAACTTCACCATCCCCTACAAAACCTCCTTACCATTGGCATCAAGAACCATTTCCACTGTACCAATACCCCTTTTAGCACTGAGGACCAGATAACGTTCAAAGGCTTTCCCGGCTAACAAAGGCTGCAGGGAAGGCCGCTGGAGGATAGAGTAATAATCCCGGCCATGAACTGTACAGATAATTTTCACTCCTGCATTAATAACCTCTTCAATAGCCAGTACATCTTCCCTGTGGCCGATTTCATCTACAGCCAGTACCTCCGGAGACATAGCCCTGATTAATAAAAGCATCCCCCGGGCTTTAGGACAATTATCCAGCAGGTCTGTCCTCTTTCCTATCTTATTCTGGGGAATCCCATTATATGCCCCGGCAATCTCAGATCTTTCATCTACCAGAGCCACTTTTTTCCCTTTCAGGCCATACCTTTCATCTCCATCACTGATCAGGCGGATCAGATCTCTTAAAAGGGTGGTCTTGCCACATAAAGGTGGGGCAATAATTAAGGTATTGTAGACCTGGTCCTCCTTTTTATTAAAAATCTTTTCAATTAAACCCTCCCCAATACCAATTAACTGGTGGCTGATACGGTAATTGAGGCTATTTATATTTTTGATAGTCCTGATCTCCCTCCCCTCCAGCACAGCCTGTCCAGTAAAACCCACCCTATGGCCGCCAGGGATGGTCAGAAAACCTTCAGCCAGTTGTCTCTCAAGGGCATAATAGGAGTTTTTGACCAGGATCATAAAGGATTTCTCCAGATCCCTGGGAGATATTACCAGGGGATTATTGCTTTCATCCAGGGGAAAGAGCTCATCAGTATAGGTTATTAATTGTAAAGGACGATAAATCCTCATTCTGATCTCAATAACCTCTCCTTTTTGCCACTCCCTTTCCTTCCCGATTACATTGGCTATATTTACCGGCAAATAATTCAGTACACTGGAAGCCATATAGAACCTCCCCTTTTTCCCTCCTGCTTTTCTGGACGACCTGTTTATTCTATTAATATTATTAAGAAAAGAAAATATGCCTGATTGGAGAGTATAAAATTATCAAAATACAGAAATTCTAAAGATGGGGGTGTATTAACTGATGGATAATAATCCTAAAACAACCAGTTATATCGTGGCAGGGATAGGTGTGGCAGTAACAGCACTGGGTTGGAGTCTCCTTCCCTCTCAATGGGGTGCAGGTATTATGGGTTTTGGTCTGGCTCATGTGGTTCTCGGCCTCCTGGATACCCTGAGGCCAACTGTCCGGAGGTAGAAAACACCACAAAAAAATAAGGTAACTCTCTTTCAAGAGTTACCTTATTCTGTAATGCTTTAAGAATTGTATGTTTTTATACCCTTGTCATATATTCCCCTGTCCGGGTATCTACCTGAATCACATCTCCTACATTGACAAATAAAGGCACCTGTACTACTGCCCCGGTTTCCAGGGTAGCCGGCTTGGAACCTCCGGAAACTGTATTACCCCTGATACCTGGTGGAGTGTCAACAACTTCCAGTTCAACAGAAGTTGGCAATTCTATTCCAATAGGCCTGCCTCCATAGATGGAAACACTTAAAAGCATATTTTCTTTCAGGTAATTGACCTTATCCCCCAGGACCTCCTTGTCCAGTGAAATTTGTTCAAAGGTCTCCATATCCATGAAAATATAATTGTCACCATCCCTATAGAGAAACTGCTGGTCTCTCTCCTCTACATGGGCCCTTTCTATCTTCTCTCCACCCCGGAAGGTTTTCTCAATAACTCGTCCACCCTCTACATCTCTGAGTTTGGTCCTGACCATGGCACCTCCCCTGCCCATCTTGAAATGCTGGAACTCCATTATCTGGTAAACAGTGCCATCCAGAACGATAGTCATGCCATTTTGAAAATCATTTACTGAAATCATAATAAAACCTCCTCTATTAAATTATCTTTAATAAATGCACAATTAATGCAAAATAACCTGTCTTCACAATCACAATCTTATTTTCCCTGCCTACAGGATAATTAATTCTTTTACTGCCTTATTGAGGACTTCACAGCCCTCTGCAGTAATCAACAAATCATCTTCAATCCTTACTCCACCCCACTGGGGAATATATATACCTGGTTCATTGGTTACCACCATCCCGGGTTTCAGTATCTCTTCACTGGCAAAAGAAAGCCGGGGGCCTTCATGTACTTCCAGGCCGATCCCGTGGCCAAGGCCGTGGCCGAAGTTTTCCCGATAACCCGCCTCTCCAATAATCCCTCTGGCAATTTCATCTACCTCCTGGCAGGTCATACCAGGTTTGATCCTTTCAATCACTGCCAACTGGGCTTTCAAAACCAGGTCATAGATTTTTTTCTGTTCCTCTGTTGGCTCACCAACTACAACAGTCCTGGTCAAATCAGAACAATAACCCTGATAAAAGACACCAAAATCCATGGTGACAAAATCTCCCTTTTCAATAACCTTATCTGTAGCTACACCATGGGGTAAGGAAGAACGTTGGCCTGAAGCAACAATAAAATCAAAGGCATTTTTCTCCCCACCCTTTCTTTTCTGGAAAAATTCCAGTTCCAGGGCAAGGTCTCTCTCGCTAACACCAGGTTTTATGAAATCCAGGATATGGGCAAAGGCCTCATCTGTAATCTCTACAGCCTTTCTGATTTTTTCGATCTCTTCTTCTTCTTTGATAAGCCGCAGGCCCTCTATCAAATCGGTTGTTTTCTGTAATTCTACCTCCAGGCCTTCTTTATACTTTAAATACTGGTCATGGGTAATGGCTTTACTTTCAAAAGCTAGCCTCTTAACCCCATCTTTTTGCAGCAGCTCCTTTAAACCCTTTTCAAAATTGGAGCTGATCTCCACTATTTCATAGCCCCTAGTCTGCTTGCTGGCCTGTTCCACATAACGAAAATCTGTGATAAAATAAGCCCCTTTCCCGGTAAAAAGCACCCGGCCGGCAGTACCGGTAAAGGCTGTCAGATAATACCTGTTCTCTGCTGAATCAATTAAAAGAGCTTCCAGCCCTTCCTGTTCCATAAGGTCATAGACTTTTTTAATCCTCTTCTGCATATAAACATCTCCCTCTATAATTCTATATATGTATACTAGATTATTTTACTCAAGGCCTCCAGGGCATATAGGTAGCCATCAGTTCCCAGGCCACTGATCTGGCCAAGGGCCACTGGAGCAATCACCGAATGATGGCGAAATTCTTCCCGCTGGTAGATATTGCTGATATGGACTTCAATTACCGGTACCTTCACAGCTACCAGGGCATCCCGGAGAACTATACTATAATGGGTTAGCCCTCCTGGATTAATAACTATTCCTTTATATTTATTATACCCTTCCTGGATAAAATCAACTATTTCCCCCTCATGATTGCTCTGGAAGATAGTCAGGGAAAGCTTCAGCTTCTCTCCTTGCTCCTGAATTTTTTTGTTCAGGTCATCCAGGGTCAGATAACCGTATATTTCCGGCTCCCTCCTGCCCAGCATATTCAGATTAGGCCCATGTATAACAGCCACTTCCTTCACATAATCCCCTCCAATACTTCCTTGACTATTTTGTTGTCAACCCCTTCATCTATATAGGCAGCACCCAATTCTTTCAATAAAATCCATCTTAATTTATTTTTCTGGACCTTTTTATCATAAAAAAGCCGCTCATAGACCTCTTTCAGCCCTTCTCCATATTGACAGGAAAGAGGTAAGCCATAGGCCCTGATCAATTCTTTCAAATAATCTACTTCTGCTTTCTCTAGATTCTCCACACTCCTGGACAGCTCTCCTGCAGCAACCATGCCTATTGCCACCGCTTCTCCATGAGTATATTTTTTGTATTCAGTAACTGCTTCCAGGGCATGGCCGATGGTATGGCCAAAATTCAGCAAGGCCCGCATCCCCTTTTCCTTCTCATCCTCCCTGACTATGGCTGCTTTTATCCTGCAGGAGGTCTGGATGATCCTGGTCAAGGCAGCTGTCTCCAGATTAAGGATTTCCTCCCGGTGGCCAGCCATAAAATCCAGTAAATCCCTGTCAACAATAAAACCATATTTCAAGACTTCTGCCAGGCCTGTTCGCAATTCCCGGACAGGCAGGGTCTGTAAAAAGCCTGGATCTATTAAAACCATTTTAGGCTGATAAAAAGCCCCGATCAAATTCTTGCCCCGGGGATGATTTATTGCTGTTTTTCCACCAACACTGCTATCAACCTGGGCCAGTAAGGTGGTAGGAATCTGCACAAAAGGTATCCCCCGCATGAAGGTAGCAGCCAGAAATCCAGCCAGATCCCCCACTACCCCTCCGCCTAAAGCCAGGATCAGGTTATCCCTGTTGAAATTATTCTCCAGTAAATAATCATAACCCTTTTTCAGATAAGGGCTGCTTTTGGCTTCCTCACCGGCAGGCAATACATACAAGGTTATCTCATAACCGGCTGAACTTAAAACTTCCTTGACCTGTTCTCCATAAAACTTCATTACATTCTCATCAGTAACCAGAAAAATCTTCTTTCCCTGATAAAGCTGGCCGATATATTTATCCAGTCTATTAAGGAGGCCTGCCCCAATTATTATCTCATAATCCCTCTGCTCTTCCCTTAAATCTATCTTGATCTTTTCAATAGCTTTCTCACTCCTCACTACTCTCACCTCTTTAAAACAATCTTATTCCTGGAGTTCCCTCCATGCTAATTGAACTTATCTTGAAATAACTTCTCTATTATCAGGTCTACAATCTCCCCTACTGCCAGGCCCTCTGTATTAATCTTTAGATCAGCAATATTATAATAGTCTTCCCTTTCTGCTAAAAGCCTTTTAATTTCAGCCAGAGGATCTTTTACAGCCAGCAAAGGCCGGTTCTTTTCTTCCCTCACTCTATTATATAACTCCTCTGCCCCGGCCTGCAAGAGAATTATAGTAGTTTTTTCCCTCAAAATACTACGGTTGCTTTCGGAAAGAATAATACCACCTCCGGTGGCCAGAACCATTTCCTTATTATTCTCAATAATCTCCACCAGGACTTCTTCTTCCAGTTGGCGGAAATAAGCCTCTCCATAAGTCTTAAAAATCTCCGGGATAGTCATCCTGCTTTTTCTCTCAATCTCCTGATCTGTATCTATAAAGGAATAAGCCAGCCTTCGGGCCAATTCCCTCCCTACCGAACTCTTGCCACTACCCATAAAGCCGATCAAAGCAATTAACAAGATTATACCTCCTCTACCTACTCCAACCTAAGACAATTAATTACCGGCATACTACTTCCTTTTATTAAAGTTGCCCATCAGGCCAGGGCCACCAGTAACAACTACCTATAATAGAGAAAGCCTCTGCAAGTAAGCTCGATAATTAGCGAGCATCTCCTCTATACTATCCCCACCAAACTTCTCGATTAAAGCCTGGGCCAGGACAAAACTCAACATGGCTTCAGCAACAACTCCTGCTGCCGGCAGGGCGGTAACATCAGACCTCTCTATACTGGCCTGAAAGGCCTCTTTTGTCCTGATATCCACCGATTGCAAAGGCTTATAAAGGGTAGGGATGGGTTTCATGGCAATCCTGATGATCAGGGGTTGGCCATTGCTAATACCACCCTCCAAACCTCCAGCCCGGTTTGTCTTCCGATAATAACCTCTATCCTGGGCATAAAAGATCTCATCATGGACCTCAGAACCTGGCCTGGTAGAATTCTCAAAGGCAGGCCCGATCTCTACACCCTTAACTGCCGGTATACTCATCATGGCCTGGGCAATCTTCCCATCTAACTTCCTGTCCCATTGGGTATGAGATCCTAAACCTACCGGTAAAGGGCTGGTCCTGATTTCCACTATCCCCCCCAGGGTATCACCGGCCTTCCTTATCTTATCGATATAAGCCATCATCTCCTGCTCCTTCTCTTTATCATAACAGTGCAGGGGTGAAGCAGATACCCTTGCCTTAATTTCTTCAAAGGCTATATTACCCCCAAGAGGAGCAGAAATACTGCCCAACTGTATTACATGGCTGATTATATCGATAGCAAAATAACGTAATAAGCAATCAGTAACTCCTCCAACAGCTACCCGGGCAGCAGTCTCCCTGGCACTGGCCCTCTCCAGGATATTTCTTATATCACCAGTATTATATTTCAGGGCTGCAGCCAGGTCAGCATGGCCTGGCCGGGGCCTGGTCACCCTTTTCTCTATCTTTTCCAGCCGCTCATCTGCCAGGATATTGACTTCACCGGCCTGGCCTCCCGATTCTTTAGCCTCAACAGCCATTACATCCTGCCAGTTTACCCAGTCCTTATTATGTATCAGGAGAGCGATGGGACTCCCCATAGAGCTGCCAGCCCTTACTCCACTGAATATCTCCACCTGGTCTTTTTCTATCTTCATCCTGCCACCACGGCCATATCCACCCTGTCTTCGGGCCAATTTATCATTAATATGCTTAATATCCACCTCAACCCCGGCAGGAAAGCCGTCAATTATTGCCACCAGGCCCTTCCCATGAGATTCACCGGCTGTCTTGAAACTTAACATCCTCTCTACTCACCTCACATATATTTTTTAGAATCCCTTCACTTATTCTTTCTCTCATACTCGCTTCACCATATATTTCTACATTGATAAAAGATATCCTCTTTAATATGTATGGGAAAAAATAAACCCTCCATGTAAAATGGAGGGTAATCAGCTTATATCAAAGAATCATTCAACTCTTATAACAATACTCACAAGATTTGAACTGGTATAGTTGACATCATATAATTCTCCTGGATAATCAGTAACCTTAAATGTTATACTCAGTTCTTCTCCTATTCTGGCTCTTGTAGGTGCCCAGCTTAGAATTCCTGTATTGTTATTTTCATTAAAGACAAAATGTTTGTCAGCATCCAGGTGTCCCTCTATATTATTTATCTCTATTTCAATCCTGTCATTATCTGAATCATGAGCTTTTATTTCCAGACGATTATTTCTTTCTGCAGTAAAAATGATTGGTTTTGTTTCATCAACCACTACACCATTCAGCAAAAAGTCTGTAAACTCCGGTATGGAATTGATTTTAATTATAATCGTTTCAGTAACTGAAGCACCAAGCTCATCTATTGCTCTGAATGTTACGCTGTAAACGCCTTTGTCATCCTCACTTATATTTTCCCAGTGAAATACTCCTGTTTCTTCGGTAAAATATTCATGAAAATCATCTACTTCATATCTTATATTTTTGTCTATGCCATCAGGATCATGGGCGCTTACTTTAAATGACAGAGTTTCTCCAGGTGATTTTATCTTGTTGCCTATTTTCTCAAATATTGGTGGTTGATTCACTTCTGCATCATTATCTCCCGAACCATTATCATCTAATCCATTACCATTTGAATCATCATCTACATTTATATAAACTGTTCTGTTTGCTGTTGCCTCACCATCAAAACCGGAAAATTTTATCCAGTGGTTACCTGCTTCACTGGCCACCCATCTAAATATGCCGGTACTTTCATTATAATTTCT
>Ga0208823_1000190_pt1 | contig 52798 bp, 45 predicted proteins | sample AD_UKC075_MetaG_FD_184440 | JGI IMG/M metagenome (GOLD analysis project Ga0208823, IMG submission 184440) | Active sludge microbial communities of municipal wastewater-treating anaerobic digesters from USA - AD_UKC075_MetaG (SPAdes) (version 2) | ecosystem: Engineered > Bioreactor > Anaerobic >...
ATAATAAAATTCAACTCGCTAAAAGAAGAGCAAGAGGTTATAGAAATATTAACAACTTTATTAATATGATTTATTTCTTATGTGGTAAGCTAAAATTTGATTACCCACACTATCCGTTATAGAACCATTTAATTATAATACTTTTTTACAAATTGCAATTTTTTTTAATATGTAAAATCTAATCTTTTTTTTAAATTATTTACTGCATTAAAAAAATTATTAATTTTGCTAAAAAAAGATATGAAATCTTTATTAATTACATTTATGATAGTATTATTTTCTTCTTTAAATTATCTTTATTCTCAATCTGTCAAAATAATCATTCACACAGATTATGGTGATATTACTGCGGTTTTATATGACAAAACTCCTCTACACAAAGATAACTTTATTAAACTCGTAGAGAGTAACTTTTATGATAGTTTACTATTTCATAGGGTAATACCCAATTTTATGATTCAAGGAGGAGATCCAATGAGTAAAAATGCTAGACCAGGACAGATATTGGGAAGTGGAGGTCCTGATTATACAATACCATTTGAGTATATACCAGAATATTTTCATAAAAGAGGTGCTATAGCTGCAGCACGTATGCCAGACAATATTAATCCAAATAAAGAAAGTAATGGCAGCCAATTTTATATCGTTCAAGGACGAAAATTAACTATAGAAGAATTAAACATGATAGAGCAGAGAGGATATAAATTTACTGAAGAACAGAAAAAAACTTATACTACCATAGGAGGATCGCCACATCTAGATGGGGAATATACAGTTTTTGGAGAGGTAGTATCTGGCATGCAAGTAGTAGATAAAATAGCTAATATGCAAACTGATAAAAATAATAGACCATTACAAGACATTAGATTTGCAATAGAAATTGTAAAATAAAAATGTTTTTATTTTTAAGATATTTATAAATAATCATGCAAGAAAAAATAGAAAAAATAAAACAAGAGCTAGCCAATTTAGAAGCTGAAAATATAACTGAACTTGAAAAAATAAGAATTTATTTTTTAGGCAAAAAAGGTATATTGACTGCACTATTCGAAGAATTAAAGCTTTTACAACCAGAAGAAAAAAAAATATATGGCAAGCAATTAAATGAACTAAAAAATCAAATACAATATTTCATAAATTCTAAAAAGAGAGAATTAGAGTTAAAATCAGCTGAATCTCAGACAAAAATAGACTTTACAAGGCCTGCAGATATATTTCATCCTTCTAGTCTACATCCGATTAATATCGTTAAAAATAGAATTATAAATATATTTGCACGTATAGGATTTGATATAGCCGAAGATATAGAGATAGAGGATGATTGGCATAATTTCACTGCTCTAAACTTTCCTACTGACCATCCAGCTCGTGATATGCAAGACACCTTTTTTATAGAAAGAGATCCAGATATAGTGTTGCGCACACATACATCTAGTGTACAAATCAGGATTATGGAATCACAAAAACCGCCTATTCGTTATATATTTCCAGGCAGAGTATATAGAAATGAAGCTATATCTTCTAGATCTCATGTTTTTTTTCATCAAGTCGAAGGTTTGTACATAGATTATAATGTTTCATTTGCTGATTTGAAAGATACTTTAGAATATCTCGCTCAGAGTCTTTTTGATCCTTCTACTAAAATCAGACTTCGCCCATCATATTTCCCATTTACTGAGCCCTCAGCAGAGATGGATATATCATGTAATTTGTGTGATGGTGATGGTTGTAGTTTTTGCAAAAATACTGGTTGGGTAGAAATACTTGGTTGTGGAATGGTACATCCTAATGTTTTAAATAATTGCAACATAGATCCAAATATTTTTTCTGGTTTTGCTTTTGGTCTCGGAATTGAACGCATTACAAATTTATTATTTTCGATTAATGATCTTAGACTCTTTTCTGAAAATGATCTCAACTTTTTGCATTTATTTTCTACATTAGAGTGATTGTGATTTTCTTTATATATTGCTATATGAATAAATTTTTTATAATTTTGACAAAAAATTTTTATGGATACTAATGAGGTAAGTAAAATATTTGAAAAGCTTGGTGGCACTTTTTTGACACCAGCTAATAAATTAGCCAAAAAACTTGAAAATACTCAAGCTATTTTTTTGGATTGGGATGGCGTTTTTAATAGTGGCGAAAAAGGTGTAGAATTTCCTAGTTCATATAACGAGATTGATAGTTTAGGCATCAATTTATTGCGTTTCGCTCTGTATCGTTTAAGTGATAAAATTCCTTTTATAGGTATCATTACTGATCAAGTAAATGAATCTGCTTTTCAATTGGCTAAACGAGAACATTTCGATGCTGTGTATTTTACTTTTAAATATACTCGTGAGGCTGTGCAGCATGTAAATGAACAATTTAATATCAAACCTTCTCAGATAATGTTTGTAATGGATGATGTACTAGATGTATCGGCTGCAGATTTAGTGGGTACTTCTTTTCTAGTACGTCGTAGTGCTAGTCCACTATTCGAGTTATATGTCAGAGAAAATGAATTTGTAGATTATATAACTGCTAATACTGGTGATAGAAATGCTGTTAGAGAAATCTGTGAACTTGTGATGGGCTTGCTAGGTAAATATAATGAAGTCGTAGAAGCTCGTTTGAAATATGATGATGTTTATGAAGAATTTTTAGAGTTGAGAGATAAGATAGAATCTAGATTCTATCACAAGATAGATCGTAAAATTATCGAAACTATTATTTAATAAAAATGAATTTTCTTTTAGGATTGTCACCATTTTTACTTGTCTGCCTTGGCGGGCTATTAGTATGGCTAGGCACCTCGTTAGGTTCTGCTACTGTATTTTTTATGTCTACACCTAAAAGAAAGATTATTGATGTTTCTTTAGGTTTTGCAGCTGGACTAATGTTGGCAGCTAGTTTTTTCTCTTTATTAATGCCGGCAATAGAAATAGAACGTGCCAAGGGGAATTTAGTTTGGGTGGCTCCTACCATTGGATTTACTCTTGGAATTGTCTTTATTAAAATTATAGATTTTACTGTACCACATTTGCATGCATTGGGTAGGAAACCACATAAAGACGGTGGTAAAACTTCTCTAAAAGGTACAACTTTACTGGCATTAGCAATGATTATTCATAATATTCCTGAAGGTTTGGCAGTAGGTATAGCTTTTTCATCTATAGATTCAACTTCTCTTGTAGGGTTAGCTGGTGCAGTATCACTAAGTATCGGAATTGCTATTCAAGATTTCCCTGAGGGATTAGCAGTGTCTTTCCCTTTATTAAAAGAAGGTATTTCTAAATGGAAAGCTTTTGCCATTGGTCAATTTTCTGGTTTTGTAGAATTCTTATCTGCTATTATAGGTTTTTTAGCAGTTTATTATATAAGTGATATACTTTCATATGCGCTCTCATTCGCCGCAGGAGCTATGATTTTTGTTGTAATCGAAGAGCTTTTACCTGCTTCGCAAAATAGTCAACATAACGAATTAGCTACTTTGTTTACGTTAGTGGGTTTCATATTAATGATGCTGCTCGATTTAGCATTATAATTTTTTATTTATTAAAATTGTAAGTGCATATACCGATAAGCTATTCTCGTCATTGATTTAAATATATTATTTTGGTTGTTTAATATAATGATAATATGCATATATTTTAACATTCGAATTAATAAACCTAATTATGTATTTTATTAAGTAAAATAAATTAATTAATTTTGTTTTAAAATTATAAGTTAATAACATAAATAATTTATTATGAATATACAATATCTATCAAAATTAATTATTATTATTTCCTTTTTCAGTTTATTTTTTAATTGCAATTTAAAAGCTCAAGAGCATAAAGAAAAATCATTAGATGATGCTGTGCAATATCTAATGATGGCTAAATATGATAGCTCTATTTATTTATTAAATGAATTATTAGCTGAAACCCCAGACTATTTATTAGCAGCTTCTTTAAAAGCTTACATTTATATTGAATTAGAGAAAAATAATGATGCACTTGCTATCATAAATCAAAATCTCGAACGAGATCCTGATAATATTTTAACTTTAGCTCTTAAAACAAATATTTTAAAATTATCAAGCAAAAAAGATGAAATCAATGATGAAATCCAAAATAATTTAAACAAAATACTTTCATTATCACCAAAAGATTATTCTGATTATATTGGATTGGGATATGCACATTACATTAATAATGATTACAAAAAGGCAAATAAATATTATAATATAGCTATTAAACTCAACCCATCTAATCCTCTTGGATATTATTTTCTAGGTTTAGCATATAAAGAAGCCAAAAATTATAAATCGTCTATTAATGTTCTCAATAAAGCTATAGAGTTAAATCATGATTTTGTTTTAGCTTATTATGAAAGAGGTAATATTTATAGTTATCAAGGCAAATATGCTGATGCTATTAATGATTTTGAAAAAACTATAGAATTAAATCCCAATTTTGCCAATGGATATTATAAATTAGGCGATATTTATTATGAGTTAGATGATCAAGCTAAAGCAATACAAAATTTGACAAAAGCAATAGAAATAAATCCTCAAAAACCTTATTATTATTTTACTAGAGCATTAATATTTTATAATGATGATAATATACCTGCAGCTATGGATGATCTGAATAAACTTTTAGAACTTAATCCCGAATTTCAAGTAGCATATTATACTCGAGCCGATATTTATAATAGAAATAATGAATATGAAAAAGCATTAAAAGATTATAATAAAGCTATTGAATTATCACCAAATTCTTATTTATATAATCGTAGAGGTTTAATTTACATGAATTTAGGTATGTATGATAGTGCTATAGTAGATTTTAGTAAAGCCATAGAACTGCAACCAAAATTTGCTACTGCTTATTATAATCGTGGTTATGCTTATAGGATGTTACAACAATATGATCAAGCACTGAATGATATGAATATGGTCGTCAAATTAGAACCTAATGATAAATATGCATATAATATTCGTGGACTTTGTTTTTATAAAAAAGAACAATATGATCAAGCACTGAAAGATTTTAATAAGACCATCAAATTAGATCCTAATTACAAACATGCTTACCTAAATAGAGGAATGACATATTATTTTATGAAACAATATGAAAAGGCACTGAAAGATTTAACTCAAGCTATCAAATTAGATCCTGAATTCTTAGATGCTTTGATCAGTAGAGGTATGATATTAAATGTATACGAGCAATACAATTTAGCAATTAATGATTTTAATAAAGTAATAGAATTGACACCAGATGAGATAGATGGGTATTTTATGAGAGCTCTAAACTATAGAAATATGGGTAATTATGAAGCTGCATTGAATGATTTCAATAAATGCATCGAAATAGACCCTTCTAATTCTTTCTTATATTACCAGAGAGCCATTACTTATCGTATATTAAATAAGTATGATGAGGCTATTAATGATATATCTATCGCGATCGATTTAGAACCAGAATATGATCAAGCATATAATTTATTAGGTAATATCTATTACGATACAGGTGAATTTGACACAGCTTTGATTTATTATCAAAAAGCAATAGAAATAAATCCCAAATATATAGCACCTTATTATAATATTGCTAATATTTATTTAGAAAAAGGTGATTATGCTTCTGCTAAACATTGTTATTCTAAAATAATTGAATTGGATCCTAATGGCTTATATGGCAAAGAAGCGTTGAATAAATTAAATTCACTCCAAAATATGGGCTATTGATTTTTTTTTAACATTTAAAAAATTATATACAGATGAAAAAAAATATCATAGTAAAAGTAAAGTTGTCACTAATATTTTTAATGGTCGTTTTATTTCATATGCCTCTAATCAGTCAAAATTATGATGTAGAAATTGAAAATGGGATAAAACTGATACAGTCTGATAGATATGACTCTGCTATTATAATATTTGATAATGTTTTGCTAAATGATTCAAATAATATAATAGCATTATTCTGGAAATCTTATGCATTAGAATATTTAAATAAAGATGATGATGCTCTCAAATGTTATAATAAAATTTTAGAAATAAATCCAGATTTTTTACCAGCTAAAGTTTATAAATGTAGCCTAGAGTATAAAGACAAAAATAAAAAGGTAGAAAACTGTTATAAAAAAGCAATTGCTATTAAGCCAAATGATTATTTAGATTATATAGCACATGGATTGGCAAATTTTTATTTAAAAAATTATGATGATGCTCTATATAACTATAATAAAGCTATTGAGCTAAATCCTGACTTTGCCTATTCTTACCTGTTACTAGCAAATTTATATTTCGAAAAAGGTGATTATGACTTAGCCTTAGAAAATTATAATAAAACTAATGAATTAAATCCCGATTATATCAGAGCATATTTTATGAAAGCATATATTTGTCATGAAAAAAATCAATATGATGAATCTATTAAAAACTATAAAAAAATTATAGAAATTAATGATACTATCACAAATTCATATCATAATATCGCTATTGATTACTATAATTTAAATTATAATGATTCTGCATTGTTTTTTTTAAATAAGGCTATCGAATTGGATTCTAATTATTTAGATTCATATTTATTAAGGGGAGATATATATCTGTACCAAGGTGATTATGATCGAGCTATGGAAGATTATAATAAAATTTTAGAAATAGATAATAAAAATATTTATGCATATATTGGAATTAGTCGGATATATCATGAAAATTGGCATTATGATACAGCTATAATTTATTATTCAAAAATCATCGAAATAGATCCTAATGATCCTGTAGCATACATAAATAGAGGAATTTCTTATGAAGAATTAGGACACCACGATTTAGCTCTTAAAGATTATAAAAAGGCTATAAAAATAGATTCTAAAATTCCAGAAATCTATTTATATCGAGGTATTGTTTATATTAATACTAATCAATATGATAAGGCTATTAAAGATTTTACTAAAGCTATTAAGTTAGATTCTACTATGTTATACGCATATAATTATCGAGGTTACGTGTATTCTTTGAAAGATGATTTTCAAAATGCTATCATAGATTTTAGTAAAGCAATAAGAATAGCACCTGATTTTGCTGAAGCATATAAAAATAGAGCTCTTGTATATTTAGCACTAAATGAATATCAATTAGCCATAAATGATTGTAATAAAATGATAGAACATGATTCTTTAAACGATTATTACTATTTTACAAGAGCATTAATTTATTATTATTATAATAAAAATGATTTAGCTATTAATGACTTTAATACTGCTATTAAACTTGCACCTGGTGTGGTAGATTATTATTTTTATCGAGGTTTGTATTATCATGAATTAAATATATTAGATTTGGCTGAGCAAGATTATAATAAATGTATAGAAATAGAACCTGCATTTTACAAACCTTACGTAAATAGAGCAAATATTTATTATCAAAAAGGAGAATACGATTTAGCTCTTACAGATTTGAATAAAGTTATTGAATTATATCCAGACAATATTAATGCATATTATCTGCGTGGTAATATATTTTTGAATAAGGGAGATTATGCTATGGCTAAAAAAGATTACAAAAAACTACTATCTCTCGATCCTAAGGGTGTGTTTGGTAAGTATGCAAAAGAAAAACTTAATCTATTAAAAACATTAGGTTTTTGATATTTATTTAAGTAAATTGATAGCTTTTTTAATTCTTTCGGCGGCTTTTTCTAATTGCAACTTAGAAGTAGCATAGCTCAACCTTATACATTCTTTAGAACCAAAACTTATGCCAGAAGTCAGAGCTACATTAGCAGTATTTAAAAGATACATAGCTAAATCATTACTATCATTTATTTTAGTATCTTCATAGCTTTTGCCAATAAGATCTGTTATTTTGGGAAAAATATAAAAAGCACCATCTGGATTATTAGGAATCATAAAGGGAATTTCTGAAAGTGCTTCTAGCATAAAGTCTCTACGCTTACGAAACGATTCTCTCATTTCTATTAATTCATGACAGTCTTCAGGATCTACAGACAATGCTTTTAGAGCAGCCATCTGGCCGATATCATTTATGCCGCTAGTCATTTGTCCTTGAATTTTTTCGATAGTTTTAGCTATATTTTTAGGTGACACACTATATCCTACTCTCCATCCAGTCATTGCAAAACCTTTAGACAAGCCGTTAACAATTATCACTCTATCACGAATCTCTTCGAATTCAGCTATACTGTGATGCTTGTCTTTGAAATTTATCAGTTCATATATCTCATCTGATATTATTAAAATTTGTGGATATTTAGCAAAAACTTCAGCCCATTCTTTTAACTCTTCATAAGAATAAACTTTTCCAGAAGGATTATTAGGAGAACTAAATATAAATGCTTTAGTCTTTGGTGTGATGTGACGCTCAATATCTTCTGCGGTTATTCTAAAGTCATTATCAAAAGTACTATTTATGTATACAGGAACTCCTTGAGACAGCTGAACAAGTGGGGGGTAAGACACCCAATATGGTGCAGGAATCAGTACTTCGTCACCTTCATTTATAATAGCTAAAAATATATTAGCAATTGCGTGCTTGGCCCCATTAGATACTACTACTTGAGAAGGTTCATAATCGAGTTTGTTGTCTCTTTTTAATTTATGCGATATCATTTGGCGTAGTTCTGGATATCCGGCCACTGGCGGATAAAAGGAATAATTGTCATCTATGGCTTGCTTAGCAGCTTCTTTAATAAAATTTGGGACAAAAAAATCAGGCTCTCCGATACTTAAATTTATAACATCAATGCCTTTACTTTTTAATTCACGCGTCTTTTGACTCATAGCTAAAGTAGCTGATTCTTTTAATTCTGCAGCTCGCTTAGATATGTAACTATCATCTTTTTTTGTATTCATTTTTTTGTCAAAATTAATAAAAGATTTTATCTTAGGTGTAAATATTTTAAAAAATTTAGAATTAATTTTCAATTATTACGTTAAAGATATATAAATTATTATTTAAGAAAATATAATTTTGTTTAATCTAAATAATATTTGCAAAACTAATGCTATACTAGATAATTAGACATTAAAGATATATAAATTATTTAATTATTAAATAATTTATAATCAGTTGTATTAATCCGAAATGCAATTAAATTTATTATTATAAAAAAAAATTAAATAATAAATTTAATTGCATCCTCTTTTGAGCAACGCTTTGGTGGATTAGGAATATGCGCAGGATAACCGACAGGAACGATGGCAATAGGCCTCAAATGCTTAGGCAACTCTAATATTTTAGATACATTTTTCTCTGAAAATGCTCCTACCCAGCAAGTACCTAACCCTTCGGAATGAGCTAAAAGCATTAGATTTTGGATAGATGCTGCTACATCACATATAGTATATAGCTCTCTACCTCTCTTACCATATCTTGTAGAAATTCTTTCATTAGTACATCCAATGATTACTAATGGTGCTTTAGAAATAAAAGTTTGAAAAAGAGCTGCTTTGCTTAGCTCTTTTTTAAGCTGTTCATTAAATACAAAATAAAATTTACGAGATTGTAAATTACCTGCCGATGGAGCCCAGATCAGAGCTTCTACTAATTTATCAATTATATCTTTAGCGATAGGATCCTCTTTAAATTTTCTTATGCTTCTACGATTTTTAATTATTTCTAATATTTCCATATTTTTTACTAATATCAAAAAAACCAATCTATTTATATAAATATTATTTGCCAATACAAAAATTGCTAAATATGTGATCTAGTATATCATCAGTTACTATTTCGCCAGTTATCCTACCTATACTATCTATGCTTTGCCTTAGATCTAATGCTATAATATCATTTGGCATATTTTTTTCTATATCTTTGAGAGCTAAGCTTAGGCTATCTTTTATATCATTAAAAGCTTTATAATGCCTAATATTTATCAATGTATCTGTTTCTAAGTCAAAATCATCTTTGATAGAGTTTACAATTTTATCCAATAATACTTCGATATTTTCTTTTCTTTTAGCAGAGATAAATACTTTTTCATAATCTTTTAAATCAAATATGTGCGGAGGTATTCGCTCTATCAAATCAATTTTATTAAAAACAATAATCATTTTTTTGTTATCAAAATTTTGTATTTGAGTTTTGAGCTCATCTATCTCGCCTAAAAATTGAAAATAGTCAAATTTAGAAATGTCTATTATATATAAAATTATATAAGCTTCTCTCATCTTATCATAAGAGCGTTCAATACCAATATTTTCAATTTTATCTACTGTCTTTTGTAAACCTGCTGTATCAATAAATCTAAAAGTATGCCCTAAATAAGTAAATTGGTCCTCTATGGCATCTCGAGTAGTACCAGGTATTTCACTTACTATTGCTTTGTCATCATTTAGTATAGCATTCAATAAAGTAGATTTACCTACATTTGGCTTGCCAATAATAGTTACTGGAATACCACGTTTCACAACATTTCCATTTCTATATGAATCTATGAGACGCTGTGCTTCATCGATGAGGTTAATTATAATATTTTTTAATTCATCACGAGAGACAAATTCAACATCCTCTTCAGAGAAATCAATTTCTAATTCGAGTAATGCTGTTAATCGAATTAATTCATCTCTATATTGACTTAATTTTTTAGAAAAACCACCTCTAAGCTGATTTAATGCTATATTGTGATGTTTGCTATTAGTAGAAAAGACCAGATCATTTACAGCTTCTGCTTGTAATAAATCCATTTTGCCATTAATAAAAGCTCTATAAGTGAACTCACCAGGCTCTGCTAACCTTAAATCTAGGTCCATAAGAGTTTCTAATAATGTTTTTTGAATATACGATGACCCATGAATAAATATTTCTGCTACATCTTCTCCAGTATATGAATGAGGAGATTTATAATAGATTACAACAGCATCATCTAATAGCTCTCCACTATTAGAAAAAATCTCACAGTAATGAGCTTTTCTAATAGAAAATTCTTCTCTCTTTGTAATCTTTTTTAAAGTTTCTAAAGTTTCATTACCACTAATTCGAATCATAGATATAGCTCCAATTCCAGGGGGTGTAGCTATAGCACATATTGTATTTGTGTTTGTTAAATACATTTGTCTTTTTTTTCTTTAATACAAATATAACACGAAATTTTAATATTTTTATAAATAAATATTATCTAAGATCAATAAGTATTTAGTACGTATATCAAATAAAAAAATTATAATTTAAAATAAACCTGAGATTTTATTAACTATCGAGATAATAAAATTATTAATATTATATCACGAATCAATGTAATACTAATGATTTGTTTCAAAGATAAAGTAAATAGAGAATTAAATTTTTATTTATCACTATCTAAGTCTTCTTCTATTTTAGATTTATAGTTTTTATATCTATTTTTAAATTTATCTACACGACCAGCAGTATCAACCAATTTCATTTTTCCAGTGAAAAATGGATGTGATGTGTTTGAGATCTCTACTTTTATTAATGGGTATTCATTGCCATCTTCCCAAACAATAGTTTCTTTTGACTGAGCTGTGCTGCGAGTAAGAAACATAAAATCATTAGACATATCTTTGAAAACCACAAACTTATAACCTTCTGGATGAATTCCTTTTTTCATTTTTATTCTAATTTTTTGCAAAATTATAAAATTATTTTTAAATAAAAAAGTTATAATTGATAATTAGATAACTATAATTACACATAAATATTTTAATTTATTTATTACTGTTAGGTATATTATGAATATAAAAATAAAATATGTAAGTAAATGAAATGTAACAGCACACTGGTTATTTTTTATAGTATCAATATTTATTTTAAAGTAAATAATTATAGAACTTCATTGAGGGCGATTTGTTGGAAAAGGCTTCCTGCAAATTCATCTTTGTTTTACTTTACGTAGTTTATAGCATAATTAAATAATTAGACGCAGTATATACAGTGTACAGGTAGTCGATAAGCATATGAACGATTTCAAGGTTTGGTTACGTCGATTTAGAGGTGTGGCTACCAAATACTTACAGAGCTATCTGATGTGGTTTGTAATCACACATAAATACTTAATAAGTGAGATAGAATCAGACATTGGTCGGCTTTTAAACCTCGCATCCTCGGACAGATGGGCGTGGGATGAGTATTGGCGGCTGGTGAATACGAAATATAGATAAACTACTTCAAGTAAAACAATGATTTGTTTCTAGACCCCTTTCGATTCCCTTTTGATTCCACCAAGTAATATTTTAGCTAGCTAAAATATTACCTAACCTTTATAATACTCCTTTTTACAACTCTATTAAAATTAAATATTGGAACATATTTTTGCAAATAGTGGCAGATTTATTAAATGGAGCCAAATACTAAAATTAAAGAATGATATATTATAATGTATGATAAATGTAGAAAATAAATTTTTATATTACAAACTTTATTTAATTTTGTTTAAATATTTTTTTATGAAAAAAGAAAATCGTGCTGTTTTTCCAGGTTCTTTTGATCCAATTACTCGAGGGCACAAGGACGTTATATGTAGAGCTGTACCTTTATTTGATAAAATTTATGTAGCTATTGGCCAAAATGCTAATAAAAAATATATGTTTCCTCTTGATAAAAGATTGCAATGGTTACAGATTATTTTTAAAAATATTCCTACAATAGAGGTTTCTTGTTTCGATGGTTTAACAATAGATTTCTGTAAAAAACATAATATCAATTTTATATTAAGAGGTCTGCGAACCTCAGCTGATTTCGAATTTGAACGCCAAATAGCACAGATAAATAAGCAGCTCGATAATGAAATTGAGACAATTTTTCTTTTGACACATCCTATTTATACTCCACTAAATTCATCTATCGTTAGAGAAATTATTAGTTTTAATGGTGATATTAGTAATTTCGTGCCAGAGGATATTTTAAATGATATTATTACTACTTATCAAAATATTTATAATACCTAAGCGTTATTTTTATATGCGCATTTATTTTTTTATTTTTTATTTTTTTTTAAGTTTTTTTGTTTTTAGCCAGGTTACAACGATAGAAGGTAATTTCAAAAGTGCTCAAGGTAAATGGCTTAGATTATATGCTGTGCAAGATTTCATTACATACTCCGATACTTTGTTAGCTAAAACTAAAATTGATTCTTCTGGCAATTTTTTAATTAATATCAAAGTGCCTAAAACTAAAGTTTATTATGCTTATTTCAAAGTTAATGATTTACGTAGCAATGATCTATATATCGAAGAAAATAAAAAATATTATATCGTTTTCGATTCACTCAATTTTGAAATTTTGGATACATATACTTCATTTTTGACTAGTTTGCGTCTTTATTTTGAATTACAGAATGTTGATACTAATGATCTGAATTATAAAATTACTCAATTGAATATAATGCTAAATAAATTTTATGCTGAAAATATAAAAGTTGAATCTGAACGAGCGGGTAGTTTATTAAATAAAATACCTAAAGATAAAATTGATAGTCTAGAAAGCATATTATATACTAAATTTGCAAATTATAATCATCCATATTTTCGCGATTATTTACAATATGCTATTGCAGAAATCAAATTAATTTCAAGATCTTATGATAAATTAGAAATTTTTAATCAATATCTATGGTCGCACCGCCCCATTTATGATAATGTGCAATTTATGAGCTTCTTTATTAATTATTTTAAAGATTTTATTATTAATTCCAATAAAATTAAAAATCGAGATTTAATTTCTAATATAGAATGGAAAGTTAATTACACTGCCTTATTAGATTCTTTAGGTAAGGATACGTTATTACGAAATGAAGTAACTCGAGAGCTAGTGCTTTTGCAAAATATTGTTGATTGGGCTAATATGAAATTATTTACTATAGATAGCTTAAAAAAATTATTAGATCAATTTTATATAAATACTAAATTTGATCATCATCGACTTATCATCCGAAATATTCAACGAAATATGTTTACTATTAATAGGGTAGATTTATCTGAGATTCCACTTTTGTCTAAGAATAATGATACTATTTTTTTAAAACAATTTAATACTGATTTTATACTATTATATTTTTTTACTTCTTGGTGCAGACCTTGTATTAAAGAATTAGTGACTCTAGATGCCATAGCTCCAGATATTTGTAATAAAATAAAAATAATAGCTATCTCTGCTGATAGAATTCCTATTAATTTTTATTATTTTACCCAAGATTATTCACTTCAAAATATAGATCTTTATTATTTTAATCAACATTACGAATTATTAGAAAATTTAAAAATTGTTGTTTATCCGCAATCTATTTTATTAAATAAAGAAGGCTACATAATAAATGCTGCTATGCCCGATATCAAAAATGGCCTAATAGAATATTTATATAATATTTTTTAAGCTAACATAATTGATTAAAAACAATAAAAAATATAATTTTTTATATTATAAAAATTTATTAGTTTTGCAAAAATAAATTGGCGGGATAGCTCAGGTGGTTAGAGCGACGGATTCATAACCCGTAGGTCGCGAGTTCAACTCTCGCTCCCGCTATTAGGATATATATTTTTTTAAAATTTTACGGGGCGTAGCGCAGTTGGCTAGCGCACTTGCATGGGGTGCAAGGGGTCGTCCGTTCAAGTCGGACCGCTCCGATAGATAGGAGAGGATGTATGAACCTCTCCTATCTTTTTTTTGTATTAATCATTATTTTATTATCAAATTTTAAATTTTACATTTATATTTGCAAAATATTTTCAAAAAATAAATCTTATGGATGCAGTTGTCATTATAACCATTTTACTTTTCTTAGCTTGTGTTGTCGGGCTTGGATTGATCTTTAGAAAAGCAAATTATAATTTTTGGTTTGTTTTTGTACCAGTATATAATTTAGTAGTATGGGCAAAAATAATAGGCAAGAAATGGAGCTGGGTAGCATGGAGTCTAGTACCATTTATTAATATATTTGTTATGATGCTTATGATGATAGAGCTATTGAAGGGTTTTAATCGCTATACTATATTAAATCAAGTTTTGATCATACTTTTTCCGTTTGTTTATTTACCATATTTAGGTCTTATAAAGGATGGATACATTCCAGTAGAAGAGCAAAAAGTTAAAAAACTAACTAAAACTCAAGAATGGATAGAAGCCATAATCTTTGCTGTGGTAGCAGCTACAATTATTAGAATGTTTTTCTTAGAAGCTTATACAATACCTACAAGTTCAATGGAAAAAACTATGCTTGTTGGTGATTATTTATTTGTAAGTAAAATTCATTATGGTATTCGTATTCCTAATACTCCGCTCGCTTTCCCTTTTGCTCATAATATAATGCCACTTACTAAGACAAAACCATCCTATTCTAAATTAATACAATTGCCTTATTATCGATATCCTTCTTTAGAAAAAATCGAAAGTAATAAGTTAATAGTATTTAATTTCCCAGAAGGTGATACTGTGATCATAGCTGAGCCTGCAATGAGCTTTTATACTATTGCCAGAAGTTTTGCTGTACAAATGGCTAAAAGTAATGGGCTTACAGAAAAAAATTATCAGAAATTTTATGATGCTGCTCGCAAATATTTATTGCAAACAGAAAAGATAACAGTTCGCCCAGTAGATAAAAGAGATAATTACATTAAAAGATGCATTGGTACCCCTGGAGATACTATTCAGATAATTCATAGAAAAGTTTTTGTAAATGGTAAACCTATGCCTTTTTCTAAATATATTCAATTTGATTACATTGCTAAGCTACAACCTGATAGATATTTGTCTATTGAGCAAATAATGTCAACGGGGATTTCTAGAGAAGATGCCAGACAATCTGCTCCAAAAGCTCAATATTATGGTTATCCCCCTAATGTTTTAATTTTACCAATGACTGATGAGATAAAAGATAAATTTTTAAAGAAATTCGGTGCTATCTTAGCTGAACCTTTAAAGATAAGTGAAGACACTACTTGGGACTATTCTATCTTTCCTCACGATCCTAAATATCCATGGAATAAAGATAATTTCGGCCCTATTGTAGTGCCTAAAAAAGGTATGAGCGTCAATATAGATACAAATAATTTATGCTTTTACGAACGTATCATTACAGCTTATGAACACAATAAATTATATGTGCAAAATGGCTCAATCTTTATCAATGATCAACCCACCAATACGTATACTTTTCAGATGAATTATTATTTTGGTATGGGAGATAATAGGCACAATAGCTATGATTCGAGATTCTGGGGCTTCATACCAGAAGATCATATGGTGGGTAAGCCAGTTTTTGTATGGTTATCTCTAGACAAAGATTATTCTCTATTCGATGGTAAAATCAGATGGAAAAAACTTTTCAGAGTACCGAAGTGAAACTAGATTGAAAAAAAATATTGCACATTATATATATATTCCAATAAATCACGAGAAAGTCAAGAGTAGAGATTCGACATACATTATTTTTTCAAAAATCATCAAATAAAGATAGTTGGTTAACATTGCTTTTTGATGTTTGAGTTTTATTATTTAATAATTTAACGTCAGAATTTTCTTTTTTATAGAAATAATGTAATGTATGATGATCATTATTTTGAATAAAATCTTTAATTACAGTTTTTATAAACTTATTAGGAGTGTAGCCACACATATTACAATATTCTTCAAATTTTTTTGCTGTTTTATATGAAATAGAAAAATTATATTTTTTAAATTTAGATTTTTTTCTAGGCATAGTCTATTGTTTTAATATATCATTAATATCTTGCATGATTTTGTACAAAAAGCTTTCACATTTAGTTTGGTTACTACTCTCGATATAGATACGAATGATAGGCTCTGTATTAGAAGGTCTCAGATGAATCCATGTATCGTCATCATCCATAAATTTAATTCCATCTATGTTTATAAATTTTAAATGTGAATTTCTTTTTTGTATTTCATCTAAGATTTTATCAACAGTAATATTCATGTCCTTAGTTTCTATTTTAGATTTTATCATGTAATAATTAGGATAATATGATCGTATGACAGATACAGGTTTTTGTTTTTCTGCTAAAAAACTAAGAAAAAGAGCTATGCCTAATATGGCATCTCTACCATAATGCAATTCTGGTAATATAACCCCTCCATTCCCTTCTCCACCTATGACTGCACCGACTTCTTTCATCTTATTCACTACATTTATCTCCCCAACAGGAGTATAATAAATAGGACAATTATACTTGTCTGCAACATATTTTACAGCTTGTGTAGTACTCATGTTTACGACAACTGGACCCGGTTTTTTTTCTAAAACATAATCGGCAATAGCTACGATGGTATATTCTTCGCCAAACATTTCACCATCCTCACATACAATAGCTAATCTATCAACATCGGGATCAACAGCAAAACCGACATTAGCTTTGTTCATTTTAATAGTAAAAGATAATTGTGAAAGATTTTCTGGTAATGGTTCTGGATTATGCTCAAAAAGTCCATTTACTTCTTCGTTTAAAAAAGTATAATTTTCGATCCCTAAAGCATCAAAAAGTTTTTTAATAGCTATACTTCCAGTACTGTTAATAGTATCAACGATAATTTTAAAATTAGATTCTTTTATTAATTGAGTCTTAATATATGGTAGTTCAATGATTTTTTTTATATGATAATCTATAATATCTGTAGCAGAATAAACTTGACCAAAATATTGTTCTTTTACTAAATAAAAATCTTCATTATTATTAGCTATATATTCTATTTCTTTTAATATTTGTTCAGTGATAAATTCACCATTCTCATCAAAAAATTTAAGAGCGTTCCAATTTTGAGGGTTATGGCTAGCAGTTATCATGATACCAGCCTGGCAATTGAGGTGTGGAATAGCCATTTCTAAAGTAGGTGTGGTACTATAGTCAGCATCATAAACATTTATTCCTGAACAAATCAAACTATTTATTACTAGTTGCTTTATAGCATTACCAGAAACTCTACCGTCTCTACCAACTAAAATACTAGGAGTGATATTTGGATATTTTTTATTAATAACACTAGCAAAAGCCAATGTATATTTAACTACGGTTATAGGATCTAAACCATCTGCATCACCAATAGTACCTCTAATTCCTGAAATTGATTTTATAAGTGACATAATTAATTTTTAGCTTTACCTTGATTAGCGACTTTATCTATCGCAGTTTTCAATTTTTCTTCATCAGCCAAGAAATATCTTTTTTTAGGCTCGAGATTATTATCTAATTCATATACTAAGGGAATCCCTGTAGGAATATTGAAGTGTAATATTTCATCTTCACTCATTTGGTCTAGATATTTTACTACTCCTCTCAGACTATTACCATGTGCAGATATTAAGACACGTTTGTCTGCTATTAGATCATATTTTATCTGATTTTCCCAAAGTGGGATCACTCTTTCTACTGTGTCTTTTAGTGATTCACCAAGCATATATTGTATATTATCTACATCTGCATATCTAGCTTCTTTTCTCATCTCAGCTATCTCGTCCTCTGATAATAATGGAGGTCTCACATCATAAGCTCTTCGCCAAAGCAATACTTGTTCTTCACCATATTTAGCTGCCATTTCAGCTTTATTGAGGCCTTGTAATTTGCCATAATGTTTTTCATTCAGTCGCCAAGTTTTTATTTCTGGTAACCACATTCTATCCATTTGTTCTAAAATAATCCAAAGTGTTTTGATAGCTCTATTCAGTACAGAAGTATATGTGATATCAAAGTCAAATCCATTTTCTTTCAATACTTTAGCAGCTTCTATTGCTTCTAGCTCACCTTGTTGAGTTAATGGTACGTCTGTCCACCCTGTAAATATATTGGCACGATTATATACACTTTCACCATGCCTGACAAGGACTAATGTTTTCATATATTAATTAAGTTGTTATTTAGTTGAGTTTATTAAATCAATTTTGTATTTATTTACAATATATTGTTGTAAATCAATATAACTCATGTTAGCAGTTTGCTCCGTACTATCTATTGTAACTAAAATTTTCATAATTTCATCGCTATCAATTATAGCACCTTTATTTGCACTATCTATAAGTGATATTAAATAAGGATATTCATTATAAGCAATACTTTTGTATGCATCGAAAAGTGATAAAGCGACTTTTCGCATTGTGTCTTCTATTTTAAAAGGGTTTTGATATTTACTATTGATAGAGTCAATAATTAGCTGGTACTCTTTCAAGATAGATTTTAAAGTATCAATATTTGCATTATCATAAATAGCATTATAGAGTTTAGATTCATATTGTAAAATAAGTTTTTGATCATTTACTATCTGATTATTATATTCTATCACTTGGCTAGTATTTATTTTTTTGCAAGAGCCAAATGTCATTATTAAAATGACTAAAAAGATTATTTTCGACAAATTATGATTCATGATTATAAATTTTTTACAAAGATAAATAAAAAAAGATAATAAAAAATAATAAATATATAAATAGTTAGAGTATTTCAATATTTAAATGACAATTAAAAAATTACAATTGACAATGAAGAATACGAGATTTTAAATAAAAAAATAAGTAATTTATTATATTAATTTATAAAAAAGTATAAATAAGCTACGCGTTACAAAAATTTTGAAGTTTAATTAATAATAACTTTCACATAAATATTATGATTTCTTCAGATTGTTGCTTTATTTTATATACTAAAATATATTTTTTCGAAATTTTCAAAAAATTCATCATGTATCAATCCATTGCTTGCTATTATTTCTTTAGCAAATAAAGCTTCCTCGCCACCAGTGAAGTTAGTAATTTTACCACCAGCTTCTTGTACAATAATAATGCCACCAGCCACATCCCAAGGACATAAACCATATTCATAAAAGCCATCTACTCTGCCACAAGCTGTCCATGCCAGATCAGCAGCAGCACTACCTAATCTACGCACTCCATGAGATATTTTGATAAGATGATAAAAGAAATCCACATAATTTTTTAATTTGTCAAACTCTTGATAAGGAAAACCTGTAGCCCACAATGAGCTATAGAGATCTGGAGTTTGTGATACTTTTATAGTTTTATTATTTAAAAAAGCTCCGAGACTTTTAATAGCATGAAACATCTCTTTGTGTATAGGATCATAAACTATGCCCAACATTAATTCTTGCTCTATAGTTAGAGCTATACTAATAGTATATAAAGGAAAATTATGAACAAAATTGGTAGTACCATCTAATGGATCGATGATCCAAGTAAGCTCATCCAATATTTCTACACTATTAAACTCCTCACTTAGAAAAGTACTATTGGGTAATAACACTGATAGTCCATCTATCAATCTGCTTTCAGCAGTTTTGTCTACATAAGATACTAAATTACCTGGAGTTTTTTCCTCGACTTTATTATGATCAAAATTACGTCTTTCTGATATTATAAATTCTCCGACTTCTTCTACTAATCCAAGTACATGTGGCAATAAATATTCTACCAAACTTTTATTTTTCATCATTTAATATTTTTGCTATTATTATATTTTTATCTAATTTTTCTAAAAGTACATTTGAAATTTTATTGATTAGATTAGCGTCATAATGAGTAGCTACTCGGATATAATTTTCAGTATATCCATATATAAAATCATCTTCAATTTTAGCTTCCCATAGCACTTTAGATGTAGTATTTAAGAAACTATTGTAAAAATTTTCTTGTTTTTCTTTACTTAGTTTTGTTAATATCTTTGATCTTTGTTTTTTTATATTAGCTGGTATTTTATTTTTAAAATTAAAAGAATTAGCTAATGGTCTATCACTGTAAGGAAATACGTGTAGGTATGCTATAGGTAAATCTTTTAAAAGATCGAACATATTTCGAAAATCCTCATCAGTTTCATCGGGGAAACCAACTATCACATCATTAGCTATAAAGGCATCAGGTATTGATTTTTTAATTTTATAAATCAATTTTACAAAATAATCGATTGTATATCTACGTTTCATTGATTGCAATATCCTATCACTACCATGCTGTAAGGGTATATGAAAATGTGGCATAAAAGCATCTGATGATGCTACAAGCTCTATTATTTCATCGCTTAATAAATTCGGTTCGATAGAGCTAATGCGAAATCTTAATGGATAAGATTGCTTGCTTATAGTATAAAGCAAATCTGCAAAACTAAAATTTTGATTTACACCGTAGTCACCTATATTTATTCCTGTAAAGATTACTTCTTTTATACCTTTATCTACTAAAAAGTCTAATTGATTTAATATGTCTTTTATCTCAGCACTACGACTCCTACCTCTCACATATGGGATAGTACAATATTCACAAAAATAATCGCAACCATCTTGAATTTTTAGAAAAGATCTAGTTCTATCATAAGTACTAAAAGCTGGAATAAATCGAGAGTTGAAAATCGAATCATTTATTGCTTCATTTTCAATGATTTCTGGTAAAAACATCTTTTCTTTATTACCTAAGGCCCAATCAGTCTTTTCTAAAATTGAAGAATTTTGAGATAAATTATCTACCATACAACCAATAAGGGCTATTTTAGCTTTTGGATTGGCATTTTTAACCTTGTTTATTAGCTGTCGAGTTTTTTTATCAGCAGTAGCTGTAACTGTACAACTGTGAATCACATAAATATCTGCATCATCATCAAAAGAAACGATTTCGTACTGTCTTTGACGAAATTTATTTAATATAGATGATGATTCTGCAAAATTTAGCTTACAACCTAATGTGTGAATAGCAACCCTTTTATTTACAGCCATTAAACTTTTTATTTATTGCAAAGTTAAAAAAAATAACTACTTATAAAAAAAAATAAAACTATCACATTGTATTCTTTAAAATGTAAATAGAACATTAAAAGTGTTAAAAGAATGTCGACCTTTATGTTACACCAAAACATATAATGATTTAAGAAAAATTGTTAGTGTTCAGAATAACAGCGAAATTTTTTTGGATTGGGCAATGATAACATTTTTAAATGTTTAAATATACACAGGACTTGCTCTCAAGTCTCTGTATACATACCACGCTCGCCTGTCTGATGATGCGAGATTGAGCATCCTACCTACATCTGGCACCACATTGTTTAACAAATATTTATGCATTACTACATACCACATTATATAGCTCTGCAAGTACTTAGTAGCCACACCTCTGAATTGATTATTTATCCAGCCAACAAAAGTATTTACATGTCGCCTAATGGTTGCTACACTGTATACTCCTCGTTTCCTTACCCTATCTATCACTATTTCTTTTCGCTCAAGATTCTGACTCTTTAACTTTCTAAACTCATCATTGTGTCCGAAACATATCACACTATTAGCTGATACTTTGGTATTTAGCAATTGTTCTATTTGCTCACGTTTTATTTTACCTAAGCCTAATTGCTTAAAAAGCATATTGCCAGTCCTATCTTTAGATGCTATAACAGCTACTTTTTTCTTTTTCTTTTCTCGTGCTTCTGCTAGCTCTTCTTCATTTCGATAGCGTCTTCCTTTTTCGGAGTAATTCATTAACAGTTCCTCTACTTCCACGATTCCGAAGAAATTGACATTGGCTTCGAAATTTCTCAAAGCTGCTAAAATCCTATGACGCCAAGCGAAGCTTGTAGGTAGGCTAATGCCCACTTCTTTAGCACAAGCTCTGAGAGTTTTGCCCTCGAGCATACAACGAATGTAATCGAGCATCTTTTCCTTCTTTTGTATTCGGTAAACGAATGTGCCTGTTGTTACTCTGAAATGCCTACCACATTTTCTACATATATACATCTGTTGTCCGCCTTGGAATCCATTTTTTACTATGCGATTGCTCTGACAATCTGGACATAATGGTGGTGCATGGTGGATCTTGAGCCCTTGATAGTCTACCGCATCAGCGTTGATTTGGTTCATTAGGTGGTAGAGCTGGTCTAGAAATTCTAAGTTCTCTTGTTTGCTCATAGATAAGTATTCTTCCAAGTTATCTACAATTTCTTTCATAATTTTTTATTTTTTGCAAATTTAATAAATTTTCTGATATTAATCCTGTATAAATTTTAACAGATTAAATATAAATACACACCTACCCCTTATTATAATGTAATGAAAAATTGAATTTTTAACTGTAATTTTGTCAAAAATAATAACTAAGATTAATAATGGTAAAAATCAATACAAAAAAATTTTTTGATCAGATATCACCAAAAAGTTATTATGACATAGCTATCATTTTGCCATTATTAATGTTATTTATTTATCCATCTCGTCCAGCTATAGGAGTGGCAGGATTTATTTTATTTACAATATTTGGAATAATAAAAAAAGATTTAACTTTTCAGTGGAATGCTAATATTTTATGGGTAATATTTTTTTTATTATATGTAATATTTTTTTTTAAAACTACAAATAAACAAGCAGGACTCTTCGAATTAGAAAAAAAACTTTCACTATTGGTCTTTGGTAGTTTGTTTTTATTTAAATATAATAAACCGATTTCTATTCCATTTTGGATTATTTCATTTATTATTTTGATATTTATAAGGGGCATTATCAATTTTATTGAAGCTTTTGTAATGTATAGGGATATTCATCTTTTTCAAGCTTTTTTAACTACTAGATTTTCACAACACATTCATCCTACATATTTTAGTATTTACATTATTGTAAGCTTATTTGGGCTAATATATTTACAACATAAAAGGTTTATAAAATTACCTAAATGGTTGATAATTTGTTATATAATTTTTTCTATATTATTAATAATATTTTTATCATCTACAGCTGCTATTTTATTTTTTTTATTTTCCATAGTATTTTTCCTTATTTTTTATTTTTATAAAAAATTAAAACCGCTCATAGCAACAATATTTATTATAACTATTTTATTAATTTCATTCATAACAATAAAATATATACCATTTAAAACGATAAATCTCAAAGAAACAATAGAAAATACAATTTTATTTTTAAATAATCCAAAAGAATGTACTCAATCAAAAGAATTTATAGAAAGTAGCAATGAAAAAAGATTGATTTTATGGAAATTAAGCTGGGAAAAATTTAAGGAAAATCCATTAGGATATGGAGTAGGAAGTGCTGGAGATGTATATAGGGATGTTTATCAAAAATATGAATTAGACTCATTTATAGAGCCGTTGCTTGATTCTCATAATCAATATTTGCGCATAGCTTTAGAAATGGGCATTATAGGCTTATTAGCCTATTTGAGCATTTTAATCACATTCATAGTTAAAGCAATTAAACAAAAAAAATATTTACTCTTATTTGTTTTGATTAGCTTGATTTATTTTGGATTATTCGAATCAGTTCTACAACGTCAATCAGGTGTAATATTTTTTGTCTATATTATCACATTTTTATATTTATATGAACCAAATTTATTAGATTATAATAAAGAAACATAAATTTATGAAAAAAATACTTGTAGTCAGTTCTAATTCTATACATTTATTTAATTTTTATAATTTAATAAATTCATATTTCGACCACATAGATATTGTTACAGATAGTATTAATGAAAAATATAATTATCGCAATATTGTATTGTACAAATATAATTTTTCCATAAAGAAACCATTTCAATTTATAATTTCTTATTTCAAATTAAAAAAATTAATAAAAACAAATAAATATAGTATTATTCATATTCAGCAGATCACAACTGCCGCTCTATTAGCAATATTAGCTTCAAAAAAATCAAAAATTCCAATAGTAGCGACTGCATGGGGTAGCGATATTTTATTAATTTCTCACAGAGGATATTTTTATAAAAAATTAGTAAAATATGTATTAAAAAATGTTGACATAGTGACTGCTGACTCAGAATTTGTAATACAAGAAATGAACAAATTAACTAAACAAAATATAGATGCACATCTCGTAATTTTGACCAATTTACATTCTACTCCTAAATACTTCCCAAAAAAATCAAAAATCATTTATTCTAATAGATTACTAACTCCACTTTACAGGATAGATCTGATAATAAATGCCTTTGAAAAATTTATAAAAGATAAACAATACGAAGAATGGAAATTAATAATAGCTGGTCAGGGAAATGAAAGACATAAATTAGAAAAAATAGTTAGAGAAAAAAAATTACAAAACCAAATAGAATTTGTAGGCTGGCAATCAACCGATAAGAATAATGAGTATTACCAAAAAGCTCTTATCTACATTTCTATACCGATCTCTGATGGCACTCCTACGAGTTTATTAGAAGCTATGAGCTATGGTTGCATTCCGATAGTGTCAGACTTACCTGTATACTATGAATGGATTGAAAACAATGTAAATGGATTGATAGTTAATGATTTGAACTCTAATTTTATAGAAAAAGCCTTAAAATTAAATCCAATTAAAGTTTGGGAAATTAATCGTAATATTATTGAAAAAAAAGCAACAATCGACGTTAATAAATCTAAATTGGAGCAAATATATAATAAATTATTACAAACTAAATAAATACCCAAAACAATTTTTATAAAAATTTACAACTCACTTAACTCGTAAACTCCTACACCTCTTACATGCTCAACTCCACTTTCTCTACTTTTTACACTCTCCAAATTCCTTCATTGTTTTCTTTACATTGATATTAGAATTTATTTAATAATTAATTAACATAATTTTAGTAAAACATCATTACTTCTATAACGTTTGTTGTGGGTAAAAACATTTTAGATTGTTACAAAAAAATAACTATTTTTTAATTATTTAGGTTGTTTATTTTACCACAAAGAACACCAAGTTATTACACAAAATCCACAAATTACCATTTGTAGGCCTTTTAATTCCATCCTTCTCTTTGTGCATTCTTTGAGAACTTTGTGGTTGATATTTAACTGTCTAATAATAAATAAACCACTATTGACAAATTCATTTTTGTAAAATTACACTTTTTTTTGATCTTTACCTATATAACTTTACCTATATAAAACGTTATAGAACGACATTATTAATCAACTTCTAAAAAAAGTAACATCTATTTTTTTAATTTGTTAATTTTTGCACAATTAACTTTAAATAAATCTTTTGCTCAGTTGTATTTATTTTGATTTAGATAATAAATCTTGCTAAAAAGTACAGATCTAATTAATGCTTTACAACCAATTTCTTAGCAAAATATACATCAATACCATTAAATTCTATTATATAAATACCATTATCCAAACTACTTATTGGTATTGTAGTATATACAGCTTTGTTTATTTTTTCTCTATATACTTCTTGCCCTAAGATATTTTTGATTACTATTGCACCAGTTTGTTCAGAATTAAAATTAACTTTTACATAATCACTAGCTGGATTTGGCAATATAGTGAAATTAGAACTTTGGTAATTATTTATGCTAGTATTATCAATAGTTTCAAATGACCATGTATCAGACATTAATTCATCTCTAACGTGCTTAGCTTTGATAGCCCAATAATATGTTTTATTATATTTTAGATTTAGATTTCGTAAATAATAAACAAATTTATCTTTTCGATTATATAAGGTATCTTGAGAGTTAATAGATACAGTTTTACTAGTAGATAAATTACTTAATGTATCATAATAAATTATATATTCATCAGCTGCATATATACTGGACCATGAAAGTGAATCACTGGATGGATTTATATCTTGAGCTCCATTACTTGGTAAAAGCAAACCAAGTGTATCAATAGTTTTGAAATGGTATACGTCGCTCCAATCAGATGTATCTTTTGCATGAAATAGTCTTGCCTTCCAATAGCAATCTTGGTTAAATTTCAAGTCTCCTGTTGCTACTTTAGTCAATGTATCATACTTAGGCGGATTATTACTTACTTTTATTCTAGCTATTTTAGTGCTATCAAATATGTAATAAAATTGAACGTCAAAACTGCTATCTTCTGATATTATTAATTCTCCATATTGACTTCCAAAAATAGTATGAAAAATTATACTATCACCAGGAATAAACCCTTCAAAGTTATCAGTAGGATATTTAGCTATTACATCCCCTTTAGTTGTAAAAAATCTAACATCAGACCATTCTGAACTATCATAGTCATGGTACGCTTTTACTCTCCAATAATAATTTTGACCATAGTTTAATTGAAATAAATCAATAGTATCAATATTCAATTCACTATACTCTTTCTTTAATAAACTATTAAAATCTGATGTAGTATCTAATTGAAATAAATATTTAGAACCTTTTATAGCATTCCACCTAAAAGTAAATTTTACAGGTAATTTTTTAGAATTATCTGCAGGAATAGTTAAAGTAACTGAAGCTTTAGTAGTAAAATTCCAAACTTCACTCGGGCTAGAATACAGATTATTAACATTTTTAGCACTTACACGCCAATAATAAGTAGTACCATATAACAAATCTTTTACTGTATGTGCCGAGTATGTAGTTTCAATTGTCTGTTTTAATGGAGAACTAAAATTATTTGAAGTATCTATTTCCAACTTATAAGACACTGCACCGCTAACGCTAGACCAGTCTAAAATAACTTCTACATCTATATTTGAACTATCAGCTGGTGAAACTAATGTAGGAGCAGCAATTTTATCCTGTGCTGCAATATTAACTAAAATTCCCAGGAATAACAATCCAAAAACTAAAATTTTTCTCATAATTATATATTTTTATTCTTTTATAAATTTAGAACTATAAACTTTATTATTGCCTTCGCATCTTATAATATATGTACCGCTATTCAAAGAACTGACAGGTATTTGAATAGTACTATTAATATCTTCTGATACCAATTTTGCAAAAACCAGTTGTCCATTCATATTATAAATATATATAGCAAAAGGGTCATTAAAATCTTGATTTATGATATAAATAAAATCAGTAGTTGGGTTAGGATACACATAGAAGCTACTTAGATTATTGTTATAATCATCAATAGAGACTATTCGATATTTGTAATTAGCAAATATACCTCTACCATGCGTAGCAGCATATATAACACCATAATTAGGCGTGTTATAAGTATAAAAATTTTGTTGTGTCAACATATATACTGGTACATTTCCCATTCCTTCGTTGTCTTTAGTCCAATTAGGAGATGATATAGTTATATTATCAGTAGTATATATACCATACTCTGTACCTAATAAAATAACATTAGGATTTTCTTTTACTATCAACGAAGAGTATACAGGATTTTTAGGTAAATTCCCAGTTTTATTATTAAAAGTTGGATTATCAGTTAGTGCATTAATAGAATAATAAACATAAATAGCATTACCATAACCACCACATGTAATTAATACTTTATTGGGATCATTAGGATTTACTGAAATAGAAGTTATTGGTCTATTAGAAATGCTATAAATTTGATCACAAGCTACTACACAATATACACTACGATCATCAGCTGATAAGCTATCTTTTGCTTGACGTAAATTAGACACTCTATAAACTTTGCCATTAGTAGTACCAAAAAATAAGTAATCACCATCCTCACTCAAAGCCATACATTGTGGATATTCATTGTTTGGGATACTTGCTATTTTATACCATGGAGGTGGTGCAGAATAATCATGAAGTCCTCTAGTCATCCAAACTGAACCCCTTAACCCAACAAATAAATTAGCAAAAAGATAATCTTGTACTTTTATTGAATCACCAGGTTCTAACTCGATAGTTAGAGTATCTGAAATATAAAGTCCACTAACGGGGTTTTGAACCATAATTTCATCACCAATGTGCAAAGTAGTATCATTTTTATTAATAAAAGTAATACTATCAGTTGTATTAAAGTCATAGCCTTCTTTTAAAAGTATAGGAGCTAAATAAGAAGAAAAACCATCAGAGCCAGGGGCCTCAGGACCACCAATACTTTTAATATAAGCTGTAACTCCACTTGAATAAAATGTTTGACTATTACCACCAAACTCATTAGATCTATATAGCTCACCATAAGGATAAGAACCTATAATCATTTTTCTATCAAGGTTAGACATAGCTACGTAGCCACCAGTACCATATAAGTATTTAGTAGCTTTAGTAGAATCTGTTGTTTGACGAGGCAATAATACCGTTCCATTATTATAAGTACCGCCCATCAGTTGATTATAAGAATTACATCCAATAGTAAAAAATTGAGAAGTTACATATTTTCTATTAGCATTAGTAAAAGTAAAGATATCATAAGTAGCATCTCTTACACCTTTAAACACACCTCCATCATTGCCTATATAGATTACATCTGGATTATTTGGATCAAAAACAATTTTGTGTTGATGAGAATGTAAGTACAAAACACTTGTTTCATCTAAATAATACAAAGATATTTTTTCCCAATTCCCTCCATAATAATATTCCCATAAATCAATGCCACCCATTAATATATGATCTTGATCATGTGGATCCACTGCTAAAGCACAAGCATATGTTCCTTGTTGATTGAAAGGGTAAAATGTTGTACTGCCCCCAGGACCGATTAATTCCCAATTGGCACCCCCATCAATCGATCTATATGCACCATTTAAATTACCATCATTATTATTTATGATTACTGCATATATAATAGATGAATTAGTAGGCATCACTGCTATCTCAATACGAGCAACGTTTGTGCCCCACGGATTGGCTAATTGTTCAAAAGAAGCATTATCACCATTTAATGATTTATAAATATATCTAGACATAGCTACATAAACAGTACCATCATTAGCTACCTCTACATCATAACAATTTTGAGTTGCTAAAGTACCAGAGATAGGATTGTACCAACTTACGCCACCATCATCAGATACTTGTAAACCTCTATGTGTTGCAGCAAAAATTCTATTAGTTGTCAGATTAACTGCCATTTGATTAATAAATAAAAATGGTGATGATACATTTGGAGCTTGTGTAGCTGATAGTAACTGAAATTCACTACCATTGGGCTCGGTACTTTTGTATATGCCATTGCCTCTAAATCCAGAGCCACCGTTATTATCTCCTAGAGGGCTTGCAAAATATTCACCTGTACCTAAATAAATATATCCATCTTTGTCTTGAATCAAAGATGATATAAACATATTTTCAGTATTGTTAACAGGTGACCACGAAGTACCGCCAGAGGTACTCTTCCATAAACCACCAGAAACTCCTGCAGCATAAACTATAGAAGAATTATTTTTGTCAACCATTACAGCTCTAGTACGTCCACCTAGATTAGTAGGTCCTACATTTACCCACTGTAGTCCCTGAGATTTTAATGGCGTGTTTTTCTGATTATTTTTCACGTTGTTTTGCTGGGCATTACCACTTATAAATAATGCTATAACTAACATTGCACTTAATAAAAATTTGAGTCTTCGCATAAATATATTTTTTAAATATTAAACTCTTATGAAATTTTCAGCCAAATTAATAATAATTATTTATATAAAACAAAATTTTTTTTCAAAATTAATATTTTTTTATTAATATTTTTTCGGAATGATAAGATGATCTCACTAATGGTGCAGACTCTACGTAATCAAACCCTTTTTTTAATGCTATATTTTTATATTCATCAAATATTTCTGGTTTTATATATTCTGCTACTGGAAAATTATTTTTAGAAGGTTGTAAATATTGTCCAATAGTTATGATCTTGCAATTAACTTTTAATAAATCATCCATTACCTCTATCACTTCATCAAATTTTTCTCCCAATCCTACCATAATGCCAGATTTTGTTAGCATGCCAAAAGAATTTGCTATATCCAAAGTTTTTAAACTAGTTTCATAAGTAGCTCGAGTACGTACATGACTAGTTAGATTACGAACGGTTTCTAAATTATGAGAAAAAATATCTGGTTTTGCCATAGCTAGTTCTTTTATTAATGTAGCATCGCCATCAAAATCTGGGACCAATGCTTCTACAGTAAAATTAGCATCTTTTAATAATTTGATGCATTTGGCCCAATGCTCAGCACCCTGGTCAGGCAAATCATCTCGTGTAACTGATGTAAGAACAACATGTTTTAAGTTTAATAGTTTTACTACTTCTAAAATTTTATAAGGTTCATCTACATCTGGCGAAAGTGGTTTTCCAGTATTCACAGCACAAAACTTACAATTTCTAGTGCATATATCTCCCAAAATCATAAATGTAGCTGTCCCTTGTGTCCAGCATTCAGCCTTATTTGGGCACATACCACTTTCACAAATAGTGTGTAGATTTTTTCTACTCAGAGCTAAATGCAAATTTGCATAAGCATCTACTGGCGTTCTGTCTACTTTTAGCCAATCTGGTTTTCTTTTTATTCCTTTTTCACTCATTTAGCATTATAATTTTTACCAATATTATATTTTAAAAAAAACGTTATAAAATAAAAAGTATTATTTTCGTATGCCATTATAGGTACTTCTTTTATAAATAAATCTAAAGAAGCACCTATGTCTAAGCGCCTAATTTTATCCTGGGTATCACCAAAATCAAATGAAAATCCACCTTGTAAATATATACCGGGGTAATATTTTATTTTGTTGAAACCAGAAAAAAAACTTCCCCTTCCCAATATATCGTTCAAATCATGTTTTTCTGGTTGATATCTCTCTTCTACTATTTCCCAATCATAATATGAACTGTATTTTTGTATTTGTAAATACACAGGCTTAGTAAAACAACTATTAAAACCAATAGAATAAAATTTGCCTACTGATACTCCACCCCAATAAGGTTTAAAATTCAAGGTAGATGCAGATTTAAAGCCTGTACGCAAAAAATAAATATAATTTAATTTACCATATACAAATGATTTTGCATTTAATATTCCTTCTCTTCGAAGTTTAATTTCTTTAAAAGAATGTACGTCTACAAATTCTACAAGCAACCCATAATTATTATAAATATTAGCATTTTTACCTATATCCATAGATATCCCCCAACCTTGAGAGTGTATATTTACCCCAAAACTAAGATACTGCTTTAATAGCACACCTCTTTCGAAACCACTACCAATGGCTATTTGCTCTTGAGCTACAAGGGTAGAGGTAGATACTATTATCAAAATTAAAAAAATAACATATTTTAATTTCATATCTACAAAATTAAATAATTTTTTATTATTTTGCTTAATTATAAAATGAATTTATAAAGAGACAATTAGTAAGTTATTTTTTTAAAACAAATTCAATTTTTCCTTGTATTTTTGCATAAAATCTAATTTTATGAAACTTGCTCAACATTACAAAGCAGATATAGTAGAAAATAAATGGTATAAAATATGGCTCGAAAAAAAATATTTTCATTCAGAACCAAATGAAAAGGAACCATATACTATTGTAATACCACCACCAAATATCACTGGTATCTTGCATATGGGACATGTATTAAACAATACTTTGCAAGATATTTTGATACGCCGTGCAAGGATGCTAGGCTATAATGCTTGTTGGGTACCAGGCACAGATCACGCATCTATAGCTACAGAGGCCCGCATAGTGGCTAATCTAAAATCTAAAGGTGTAGATAAGCATTCGCTCACTCGTGATGAATTTATGAAATATGCCTGGGAATGGAAAGAAAAACATGGTGGGATAATACTGGAACAATTAAAAAAATTAGGTGCTTCATGTGATTGGGACAGAACTACCTTTACAATGGATGACCACTATTACAAAAGTGTAATACATGTATTTGTAGACTTATACAACAAAGGCCTTATTTACCGCAGTCACAGAATGGTAAATTGGGACCCATTGGCTCTAACTGCTCTTTCTGATGAGGAAGTAATTTACAAAAAAACTAATAGCAAACTTTATTATGTAAAATACTTTCTCACTGATGATAGTGGGTATCTGACAATAGCTACAACACGTCCAGAAACTATACTGGCAGATACAGCCGTAGCAGTCAATCCTAATGATGATAGATATAAACATCTAATTGGCAAATATGTGTATGTGCCATTAGTAAAAAGAGAAATTCCTATAATAGCAGATCAATACGTCGATCCAGAATTTGGCACAGGCTGTCTAAAGGTTACCCCAGCTCACGATTTAAATGATTATGAAATAGGAAAAAAACATAATTTAGAAATTATAGATATTTTCACTCCTGATGCTCGTTTAAACGAAAATGCAAAATTTTTAATAGGTCAAGATAGATTCGAAGCTCGGGAAAATATAATACCACTTTTAGAAATGGAAGGTAATTTAACTAAAATAGAAGACTATGAAAATAATGTAGCATATAGTGAAAGAACTGATGTGCCAATAGAACCACGGCTTAGTTTACAGTGGTTTCTAAAAGTCGAAGAGTTATCAAAACCTGCAATGCAGGTAGTATTAGATGGTACTATAAAATTTTATCCAGATAAATTTATTAATACTTACCGCCATTGGATGGAAAATATAAAGGATTGGTGCATATCTCGTCAGCTTTGGTGGGGACATCGTATTCCAGTATGGTATTTGCCAAATGGTGAATTTGTAGTAGCTCATAATGAGGAAGAAGCTTATACTTTGGCATTAAAGAAAAATCCTAATCTCAAAAAAATTGAATTACATCAAGATGATGATGTACTAGATACTTGGTTCTCCAGTTGGATATGGCCAATAGCAGTATTTAATGGAATTCTGCAACCAAATAATGAGGACATTAATTATTATTATCCTACTAATGATTTGGTAACAGCTCCTGAGATTCTATTTTTTTGGGTAGCTAGAATGATAATGGCTGGACTCGAATATCGCAAACAAGTGCCTTTTTATAATGTATATTTTACAGGTATAGTACGAGATAAATTAGGACGCAAAATGTCTAAATCTCTCGGTAATAGTCCCGATCCATTAGATTTGATTGATAAATATGGAGCAGATGGCGTAAGAATGGGAATGCTGTTTTCTAGTCCCTTAGGTAATGATTTACTTTTCGATGAAGCTCTTTGCGAACAAGGGAGAAATTTTGCTAATAAAATATGGAATGCTCTGCGCCTAGTAAAAATGTGGAAAATCGATCCAGTAAAACCTACAGATACTATTAATGTAAAAAGTATTTCTTGGTTTAATGAACAATTAAAAGCCTCAATTATAGAAATAAATCATTATTTCGACGAATACAGGATATCTGATGCGTTAAAATCAGTTTATAAAACAATATGGGACTACTTTTGCTCTTGGTATTTAGAATTGATCAAACCAAATTATGGTGAACCAGTGGATGCTAATACTTATAATAGTACAATAAATTTTTTCAAAACTTTAATGCAATTACTTCATCCTTTTATGCCTTTTATTACCGAAGAAATATGGCATTTATTACAAGATAATTATAATATAGATGATACTATAATGCTAACACCATGGCCAACAGCTGATAGTTATGATGAAAATATTATAAATGATATTAATTTTATTTTTGAATTCATTTCTACTGTTCGCTCTCTAAAAGCTCAATATAATATAACAAAAGAAGATATAGAAGTTTATTATAATGACACTGAATATGATAAAGTGATAAAAGATTATGAAGAATTAATACTAAAAATGGCACAAGTAAAATCTATAAATAAAAATAAACAATTAAAAAATACAGCCGAAGCATTGGTGCGTACTATTACTATATCTATTCCTATAACTGAAACAAATATAGAAGAAGAAAAAGAAAAAATTTTAAAGGAATTAGATTACTATAAAGGTTTTTTAGCCAATGTTAATAAAAAGCTAAAGAATGAAAATTTTTTAAAGAAAGCTCCCGATAAAGTGATAGAAAACGAAAAGAAAAAACAGCAAGATACTATAAAAAAAATAGAAAGTTTAAAAAAACTTTTGAAAAAATATGAGAACTAAAAAATATATATTTGTTAAATTATTATTTTTAACAAATATATGACAAATTAAAAATTCTCAAAATCTTCGTTTTTTAGTTTTTTGCTAAAGATGTCTAAATTTTATCACTTGATTCTATCATTGGATTCCAAAATAATTCTTTAAAATTTACTACTTGATTATCAATAATTACAACATTTTCATTTTCTAAAAGTTCTTGCATTTGATTACCAGGAAAATGATGGCGGCCAGTAAGGAGTCCATTACGATTGACTACACGGTGAGCAGGCACGTAAAAAGGAGCTAAATAACAACGAGAAAGAGCAATACCTACAAAGCGAGCCGAGGCTTTGCTTCCTATCGTAGTAGCTATAGCTCCATAAGTAGTTACCCTGCCATATGGTATACTAGCAACCAATTCCCATATTTTCATATATAACTCTTCTAAGTCATTACTCATAACAAAAAAATATTAAATTTGAAATGCTAAATATTTAATTGTTTTGCCTTGTGATAGCCATATTTGTTCGTAAAATGTTTGTATTTGAGTTATAATATCATCGCCCCTTTCTTTGTAAATATCATAGTTGCAATCAATAAGTTTAAAATTAAAATTTTTGATTATTTCTAGTGTATAATTGAAAAGATCATCATCATCAGTTTTTAAATGAATGAGTCCACGAGGTTTTAGAATTTTTAAATATCTATTAATAAAACGAGGGGAGGTGAGGCGTTTACTTACACGACTCTTGGGTTGTGGATCTGGAAAAATAATCCAAATTTCATCAACTTCATTTTCATCAAAGCAGTGTTCTATTAGTCCAATAGGTACACGCAAAAAAGCAACATTTTTTAATTCAAGCTCTTTAACTTTATTAGCCCCTACCCACATTCTATCACCTTTAATGTCTACACCAATGAAATTTTTATTTGGGAAATGCTGAGCCATCTCTACAGTATATTCAGCTTTACCACAAGCTAATTCAACTATTAATGGGTTATAATTTTTAAAAAAATCCTTTCTCCATTTACCTTTTAGAGGAAAAGCTTGCTTCTGCAATGTGAAATATCCGGTTTCTAAATAAAATGAAAAAGATTTAATATCTTCGAAGCGTTGCAGCTTTTTTCTAGCCATCACCAATACGTTTTTTTAGAATCCACGCATCTTTTCTATATCTAGCTTTTATTTCGTCTAATTTAGTTTTCATCAAAATTGTATCTCTGCAATTAAATGAATCTAAAGCTACACGATATCTTTTTACTAAACTATCATATAAAATAAAAGGCGAGAATCCCATAGAGCTATAATGAGCACTTTCTTTTTGAGCTACTTTTTTATTTTTTTCACTAGCTACTATCAAAAAATATCTTAATGTATCATTTTTGAGCTGGGTATTCAATAATTCTATCAATGATTCTGAGAGTATAGCATAGTCTAATTTTTTATCTAATAATAATTCAAAATCATTATTTTTTATTGATAAATAATTTTCATAATAATAATAGCCTCCACCAGATAAAATCAGTAAAATAATTATCAAAAGAGGGACAAGATTTTTTTTGCCTTTCTTTTTTTCAGTAATAGGCTTACGTGACTCATCATCATTTTCAATATTATCAATATTATCAATAATTAGTTTTTGTTTTTTTGGTTGTTTCTTTTCCTTTTTATCTATATCAGCTTTTACTTTCGTATCTTTTGGTTTATCAGAATTTACTTTTGTTTTTTTCTTTTTTACTTTTTTTTCTTTTACGATTTTTTGTTCTTGTAACAGAGTTTCTTTAAATTCTATTTCATTCCTAAAAGTTTTTTGTATTTTTATTGGAGCAGGTTGCAGTCCATAAAAAGGAGCATTTAAAATTTCTATCAATTCAGCATCAGGTATAAATTTGATTTCATCATTTATATTAGCGAAACTCCCCCATTCTGTAGACTTGGGAATATCAAAATCAGTTGGGTTTAATCCTTCATTGGGTAAAAATTGAATAGAGAAATAAGGTGGATAAATTAACATCGAATCATAATGAACTTTTGCTTCATTATAAATAAGAATAAGCTTACCATAAGGTATTTCTATGCTTTCTTGCTTTTTAATAGATTCTATGAGCTTTTCCATTGTAAAAAACAAAACAAAGACCTATTAATAGGTCTTTGTTTATTATACAATTAATATATTTATTTTTTCTTACCTTTAAATTCATCAGAAACTGTAAGCTTGTTACGTCCTTTTTGCCTACGACGTGCTAATATTTTTTTACCTTCTTTGGTAGACATTCTTTTTCTAAATCCGTGTTTATTTCTACGTTTCTTTCTAGATGGTTGATATGTTCTTTTCATATTTCAACTATTTGAAATGCAAAGTTATAAAAATTTTTTTAATTAATAATTTTTATAACTTATTTTATTTTCAAATTAATATTAATTATTCTTCAAGTTTTGAGGTTTTATTGTAAAAGACATAAGCTCCATCTATTACATCTAGTACTATGGGTTGATCAGATTTTATTTTTTCGGCAATTATCATTTTAGAGAGTTCGTCTATTACGCGTTTTTGTATCACTCTTTTAATAGGTCTAGCGCCCATTAGAGGGTCGTAACCTTCTTCAGCGATATGTTCTACTGCGTCTTCGGTATATGTAAAAGTATATCCGTTATTAGCTAACATTTCTCCTACTTTGTTAAGTTGTAATTTTACAATTTCTTTTATTTCTTCTTTATTTAATGGTTTAAAAACAATAACCTCATCAATTCTATTTAAAAATTCAGGTCTAATAGTTTTACGCAACAATTCTAATATTTGAAATTGTGTTCTTTCGAATGTTTTTTCTTCTTCACCAGGAAGCATATTATCAAAGTTTTCTCTTATGATATCAGCACCCAGATTAGAAGTCATGATAATAATAGTATTTTTAAAATTAACAACTCTACCCTTATTATCAGTCAATCTACCATCTTCTAATACTTGCAAAAGAATATTGAAAACATCACGATGAGCTTTTTCTATTTCATCTAATAGAATAACACTATAAGGCTTTCTGCGTACAGCTTCTGTTAGTTGCCCACTTTCTTCATAACCAACATACCCTGGTGGAGCTCCTATCAATCTAGAAATACTGTGTGGTTCTTGGTATTCTGACATATCTATTCTGATCATATTATTTTCATCATTAAATAATAATTCAGCTAGAGCCCTAGATAGTTCTGTTTTACCAACTCCAGTGGATCCTAAAAATAGAAATGATCCAATAGGCTTTTTAGGATCGCTAAGCCCACTACGACTTCTTCTAATAGCATTAGCTACTGCCTCGATAGCATGATCTTGACCTATTACTCTTTTGTGCAACTCATTTTCTAAATTTAATAATTTTTCTTTTTCGCTTTGCATTAATCGAGTTACAGGTATACCAGTCCATTTAGCTACAATGTCAGCAATATGCTCTGCATTAACTTCTAAAGAAATCAATGGTTTATCACCTTGCACTTCTTTGAGTTTGTCTTCGAGTTCTTTTATTTTTTCTTCAGCTTCTCTCAAAAGACCATACCTGATCTCAGCTACTCGACCATAATCGGCATTTCGTTCAGCTTGCTCAGCTTCTAATTTGAGATTTTCTATCTTTTGCTTATACTGCTGTATTTGTTCTATGATTTCTTTTTCTTGCAGCCATTTAGTCTTTAGGACTGAATATTGCTCATTAAGTTCAGCTAATTCTTCATCAATAGCTTTTAGTTTTTCAGGTTCGTTTTCTCGTTTAATAGCTTCCCGCTCTATTTCTAATTGCCTAATACGTCTGCTTAGCTCATCCATCTCTTCAGGCATAGAATTCATTTCGAGCCTAATACGAGCTGCAGCCTCATCAATCAAATCTATAGCTTTATCTGGTAGATGTCTATCTGAGATATAACGATGTGAAAGCTCAACTGCTGCTACAATAGCTTCATCTCTTATACGCACTTGATGATGATTTTCATACCTTTCTTTTAACCCTCTTAATATACTAATGCTATCCTCTGGTGATGGTTCATCTACAAATACTGGTTGAAATCTACGTTCCAATGCTTTATCTTTTTCGAAATATTTTTGATATTCGTTAAGTGTAGTGGCACCTATAGCACGTAATTCACCGCGGGCTAGAGCTGGTTTAAGAATATTAGCAGCATCCATAGCTCCTTGAGTAGCTCCAGCACCTACTAAAGTATGTATTTCATCAATAAATAAAATAACTTTACCATCACTTTCTACTACTTCTTTTATAACAGCTTTGAGACGTTCCTCAAATTCGCCTTGATACTTGGCTCCTGCTATTAAAGCCCCTAAATCTAATGAATACACAACTTTGTCTTTCAGATTATCTGGTACATCCCCATTTACTATTCTATAAGCTAATCCTTCGACTATTGCAGTTTTACCTACTCCGGCTTCACCTATTAGAATGGGATTGTTTTTAGTTCTACGATTAAGTATTTGTAATATCCTCCTTATCTCCTCATCTCTACCTATTACTGGATCCAATTTCCCTTTGGTAGCCATTTCATTAAGATTACGAGCATATTTATTTAAAGCATTATAATTTTCGTCACCACTTTGAGTAGTTACTTTAGTACCTTTTCTTAAGTCTTGAATAGCTGTCAAAAGGTCTCTACGATTAGCTCCTAGACTTTTTAATATACGTTCAGCACTTCCATTACTTTCTAACAAACCCAACAAGATGTGTTCTACAGCTACAAAATCATCACCCATTTGTTTTTGTTCAGAAATAGCTTGTTGTAATGTCTTTGTTGCGGTACTAGACATATATTGTTCGCCACCTTCTACTCGAGGTATTTTATTTATCTCCTCTTCTACACGTTGCATTACTTGTGAAGGGTTAATACCTATTTTCTTCAATAAATATGGGATAATATCCTCATCATTTTTTAGCAAAGAATATAAAAGATGCACATCTTCTACTACTTGGTGTTTCTTTTCAAAAGCTATTTGAAAGGCATCTTGTATAATTCCTTGTGCCTTTACTGTGAAATTATTTAAATTCATAATTATTCCTCCTATTTTACTACAAATATATTAGCAATTTTTAATCCAAATTAAAAATAATGATAAAATTTCATTAATATTATTCAAACATTTTTATAAATTTAATAAATTAAAACATATAATATGTTTTTTAAAATAAAATAATGACAATATGACATAAAACTAAAAATTTTTCAATTATTCTAAACATATATTATTTAAAATATAATATTATTAATGCAGTTTTATAAATTAGAGAGTAGCATATATGGTGTGTAGCGTGATTGGTTTATTTACTTAATTTTTGTTTAAATCTTTATTGGTTAAAATAATATTATCATTATGCGCAAAATTGTTTCTTAAGTACTTGCAAAGCTATATAATGCAGTATGTTGAAACGCATAAATATCTACTAAAAAAATTGATCAAAGATACTGGAAGGTTGTTAAATATAGCGTCGTCAGGAGCTAAACAAATATTAATTTTAACATAAATTATTTTTTATATATCTCCTGCTTCGTTTAATATCTATACATAATCTAATCAACTATACATTATTATTTAGCATACAGCATACTTTGTTTTTTATATATAAACAAAATAAATTAATATTTGTTTATATATCATTTATTATTTAATCACTATTTATTAAAAAAAGCCCTGAAATATTTCAGGGCTTTTTTATATGTATTAAGAAATACTTTTTTTATCTAAATACATTTAGTTTTTTGGTAATTACTTTATTGTCATTTTCTACACGTATAATATAAGTTCCATTAGTTAAATTTGAAATATTAACAATTTCACAACTGCTATTAGCAAATTGAGAAGTAACAACCTGTCCCAGCATGTTTATAATAGTTATCTCAGCATTTTCTGCATTTGAAACAGTGACAAAATCAGATGCAGGATTTGGATATATGTTAATATCATTAATTTCTATATCATTGATACTAACAAATCCATCACTAACAACAATATCGTCAATCATAAAGATAAAAGCATCACTTGAAACACATTGTATCCCAATATAAACTTGCTGACCTGCATAATCTGATAGATCAAAAGTTTTTTCTTCCCACGTAGCCGGTGCTGTAAGATAATTTCCTTCAGATATTTTTGTAAAAGCCGAAATGTCTGTTGTTGTCGTTGAAACCCACACAGCATAGCGCTCTAATCCATAATCAGCGGTGTATGATTTTACCCAAAACTTAACATTAGCACCTGAACTTAAAACATTTGTTTGTGGTGTTATCAACCAATCATTGTTAGGTGGGGTTGTTGCTGCAAAACATGCACCAAAACGATTACCACTATGTGGCTGAATTGCTGGCTGATCTGCCATAGATGGATTTGTATTTGCAGGATTAAATGCTATAAATGAACCTGTATAATAAGCATTTGTGAAAGAGATGCCACTAAATCCATAAGTCGAACTACCATCTACATCATGTTGTGTCCAACCTGGAAACTCCAAGTCAAAATCATTAACATTTGTTTCAAATCCACCATCCATTATACCTGTGATAGATTTTATTGCTGTTTCAGATAAAGAATTTTGGACTTCCGTAGGAAATCCGAGATTTTTGACTTTTTCGTTTTGTGCAAATACAAAAGATATACTTGCTACAAACATTAAACCTAATAAAATTGTAAACTTTTTCATAACATTTGATTTTTAGGGGTTAAGGGTTAATAATTTATTTTTTACAAATTTACATATTTTTTTCAATTAAACAAATTAATTTTAAAAAAAATTTTAATTTTTCAATTAAAAAAAATTAATTATTTTTGCCAAACCAAATTTAAAAAAATAAAACTATGAGTCAAATTGAAGAAAAAGTAAAAGCTATTATCGTAGACAAATTAGGTGTTAGTGAAAATGAAGTAACACCAGAAGCAAGTTTTACTAATGATTTAGGTGCAGATTCATTAGACACTGTTGAGTTGATTATGGAATTCGAAAAAGAATTTAATCTTAGCATACCAGATGAAGACGCTGAAAAAATTACTACAGTCGGAGAAGCTATCGAATACATAAATCAACACATACAAAAGTAAAAATCTTAAAGTAATGGAGCGTAGACGTGTAGTCATAACAGGAGTCGGTGCTATTACTCCTTTGGGTAATAATGTAAATGAATTTTGGAATTCATTACTTGAAGGAATAAGTGGTGCCGACTTCATTACTCACTTTGATGCATCTAAATTTAAAACAAAGTTTGCTTGTGAAGTAAAAAACTTCGATCCAGCTAATTATTTTGATAGAAAAGAATTACGTAAATATGATCTAGTCACTACTTATGGCATAGTAGCAGCTAACCAAGCCATTCAGGATGCTAATATCAAAATAGATAACTTAGATCCTTATCGCGTGGGTGTAATATGGAGTAGTGGTATTGGTGGAATTATAACCTTTTTTCAGGAGGTAAAAAATTTTGTAGAAGGAGATGGTACACCACGTTTCAATCCTTTTTTTGTTCCTAAAATGATTATAGATATCACAGCAGGACATATTAGTATGATACATGGATTCAAAGGACCTAATTATGCTACAGTTTCAGCTTGTGCCTCTTCTGCCAATGCTATAGTAGATGCAGTATTATTAATTCGTCATGGGTATGCCGATGTAATAGTGACTGGTGGTTGTGAAGCTGCAATTACTGAGCCCGGAATGGGTGGATTTAATTCTATGAATGCTATTTCCGTCAGGAATGATGATCCTAAAACTGCTTCTAGACCATTTGATAAAGATCGTGATGGATTCGTTATGGGCGAAGGTGCTGCAGGTCTCATAATAGAAGATCTAGAACATGCTAAAAAACGCGGTGCTAAAATTTATGCCGAAATTTTAGGTTTTGGACTTAGTGCAGATGCTTACCATATCACAGCACCACATCCCGAAGGCGAAGGCGCTAAACATGCTATGAGTTTCACTCTTCAAGATGCTAGTATCGAAAAAGAAAAAATAGATCATATCAATACTCATGGTACCGCCACTCCAGCAGGAGATATAGCCGAAGCTAAAGCTATCGTTAGTGTATTTGGTGATCATGCTCAAAATATTTCTATTAACTCTACAAAATCTATGCATGGACATTTATTAGGTGCGGCTGGTGCTATAGAAGCTCTGGCTACTATCTTAAGCATTCAAAATGATGCTGTGCCGCCTACTATCAATCATTTCACTGATGATCCAGACATACCTAAATTAGATTTTACTTTTAATCATAAAAAAGAACGTATCGTCCATTATGCTATTAGTAATACTTTTGGCTTTGGGGGACATAATGTATCTCTGCTATTTGGTAAATATTCTGAATAAATGTGAAATCTGATAAAGAAAATAATAGTAGTAGATTAAAATATTTAAAAAAATTAATTAAGTCTATTCTAGGTTTTTCGCCTCAAAATTTATATTTATACTATTTAGCTATAACTCCACGTTTTGTAGAAGCTACCTTTAATGGAGAAAGAATATCTAATGAAAGATTAGAATTTTTAGGTGATGCTGTTTTAGATTTAATAGTAGCACAATATTTATTTCATAAATTTCCACATAAAGATGAAGGTTTTCTCACTGAGATACGTTCACGAATTGTAAATACTGAAAATCTTTGTAAAATTGCTAAAGAAACAAATCTCATAGAAATAGTTGAGAAATTTTTGCCTACACAACACAAAACTCCCCCAAATAACTGGTTGGGGAATACTCTAGAATCATTCATTGGAGCTATATTCCTTGATAAAGGTTATGATTTTTGTTATAAGTTTTTTATTTCTCTTATAAAAGATAAAATTATTGATATTGAAAAAATAATTAGTGAAGAAAATAATTATAAAAGCCGATTATTAGAATATTGCCAAAAAAATAAACTTAATTTAGAATTTTTCTCTGAAAAATTGCAAAATAATAATTTTAAGATAAAAATTTTAATAAATAACAAACTAATAAGTGAATATATAGCTCCAAATATAAAACGTGCAGAAAAGGAAGCTTCTAAAATAGCATACGATAAGCTAATAAACAAAAAAGCAACTATTTATGTATTGTAAATTGATACATAATAAACAATATTAAAATTTTGATACTAATATTTTAATTATTGTGATTTGTTTACACTATGAAAAAAATATCACTTAACTCTTATTTATAGAAATATATCACAGAATGGAGTAATTTTAAATTTAGAATTTTTGTTTAAATCATTTTTTGTATTGTTAATTAACAAAGGTTTATTATAATTTTTTCATAATTAAAAGCTTTTGACAAATTAAAAAAAAATCTGTAAATTTGTAATAATAAATCTGAAATAATGAAAAATGCAATTTCAATATCATTAATAATTTTTTGCATTATTTTCAGCTCAAACCAATGTAAAAATAAATCACTTATGTCAAAAGAGATAATAGTAAAAAGCAAGTCATTTATTGATGGGGGCATGATACCAAGTAAATATACTTGTGATGGTGCTAATGTATCGCCTCAGATTTCATGGGAAAATATACCAGAGGGCACCAAGTCTTTAGCTCTGATATGTGATGACCCAGATGCTCCTATGGGGACTTTTGTTCATTGGGTGCTTTACGACATTCCACCTATGATTAAAGAATTACCAGAAAACATACTACCCGAAAAAATATTGCCTAGTGGAGCTAAACATGGAGTCAATGATTTTCGTAAATATGGCTATGGAGGTCCTTGTCCGCCGAGTGGCACTCATAGATATTATTTTAAGCTCTATGCATTAGATACTATGTTAAATTTAGAACCTGGCAAAAAAAAAGCTGAACTTTTAAAAGAAATAGAAGGCCACATAATAGCTCAAGGACAAATAATGGGCAAGTATAGTAGAAACTAAATAAACTCAAAAATTATTAATATGCATGTAAATCTTGCAATTTTTGCTTCTGGTAATGGTAGTAATGCTGAAAATATTTATCATTATTTTGATGGTAATCAAAATATTTTTGTTAGCCTTTTATTAACTAATAATAGGCGAGCTGGAGTTATTGATAGATTTATAAATTTTAATGTTCCGATAGTGGTAATAGATAATATTTTAGCTAGTGACGGAAGTTTTTTAATTAGGCTTTGTGAAACTTTCAATATAAATATAATCATTTTAGCTGGCTATTTAAGGGCTATACCAGCAGATTTAATAAAAAAATATCCTGATAAAATATTAAACATACACCCTGCCCTTTTACCAAAATATGGTGGTAAAGGCATGTATGGTTCTAAGGTACATGAAAATGTAATAGCTAATAATGAAAAAACATCGGGTATTAGTATTCATTTGGTAAACGAAAACTATGATGAGGGACATATAATTTTTCAAAAAACCATTTCTATCGACTCAACAGATACTCCTGATACATTGGCTGAAAAAATTCACAAATTGGAGTATGAATATTATCCTATAGTTATCGAAAAATACATAAATGAATTATTTACTTAAATTTTAACAAAACCAATTTAATTTATTGAAAATGTCTAATTATCTTACTGATCATGAATGGCAAAAAATAAAACAAATTTTTATTAAACAATCTATAAGTGAAGTTGGCATTAGCGAATCTGATGAAGTGCCTGAAATTGTTAAAGGAAATTTTTTAGCATATTTACAATCTCATTATAATGGGGATATGAAGTATTTAGAAAGGAATTTAGAAAAACGTTTCTCCCCTACTACACTGTATCCTGGCACTCAAAGTATTATCACTTTTCTCTTACCATATTATCAAATATTTCCTGCTGAGTGGGCAGAAAAGATTAGCATTTATGTTACTAAAAAAGATTATCATACTCTTGCAAAATCAATATCTATACCAGTAGTAAATTTTTTAAAACAATTAGACGCTAATTTCAGACCTAGAATTTTTGTGGATTCAGCACCTGTTATTGATAAATATTGGGCTTGGAAAGCAGGTTTGGGATTTATAGGTAAAAATACTTTATTGATAAATGAAAAATATGGTAGCTTTGTATTCATAGTTCATATTTTCACTTCACTAAAAGCACCTCCAGATGCATTAAAAAATCCATTAAAAAATAAATGTGGTAATTGCACTAATTGCCTTAAAGCTTGCCCAACTCAAGCATTGATATCACCTAAAGTATTGAATGCAAGTCAATGTATTTCTTATCTTACAATAGAAAAAAGTGATAATAATAGTTTGCACCAAGTAAAAAAACTTGTACCATATATTTATGGTTGTGATATTTGCCAAAAAAAATGTCCTTATAATAATAATCCTCAGATAACACCGATTAAAGATTTTTTATTTGATGAACAAGAAAAACAAGAATTAAAAAATTGGGGAACAGGGATCTCAAAATTTCCTTTATACCTTTTAAATGATTCCGTATTAATGAAGAATGTAAATTTTATCAAAAATAAATATAAATCATAATAGATTTATGGTGATCAGCAATATTTAAATAATAAATTTTTTTATAAAGATTTATATTTTATGTATTTAATCATTAACTTCATTTTTTTTATTAATTATTTGATTTTCATATGATAATATTTCATCATTTATAAAATAAATTTCTATATTTGCTTCTTTAAAAAGGTCTTCACTATCTTTGCCTGCATGATACCTGTATTCACAGACAACGCGTTTGATGCCACTATTTATGATCAACATTGCACATGAGCGACATGGGGTCATTCTGACGTATAAAGTAGATCCTTCTAAAGAAATACCAAAGCGTGCTGCTTGTGCAATAGCATTTTGTTCGGCATGTACGGTCCTCACACAATGTTGGGTGATAGAACCATCTTCGTGAATAATCTTTCTGAATAAATGACCAACTTCATCACAATGTGGCAACCCACTGGGAGCACCTACATAGCCAGTTACTAAAATACGTTTATCTTTTACTATCACGCAACCAGCTCTACCTCTATCACATGTAGCCCTTGTAGCTACAGTATTCATGATTTCGATAAAATATTCATCCCAGCTAGGTCTTTGGTAAATGTATCCTTTTTCTTTACTTTCAATTTTTTCCTTTATTTCTTTCATTATGGCATCCACCTGATCATATAATTGCTGAAAGGTCCCATTGTTTTCTATGTAATAATCAGCTAATTCTATGCATTTACTTATATTTTGCTTATTAGGATCTTCATTTTTCATTTCTTCATTTTCTTGTGCAATGAAGGTAGCATAATCTATATCATCTGTCTCTGACCCTCGCTGACGAATACGTTCGTATCTTATTTTAGGATCAGCATCGATAGCTATTAAAAAAAAATTATCATTTTTTTTCAATGCTTCTACTTCACCTACCGTACGTATACTTTCTATTATCGCATTTTTTTTTGTTTTTATAGCTTCTGAGTATAATTTTTCTACAATATATGATGCACCATTTTTTTCTCTAAGTTCATTAGCTAATTGTCTCATAGTATCTCTATTAACTGGAATTTTCCGTATTTTAAGTTCTTTAATCAAAAATTTACGAACACTAAAATGCTCAAAATTTTCATTTTTAATCAGATAATCTACCACTGTATCCTTACCTGCCCCTATTGTACCTGTTAGGCCTATTACTATCATTTTTTTTACAAAAATAAGATTAAAATTTTTATTTGAAATTAAATTATTGAAAAAGGTAAATCCTAGATTATTGATTGCTAATTAAAAAAAAAGATGTTCAATTAAAATTAATTATTTATTATCATCTTCTTTTATTTCTTTATCATAAACTAAAAGAGCATATTCATTATCTATAATCAGATACCCCATATCATAGCAAAAAAAATAAGTTGTACCTTTAGCAGTGTTCAAAATATGTGTATGATATTTAAAATCAAAACCTTTTTTTCTTAATGCTTCAATTTTTATTTTTGTTTTACCAGTTTTATTGAGTTCGGATATAATCCTTCTATTTTTTCTTAATTTGTTATTAATTTTTCTATAAATATTTATAGAATCTCTATTTAATCTATTATTATAAGCATTACGACATTGATCATCACAAAATTTTTTATCTGAACGACCTACTAATGGTTCTCCGCATTCTAGACAACATCTCTCTGTCATGGTACTATGATTTTTTTAGTACAAATTTAGAAAAATTTTTAGTAAACGAATATTCCCATATACAATATAAAAAAACACTAATAAATATAAGATCAAAAACAGTAAGTATCATATTTACAGATATATTAGTAACTATCTGCATAGCGAATATTAGTGGTATGATTAAATATACTTTATGACTAATATTTTTTTTTAAATAAAAACATATAAAAATACCAACCAAACTACTAACTAAAATAAAAATAATATAGAAAGACACAGTATTATAATTAACATAACTCCAAATAGCTCCTATGAGCTCTAGAATAAACCAAAGCAAAAAAAAACTCAAATTGATCTTATATCTTTTCTTGGCTTCTTGCTCACCAGAATAAATTTTATCATTGTATATAATAAAAGGTCTATTAGAATATTTTCCATTAAGGCTAAGCTTTATTTTTTTATTTTCTAAGTCTAAATCGACACCATTTTTCATTGATTCCTTTGATATATCACCTATTTTATCATCATTGAAGTATATCCGATACAATTTTTCTTTAGGAGAATAAGAAATAATAAGAGTGTCATTATCCTGTGTTATTCTATAAATATTCATTTTTATAATCGGCTATTTATAAAAATATAATTTAGCTGATGCCATGTATTTTGCCATCAATGTCGATATCTATTTTTTCGGCAGATGGTTGCTCAGGTAGTCCTGGCATACGCATAATGGCACCTGCAATAGGGACTACAAAACCAGCGCCAGTAGATATTTCTATTTCTCTTATGTTTAAAATAAAATCTTTAGGTCTACCTCTCAGATTAGGATTATCTGATAATGAATATTGAGTTTTAGCAATACACACAGGGGAATTTTCTAAATTTAACATTTTAATTAGTTCAAGATCTTTACGAGCTTTTAGAGAATATTCCACATCTTTAGCACCATAAATATTTTTACATATAGTATTTATTTTATCTTCAATAGATAAATCATAAGTATAAATGGGTTTGAAACAATTTGGACAATAGCTAGTACTCTCTATTACTTTTTCAGCTAGATCTATAGCACCTTCACTACCCTTATTAAAACCTTCATTAATTGACATCAAAACACCATATTCTTTGCAATGTTGCCTTACTATATCTATTTCAGCTTCTGAGTCTGTATCAAATTTATTAAGAGCTATAATAGGTTTAAAGTTAAACATCATCATATTTTCAATATGTTTATCCAAATTTTCTAATCCTTTTTTTACTAAATCTACATTAGGAATAAATAATTCATCTTTTGAAGCACCACCGTGATATTTTAAAGCCCTAATAGTAACCACTATAACGACAGCATTAGGCATCAAACCAAATCTCTGACATTTTATATCAAAGAATTTTTCTGCTCCCAAATCAGAACCAAATCCAGCTTCAGTAATTACAACATCGCTATAAGTCATTGCCATTTTTGTTGCTAAAATACTATTAGTACCTTGAGCTATATTAGCAAAAGGGCCACAATGTATGATAGCTGGCGTGCCTTCTGTGGTTTGCACTAAATTAGGATTTATAGCATCTTTTAATAAAGCGGCCATTGCTCCTTGCGCATTCAAATCTCTTGCAAAAATTGGTTTTTTATCCCAAGTTAATCCGACAAATATATTGCCTAATCTTTCTTTAAGGTCACTAATGCTATCTGTCATACCTAGTATAGCCATGACTTCACTAGCAGCAGTGATTTCAAAAGATGATTCTCTTGGTATGCCATTAGAGATGCCACCTAATCCGATAACAATATCTCTCAAAGCTCTATCATTCATATCCATCACTCTATTCCAATGAATAGTTCTAGAATCTAAATTCAAATTTCTATTTTTACTTTGAAGATTATTATCTATTAATGCAGACAAAAGATTATTAGCTCTTTCTATTGCAGGTATATCACCTGTGAAAAGTAAATTTATATCATCTGTAGGTAATACTTGGGACAATCCTCCTCCAGTGGCTCCACCTTTTATTCCAAATACTGGCCCTAATGAAGGTTCCCTCAGAGCTACAACAGATTTTTTCCCAATTTTATTTAAAGCCATAGATAAGCTTATAGAAGTTGTAGTCTTGCCTTCACCTGCGGGAGTAGGCGTGATCGCAGTTACTAATACTAATTTTGATTGCTTGACTTTCTCTTCATTTATGAGATTAATTGGAAGCTTCGCTTTAAATTTTCCATAAAGTTCTAATTGATCAGCTTGAATTCCTAAATTCTCGGCTATTTCTGTTATCTGTTTCATAATATATTAATATTTTTTTATGTTTATTTCTATAAATTTTCTAAATTTGCCAATAATTTTTTATTTTTTCATCTATATAATTTAAAATTATTTTAGTAGCTCCTATATTGGATTTCACATATTCTCTACTCACTTCACAAGCATTATTATAAATTATTTTATCATTATACAATATATTTAAAATATCAAAATATTCTTCTTTATTTGAAAAACTAAAAGCACCACGTAAATTTATTAAATCTATAGCCTCTTGAAATTTTTTATAATTTGGACCAAAAATTATAGGTTTACCATAAATAGCAGCTTCTAAAATATTATGTATACCACTACCAAAGCCATTACCTATATGTACAATATTAGCATATTTATAAATATGTGAAAGTAACCCTATAATATCTATGATTAGGATATTTTTATTTTTTACGTCATTAAAATTTGAATTTTCTGATTTTAACTGCGAATAAGTAATACAATCATCATTAAAAGAACTTTTTAGTTTCCTTATTCTATCTTCATGTACTTCGTGTGGAGCTATGATATAACACCATTCAGGATATTTATTTATAGCATGTAGTATATATTTTTCATCTTCTGGCCAGCTACTACCAGCGATATATACAAATCTATTATCAATAAAAGTTTCTATATTTGGTATATACAATGGATTATTAGCGATTTCATATACTCTATCAAATCTTGTGTCGCCAGCTACTGTTACATTTAGTATCATATATTTTTCTAATAATAATTTAGATACATTATTTTGCACAAATATATGATCAAAATATTTGAGATAACGTCTCATGTATGCACCATACCATTTAAAAAAATATTGATTAGGTCTAAAATTAGCAGATATTAATATTGTAGGAATATCATTCCTTTTCAAATAATATAAATAATTAAACCAAAAATCATATTTTACAAAAATTGCCAATTCAGGTAAAAAAGTAGAGATAAATCTTTTAATATTACGTGGCACATCTAATGGAAGATATAAAACTAAATCTACATTAGGGTAATTTTTTCTAATTTCATAACCAGAAGGGGAGAAAAAAGTTAGTAATATTTTATGTTCAGAATATTTGATATGTAAGCCATCAATGACTGTTCTAGCTTGCTCAAATTCTCCTAATGATGATACGTGCACCCAAATCCATCTATCGGTAGGTGAGAGTTTTTTATAAATATCTTTTTGATATTTCCTGCCCTTTACCCACAATTTTGCTTTTTTATGACCCAATAAAGCACCTAAATTTATTATAAAACCATAAATATAAATGCCAATAGTATACAAAAATCTAATAATCATGATTTAATTAAAGTGAGTGCAAAGATAAATAAAATATTTAAAATTTATAATTATAAAAATCGACATATGGCTAAATTTTTTTTAAAATATCTATCATAAAAATATCAGAAACATAATCTCTTTTTCCCTCTTAAAAAATAATATCATTAATTCTTGTTTGGAATTAAATTTTACTTATTTGCTGATATAAATAATCACCAATTGATCAATAAATAAAATATTAAAATTATAATAATTTTAATATTTTTGTATCAAAATTGTTTTATTCTTTTTTTATTATTAAACATAAAAAATATTTTTATGAAAAAAATTAGATTATTATTTGTTTTTACATTTATTTCATTTTTATGTTTTTCTCAAGATAGCATAAAAGTAAAATGGAGATTGTCTAGTATTGATTTTAGTTTTGGATATTTTAATATTACTAATTTTGAAACTCCAACCTCTTGGCCACCATATATTCAATATTTTAAAAATATTGATGCTATTAATGATTATTATTATGACGCAAATAATTACTGGACTAGCTATATAAATAAAAAAACAGATGGTTCGAATATTAAATTTTTATTAGGTTTTCAATTGCCTAAAATGCAAATAAAAAATAATAGGGAATTTTTATTTGGAATAAATTTTCACCAAAATGTAAACTTTAGACATTCACTGATTGTACTAGAAAGACATCCAATAGATACTTTTATTAATGTACATTCAGGACAAGATTTATTTTTTGACTCTACACATGTGATTTCTGATGATTATAATTATTCATTTAATTTATTAGATTTTGATTTTGGTTATAATTATATGTTTTTTACTGGCAAAAGATATCAAATACATCTAGCACCATACATAGGATTAGGACTTACTATAAATAGACATGCGTATATGAACAGGTATTTATATGATAAATACATGTTTTTTTTACCAGAAGATTCATTATTTGCACAAAGTGAAATAATTAAAAAGTATGAATCATTAGAAACAATATATGATGATAATATAAAAAATCTTTTTTATTTAAAATTTGGGTTGCCCATTAGAATTAATTTAGGTTTAGGAAATGAAGATAAAAATTTAGATGAAATATCTTTGTTTTTTGAAATAAATCCGCATTATTTATATATACCATCACATGATCCTGTGATCAGTAGTTTTACTTTATCTTGTTCCTTTGGTATTAAGATTAAATTTTTAAAATAAAAAAAGCACCATTGTTACAAATTTTAATTTAAAAATTTCTCCATAATAATAAATTTAACAAAACTAGATAAGATTAGAGACATTGACAAGCTGTTTTAATTATAAATGAAATAAATTTTCTTGATATCATTATTTTAATAATTTTTTTCTAATGGTAATATTGCAATGATATTAAAGGTTCTTGAAATTAATTATTGTTTTACTTTACGTATTTTATATGACCATTAAATAATTTTTATTTAATTTTACAAAAAAATAATTATGGATAATTTTAAT